>ERZ1699646.36-NODE-36-length-26470-cov-33.622385_pt1 | contig 26470 bp, 19 predicted proteins | sample MGYA00581515_ERZ1699646 | MGnify/ENA primary metagenome ERZ1699646 (study PRJEB42348, sample SAMEA6618691) | metagenome | isolation source: Polyester-degrading enrichment culture growing on monomer 1,4-butanediol, B | collected 2019-04-14 ... | reverse complement strand
TATTAAAAGTGATTCGGTGTTAATTAATAAAAGGAAAAAGCGATGAGCCAGGAAATGTCGTGTGAAATAGAGCGCCTGGGAAAAGACTTTTTATGGCCTGAAAACAAACGATTGGCGATTAACTTTAATATCGCTTTTGAAATGTGGACACCGGATTCGTGTTCCAGCGTTAATCCCATGGGCAACGTTCTCGCTGGTGATATGGTAGACCCCAATGCCGACAGTTACGGCCGCTACAATGCCAACGTGGGCGCAAAAAGGCTGTTTGATATTGCGGAGAGTTACGGCGTGGCCACCAGTGTATTTACCTCCGGGCTGGTTGCAGAGCACTGTTCGGATGAGCTCAAAAAACGCTTTGACTATGGGCATGAGATCATCGGCCACAGCTATGGCCAGAACATGCTTTTCCCGTATCTGAATGAACAGCAGATCGAAGACAATATAAAAAAATCGACTGCGCTGATTGAGCAAGCCACCGGTCACAAGCCTGGCGGCTGGATCAGTCCGAGAATCACCTCCGATCTGGACGTTCAGCGCCGGCTATCCCTGCATGGCTACAAGTGGCACGGCGATGCACTGGATGATGATCGACCGTACCTTCAGCGCTTCGCCGACAGTTCGATCATGGCGATCCCGGTAACCATCGATTTCAATGATCTGCCGCACGCCATGCGATTTGGCAGAACGCCCGAGCAGTTCGTTGAGATGTTCACCGCGACGCTGGACAAACTGTTGGCGAGCAATCGAGAAACGCTGATTCTTGACGTGATTGTTCACGGCCACTGCTATGGCAGGCCTGCGGGCGCCTGGGCGTTTGAAGAGATTGTTAAGCGATGTGCCCAGCAAAGGGAACTGTGGCTAACCACCAGGGGACAGATCTTTGATTATGTGAGACCATTTTTCGACGATTGATACCGGAGGCATAACGCCCACACTGACTATGGCAGTACGGAACCCGATAAGCCCACAACCGGGTACCGCAGATCTGAACAATCCGCTGTACTACCTCGAGAACATGGAAACCGTCCTTGGCTGGGTGCAAAGCCATCACGGCGACCTGCTGACGGCGGAAGAGCTGGATCGACTGGCCGGCTTTCATACCCTTTCAATGCCGGCCCGGGCCTTGCTGACCCGAATGGTGATGCGCACGGGCGATCTCTTCCGGTCGGACAAGCTCAAGTATCCGGAGCTCGGCGTACCAGAGGCCCGTGCCCTCGACGAAATCATGGAGGCAGGCTGGTTGGACACCGATCCTCTGCTCAGCCTGGATGAGCTGTTTCGGTTGTTCACGCTTGGAGAACTGCGTCCGGCCATGGAGCCGCTTTTAAAGGCGGCCGGAGAGCCCGCCAACCTGCCCAAAGGCCGGATGCGCGACGCTCTGCTTCTGCGATTTCCCGACCCTCTGATCGTTGCCGACTGGCTCGGCCAGCACGCCAGACCGGTTATCAGGCTCAAAACCATGGCGTTGTTTGACCGGGTGCGCCTGATGTTTTTCGGCAACCTCCGCCAGAGTTGGTCCGATTTTGTGCTGGTGGAACTGGGCCATCAGCAGTATGAGCCGGTGACCTTCACGCATGATTCCCGGGCGTTCCAGTATCGTTCAGAGGTCGACCTGTATCTTGCCATGCACCAGTGCCGGGAATGGCTGGACCAGGGCGTACCCGCCCACGAGGTTTGGCAGGCGGTTCCGGCACCCTCGGATAACGCCTGGCTGACCAGCCGCCGGGACCGGCTGTTGCTGGAATTGGGCCGGCAGGCAGAGCGCCAGGGGGAACGGAAGCTGGCGTTGGAGGCTTTCGCCAGCAGCGGCCATCGGGAAGCGCGGCTGAAACAGCTCCGGTTGCTGGAGCGGATGAAGCGTCACCAGGAAGCCTGGGCCATTGCCTCCGAGTGGCAGAACCAGGAACTGAGCGATGCTGAAGCCCAGGGCCTGGCGCGGATTCTCAAGCGGCTTGCGAGCCGGCTTGGCGAGATACCGCCACCGCCCCCAGAGCAGCCGCTCATCCGGGAGATCACCTTCACCCTGCCGAAGCCAGAGGTCGGGTCGGTCGAATACGCCGTTCGGGACCACCTGTATCGGGACGAGGCGCCCGTGCTTTATGTGGAGAACACCCTGATCAACGGCCTGTTCGGCCTTCTGTGCTGGCAAACCATTTTTGCGCCGGTGCCGGGGGCCTTTTTCCATCCCTTCCATGTGGGCCCGGCGGACCTTATCCGGGAAGATTTCGTCAGCCGTCGGAAGGCATCGTTCGAGCAATGCTTTGCGCGGCTGGAGGATGGCAGCTATCGAGAGCGGATACTGGCGAATTACCGTGCCAAACAGGGCACCACCAATCCGTTCGTGATCTGGCCGGTCATCACCGAGGAACTGCTGAGCCTGGCGCTGGATTGTATTCCAGCGGAGGATCTGGAACGCCTGTTCCGTCGCCTGTTGTTGAATATCCGGGAGCATCGCAGTGGCTTCCCGGATCTGATTCGCTTTTTTCCGGGCGCCATCGACACGGCAAAGCGCTATGAAATGATCGAGGTGAAGGGGCCGGGTGACCGGCTACAGGATCACCAGGTTCGTTGGCTCGAGTTTTTTGCCGGTGAAGGCATCCCCGCCAGTGTCTGTTACGTGCGCTGGCAAGGCGATGGGGTAATGGAATGACGGTGAAGGTGGCCGTCCGGACCCTCTGCGAATTTGCCGCCCGCCAGGGCGATCTGGACTTCCGTTACACCCCGGCTCCCAGCGCCGAGGAAGGCATCGCGGGCCATCAGGCCATCCAGGCCAGGCGCGGCTATGGCTACAAAAGCGAGTATTTACTGACCGGTGAGTGCATGGGGTTACAGCTCTCCGGGCGCGCGGACGTTTATAACCCGCACCGTGGCCGGTTGGAAGAAATCAAGACCCACCGGGGCGACCTGGCCCGAATCCGCGAGCATCAGCGGGCGCTTCACCGTGCCCAGTTGCGAGCCTACGGCGCGCTGTTGTGCCGGCAGGAAAACCGGAAAACCCTGGAGCTGGCACTGATCTATTACGACACCGGCAGGGATAAGGAAACGCCGGTGGTGGAGACCGCCAGTGCCGAAGAACTCTGGCAGGAACTGGAAACCCTGTGCGGCCACTACAAGGCCTGGGCCGAACAGGAAGCGCATCACCGCCAGCAGCGCAACGCCTTGCTCGCGGGTCTTGTGTTTCCTTTCGCCGAGTTTCGCCCCAGGCAGCGCCAGCTGGCGGAGACGGTTTACAAGAATGCGGCGAAGTCCGGCACCCTGCTTCTGGAAGCTCCAACCGGTCTGGGCAAGACCCTTGGCACGCTGTTCCCGGCGCTAATGGCCATGCCTGCCGCCGGGCAGGACCGGTTGTTCTACCTTACCTGCCGCAATACCGCGCGCCAGCTTGCCATGGATGCCGTGGCGCGCCTGCGTTCGGCTCAAGCGGCTCCGAACTGGCCCCTGAGAACCCTGGAACTGGTGTCGAAAGACGACGCCTGCGAGCACCCGGACAAAGCCTGCCATGGTGAATCCTGCCCCCTGGCCAAAGGCTTTTTTGACCGGCTGCCCGATGCCCGGGCGGAAGCGGCCCAGACCAAAGGCACACTGGATCAACACACATTGGCGAAGATCGCTGCCGGTCACGATATTTGCCCCTATTTTCTGGCCCAGGAAATGGCCCGCTGGAGCGATGTGGTGATCGGTGATGTGAACCGGCTGTTCGATCAATCCGCCCTGCTCCATGGTTTGATTCGCCAGAACAACTGGAAGACCAGTTTGCTGGTGGATGAGGCCCATAACCTGGTGGACCGTGGCCGGGGCATGTATTCGGTCCGGCTGGATCAGCAGCGTTTGCTAAGGATCAAAAAAAACGCACCGAAACCGCTGAAATCCGCCATCGACCGGACAGCCCGGGCGTGGCAGAGCCTGATCCGGGATCACCAGGCTGATACACAGAGCCCGGAGTTTCTGGAAACACTGCCGACGCAATTGCTTGGGGCCCTGCAGGCCATGGTCTCCAATCTGACCGATTATCTGGCCGACAACCCTCCGGATCTGGCTCTGCAGGAATTGTTGTTTGAAAGCGTCGCCTTCATGAAGCTGGCGGACTCCTTTGGTGATCATTCCCTGTGTGAATTCCAGCGCGCCGGTCGGGGGCGGGCCAGCCTGACCATCCAGAACCTGATCCCGGCGGATTTCCTGCGGGAGCGGTTCGAGGCGGCGCATTCGGTTCTGCTATTCTCCGCCACCCTGAGCCCCGGTGTTTACTATCGGGATTTGCTGGGACTGCCCGAGGATTCCCGTTTTACCTCCTTGCCCAGTCCGTTCAGCGCCGACCAGTTGCAGGTGCAGTTCACACCCGGCATCAGCACCCGGCAGGTTCACCGGGAGGCATCACTCAAACCGATTGCCGACCTGATCGCCCGCCAGTTCCGTGAGCGGCCCGGGCATTACCTGGCGTTTTTCAGCAGCTTCAAGTACGCGAAGCAGGCGAGCGACGCTCTGGCGGAGCAGGCTCCTGATGTTCCCCAGCGGGCGCAGTCTCCGGGTATGTCGCCCCAGCAACGGGCGGACTTCCTGGCGGGGTTCAGGGAATCGGAAGGCAGTGTGGCGTTCGCCGTTCTGGGTGGCGTGTTCAGCGAGGGGATTGATCTGCCCGGGGATCAGTTGATCGGGGCCTTTGTTGCCACCCTCGGTTTGCCGCCTTTCGATGCCTGGCATGAAATCCTGAAGGCTCGCCTGGAACAGCGCTTCGGCGCCGGTTACGACTATACCTATCTGATTCCGGGCTTGCAGAAAGTGGCCCAGGCCGCCGGGCGGGTTATTCGTACCCCGGAAGACCAGGGCGTAATCTGGCTGATTGATGACCGGTTTCTGCAGCCGGCCATCAATCGTCTGTTGCCGCGCTGGTGGTTCTGAAACTCCGGTGACCGAAACGCCTGATCTGCCTGTGGTAGCCTTACCCTTGTGGAGCCTTGCGCAGCGAGGATTCCAGATGTTTGGTCTCGGTAATATCCACCAGGGTGATGACTACGCCGTCGATGACGTTGTCCAGTCTCCGATACGGAATGATCCTGACCGAAAACCAGCGGTCATCGGTGGTGGTAATCTGTTTTTCGCTAACGGCCAGGGTATCCAGGGTTTTCCGGGCGTCGTCTTGTAGCTCGGGGTAACGCAGGCTGCTGGTCAGGTCACTGAGCGGGCGGCCGATGTCGCTTTCGCGCAGGCTGATAATGGCTGCCGCCCTTTCGGTGTAACGCCGCACATTCAGATCCTGATCCAGGAAAAGCACCGCGATTTCGATGCTGTTCAGCACGTTCTGCATATCACTCTGGGCAAGCGCCAGGTCATCCAGCTTGGTTTGCAGTTCGGTGTTGATGGTTTGCAGTTCCTCGTTCATGGACTGCATTTCTTCTTTGGAAGTGGTCAGCTCTTCATTGGCGGACTGTAGCTCTTCATTGGTGGACTGAAGTTCTTCGTTGGACGCCTGCAGTTCCTCCCGTGTCATTTTTGCCTGCTGCCGAAGGCCTTCAATTTCTTTCTGGTATCGCTGGATTTCCAGAGCATGATCGTGCTCCGCAGCCGAGGCAGGTTTGCGTCGGCCGGAGCCCTTCGGTGCGGGGGCGTCGCGAAACACAACAAGGGTCATGCCCTTCAAGGCGTCGGGTTCGTCCAGGGCCTGAAGGGTGAGATCCAAGCCCTGAATGCCAGCGCCAGTCTGCACCCTTAATCCCGTCAGCTCCAGTGGTTCAGACTGTTCACGTACCTGTTTCAGGGCCGCGTAGAGGGATTCGCGCAGCCCTTCCCGGGCCATGGCGTGGATGTTCCAGTTGGCCTTGCCGGCGGCGGGTTCCAGATACTTGCCCGTTCGCCCGCTGATATACACGATGTCTGCGTCCGCATTGAGCACGACGGCGGCCGGTGCATAGCTCTGTAGCAGGATATGATCTGCGGCGGACTGCAGGGTATTGGTCGCCTCCTGCGGCGGAATCTGGCTGGATGACACGGACTGCTCCTTGGGCAAGTTGGACATCGGTGGGAAGGACTTTAACAGGAAGTCAGAGTGACGGGCGGATTGAAACGGTTTGCTCTGGTACAGGCGCATTTTCGGTTTCAGGGGGGCAAACAGATGGTTCAGCCGGCCGATGGTTTCCGAACTGCCCAGCATCAGTAAGCCGTTGGGGCGGAGGCTGTAGTGGAACAGGGGCAGTATTCGCCGTTGCAGCGACAGGTCAAAATAAATCAGCAGGTTGCGGCAGGCAATCAGATCCAGCTTGGTGAACGGTGGATCCAGGATCACGTCGTGCCGGGCAAACAGGACCTTGTCCCGTATGAAGGGCTGTATCTGGTAATAGGTATCGTGTTTGTTGAAAAACCGTGCCAGCCGGTCCCCGGAGACCGCGTTTTCGATGGTGTGCGGGTACTGCCCTCGCCTTGCCAGGTTGATGGCTTCCGGGCTGATGTCGGAGGCAAAAATCTGCAGATCCAGTTCTCTGCCGGGCTCGGTTTTTTCCAGCGCCTCAGTAAACGCAATGGCCAGGGAATAGGCCTCTTCCCCCGTCGAGCAACCTGCCACCCAGGCCCGAAGCGTGTATTCCCCCGGTAGAGTCGCGATCAGTTCCGGCAGGCCTGTTTCGATCAGGTAGTCCCAGGTGTCCGGATCCCGGAAAAACTCGGTAACACCAATCAGGAGTTCCCGGAATAAAAGTTGTACTTCCTGGTTGTTTTCGGCAAGGAAACGGGTGTAATCCGCAAGATCTGACATCCCGTGGATAACCATGCGCCGCTCGATACGGCGGTTCAGTGTCGTGGGTTTATACAAAGAGAAGTCGTGCCGGGTGTGCTGCTGCAGAAGCCTCAGAAGGGGAGCCAGCCGGGTAATCGACCTGTGATTACGCGGGGCGCGATCGAGGTTTTCAACCGGCTCCGGTACACGCCGATCATAGGCCAGAATCCGCGCCGGCATCTCATTGGCCGGTGCCACGATATCGGCACAGCCCGCCTCGATTGCGCTCCTTGGCATGGCATCGAACTGGGCGGATTCAGGACTCTGAACTAGCGTCAGGCCGCCGGTTGCCTTGATGGCCTGGAGGCCCAGGGTGCCATCAGACCCCATGCCGGAAAGCACAACGGCAATGGCCTGTTCGTTCCGGGCGCTGGCCAGGGATGAAAACAGTACGTTGATGGGCAGGCGCAATCCCCGGGTTTGTGCCGGCTCATCGAGCTTGAGAGTGTCATTGATCACCCGCAGCTCCCGGTTCGGCGGGATTACGTAGATTGAATCCGGGCGAACGGGCATATTCTGCTCGGCTTCAAAAACCGGCATGTCGGTATAGCGCTGCAGCAGCTCGGGTAATAACGCTTTTTGGGTCGGGTCCAGATGCTGCACCACCAGAAACGCCATCCCGGTGTCGCAGGGCGTATTTCGGAAGAAATCCTCCAGTGACGCGAGGCCGCCAGCCGAGGCGCCAATACCAACAATTCGCATCAGGAACCGGTAGCGGCGGACGGGGCTTCCATCAGTACCACCAGAATGCTGTCGCCCGCCCTGCTTTTTCGGGCACTGACCGACAGCCGACGCTGATCCGGCATCATCATCGAGCAGCCTCTCGAAGGAGACTCCCCCGAATGCCCGAGCAACGCTTTCACGGCAGCATCCTGGTCCGGTGCCAGAAGTGCACTCAGTGCCTTGCCTTCCAGCTCCATGGCAGGTTGGTCGAACAAAATGCCCGCAGACTCGTTGGCTTCAATAACGTGGCCGTCGTTGGCGACGATTAGATAGGCAGCGGGCGCCAGATCATAAATTGACTTGTAGTGCGTCAGCTCCTCAAGGGTTTCCATTTCGTTGGCCTGGAGCTGTTCATACAACAGGTCCAATTCCACCTGATAGGTCTGAAGCTCATGGAGCAATTTCAAGGCGTCTGCAGCGGAATCGGGGTTGCTCGCGCGCTGATACAGCAGTTGCAATGCATCTACGCTGAGAGAGCCAATCCGGCTAACGGGCGGAACTCCATGATCAATCAGTTCCCGCGCGACGCGGCGCAGTCGATCCTGGCTTTTGGCATTCGGGTATCCGTACGTCTCAGCCATAGTCCCTCCCAAGTGCGCCTGATGAAAACCGGCGTCTGATCTATGTCATTCGATACTACTCCACCTCTCGACCTCGGAATAGCGCATTTCGCCGGTTTATGAGCAGCTGAAACACTGAGTGTGCGTTAGCGAACAGAAGGCCTGCGGGAGGAGGCCTAATGTGTTTGTAACGGGATGTTGCGGAACCGCTGAGGTTCCTGCATCGCCACGGCTTAAGGAGACAGCCCATGAATACCAACACAATCCGGCGCGCTAGCAAACGCGGCGGGCTTGCCACGATCTTGATCTTCGCCAGCCTGATTCTGGTTGCCTGCGCGTCTGCGCCGTTGCCACCAACGGAATCATTGAACAATGCCCGGGATGCAATTGGCAGCGCCGAGCAGGCGGAGGCCAGACAATTCGCCGGTGCCGAGCTGGAAGAGGCGAACCGACAGCTCACTGCCGCCGTAAAGGCGGTTGCCGAAGAACGCATGGCGGAGGCGGACCGTCTTGCCAGGCAGGCCCGAATCGCTGCCGAGCTGGCCATGGCCAGAACGGAAGCCGCGAAGGCTGCGGCAATCAATCGTGAAATGGGGCGTGGGGCCGAGGCCCTGGACGAAGAAATGCAGCGTCAGGAGGATCAACAATGAATATCCAATCGTTTACGAGATCGATGCCAGGCTTGAGAACCGGAGCCGTTGTATTGTTTTCCTCGCTGATTTTGACGGCCTGCGCCATGTCCCCAACAAGCCCTGATGGCTCGGCGGATGTTCGCGCCAAACTGGCACAGCTTCAGCAGAACCCTGAGATGATGTCCTATGCCAGGGTGGAATTGCGGGATGCCGAGGCCGCAGTGCAGCTGGCTGAGCAGCCACTGGGCAACGACGATGCTGCTCTTGCTGCCCACAGGGTCTACATGGCGGACCGTATGCTTGAAATAGCCCGCGCCAAAGGCGAGACCCGCATGCTGGAGGCCGAACGGGGACTTTTGGGCGAACAACGCGATGCTGCTCGACTGGCGGCAAGAACTCGCGAGGCAGACCGTGCTCGCAGTGAACAGGCAGCGATGACTCTCGAAGCCGAGGAGTTACGTCGGCAGATTGAAACCCTTGAGGCAAAACCGACCGACCGGGGGCTGGTTTTGACTTTGGGCGACGTTCTGTTTGCGACTGGCAGTTCGGAGATCCAGGGGGGCACGAACCAGAACCTGGAAAAACTGGTGACGTTCCTGAAACAGTACGAGGATCGGCAGGTGTTTATCGAAGGCCACACCGATAACGTCGGCAGTGCCAGCTTCAATGAAACCTTGTCGCGTCAACGGGGCGACTCCGTCCGTGGATTTCTGATCAGTCGTGGTATTGAAAGCACCAGAATGTCGGTGTCGGGTTACGGTTTTGAACGCCCGGTTGCCAGCAATGACACGGCCATGGGACGTCAGCAGAACCGCCGCGTTGAAGTGGTCATTGAAAACCGGGAGTAAGCGTATGCTGCGATACCGAGACTTTTTCCCGTTGGCGGCGGATCGCCAGGACAACTATAACGCGGGCCTGGGTAAGGGTATTCCCCTGAGTGACGTTCTGCCGCTGGGCATTCTGGTAACGGATCGGGATGGCAAATGCCTATATAGTAATTCGGCTTATCAGAAACTCTGCGGCTGGACGGGTGACGAGCTGATCGGTTCGCACTGGAGTGCCGTTATTCACCCCCAGGACCATGCAAAGACGCTTGAGCACTGGGAAAAAGCAGTGCTTGGGCAGAAGGCCTTTCTGTGTGAAGCACGCCTGAAGTGCGCTAACGGCCAGGTTATCTGGACCCGGCGCAACGCGGCCTTGATAACCGATGCCATGCCGGGTCACGGCTATGTTCATACCGTCGAGGACATCAGCACCTATAAGGCCCATGAGAGAGCGCGGAAAAAAGCCGAGGAGCAGCTGTTCGATGAAAAAGAGCGGGCACAGGTGACCCTTGATTCAATTGGTGATGCGGTTTTGAGCACCGATATCGACGGTCGCGTGTCCTACATGAATGTGGTGGCGGAAACACTTACTGGCTTCAGTCGACGCGAGGCTATTGGCAAACCACTGAGTGAAATTTTTCATGTAGTGGATGCCAATACCCATAAGCCCACGCCAGATCCGGCGCAGCGGGCAATCCTGTCAGACAGTATTGTTGCCCTGGAAGCGAACGCGCTGCTGGTGGCCAGGAATGGCGTGGAGCTGGCCATTGAAGATTCAGCTGCCCCCATCCATAACCGTCATGGTGTGGTGGTTGGCGCGGTTATTGTGTTCCACGACGCCCGCTTTTCCCGGGCAACCACCGCACGGATGGAGCACCTCGCACAACATGATGAACTGACCGGGCTGCACAATCGCAACGCCTTCTACGAGCGCTTTGACCAATCCCTGTCATTGGCCCGTCGGCATGGTACCCAGATGGGGCTTTTGTTCATTGATCTGGATAACTTCAAGAGCATCAATGACGTGCTTGGCCACAACAGCGGTGACATGATCCTGGAGTTGTTGGCTGGCAAACTGAAGAGTTGCGTCAGGGCGGCGGATACGGTGTGTCGGTACGGCGGTGATGAGTTCGTGGTGTTGTTGGCTGAAATCGCCCAGCCGGATCATGCCCATGCCGTTGCCGATAAAATACGCGAGGCGGCTGCCGCGCCAATGCTGATTGACGGTCATGAGGTGTCGCTTCAGCTCAGTATTGGTGTCAGTGTCTACCCCGATAACGGCGAGACCGCCGATGAACTGCTGAAAACCGCAGACAGTGCCATGTATCGGATCAAGGTCCTGAATCGGCGACCAGTGGCGGGCGGCCCGGCGAGGGTGCCGATGACTTTGCCACTTCTGCTTTAGGCTGCTCCAGTCTCAGGATGGAATTCTGGTGGAGGTCAGGCGTTCGGTTTCGCGCCTGACCACCTCGTAGCATTCACAACAGAGCGTTTCGAGCTTTGTCCGGTCCATGACAGTGATGTGGCCCCTGTGGTATTCGATAACTCCCAGTTTCTGTAGCTTGCCGGCGGCTTCGGTGACGCCTTCACGGCGGACACCCAGCATGTTGGCAATAAGTTCCTGGGTCATGGTCAGGCTGTTGCCCGGGAGTCGGTCAAGGGACAATAGTAACCAGCGGCACAGTTGCTGGTCGATCGAATGGTGGCGGTTACAAACGGCCGTCTGGGACATCTGGGTGATCAGGGCCTGAGTGTATCTCAGGGTCAGCACCCTGACCTCAGGGTTGTTATTGAACTCGGTCTTGAGTTCGTGAGCTGGCAGTCGGTAGGCCGATCCCTGGCTTTGCACAACCGTTCGGCTGGGCGTGCTGTCGCCGCCCATGAAAACCGCAATACCGGCCATGCCCTCGTTTCCCACCACTGAGATTTCGGCGGATGAGCCGTCAATCATCACGTAGAGCAGTGAAATAATGCAGTTGGTGGGAAAATAAACGAACTCGATAGGCTGCCCCGATTCATAGATAACCTCACCCAGTTTCAGTTCAACCAGTTTCAGCTTAGGAAAAATTCGTTCCTGTGCACGCTCTGGCAAGGCGGCCAGAAGGTTATTTTGTTCGGGGAAGGTTGGTGCGTCAGACATAGTCACCTCCCTGGTGAGGCTGCCAATGATGGGCACATTCCCCCTGTGCAAGTGATCAATGCCGGGTTTGCCCGCGCCAGTCGATCATCGTAAGACGCTAACACAAAACAGGCATCCCGACTGTAACAATACCATGGACCGCGGATCTTTCTTCTATCTGGTAGCAGGACGTTTCTTGAGTTTCCGATTTATCGTGATGGTCCCTGCAGATCCGTTCTCCCCAATGGCTGAAAGTGCCTGATCCAGAGTCGCATTGGCGATGGCCTGGTGGTCCTGGGGCAGTGAATTGACCGGCAGTGGCAAAAAATCCAGCAGTCGGTCATCACCGAAAGTGGCCAGGCGTAACATTTCCGGTAGTCCGCCGGGCAGTTCCAGCAACACATCCAGAACCCCCTGAAGCAGGGTGTAGGACGCCGTAACCAGGGCATCTGGAAGACCATGCTCCCGCAGAATCCGGTTCATCATGGCAGCGCCAGAGGCGCGATCGTAATGAGGACCGCTTTCCACCAGCGGGGCAATGCCAGCCTCATTTGCGGCCGCCAGAAAACCCTCCCGGCGCTCCCGGGTCATGGCAAGCTCGGGCACCGCGTCCAGCCAGGCGATGGTGGCGGTTTCCGCATCAAGCACGGAACGAGTCAGTATTTCGGCTGCTGCGCGGTTGTTGCTGACCACGCATCGGATCTGGTCCGGAGACTGGGCACGATCAACGGCAATCACTGGTAGACCATCTTTCTGCAGTTGGAGATAGAAGGGGTCGTTCAGGGCCAGGGCGCTGGCGACAATCAGGGCGTCGCAGCGCCTGGCTTTCAGGGCTCGGGCCAGGGATTTTTCGGTCTCGGGGTCGTCATCAGAGCCGGCAATCAGTAGCTGATAGCCTCTCGCTCTGGCGCCCTGCTCCAGCAATTTGGCCAGGCGTGCATAGCTGGTGTTCTCAAGGTCCGGCAGGATAAACCCGAGTGTCCGGCTGGCGCCGCCCCGCAGGGCGGCTGCCTGAGTATCCACCTGAAAGTCATGGGCCTGAGCCACCGCAAGCACCTTTTCGATGGTGTCCGGTTTGATGCGTCGAGCAGCCCCCTGGCCGTTGATGACATAGCTGGCCGTGGTTCTTGATACGCCGGCAAGCCGGGCAAGTTCCGCAAGGGTCATGGACGGCAGCTCCGATTCAAAGATTGCTTGATTTCTGATCATATCTGTTTCATTATCGATTTTAAGCCTGCTGACACGATTCAGCAAACAAAAACTGATACGCGATATCGAAACGAAGACGCAGTATCAAAACAAAAAGCGAGGCAACGATCATGCTGACGCTGACTGCCAATGACGTTCGACTGGGTGCCACTGCCTCTGACTGGCAAGACGCACTGAAACAGGCAGCCAGGGATCTGGAGGCCGCCGGCCGAACATCCCCCGATTACCTGGCCGGAATGAACGCCCGTGAACAACAGTCCTCCACTGTACTAGGCAACGGCATCGCCATCCCCCACGGCACACCGGAAAGCCGGGATGCCGTTCTCGAAACCGGTATTCGCATTCTTCAGTTCCCGGAAGGCATCACCTGGCACGACAATGCACGGGTTCATGTGCTGGTGGCTATTGCGGCCCAGTCCGACGAGCACCTGGATATTCTCCGACACCTGACCCGCGTGCTGGACAAGCCCGGGCTGGCGGAAAAATTGGGCCGGGCTACGGATGCCACCGAGCTGGTTGCCCTGCTCTCCAAGGCTCCGGCTGTGGCCAAATGCGACAGCGAAACCCTGTGCCTGGGCATCGCTGCTTCTACTCCGAATGAGCTGTCCCTGATTGCCGCCGCCCGCCTGCAGAGCCTGCGCTGTGTGGACACCGAGTTTCTGGCCAGCATTATCGGTCAGCCGCCAGTGGCCCTCGGTCAGGGTTTCTGGCTGACCCATCATACCGTTGGAGCCAAACGCCCGACCCTGTCCCTGGCGACACCCAAGCGGGCGACGGCGGAACTGCGGGGCGTGTTCTGCCTGGCCGGTCCCGGTGACGAATGTCATGACCTGCTCGATCGCATTGATAACTTCTTGGCTCGTAATGAACCCATTGATGGCCTGAGCGCCGAGGCTGTGCTGGCCCGGCTGTCCGGTGAGGCTGCTGATGCGGTCACCGCCAAAGTGACCCTGCTTAATACCCACGGGCTGCATGCGAGGCCAGCGAAGCAACTGGTCCAGGAGGCTCGCCGACACAATGCCGGCATCCGGGTCCGCCTGCTCGAGGGCGACGGCAGCGCGGTGTCTGCAACCAGTCTGACCCGGGTAATCGGCCTGGGCGCTCGCCGGGGCCAGACGCTTCTGCTGTCGGCAAGCGGGGACGAGGCCGAGCAGGCCATTAACGCCCTGACTAAAGCCATCGAAGAGGGTTTGGGCGAAAAGGTCGCGCCGTTACGCTCGGCGGAGCAGCAAACCACGGAGCCCGCGATTCAACCTGCGGAACCACTGGTCGATGACCAGCCGGTGAAAGCCGTGGCTGCGTCACCGGGGCTGGCGCTGGCGCCCGCGTTTGTGATGCGCCAGCCGGAGCTGGAGTATCCGGAGTCCGCGGCGGACAGTGAGCAGCAGATCCAGCGCCTTAACCAGGCCGTGGATGAGGCCGATGGTCAGCTCCGGACCCTTATCCGGCAAGCTGAAGGTGGTGAAGCTGCGCCAATTCTTTCGGTGCATGTGGAGATGCTCCAGGACGAAGACCTGTATCAGGCGACGCTGGAAGCGATCAACGAAGGGGCGTCCGCCGAGGCAGGCTGGTGGAAAGCCATAGATACCGCGGCCCGGGCCCAGGAAGCGCTGGCGGACCGTTTGCTTGCCGAACGTGCCGCGGATCTGCGGGATGTCGGGCGCCGGGTCCTGTCCAACCTCTGTGGCGTGGCCATGCCGACGCCGCCGGACACTCCTTATATCCTGGTGGCTGACGATCTCGGGCCATCGGATGTGGCTCGGCTAGATACCACCAGGGTGCGTGGCCTGGTCACAGCCCGCGGGGGCGCGACGTCCCACAGTGCGATTCTGGCCCGAGCCCTGGGGCTGCCTGCGGTCGTGGGTGCCGGTGAGCGAATACTGACAATCCCGAATGGCTCCGATCTGGTGGTGGATGGCGAACGGGGTTGCCTGGTGCCGAACCCCGGGGCCGAACGCTGCGAGAAGATCCGTCGCCGCTTGCAACAACTGGAAGCGTTGCAGGCCGAAGCTCATAAGAACCGCTATCAGCCTGCTACTACCGAAGATGGCCATACCATCGAAGTGTGCGCCAATCTCGGCAACACCGCCCACACCCCGGATGCCGTGGAACGGGGCGCCGACGGTGTTGGCCTGCTTCGTACCGAGTTCATTTTCATGGCCCATCCAGAAGCCCCGGATCTGGCCACCCAGGTCAGTGAATACCAGCACGCGTTTGATGCCCTGAACGGCCTGCCCCTGGTGGCCCGTACTCTGGACGTGGGTGGCGACAAGCCCCTGGACTACTGGCCGTTGCCCCAGGAAGACAACCCGTTTCTGGGCATGCGTGGTATCCGTCTGTCACTGACCCGCCCGGACATTCTGGAAACCCAGGTGCGGGCGCTGCTGACCGCCGCCGGCGACCGGCCCCTGCGCATCATGTTCCCCATGGTCAAGGATGTGGAAGAGTTCCGGGCCGCCAGGGCAATTGTTTCCCAGGTGCAGGCGGAGGTGGCCGCCAGTGATGTTCAGGTTGGCGTGATGATAGAAGTGCCCTCATGCGCGTTGCTGGCGTCGACCCTTGCGCCGGAAGTGGATTTCTTCTCGGTTGGTACTAATGACCTGACCCAGTACACCCTGGCTATTGACCGCGGCCACGGGCAGCTCTCGGCGGAATCGGATGGACTGCACCCCTCAGTATTGCGGCTGATCCGGATGACCGTGGAAGCCGCACATGCCCACAATCGTTGGGTCGGAGTATGCGGTGAGCTGGCCTCAGATCCCCAGGCCATTCCGGTACTGGTCGGGCTGGAGGTCGACGAGCTGTCTGTGACCAGCCGTCGGCTACCCCTGGTCAAGGCCTGTATTCGTGGCCTCAGCCTTGAAACCGCTCGTCGGCAGGCTGAAAAGGCCCTGTCCCTGGCAACGGCGTCCGAGGTACGTGATGCCCTGGAGGCCTGGTGATGGCCAGTATTCTCACAATCACTCTGAACCCGGCCCTGGATCTCAGCGTTGAAACTCCAACCCTCAACGTCGGAGAAGTCAATCGAACGGGCAATACCCGGCTGGAACCGGCGGGCAAGGGCATCAACGTGGCCCGTGTACTGGCGCGACTGGGCCATTCGGTCACGGTGACCGGCCTGATGGGCGAAGCCAATGCCACGTCCTTTGAGCGCCTGTTCGAAGCGGAAGGTCTTCAGGACAGCTTTGTGCGAGTTCCGGGCCAGAACCGCATCAATATCAAAATTGCCGAGGCTGGCGGCCGGGTAACCGACCTGAATGGGCCGGGTTTCCGGATGCCGGAAGATGCGCTCCAGCGCCTGGAATTCAGGCTGACGCCGCTGTTGCCGGAATGCGACGCAGTGGTGATCGCTGGTAGTCTGCCCGATGGTTTTCCGCCGTCCGGACTGGCTGCCCTGGTGCGGCAGGCATCCAGGGCCGGTAAACCCGTTTGGCTGGATACCAGTGGCGAGGGTCTCAAGGCCGGCATCAAAGCTGGCCCCTTTGCCATCAAACCCAACACGGATGAGCTGTCTGACTGGGCCGGCACACCCCTGAAGGATTTGGCCTCAGTGGCAGCTACGGTTGACGGCATCCGTGCCGGCGGCGTGTCCCACGTGGTGGTATCCATGGGCGCGGATGGCGTGTTCTGGTCGTCAACGGCCGGCACCTTGAGATCGCAGGTACCTCCGGTCTCGGTGGTCAGCACCGTGTGCGCCGGCGATACGCTGCTGGCGGGCATGCTTCACGGTGTGCTTCTGGGCCAGCCCGACGAGGCAATATTGAAGTTTGCCACCGCTTTGTCTGCCGAATGCGTGCAACACATTGGCGTCGGAGACCCCGAGGCCCCGGACTTTCCCTCCCTTCTCCAACAAACCCGGGTGCAGCCGTGGCCCGCGGAAAACAACACCGGAGAGATACGGTTATGAATCTGATCATTGTGACTGCCTGCCCCCAGGGCGTGGCGACTCGTTTTCTGGCTGCCCGGGCCCTTGAGCGTGCGGCGAACCGGCGCGGCTGGTCTGTTACCACTGATACTCGAGGCCCGGATGGTAAAGCCGACAACAAGCCCAGCGAAGAGGCTATCCGACAGGCCGATCTTGTTATTGCCGCGGTCGGTGTCCCGGTAGATCTGGACGCCTATGCAGGCAAGCGGCTGCTGCAGATTCCGGTCACCGCGGCCCTGCCAGACCCGGACGCCATCCTCACCCGGGCGCAGGCGGAGGCCACACCCTGGGACCCGGCAATGGCCAGTCAGGAATCTATCGCAACCAGTCCCGGTGTCGGCAGTGGCTCTGCCGGTAAGCGGATCGTTGCCGTTACTGCCTGTCCCACTGGCGTCGCCCATACCTTTATGGCGGCGGAGGCACTGACCGCTGCCGCGGAATCCGCGGGCCACAAGATCCGGGTGGAAACCCAGGGCTCAGTTGGCGCGCAGGATCCTCTAACTGCCGAAGAAATTGCTGCTGCCGACGTGGTGATCCTGGCCTGTGACATCGAGGTGGACCCAGGACGCTTTGCCGGCAAGCGGGTATGGCGGACCTCGACCGGTGCGGCCCTGAAAAAATCAGCCGATACCGTCCGTGATGCACTGGCCGAGGCCGTGGTTTTTGAAGGCGGCCAGCAGAAAGCTACCAGTGGTGCCGGAGGCGGCGAAAAGCGAGGGCCCTACAAGCACCTGCTCACCGGCGTGTCCTTCATGTTGCCCATGGTGGTTGCTGGCGGTTTGCTGATCGCACTGTCCTTCGTGTTCGGGATTGAAGCGTTTCAGGAGGAAGGCACGCTGGCCGCTGCCCTGATGCAGATTGGTGGCGGCACGGCGTTCAAGCTGATGATTCCATTACTGGCTGGTTACATCGCCTGGTCGATTGCCGACCGTCCCGGTTTGGCCCCGGGCATGATCGGTGGGTTTCTGGCGGGTGAGTTAGGAGCTGGGTTCCTCGGCGGTATTGTGGCGGGTTTCCTGGCCGGCTATGTCGCGCGCTTTATCAGCCAGAAACTGCCGATGCCGGAGAGCATCGAATCGCTGAAGCCAATCCTCATAATTCCCTTGCTGGCCAGTCTGGTGACGGGCCTGGGGATGATCTATGTGATCGGAGAGCCCATGGCCGCCATCATGGGCGCCCTGACCGGTTTCCTCGAGAGTATGGGAACGACCAATGCGATCCTGCTTGGTGGCATTCTGGGCGCCATGATGTGCTTTGACCTGGGAGGGCCTGTCAACAAGGCGGCCTATACCTTCGGCGTGGGTCTGCTGTCTGAGGGCAGCGGCGGCTCGGCACCCATGGCGGCCATCATGGCGGCAGGAATGGTACCGGCCATCGGCATGGGTGTGGCGTCGTTCATCGCCCGGCGTAAGTTTGCAGAGGCGGAACGCCAGGCCGGACGGGCATCATTTGTCTTGGGATTGTGCTTCATCTCGGAAGGTGCAATACCGTTTATGGCAAAGGATCCGTTGCGGGTTATCCCGGTGTGTATGATCGGTGGCGCAATTACCGGTGCCCTGTCGATGCTGTTCACCGTCAAGCTGATGGCACCCCACGGCGGGCTGTTTGTGCTTGCCATTCCGAATGCGGTTAGTACCGTATTGCCCTATCTGATTGCGATTACCGTGGGATCACTGGTGATCGGTTTCGGTTACGCGTTGCTGAAAACCGGCAAGGCGGAAGTGGCGACAGCGGTAAGCTGAAAATGTAAAAATTGCGGCCCTCGTCTGAGGGCCGCAATTAATCAACCGAATACAAAGAACGCCAGCTTGTTACCGTCCGGGTCTTTCACATAGGCGCCGTAGAACTGGTCCGTAATTCGCTGCCCGGGCTCGCCGTCGCAGGTGGCACCAAGTTCGATCGCTTTCTTGTACATGGCATCCACACCCTCTTTGGAACCCGCAGGAAGGGCGACCATATTGCCGTTGCCGGGATGGTTGGGCTCTTCGTTGAAGGGAACGCAAACGGCGATCATGGGCTCGCTCATGCGCTTGCCGATAAAGGCGATACGGCCCATGTCCAGAAGCAGCTTGGCCCCCTGGTCGCTCAACAATTCGGCATAGAATGCCTTTGCTCTTTCCATATCACTGACGCCAAGGGTGACGTATCCGATCATGCTTTTTCTCCATTCGGGTTGTTGTCGAACGCCAGAATACGCTGTTTTTTGGCTGTCAGCTCTATTCAGCGTCGATTTCGCTGACGACGACCTGATTTCTGCCTGCCCGTTTTGCCTGGTAAAGCAACTGGTCGCATGCGGACAGCAGATCCCGCACACCGTTTATGCTTTGGTCCCAGCATACGACCCCGGCACTCAAGGTAACGTTGAAGGGAGTGTCATCTTCACTGAGAAAACTCTCTGTCTCCATACCGATACGCAGGGACTCGGCAACTTGGCGAGCATCACCCAAGGTGGTGTGAGGCATCAGAACGATAAACTCTTCGCCTCCGGTGCGCGCAACAATGTCGGTTTTGCGAGTCCGCGTTTCGATCAGATTGGCCACCGTGCGCAATACCTTATCGCCGGTGAGATGGCCCCAGGAATCGTTGACGCTTTTGAAGAAATCGATGTCCAGGGAAAGCAATGAGAACGGATGGTTATAGCGGGCGGATTGGTCAGCCAGTTCCTCGAGTTTTCTGAGCAGGTATCTCCGGTTGTAGAGCCCTGTCAGTTCATCGGTAATCGTGAGGGCCTCCAGCTGGAATTCCAGGCGCTTCTGGTCGTCGATATCCGTAATAACGCCATGCCAGGTAGTACTACCGTCGGGATTTCTCTCCGGCTGGGAAACCCCTCGCAACCATTGGGTCTGGCCATCTTTGATGATGCGGTATTCACAAACCCATTCGCTTAGCGTCTTGCGGGAGAGTTCGATAGTCTCGTGAACTTTTGCGACATCCTCTGGGTGAATGGTTTCGAACATCCGTTCCGGGTTGGTCTGGGTTTCCGCGGCCGTTACGCCATAGAAATCCTTGGCCTTGCGGCTCATATAGGGGAAGTGAAAACTGCCATCTTTATTGAGAGTAAAGGTATATATGACCCCGGGGAGAGATTCGGCAAGCTGCTGCAGCTGGTGCTGGGAAACTTTCTCTTCCGTGACATCAAGATGCGTACCCATCAGCCAACGGCTTTCTGCCGTCTGGTCATTGTTGAACAGGGTTCCGCGGGTGTGGATGTAACGCCAGTCACCGTCCTTGTGAAGCATGCGAACCACGCACTCGAACTTGGTGGCCTCCCGGTTAAGGTAAGCATTGAGAGCCTCGTGCGCTGATTCGACATCGCTGGGATGACTGAGGCGCTCCCACGTCTCGAAGGATAGAGGTTCAAGCTCTTCCAGGGTATAGCCGAGCATACTGGCCCAGCGTTCGTTGAAGATAATTTCGCCGGTGTCCAGATTGTATTCCCAGGTACCCGCGCCAGTACCATCGAGAATGGCATTGAGCCTTGTTTCTGCAGACAGATGCATGTGATCCCTCACACGAAGGCCGCGATTTCGCGGCTAGTTCTGGCCCGAACGATAACGGGCCCAAGTGAAAGTGTTGGCCCATTCGAGCGCTTCTGCAAGTGGAAGCGGTGGGCTGTAACGATAACCCTGGCCAACATCGCAGCCAAGAGACAGTAGACGCTCCTCCTGTTCGGCCGTTTCTACCCCTTCTGCCACAGTACGCCTCTGAAAACTCTGGGACAGGCGCAAAATCGCTTCTACGATCATCGAGTTATCCTGGTTCCCGATCAGATCTCCCACGAAGGTTCGATCTATTTTCACTTCCTGGGCCGGCAAGGTCCGGAAATAGTTCAATGATGAGTAACCGGTGCCGAAATCGTCCAGGGAAATGCCCAGTCCGGCATTGCGGCAAACACTGAGGTTTTTCATGACCGTGGTGGTGTCGTCCAGGGCAGTGGTTTCAAGGATTTCTATGATCAGCCGGTCCCGCACCTCGTGAGGGCATTCGTTCATGGTGCCGGTGATGTCATCCGGGAAGTGTTCGCTCAGGAAGTGGGAGGGGCTCAGGTTGATGCTGACGGTATACGGCAACCCCAGGTTCATGAATTCGCAGATCACGCCGACTGCGCTTTCCATCACGAACAGGCCAACCTGTCTGGCGTATTCGGTGAATTCAAGGTGCTCCAGGAATCGGGCCGGCGACAGAAGCCCCTCCTCCGGGTGGTTCCAACGGATCAGTGCCTCAAAACCCTCTACCGATCCGGTGCGGTAGTTGATCTTGGGTTGGTAGTAGAGCTCGAACTGCTTTTTCGCCAGTGCCTCGTCAACCTGCTCGAGAACGCGGACACGCTCTTTCCGGGTATAGTGGGAGGCGAGGTCAAACAGGCTGTAGCTGTCTTTGCCCGCATCTTTTGCCGCATACATCGCTTGGTCGGCATGCCGGAGCAGTGTATCCGGATCCTCGGCGTCGTCAGGATAAACGGTCACACCCATGCTGGCCGACAGTTTCATGACAGAATTCTGGTAACTGATCGGGCGGCGTACAACTTCCAGAATGCGGTTGTAGACCGTCGAATCCTCCACATCCCGGAGTATGGCGACAAATTCGTCTCCCCCGAGACGACCGATGGCGTCATGTTGCCTCACAGTTGCTTTCAGGCGTTCGGAGATGATTTTCAGGACTGCATCACCAACTGCGTGGCCATGTTGGTCGTTGATGCCTTTGAAGCCATCCAGATCGATAAAACAGAGGGCAACTGTGCCTTCTCGCAGGTTCGCCTCGTGCAGCTCCTGGGTGAAAATCTCAGTGAGTTTCCGGCGGTTGGGCAAATCGGTGAGGGCATCGTAGTTCGCCGCTTTTTCAAGGCGTTTCTGGTGTTGCTGCTTCTCATGGTGCAACCTTTTGCGCTCGATCAGGTTGCCGAGGGTTTGCAGCAAAGGCTCGAGCTCTTCGGCCAGTTTTACTTTGTATCCGCCGAGACGGTTCGCCAGCCCCACCAGTCCAACTTGTTGATCTCCGGAAAACACCGGAATACCGATATAGGCATCAATATCTGGGTGCCCCTGAGGGAGCCCGCCGCGGCGAGGGTCGGTCGCGACATCGCTGGAAATGACCACCTCCCCCGAGGTCATGGGAAGTGCAATCAGGGTGTCCAGGCGATCGAACACAAGCCCCCGTCGTTCGACCTGTTGATACAACGCCTGGGTTTTGGGGTTCCAGGCAATATTGGTGATCGCTCCGATTTTCAGATAAGGGGCGCCATTCTCTTTTGATAGGGTTTCGCCAATAAACCCGAACTGGCTGCCGGTGAGCGACAGGAGATCGTTGAGCATCTGCTCGAAGGCCGCATTCTGGTTGTCACTGGTCAGAAAGACATTCAAAGCTCGCTGGATCGATCGGTTCAGGTGAGACACTTCCACGAATTCATGGTTCTCGATCGACAGGTACGTTCGCTCGAGCTCGTCCTCGATCATCGTGGCAAGGTTTCGGAGGATGTCCAGATCCAGTTCCCCGAAATCACGGGGCTGATCGTCGATGATGCAAATGGTGCCAATTTTGAAACCGGTCGGCTCACGTACTGGCATGCCGGCATAGAAGCGGATGTTGGGATGTCCGGTAACCAGTGGGTTCTGTGAAAAGCGAGGGTCCTTTGTAGCGTCGCAGACGATAAACGCCTTGTCCTGCTGAATGGCATAATCACAGAAAGCAACAGGGCGGGGGGTCTCGCTGACATCAAGGCCCTGACGCGACTTGAACCATTGACGGTTGGCATCAAGCACCGAAAAAAGCGCCGTTTTTACACCATAGTACTGGCGGGCAATCCGGGTAAGCCTTTCAAAACGGTCTTCCGGGGGCGTATCGAGAATGCCCAAACGCTCAAGGGCGGTGAGCCGTCGTTTTTCCAGGGTACTGCTATCCATGGTCGTGACTCACTTTGCTAGGCCGGGTGGTTATTTTTTGAACAAAGTTCGGCGGCGTCCATCCTCCTGTCACTTGAAACGTACGACCAGCTCGTGCAAATCGTTCGCAATCTGCTCAATGTTTTTAACGCACTCGGTGGACTCTTCACCTTTGGACAGGTTGTTGGATGCCAGATCCGAGATTTTCTCCACTTGCTCGTTGATCTGATCCGACACCTGGGCCTGCTCCTCCACGGCAGCTGCCATCTGCATTGCCATTTCGGCAATGTTGGAGACGGATTCAGCAATGTCATTAAGGGTGCTCTCGGCCGAAAGCATTTTTTCCATGCCCTCGTCTGCCGAAAGCTTGCCCTCGTCGGCTTTCTGGTTGGCCTCCTCGGAGCGGGCAATCAGTTCGCTGACAATGCCATGGATTTCACTCGTTGAATTGCGGGTCCGGGATGCCAGGCCCCTTACCTCTTCGGCCACAACGGCGAATCCGCGTCCATGCTCGCCGGCCCTCGCCGCTTCAATGGCGGCATTCAGGGCCAGCAGGTTGGTCTGCTCTGCAATCTCTTCGATAATTTTTGCGGCTGAGGCTATCTGCTGAGTCTGCTGAGCCAACTCGCCAACGGAAGCGCTAATGCCATGAACGGAACCTTTGAGAGATTCAATGGCTTCCCGGGTCCCGCGCACAACGGAACGCCCCTCATTGGCAAACTCTTTTGCGCCATCCGCCCGCTCTGCCGTGGACTGGACGTTCGAGGAGACCTCCGCAATGGTATGGGACATCTCGTGTACGGCTGCCGCAACCTGTTCGGTTTCGGCCTGCTGCTGTTTGAGGGCCTCCTGAGCTTCGAAGCTGACTTCGCGACCTTTCACAGAATACAGTCGCATCTCATCGGCGGAGTCTTCAAGCCGGGTGAGTACCGCATCAAGGTGAGCTTGTTGGGCCTTTACTGCAACCTTGATACGCCCAAGTGGCAAATCGTCATCAGTGTAGCTTCTTGCGGCCAGATCATCTGTGAAGCTGTGTGCCAGTAGCCTGGTGACCGAGCCCATCAGCTGTTTTCTGGCCAGATGCATCCAGCCGGCATAGGCAATCACGCCCCCAGCCAGCACAAGCTCGGACAACATTTTCTGATCGGCAAGAAACAGTGCCCCTGTGACAATGAAAACAAGCGCCAAAAAGATGGTGGGGGGTTGGACGCGGCGCCAGAAAGGGGTTCCTGTTCTGCCCGCCCTCAGGGCTGCGTATAGCTTTTCTGCGCGCTCGACGTCCTTCCTGTCGGGACAGGATCTCACGGACTCGTAGCCGACTACCTTGCCGTTTTCGGTGACCGGGGTAACGTAGGCACTGACCCAGTAGAAATCGCCGTTCTTGCAACGATTCTTTACCAGGCCCATCCAGGGCTGTCCGGCCTTAAGGTGTGCCCACATGTTCTCATAGGCGGCGGGTGGCATATCGGGATGCCGGACAATGTTGTGAGGCTGGCCAATCAGCTCGTCCCGGCTGAAACCACTTATCTCCACAAAGGCCGAATTACAGTGCCTAATCTTACCTTTGAGATCTGTGGAGGAAATAAGTTTCTGATTGGGTGAGAAGGTTTTTTCGTTGTCCGTAACCGGTAGGTTTCTGCGCATTATCAACCCTGACATTAGCGTAAAAGACTTATTACTAAGTCAGGGTAGGACAAATATTGCAATAACTCTATCGGTGGGAAAGGTGAAGGGCCTCAGGAATTTCCCTAATGACAACGCCCGAGGCGCTACCCGCCAACGCGACACATGGCGCTGGCGGGCCGTTTGTTCGTGGGGCAGCCTCCATTGGTAAGCCTCTCCCAGGGGTTAACGCTTTGCGGGCCGGGCCAGCCACTCATGCCCCTTCAACATCCCGTGCCAATACAGCGTTGGCAGCTGCTTGGCCTTCAACCACCAGGCGGCCCGGGTGGCCTTGGTGCCATCGTTGATCCATTTCGGGAAGCTGGGCTGTAGTACTCCGCCATATCCGAACTCCGCCAGTACAATTTTGCCGTTTTCCACCGTCAGCGGGCAGGAGCCGTAGCCCAGATACGCGGCCTCAAGCGGCTGGTTTCGGAGCGTGGCCACCAGGTTCTCAGCCACCACTGGCGCCTGTTTACGCACTGCAGCGGCGGTTTTGGCGTTGCCGGTTCCGCTAACGTCCCCAAGCCCAAAGACATTGGTGTAGGTTTTATGGCGTAGGGTATCGTCCTCAAGATCCAGCCAGCCGCCTTCGTTGGCCAGGGCAGATTCACGAATCAGCTTTGGTGCCCGCTGGGGTGGGACGGCGTGCAGCATGTCAAAGCTGATCTCGCGCTCCTGGCTGTTGCCCTCGCTGTCGGTTGAGCGGAATACCGCTGTCTGTGCGGGCCCGTTTACGGCAACCAGTGTGCTCTGGAAATTCAGGTTGATGCCGTATTTTTCGATATAGGCTTCGAGGGCCGGGACGTAATCGGCCACACCGAACAGAACGGCGCCGGCGTTATGGAACTGGATATCCAGATTGTTCAGCACGCCGTGTTTGAGCCAGTAATCGGCAGACAGGTACATGGCTTTCTGGGGCGCGCCTGCACATTTGATCGGCATGGGAGGCTGACTGAAAAGCGCTCGGCCGTTCTTGAGATTCTGGACGAGGTCCCAGGTGTAGCTGGCCATGCCCTCGCGGTAATTGGACGTGACCCCATTGGAGCCCAACGCCTCCTCCAGGCCTTCGATGCCGCCCCAGTTCAGCTCCAGCCCTGGAGCGAGCACCAGGGCTTTGTATTCCATGGAAGAACCGTCACCCAGAGTAACCCGGTTGTTGTCCTGGTCGATGGCGCTTACCGGTTGCTGGTACCAGGAAACAAAAGCGGGCATGACTTCTGCCATAGGCTTGGAGGTGACTTCCGGCCGGAAAACCCCACCACCCACCATGGTCCAGCCCGGTTGGTAATGATGCCGGGTAGCGGGCTCAATGATGGCAATGTCGATATTGCTGTCCCGCTTATGAATGCTGGACGCCACCGAGATACCGGCCGCCCCGCCGCCTACGATTACGACCGTATGGGTTTTGACGTTGCCCGTGGTGGTTGTGTTGCTGGTCATGCCTCGAACCTCTTGTCTTTGTTTGCTGCGCGCGAGTGAGCTTGAGATATATCAAAGGGTACCAAACTTATTAGTCTATCGTTAGAATAAAAGGACATATAAGGGCGGGGTCAGCTTTAAGGCAGGCATAGCTCTGAAAGTGACTTTGTCACTGAAGCTCATTCCCAGGCCAGATACATTGATTTTGAAGTCTTTCGATCAACCAAAAAGGAGTTTTTCCCATGATCAAATCAATCAAGGCCGTCGCCGCAGCTGCACTGATTGCAGCCGTACCTTTCAGTGTTCAGGCCGACAGCCACAAAGGCGGCGTCGAAGAGGTGCTGGTCATCCTGTCCAGCGATTCGCTGCAAACCCAGGGCATGGCAATGGTGCTTTCGAACACCATGGCCCAGCAGGGAGCCAAGGTAAACGTGTTGCTTTGTGACAAAGCCGGTGACCTGGCACTCAAGTCCTACGAAGCGCCTGCCCTCAAACCCAAGAACGTAACGCCGGGGCAGATGCTGCGCGGCCTGTTGAAAAACGGTGGTGATGCTAAAGTCTGTGCGCTGTATCTACCGAACAGTGAATACAGCAAAGATGATCTGATTGATGGCGTTGGGGTGGCCATGCCGCCGGAAATGGCCGGCCAGATGCTGAACCCGAAGATGCGTACATTCACCTTCTGAGGGCGGAAGCCCGGGGCTGGGCCGAGCCCGGGCGTTTACATTCCAAGGAACAACGGCCAAAAAAAT
>ERZ1699646.32-NODE-32-length-27962-cov-94.260231_pt1 | contig 27962 bp, 24 predicted proteins | sample MGYA00581515_ERZ1699646 | MGnify/ENA primary metagenome ERZ1699646 (study PRJEB42348, sample SAMEA6618691) | metagenome | isolation source: Polyester-degrading enrichment culture growing on monomer 1,4-butanediol, B | collected 2019-04-14 ... | reverse complement strand
CGAAAAGCCATGAAGCTCAACTACCACCATCTCTACTATTTCTGGAAGGTTGCCCGAACCGGCCATCTGACCCGCGCCGCCGACTCGTTGCATATTTCCCAGTCCGCGCTGTCCGGACAGATCCGGAAGCTGGAGGAGAGCCTGGGGCATGACCTTTTTATCCGTGAGGGGCGGCGCCTCAAGCTGTCTGAAGCGGGCCGCATGGCCTTTTCATACGCAGAAGAGATATTCCGGCAAGGTGAGGAACTGACAGCGTTGTTTGCCTCTGGCGCCCAACCCAATCGGGAGATCCTGAGGATCGGGGCGGTCGCTACCCTTTCCCGGAACTTCCAGGAGGGGTTTCTCCAACCTCTTCTGAACCGCGAGGATCTGGAACTCAGCTTGCAAAGCAGTCACATCGATGAATTGCTCCGGCGGCTTTCGGCCCACCGGCTGGATTTGATCCTTGCCAACCAGTCGGTACACGGCGACGAGCAGAATCCGTGGCGGTCGCGTTTGATTGCAAAACAACCGGTCAGCATCATCGGCCCCCGGGGGGTGGATGTTCAGGGCGATTTTGTCGACGTGCTGCGCGGCAGGAGCCTGATCGTTCCCGGGCCAGACAACAACATACGCCAGGCCTTTGATCAGCTGTGCGAATACCACCGGCTGCGGCCGAGCATCGCCGCGGAAGTGGACGATATGGCCTTGATGCGACTGCTGACCCGGGACACCGGCCACTTTGCCATCATGCCGCCGGTGGTCGTGCGGGACGAAATGAGAAGCGGTGCTCTGGCGGATTACGGCGCTCTGCCCGGCGTTTTCGAGGAATTCTACGCCATCAGTATCCGACGCCAGTTCGAGACGCCGGCGCTTCGGGAACTGCTGTCTCAAACCGAGGACAGTTTCCTGAGCCGCACGCCGATTGGTCATTCTGACTAGCCCGTGTGGCGAGAAATGTCATCCCTACCGGGTGGTTACATGCGTATACTGACTTCGAAAGACCACAATAATAATGCCGGACACCTGAATATGACCCAAGCCAGTCGCCGTAAACACCCGTCCATTCTGATTATCGGCACCGGTTTCGGTGGCCTGGGAATGGCCATCAAACTGAAACTGGCAGGCTTCACCAACCTGACCCTGCTGGAAAAAGCCGACCGTGTTGGCGGTACCTGGCGCGATAACACCTACCCCGGCGCTGCCTGCGATGTACAGTCACACTTCTACTCCTACTCCTTCGAACCGAAGCACGACTGGTCGCGAAAATTCGGGTTGCAGCGGGAAATACTCGGCTATATGCAGCACTGCGTCGAGAAATACCGGCTTGGCGATCACATCCGTTTCCAGGCCGAAGTACAGGAAGCCACCTTTGACGATCACTCGAACCAGTGGACGGTCACACTGGCTAACGGCGAGCAACTCACCGCGGACGTGCTCATTACCGCCACGGGCCAGTTGAACCAACCTGCCTGGCCAAAACTCGACGGCTTGGATCGCTTCCAGGGCAAGATGTTCCACTCGGCCAGGTGGGATCATGACTACGATCTGACCGGTAAACGGGTGGCCGTTATTGGTACCGGCGCCAGCGCCATACAGTTTGTCCCGGAGATTGCACATAAGGTTGAACAACTGGATCTGTTCCAGCGCTCCGCAGCCTGGGTACTGCCCAAACCGGATCGGCCATTCAAGCGCTGGGAGCAGACGCTGTTCCAGAAACTGCCTCTCTGGGACCGCTTTTATCGTTACCTGATTTACTGGAAAAACGAGAGCCGGGCCCTGGCGTTCACCAAATTCAGTGGCCTGCTGGAGTATTACGCCAACCAGGCCAAACGTGAGGCGAGAAAGCGGGTATCGGACCCCGCCAAACTGAAAAAGATCATTCCCGACTACAAGATCGGCTGTAAGCGCATTCTGATTTCCAATGACTGGTATCCGGCCATCAACCGGCCCAACGTGAACCTGATTACCGACACGATCGAGCGGATTGACGAAACCGGCGTGATCACCCGGGACGGTCACCACCATCCTGCAGATGCCATTATCTGCGGCACCGGTTTCCGGGCCTCGGAGTTTCTTTCGCCCATCCGGATAACCGGCCGTGACGGAAAAACCCTGAACGACGCCTGGCAGAATGGCGCCGCCGCCTTTAAAGGCATTACCGTAAGCGGCTTCCCCAACATGTTCATGCTCTATGGCCCCAACACCAATCTGGCCCACAACTCGATCCTTTACATGCTGGAATCCCAGTTCCGATACGTCCTGGAATGTCTCGAAGCACTGGAAAAATACCCCCAATCCGCCATGGATGTGCGCCAGGACCGTCAGGACCGCTTCACCCAGGTGGTTCAGCAAGGCCTGGAAGATACGGTCTGGAGCTCCGGCTGCACGTCCTGGTATCTCGACGTCAACGGCCGAAATACGGTCAACTGGCCGGGATTCACCTTCACCTACCGATTCGCTACCCGCCACGTAGACACCGCTGATTATCAATTTCTCTACCCGGGGCAGCCCCCGGGCTAGGTGTCCGATTTCAACATTCCCTTGAAGGCTGGCTTAATTCATAGGATGATTGGGTTATCGGTTTGAGGGATGATAAACACTATGCTGGAACGTATCCGCAAAGGCTCGCTGGTGGAAACCGCCATAGAGAGCCTCAGAAACGCTATCGAGAAAGGCGATTGGTTGGTGGGAGATCGCCTGCCCGTGGAATCGGAGCTGTCTGATTCCCTCGGAGTCAGCCGAAATACCGTGCGGGAGGCCGTTCGCGTACTTGTGCATGTAGGCATGCTGGAAACCCGCCAGGGCGATGGTACCTACGTGCGCGCCACTCGCGACGCCGGGGAAACCCTACGGAGGATTGCCCGCACCCAGCTGGCGGACCAGCTGGAAGTACGCATCATGCTGGAAACGGAAGCCGCCAAACTGGCCGCGGCGAGGCGAACCGAGCGGGATCTGCACCAGATGACCAAGGCCCTGGATGCGCGCGCCAAGGCGGGACAAAATCTTCAGGCCCGCATCCGCCACGATGAAGCCTTCCACCACGCCCTGGTCGCCGCGTCCTATAATTCCGCACTGGTAGAACTGTACGATTACTTCTCCCACGCCGTCAGCCAGACCATAGAGCAGACCGAGACGGATGCGGATCTTCCGGAGCCCTCCCAGGAAGACCACGAACTGCTGCTCGCCGCCGTCAGACGGCAGGATGAGAGCAAAGCCGAGACTCTGGCCCGGGAACTTCTTAAGCCAAGCCTGCAGGCGCTCAAGCGCAGGGAGTCCTGATTCATGAAATTCCGGATCGACACCTTTACCTTGCTGCTGCTCGGTGCCATCGTCCTGGCGACGTTCCTGCCGGCCACCGGCCAGGCCGGGGGCGCCCTGGCAACCGCCGGAACCGTTGCCGTCGCCCTGCTCTTCTTCTTTCATGGCGCGGCACTCTCCCGGGAACAGATCATCGCCGGTGCCACTCACTGGCGACTGCACATCCTGATCACCTCGCTCACGTTCATCTTCTTTCCGCTGGCCGTGCTGCCGATCAACGGACTCAGCGACATTGCGCCTTCCTGGATGCCCAGGGACCTCGGGCTCGGATTCCTTTACCTGGGCGTACTGCCTTCGGCGGTTTCTTCCTCCATCGCCTACACAGCAATGGCCAGGGGCAATGTACCCGCAGCCATCTGCAGCGCAGCCGCCTCCAATGTCTTCGGCATGATGCTGACGCCGTTCCTGCTGTTGCTGCTGGTGAGTACATCCGGTGGCGGGGATTTCTCCATTGCGGAGGCCCTCAAAGACATTATCCTGCAACTACTGCTGCCCTTTGCCGTGGGCCACGCCCTCAGGCCCTGGCTCGGGGGGTTCCTCGGAAGAAACGAGACGCTGATGGCGCGCTACGACCAGTGCGTGATCTGGCTGATTGTTTACTCTGCCTTCTCGCATTCAGTGGAAAGCGGGCTCTGGGAGAACCTGCCGCTCCGGGCCATTCTGTTCGCCATCGCGCTGTGCCTGGGCTTGCTGCTGTTGTTTATGGTGTTTGCGAAATTCCTGGTGCGGCGATTTGGCTTCAGCCTCGAAGATGAAGCCGCTGTGGTGTTCTGCGGCTCGAAGAAGAGTCTGGCATCTGGCTTGCCGATGGCCAAAGTTCTGTTCTCGGGCCATCCCGGTTTCGGCATGATCGTGTTACCGATCATGTGCTACAACCAGATACAGGTGATTGTGGGAGCCATCCTGGCCCAGAAGTACCGTGAAAAAATTGAACGGGCAAACGCGAGCGAGACCAGCTAACCGGGATGGCGGAATTAACCGCCTCCCATTCCGCCAAACAGCGTGGCCAGGATCACCAGGCCGACAATCCAGCCAATAACCGCCGGCCAGAAATTCACCATCTGCGGAGGCTGGTCACCCTGCTCTTCTGCCATGCCGGGTTCCGGGTAGTTGCGCTCGTCGGCTACCTCAGGAGCCTCCTCTAGGCTGAACCAGCCAAACCACTCCCCCAGAAACTGGGCAACCGGGGCCGGAAAGGTTCCGTTTTCAGCCATTGGTCGCACCTGGGGCTCCAGTTGCCTGCCAATTTCACGTCGCAACTGCGGCTGATCGGCAGGCGGTTCGCAAAGAATGGCTTGCCAGATTCCCGCATCCTTGCTTCTGGATGAATCATTGAGCAGTGCCTTGATCTGAATAACAACCTCACGAACTACCTGCCCATCATTGGCATCGAGGGGACGTTCACTTGCCTCTTCTACCTCATGAGTCGGCTGGCCGGGCTGCGCAGTGTCGGCTGGCCGGGTTGCCGGCGCTGGCGCATCACCCACCGCTTCCCGAAACGCCTGCTCCAGACTTCTTGCCTCGCTTTCCGAAGCAAATTTGAGCTGTTGCTCATACGCATCCTGGATTCTCCGACGATCGTCGGTGGGTTCAATTCCAAGGATTTCCCAACAATTCATACAGCTGCCACTCCCGGGCCGAGATACATTACATTTAAGAGAGACAAAACGTCTGTAGTCCCTTACGATAGGACCCAATGATAATAAAACCGCTTTATCCGTTTTTCTCGGCAGATTATAGAACGTCAACCATGCATCAATCGACCAAAACGGCAGGGATGGGTAAGCGCCACCCTCGCGTAGCCTGCTTCGGCCTCAGCCTTGCCCTGTCCGCTCTGCTACCAACCACAGCAGTCGGCCAGACCGATACCCCTGATTTCATACCCGGCTTACTTGCCCTGGAAGGCGAACAAAGCGAAATCCCCGAAGTCCTGACGACAACACGATTGCGCCAGTCAAAACTGCGGGTGCCCGGCACCACCACGATCATCACCGGAGACATGATTCGCGACCTCGGCATCATGAATCTCGTAGAGGCACTCCGGCTGGTTCCCGGCATGGTGGTTGGCCACTGGGGAAGCACCAATCCGGTTGCAACCTACCACGGTACTTCCCAGTACGAGCAGCGCCGGCTGCAGGTTCAGATTGACGGGCGAACGGCCTATCGAATCAGCCTGGCCGACGTCGACTGGCTGGGCATGCCGGTGGCACTGGAGAACATTGAGCGCATTGAGGTGAGTCGGGGACCGAATTCCGCCGCCTATGGCATCAATGCCTTTCTTGGCAGCATCAATATCATTACCCGCTCGCCGCAGGATACAGCCGGCGTGGAAGCCTACACCTCGGTCGGGTCCCGCGGACATCTGCGCACGTTTACGTCGGTGGGTGATGCCGACGCCGATAAAAGCTGGCGCCTGTCCTATGAAAAGCGGAAATCCAACGGTTTTGACAACCAGATTGATGGCGGAGAGGAAATCCCCTTCCACGATGGCCACGATATCAACAACTTCAATTTCGACAGCGTATTTCGCATCGACCGCCAGCACTCCATTGACGTCCGGGCAGGCGTTCTGGACGGAGTGAATGAAGAAGATCTCGAGAAGTCGGGCAAGCTGGGAGCCACCACAAACCCGGACATCATCATGGACGATTACTACCTTCATGTCCGGTTCGATGGAGCGACCTCGCCTGATCATTTCTATCATATCCAGGCCAGTTACCAGAATCAGCGGCAGCGCCAGCGTTGGACCGTTGCCGCGCCTGCAGCGGAGATAAACGCACTGCTGCCGACCGGGTTCCCACCCTTCCCAGAGGACCAGGGACCGTTCATCGCTGACCTGAATGAAGACCTGGAAGAAACCCGGCAAGAAATCGAGCTCCAGGACACCATCATTTTCAGCGATCAGTTCAAGCTGGTCTCTGGTTTGGGCTATCGCAAGGACTCGTTCAATTCTGAGACCTTCTTTAATGGGAAAGGGAATAACTACCAATCCAGGGTATTCGCCAACGCCGAGTACTCGCCTTTCCGCTGGCTGACCTTCAACGCGGGCGGCAACTGGGAGCAGACTACAACCACCGATGAAGATTATTTCTCGCCCAGAGCCGCCGCGAACTTCATCCTGAACAATAACCATGCCCTGCGGTTTGTGTTTTCCCGGGCGGTTCGCACACCGGACGCCTTCGAACAGAATCCGGACTGGGGCTATACGCCGACCAATGTTCAGCCACCCTTCGAGGCACTGGACGGCCAGCGAATCGAGGTCGAAAACCTCCTGGATCCAGCCACATCCACATACGGACAGAGGCTGGAGGAGGAATGGATCACCTCCAGGGAAATCAGCTACTTCGGCCAGTTCCACCTGGAAAGGGCCCTGCTCTCCGTGGAAGTACGCTACTTCAATGACGACTTCCGCGACATGATCAGCGGCGTCATCAACGAAGAAGAATGGTATATCGCCAACAACGTGGATCTGGAGCAGGAGGGCGTCGAACTGGAAACCTCCCTGGAATTCTCAGGCACCAAACTCCGAGCCACCTACGCCTATCTTGAGCAGGAGGGCAGATACACGGGTGATCCCAACGCACTCCCGCTGAACAAACAGGAACGGGCTGTCGATCTTCTGGCCCGCCTGTCCGCCCGCGATTCCGGCAGCTTCGCCTGGATCCAGGATCTACCGAAGGGCTTCATGACGTCAGCGGCGATGTACTGGACCAATGAAGTCAGGGAAACCCGGTTCGAACGTGCCGATTTTCGTTTGGCTCGCCGGGTGGACAAAACAGATTACAGCTATATGCTGGCATTGACGATCCAGCATTACCTGAACGCCAAGCCATGGATCAGCCCGGATAACCGGATTGAAGATCACAACCAGTTCTTTGTTGAGGCTGGTATTCGTTTCTGAATTTAACAAGGAAAGCATGAGCCCTGGACGGTATGGAGCGAAGGTCAGGCACGAATCACCCTAATCGGCCCGGGAGCCGAATCCAGGGTCTTGTTCACAAGACCCTGTGGCTTCTGCTTTTGGCCGTTTTTTCCACGTTTGTCAGCTCTCAGGAATCGACGGCGAGAACGGTCTACTTTGCCGGCTCGGGCAACGCGCCACTTGATCAGCACCTCGTGCAGCTCCTCAAAGTAGAGCTTGAGCCATCCATTTCCCTGGTGGAGGTCACCGACGAGCAGCTGGCCGCGCTTGATTCCGGACCAATCATTACTGCTGGACCTTCCGCCTTCTCCCGCGCTCGCCAGGCAAATCGCTCCGCGCCCATTCTCGCGCTGCTGGTTGATAAATCCTTCATTTCCGGTTTCGCAGACCGCTCCCCCGGCCAGATCACCGGCGTTCTGTATGACGTCCCTCTCATCCGTCAGGCTCTGACGGGAAAGGCCATCCTGCCACAAGCTACCAAGATAGCCCTGCTGGCAACCGCAGATTCGGTGGAACTCTACGAACCACTGATTGATAAGCTGCCGACCTATGGCATGTCGGCCCGGCTGTTTCTTGTCGATGACGACGACAAGCTGATTCCCACGCTCGTCCGGGCTCTCGGTTACGGTGATTTTCTGTTAGCCGCCCCGGACAGCGCCATCTACAACCCCAGAACCATCAAACATATTCTGCTGACCGCTTATCGCCGTAATCAGATCGTCATTGGACCAACGCAAGCTTATGTGAAGGCGGGATCACTCGCATCCAGCTATGCGCCGTTTCCGGAAATGATCGAGATGGCAGATGAGTTTCTGACCACGTATTTCGAAACAGGAGAGTTTCCCTCACCCTCCTACCCGGAAAACTTCCGGGTTGAAGTGAACGCTCAGGTTGCTCGTTCCCTGAACATACCCCTTCCCAGCCGCGAAGACATTGCCCAACGGGTGGACAGACAACTGACCGTCAATGGGGAGGTGGCCGATGAGTAACCTCAAGAGACAGCAGCGGCCCCTCTCCCGCACGCTCTTGCTCCTGGGTGCGCTCCCGGCCGTTGTCATGTTCATCGTGCTCATGGTGTTCTTTACGTCCGCGCGCCTGGAGGACGCCCGCCGGGATTTGTCAGACAGCGGCCAGATGCTTGCGGACAGCCTGGCGCCCGCGCTCGAGTACGCCGTGGTTTCGGGTAACACTCTGGCATTGGATCAGATCCTGTCCCAATCACTGCGACGCAGCAACGCAGACTGGATCCGTGTTTCAGACGTGATGGGAGAGCAGATTGGTTTCGTCTCCCACCAACCGGTCAATGCCGGTGACTTGCCAAGTCGCTACCAGATTTTCGAGGCCGACATTCTCCAGCAACCCCTGGAGCTTGGTTCGGAACGAACAGCGGAATGGTTTGAACCCGATTATGGCTTTGGCTCCGGCTCCCTGCGAGTCGGCACAGTACAGGTGGGCATGGATCACGATGTCCTTGCCGACAGGCGGCAGGATATTCTCTGGACGTCCATCGCCGTAGGCGTGGCCCTGCTTTTGTTCACCATTCTGATCATCAACCATTTTCTGGGGACCATCCTCGCGCCCATCCGGGACCTTGCCGGACGAATCGGAAAGCTGACCGCCGGCGACTATCAGGAACGCGCCCTTAACACCCACCAGAGTTCCCGCGAGATCGTGGCGATTGAGGAGCAGCTTAACGAACTTGCCCGACACCTCGCAGGCCTGAGAACAGCTCGTGACCAGACACTCACAGCGTCTGAAAGCGCTCGGGAAAAAGCCGAAATGGCGAACCAGGCAAAATCCGAGTTTCTGGCCACCATGAGTCATGAGCTTCGCACCCCTCTCAACGGGGTTCTTGGCATGGTGGATCTGATCCAGGAAGAGCCGCTCACCCATCGCCAGCGGGAGTACCTGAACACCGCCCGGCAATCCACCGAGGATCTGCTCACGGTGATCGCGGATATCCTGGACTATTCCAAGATGGACAGCGGCACCCTGAAGCTCGAGAGCCAGGAATTCGATCTCAGGGAATTGATTTCCAACTGCACCGCCACCTACCGGCACCTGGCGGAACAACAGGGCCTGGCCCTCAACCTCAAGTTCTACGGTGACTGGCCTGACAACCCGGTGGTGATCGGCGACCCGGCACGCCTGCGTCAGATACTTGCCGGATTGGCCGACAACGCTATCAAGTTTACTGGCGATGGGTTCATCAACATTCAGGCTGGATTTTTTGCCCTGGAAGACAACTGCATCATTCTTAATTGCTCAATCAGCGATTCCGGTTCCGGGATTCCGGTGGATCGCCTGCAGGACATTTTCAACTCTTTCGAGCAGCTGGACGGTGGTGATAGCCGAAGGTATGGCGGAACCGGCCTGGGATTGTCTCTGGTCCAACGGCTGGTGGAACTCATGGGTGGCCACATTCAGGTCGAAACCGATCTGGGCAAAGGCTCTTCGTTCCGCTTTGAACTGCCCTTCGAGCTGGCTAACCCGGCCAGCCAACCAGAGCCCTCGGGCCCGCCGCCCAGGGAAGCCATCAATAGCACCAGCCATGCCCTGGTGGTGGAAGATAACCCCGTGAACCAGCGCGTTGCCACAGCCATGCTCAAGCGGCTGGGCTTCCAGACGGATTCCGCCAATAACGGCAAGGAAGCACTTGAGAAGGTCACCACCAATCACACGGGTTACGACATTATTCTGATGGATTGCCAGATGCCGGTGATGGATGGTTATGAGGCAACCCGGTTTATCCGGGAATGGGAACAGAGTAACGGCCAGATCGGCACGCCGATCATCGCCTTGACGGCCGATGTACTCCCCGGCACCGAGAAAAGCTGTCTCGACTGTGGAATGAATGACTATCTGGCCAAACCGGTCCGCAAGGAAATGTTGCGGGAAGTGCTGAGCCGCTGGATTCAGCTCTAGAAGAATGCCGGCGCCGTCATCGCGGGCGCCGGCGCAGGATCAGGCGACGGGTTCCCGCATGGTGACAAACTCTTCCGCAGAGGTGGGATGGATGCCCAGGGTAGAATCGAACTGAGCCTTGGTGGCTCCGGCCTTGATGGCAACTGCCAGGCCCTGCGTAATTTCGCCGGCGTCCGGGCCGACCATATGGGCACCGAGTACCCTGTCGGTCTCATCATCCACCACCAGTTTCATCAGGCTTCGCTCATCCCGTCCACTGAGGGTGTATTTCATCGGGCGGAACTCGGAGCGATAAATCCTGAGACGATGCCCCGCTTCCCGGGCCTCTTCCTCGGTCAGTCCCACGGTGCCGATGTTGGGCTGACAGAACACGGCGGTTGGAATTGCGGAATAGTCCATGTCGCCTTTGCCATCCCCGAACAAACGCCGGGATAGCACCATGCCCTGGGCCAAAGCCACCGGCGTAAGCTGTGGGGTTCCGATTACATCACCCAGCGCGGTAATAGAAGGCACCGCGGTCTGGAAATGATCATCCACCACAACATGGCCTGACGCGCTGAGCTGGACACCAAGATCGGTCAGGCCAAGCCCGTCGACGAGTGCCCGGCGTCCGGTCGCTGCCATCACCAGCCCGGTTTCCAGGGTTTCACCATTGTTCAGTTGTACCCGGTAATGGGCATTCTCGGCTTCGACCGATTCAATGGTCACGCCAAAACGCAGGTTTACGCCCTTCTTTCGCATTTCCTGTTCGGTGAACCGGCGGATGTCATTATCAAACCCGCGCAGGAACAGATCGCCGCGATACAACAGCGTGGTCTCGACACCCAGTCCTGCCAGGATGCCGGCAAACTCCACGGCAATATAGCCGCCGCCCCACACCACGGCCTGCTTGGGCAGCTGTGGCAGGTAGAACATCTCGTTGGAGGTGAGGATGCACTCCTTGCCAGGCACGTCCGGAATGACCGGCCAGCTACCCGTGGCAATAGTGATGTGTCTGGCCCGGTAAGACGTTTCGCCGACCACCACTGTGTTGGCGTCTGACAGAGACGCGGTCCCTTCGATGATGGTTACGCCCGCATTCTCCAACAACCGGCCATAGATGCCGTTCAGACGCTCGATCTCGGCGTTCTTGTTCGCCACCAGCTTTGGCCAGTCGAAACTGACATCATCGAGAGGGACCTGCCAGCCATAGCCGGCGGCGTCTTCAAGCTCATCATGAACATGGGCGCCGTACACAAACAGCTTCTTGGGCACGCAGCCCACGTTCACACAGGTTCCGCCAAGGTACCGGGATTCAACCACGGCCACTTTTGCGCCCCTTTGGGCAGACATACGGGCCAGACGAACACCGCCAGAGCCGGCTCCGATAACGATCAGATCAAAATCCTGCTGGTCAGACACAGCTTCTCCCGTTAAACGTTAAAAAAGTCAGGTTTGGCCGGGCGCGGCCGTTTTACTTTCCGGATGCACTTCCCTGAACAGCACGTGATCCTCGAAATCGCCGAGCTGTATCTTGCCAAGGCTCCGGAAACCCTCGGACTCGTAGAAAGGCAGATAGCGATTGTTGCCGGTATCAAGCACCAGGCCGCTCCCCCTTGGGTTCTCTGCACACAGCCTTTCAACAGTTTTCAGCAACAGCCGGCCATAGCCGCGATTCTGGTATTTGGGATTTACGCCCATCATTGGCAACTGGTGCGCCAACGGCTGTGGCAACATGTCCCGGATTTTCTGGTGGTAATCCAGGTATCGGCGCGTGGATGCAAAACCGGTGGTCAGCACCATACGGATCCGCCAGCTGAGCTGGTCAGCCAGGTTCATCCTGAGCTCCGGGTCCCCGATAAACGCCACGGCAACCAGCGTGTCGTCTACCATCACACCGATGGCCTCCTGATCGAGCTCAAAATACAGGTCAATCAGTTCCCGTATGGTTGCCCGAACCCGTTGATCGTAACCGGGACGCCGATGATCAAAAAGGTACTGAAACGTCGGCTCGTTTCGATAGGCGTGAAACAGAATGGATCTGGCTTCATTGACCGCTGTTTCGTCCAGGCGAACAATGGCTGGCTCGGATTTGTTCTTGTTGTCGCTGCCGTTACTCATCGCTTCCCTCTCCTGCATCAGTTCCGGACGGAAGGCCCGGAATCTGGTTTTCAGAATCAGATGGCCAGGGTTAAACGAACGGACACCCGGCCCGGTTCACTTGCCCGGTCCATGGCTGCCTGGTCGATCACAACACCATGGCTGCCATTCAGCCGCTCCAGCCACGCCGCCACCTCTGCAAAAGGTGCGTTCTCGAGCCAGACGCGGATTGCATCTTCCCCGCTAGGTTCAAACCGCTGGAGCGACAAACCCGCCTCACCGGCGGAACGGGTCACCAGGGCCATCAGGGCACGGCCATCGGCAGGCTTGTCTGCCGACGCCGACGTGCTGGCACCTCCGGCATTCCCCAAACGCTGGATCGTCTGTTCATTTGCCTGCATCCAGGCCAACAGCTCGCCGGCATTGTTCCGGGCAGATTCCGCTTGATCATGGAATACGGCCGCCGGGCGCCAGACGGCGAAATACAGAATGCCAAGAAAAACAGCGATGGCGAGCACGACCAGAGCCTGTTGGTCGCGGCGGGGCAATTGATCATACTGTGCAATGAGTTTGCCGACTGCCGGCTGATCCTTGATTCGTGAAAGCATAGCCTTAACCTCCTGAAACCGTCAGGCGGCCGCGGGCGCCGCTCGCTTCGTTCACAACCGAGCCAATCTGCGCTTCCAGGCCCTGGTTCGCGAGGCCGTTTCGCAGGGCGCTCAGGCGATCGTAGCTGTCTGCTCTCACATCCACGATAAGCTCACCCCTTGAGCGGCTGTAGTTCACCGAATTGAAGTTCACCCCCTGACTACCCGGGAGGCGGGCATATTGCTGGCCGGTGTATTTCATCAGGGTGATGAAGTCCACTTCCGGTCCACTGGAGCCGGCCACCCGCAACTGACCTTCGATCACACGACGGACATTACCTGCGTGAGTACGCCGGTCATTGGGAAAAGCATCGCGATAGATTGCCATGGCCTCATTTTGTAGCTCTTCAGCCTGATTTTGATAGTACAACCCCATTCCCAGGTTCAACGCCACTTGAACGCCGAACCAGATTGCCGCCACCGCAATCAACGGTTTCCAGGGTTTCAGCGGGCTGGCCTTGCCTGATTTGGACGAAAACACGCCCTGGCAAAGATTCACCGGCTCGCAAAGATGATGGTGATGGGCGTAGGCGAGCAGTTCCAGCGGCATGAGCTCCAGTGTTTCCCGACGAACCGCAAGACGCCCCGAGCCAGCTAACTCGGTAATTGCAGATTGCTGGACATCAAACTCTTCGTCGGTGCCGTACACGGTGACCGGGATCTCCGCCACCACTTCTTCGGCGGATGGCGCCGCGAGGGTGTGGGCGAACATACCAAGATTGGCAGACTGCATGCTCAACCACTCGCCCCGCTCGCTGACCATCATGGCCGTTTCGCCGTCCAGACAGACAGACCAGCCGCCTTCGGTGCGGGGCAGCAACGAGGCGTCCGGGAAAATGGCATCCAGGCGGAGATGGTCCCAACCGCTGAATAACTGCACCCATTGCCCCATACGCTCGCGATCTATGGCTGCGACCCGGTAACCATGCTCGGTATGGGAGCCCAACGCCAGGTGCACGGAATCTATATCCTGGGCAATCTGCTCCTCAACGGCGTAGGGTAAGGCCTGATTGATAAACCGACTTTGCTTTGCGGGAATGTCAGCCAGGCAGTAAATCGCTTCCTCACCGGGAATCAGGCCGATCAACAGAACGTTATCCAGGGCATTCTGCCCCAGGGTATGCTCGATGGCATCACGGCTGTCGCCGGCACCCCGGGCCTGGGCATCGCCGCTGGCGTCGTGCAGCACCCAATTGAACATCTGGGCGTCGGGATCCTGGTCAGCGTCCGCGAACGGCGGTATCGGGCGGACGTAGAGGCGATAAGACATGATTATCCTTCTGAAATGGTAAAGGGCTCTTTGGTAATTCGGTTCTTCTGCCCGGTATCCCTGTGAACCGTCTGGACTTCCCCTTCCGGAGTACGGAACACGGTACTGACCATATTCACGACACGGTTATCGTAGGTAATCCGCGAGGCAACTTCAAAAAACCGTGTCTGCAACCCCAGGCCGACCGATTTGAGCCCGAGGCCCGCGAACTCCGGTAATGCCATAAAGTCCTGAAGGTTCTCGAACCGTTCCTCTTCCCGCTTCTCAAGAATAGACGCAGCCTGGGCGTCCGTCAGCTCCTCATGCAGTGAGCGGATCACCATGGCAGTGGCGGTGTTCACATTTATGCCCGCCCCGTTTACCGGCAGTGCCGTCACGTGAGGCCGCAGGGCGCGATAAATCTCTTCGGTCATGCCCTCGATCAGGCGTAACTCAGTCACCGTTGTGAAAGGCTGATTCGCCGCGCGGTATCCCTGCTCAGCCATCAGGTACTGGCCATCCTCGGCGCCATAGGCAGTCACTGTCTGGTCATTGGGATCTATCCAGTCCACCAGCGAGTCCACGGAAACAGCGGTAATCCCCAATGCAGCGAACAACTGAACAAATCGATCCCTGACAATAGGGTCCACCTGACCATTGGCACCGACCAGATCATTCAGGTTCAGTCGGCCACCCAGGTCGTCAATCTGAACTTCGGCCACGCCGTTATCATCCAGTGGCAACACGGCTGCATTGGCAGCCCAGAATTCGTCCAGGCTGTCGACCATCAGGTTTTCTTCCTTGTCCTCGTCGTAATCCCTGCGCAGGATCTGGCGGGCAAAGGCTTCTGCACCCAGCGCAATACTCTGGCCCTGCTGCTGTGCCAGGTAGTGACCTGCCTTGAACACCCGGAGGCTTTGTTGCTGGGTCATGCCTGACGCCAACATGACCACCAGGGCCATGGCCAGCAGCACCATAATCAGGGCAACGCCGCGCTGACGGTTTGGAAAAGCCGGGATCTGCACCATATTGGCCTAGCCTCCCTGCCCCGTTGCGCCGGTGGTTTCACCGGGTTGTTCTGTCGTTCCCTCTTCTTCGGTGCTTTCTTCTTCCGCCTCACTGGCAGCCTGGTTTGCCTGGTTCAGCGCACCCTGGGCGACCGCCGGATCAAAATCCGGCAGGGCAAAGGTCCGTACCAGCGTGCCAAAACGCTCGTGCTCCAGAGTCACTTCCATACCCAGTGGCAACGGAACATCCGGGCGGCTGCCCGGGGTCAATCCGGCCATGACTTCATCGGTGGGCCACTGCGGCTGCCAGCTTCGGTTGGAATCCAGAAACCGCACTTCCAGGCGTTTTACGCCCTCCAGAAGCAGCACATCGCGGCTGTCATCTTCCTGCCCCTGGTCCACCATAGGCCAGTACCGGCGCCGTAATTCGCTGCCGGTGTATTCCCAGCCAACACGCTGCAAGCCACTGCGGCGAATTCCAAGGGGGTTACGCCAGCCCTGACGGGTCAACACCAGGGAAAAATCATCATCACGACTCGACAGTGCCGGCTGGAAATCTCCGTAAATATCCCTGGCCGGCCGGTTTACCACCTGCATGATATCCCGCTCAAGCAACAGCATGGCCCGCTGCAGGCCGTCGAACTGTTCAGCCAGCTCATTCACCCGATCTCGGGAGTTGACCACCCCATTGATAACCTGCCACACGCCCAGCCCAATGACGGCGGTTATGGTGACCGCGATCAACACCTCCAGCAGGGTGAAGCCGTGTTGCAGCGGTTGGGAGGTCTTTGCTGGGGCGATCATCACTGTGCCCCCACAAAAGCAGACAGGGTATGGACCGGAACCGGAGCCGCGCCTTCCTCACGGTACAGGGCAACCGTGACCTCCACACGCCGCATCTTGGCCTCGGCAGTGGCGAGAATTGCCGTGGTCACTCGCCAACGATAGGGCCCGAAATCCGTGTCCTTGGAATTTTCGGAGATGCCGGGGATAGTTTCCTGCAGGCGGATTTCATTGATCCGGTTATCCGCCAACCAGCTGGCAAGGGTTTTATCCCGCACCCGCTCGTAGCTGGAAATGTACTGGCTCCCCACTTCGGCTGCTGCAGTTGCAATCAGACCAAAGACAAGCAGCGCGATGAGAACTTCAATCAGCGTGAACCCGCTTTGCGTTTTCACCCGCTGCTCCCCTCATCGCCCGGCTTGCGCCACTCCATGGGCGATACACCATCAGAGGCGAGGACGTGTATGTTGTCAGACCCGCTGCCGATGGTGAATTCAAGCTCGAACGGTGTTGTCTCGCCACTGGAAAAGAACACCACGTCCGGGAGCAAGGTGTCTTCAGAGGACGCCAGCCTCGGTGCATCGCTCTCGATAAACTCGGTAACCGTTAGCCATTCGGGAAGGCTACGGGCCCGGAACATGCGCTCGCCAGAGGCTTTCCAGTCCCCCGTCTGATCCTGGAAGGCTACGAACTGGTAGCCGTCATCCTCAAGCCTCAAGCCCAGTTCCAGGTTGTTGAGTACGGCCTGCTCAGACGCCGTCTGCATGAGCAGATACAGCTCCCTGACTTCGTTCTCCAGTTCCCGCTGCTGAGAGCTCCCTCCCATGGTAAACACGGCAAGGGATGCCAGCAGACCCACAACCACCAGGACCACCAGTATCTCAATCAGGGTGAAACCGGTCTGTCGGGAGCTGACCTGCACAGTTATTTAGCCTTCGGTATCCCAGACACTGATATCGGCGGCATCGCCGTCGCCGCCTTCCTGGCCGTCAGAGCCATAGGAATACAGATCATAGGGGCCTTCAGTACCCGGGCTCACGTACTGGTATTCAGATCCCCAGGGATCTTCCGGCACGCTCTTGAGGTAACCATCCGCGTTCCAGTTCTTCGGTTCCGGGCTGCCGCTGGGCTTGGAAACCAGCGCTTCGAGACCCTGCTGGGTAGACGGGTAATGACTGTTATCCAGGCGATACAGGTCCAGCGCATTGGCAATGTTGCTCAACTGGGTTTCCGCCACGGTGACTTTTGCCTGATCACTACGGCCCATAATGTTTGGCGCCACGATGGCCACCAGCAGGCCGAGGATCACCATCACCACCATGATTTCGATAAGGGTGAAGCCGCGGCTGTGGTTGTGTGTGTTGAGTTTCTTGATGGTCATTGTCTCACTCGTCATTGGCATTGATTGCTTTCAGTTCGGATTCGTCTACTGACAATCCGGCATGGGTGTCATCCCACGAGATTACTCATATTCAGTATCGGTAACATGATGGCCAGCACGATAATCAGCACCACTACGCCCATTACCAGTAGCATCATGGGCTCAAACAGCCCTACGATCGCGGCTATCTTGGACTGCAGGGTGTTTTCCTGCATTCGGGCGGTCCGCTCCAGCATGCTGTCCAGTTCACCACTGGCCTCCCCGCTGGCGATCATGTGAAGCATCATCGGCGGGAAATACCCGGTCTGATCCAGGGAACGGTGCAACGAGCCGCCTTCACTCACTTTCCTGGCCGCGTCCCTCAATTCCTGCCTGAGAAAATCGTTGGAGAGCACCTCACCGGCAATGCGCATCGCTTCTACCAGCGGCACACCACTGGTAGTCAGAATACTCAAGGTGCTGGCATACCGGGCGGTGTTTACCCCGCGAACCATCCCGGAGAACAGGGGCAGATGTAGCAGACGCTTGTGAAACCGCAGCCGGAATCCGGGTTTGGTCAGAAAAAAACGGAACACCATCAGCGCCGCAACCAGCAGTATAAACAGGTAGACACCGTAATCCGCCAGAAATTCCGACACTGCCAGCATCGCCATGGTCAGCGTTGGTAACTCCTGCCCCTGCTTGAGAAACACATCTATGATATCCGGCACCACGTAGGTGAGCAGGAACACCACGATGGCTATGGCGACGATACTCAGAATGATGGGATAGATTGCCGCCAGCTGAATCTTCTGGCGTGCCTCCTGACGGCTTTCCGTGTAATCCGCCAGCCGGTTGAGCACCAGGTCCAGATGGCCGGCGTGCTCGCCCGCGGCAACGGTGGACCGATAAAGCCTCGGAAACGCGCGCGGGAACTCGCCCAGGCTGTCCGCCAGGGTGTAGCCTTCCATGACCTTGGCCCTGATAGCGATCAGCATGCTGCGAATTCTTGGCTTCGGGGACTGCTGCGCGGCGGCAGAAAGTGCCTGCTCGATGGGAATACCCGATTGAATCAGCGTTGCCAACTGGCGGGTGACCAGGGCCAGGTCGGCAGCCGCCAGGGAGCCCCGGCTGCTCAGGGGATTGCTTCGGGCCTGCTTTTCTGCTGCCGGCTCAACCGCCAGTGGCGTCAGGCCGCGCTCCCGCAACTGCTGGCGAACGGCTCTCGGGGCATCCGCCTCGACCACACCATGTTTCTGCTTGCCGCGGGCATCAAGCGCCTTGTATTCGTATGCAGGCATGGCTTACTGACCCCGGTGTGTAACGCGGAGCACTTCTTCCACCGTTGTCACACCATCCAGTATCTTCTGCACACCGTCTGCGTGAATACTCGGGCCATGCTGGCGCGCCACCTTTTCAAGGTCCAGTTCACCAGCCCGCTTGTGAATCAGAGCGCTGATTTCCTCGGAGATCTCCACTACCTCATAGATACCGATACGGCCGCGGTAACCCAGTTGGTTGCAGTGGCTGCAACCCGTTGCCCGGTAAATGGTGGGCGGATTGGCGGGGTCCTGCTGCAGGAACTCGCAGTGCTCTTCGGTTGGCGTGTAGGGCTCCCGGCATTCGTGGCACAGAACCCGCACCAGCCGCTGGGCAACAATGCCGACCAGGCTTGATGAAATCAGGAAGGGCTCAATCCCCATGTCCATAAGCCGGGTAATGGCGCCAACGGCTGTATTGGTGTGCAATGTGGAAAGAACCAGATGGCCGGTCAGACTCGCCTGAACCGCGATCTCCGCCGTCTCCAGGTCCCGGATCTCACCAATCATCACCACGTCCGGGTCCTGACGCAGAATGGCCCGAAGTCCCCGGGCAAAGGTCATGTCTACTTTGGTGTTGACCTGGGTCTGGCCAATGCCTGGCAGGTTATATTCAATGGGATCTTCAACGGTCAGGATGTTGCGGCTGCGATCGTTGATTTCCTGTAGCGAAGCGTAGAGCGTGGTGGACTTACCGGAACCGGTCGGGCCGGTCACCAGCAGAATGCCATAGGGCCGGTAAATCAACTTGCGCAGAACTTTCAGGTCCCGCCCCGCCATGCCCAGGGATTCAAGCCTTATGGCACCGGCCTGTTTGTCCAGCAAACGTAGAACCACGCGTTCACCGCTTGAAGACGGCATGGTCGATACACGAATATCCACTTCCCTTCCGGCAACCCTGAGGGCGATACGACCATCCTGGGGCACCCGCTTCTCGGCGATATCCAGCTTCGCCATAACCTTGATCCGGGACACCAGCAAAGGCGCCAGGGCGCGCTTGGGTTCCACGACTTCCCGCAACACGCCATCCACCCGGAAGCGAACCACCAGCCGCTTTTCATAGGTTTCGATGTGAACGTCCGAGGCGCTGGTTTTCACCGCTTCGGTGAGAATGGCATTGATCAGACGGATGATCGGAGCATCGTCTTCCTGCTCCAGCAGATCCTCGGTTTCCGGTACCGAGTCCGCCAGGGAGGCCAGATCCATATCGTCGCCGATGCCCTCCACCATCTGCATGGCTTCGGCGGAATCGTTCTGGTAGGCGGAGTTCAGGGCCTGATCGAATCGATCCGGGTCAATGGTGGCGAAACGGGCCCGGCCGCCACTGATTCGGTTCGCTTCGGCAAGGGCTGAATGGGACGCACCGGGGCGAACCAGAATCACCGGTTCACCGGCATCCGAACGGGTCAGGATTACTCCGTTGCGCTTGGCGAAAGTAAACGGAAGACGGCCCAGCGGAGCATCCTGCGGCTGAAGTTCAGTATCTGTGTCCAAGGTCGTCCTCGTTCGTGAAACCCTTTTCGATTCAACTAATTCAGAAAGGCTACCACAGGATATGGACCCGCTGAATAACTCTATACACTATACTGCCAATAAAACGTTGCAGTCTGATAACCTGTGAGCTTTTTCCCGGCCCACAAACTTGCATTCAGGATGATCAATGCTCCTAAACAATGAACGGCTTCCCCTGATTCTTGCGCTTGTGGCAGGGGCTGCCATGGTGGCTCTGACAGCCTGGCAGGGTTACCGCTTCTGGCAAATGGAAAGCCGACAAGGAAACTACGACACTGCGCAGCCATTGGTCACAGATCCGGCTGCCAGCCGTGAGCCACCGAGCGTAAACCTGTCGTCCCTGGACCTGTTCGGGGCCGCATCGGGTGAAGCCGCGCCGGCGGAAATGGATACCGAGAACCTGCCGGAAACCAACCTTCGATTGTTTCTTCGCGGTGTTCTGGCCGCTGATGGAGAATTCCCCGGCAGCGCTCTGATCGAAGATGACAAAAGTAACACCGAAGCCTACCTGGTGGGTGATGAATTGCCTGGTAATGCCAAGCTGCGCTCGGTCCACCCGAACCGTGTGATCATTGAACGCTCCGGCAAACTCGAGAACCTGTATTTCCCGGAATCCGAAGACCGCAGCGGCATCTCCTTCACAGCGGACGAACAGGAACCGTCCACGCCTGCAACGCAACAGGCTGCCACCCCCTCACCCTCAAGAGCGCCCGCCTCCGCTACCAGCGATGAGCAGCGCCGGGAGGAAATCCGCCGGCGCCTTGAGCAGCTCAGGGAACGCCTACGGAACAATAACTGAGGCGCGCTATGGAAACGGCCGCTATCCAGATACGCCGCCGTTCCAGCCTTCTGCCAGCGCTGTTATTGGCAGTTTCCGTTGTGGGTGCCTTTGAGCTCAGTTCCCGCCTGATGAACTATGTACAGGAGGAATTCGGCACCGAGGCCCACCAGCGCCTGGAAAACTGGCAGCGCCTTCATGCCCTGGCCGCGAACGCCCCCGTCGACCGGCAGCTTCGACTGGTCAACTCCTTCTTCAACCGCGTTGCTTTCGTCAGCGATATCCGCCACTGGGGCGAGGAAGACTACTGGGCAACGCCAGTGGAATTGCTCACCACGAATGGCGGCGATTGCGAAGATTTTTCCATCGCCAAGTATCTGACCCTAAAGTCCATGGGTGTGCCCGATGACCAGCTCCGGATCGTGTATGTCAAAGCACTGGAGCTGAATCAGGCCCACATGGTGTTGGCATGGTACCCAGAGCCAGACGCCGACCCGCTCATTCTGGACAATCTCATAAATGACATTAAACCTGCGTCTCAACGCACTGATCTTGAACCGGTTTATAGCTTTAATGGCGAAGGCCTCTGGCTCAATCGATCCGGCGGAGCCCGCAAACGAATCGGGGAAGCGGGACGGCTTTCCCGGTGGCAGGATCTGAACAGCCGGCTGACCGAGTCGCTCCGCCCCTGAGCTCCATTTCAACGAATCTACTGGCGGCAAATGACAGCGCGACTGGCGCCAAGCGACATCTGCAGTAGGCCCGGACCCGCTAGAATGCGCCACACTGCTTTTTAATCAGGAGAATGAAACACATGCGACGCTGGAACGGCTGGGGCGATGAAGGATTCAACCTGGCAATGCCAGAACAGGGCCAGGATTTTCTGGCTTCGCGGATTGGAAACGGCCGCCCTCTGGCCGAGGCCACTCTGGAGTCAGTCTGCGCCAAGGTGCCGGATTCCCGGCTGAAACCGCCGGCAGAACTGGAATCACTGATCGACACAACCCCGGAAGCCAGGGTGCGGCATGCCCGGGGCCAGAGCCTCGCTGACTGGCTGGCCATGCGCAGTGGCGAATTTGGCGTGTTTCCTGATGGCGTTGCTTTCCCTACCACCAGCGACGAAGTTCAGGCTTTGCTCGCCTGGGCCGCCGAGCAAACCATTCACCTGATCCCCTATGGTGGTGGTACCAGTGTGGCCGGGCATATCAACCCGCTGGACAAAGGCAAGCCCGTGCTGACCGTGGATATGGGCAAGATGAATCGCCTGATGGATCTGGACGGGGAAAGCCAGATCGCAACCTTCGGCGCGGGAACGCCTGGCCCACTGGTCGAGTCCCAACTCCGGGCCCACGGCTATACACTCGGGCATTTCCCGCAGTCGTTTGAGCTGTCCACCGTGGGCGGCTGGGTGGCCTCCCGCTCCAGTGGCCAGCAATCCCTCCGCTATGGGCGAATTGAACAACTGTTTGCTGGCGGCCGGGTCGAAACCCTTCAAGGTACCCTTGATCTGCCTACCATTCCGGCTTCCAGCGCCGGCCCGGATATCCGCGAAATGATTCTGGGCTCCGAAGGCCGCATCGGGCTGATCACCGAAGTGAAGGTTCGGGTAACCCCGCTTCCCGAACACGAAAGCTTCCATGTGGTGTTTTTCCCTGACTGGAACAGTGCCCGGACTGCCAGCCGCCAGCTGGTGCAGAACCGCACGCAGCTGTCCATGCTCAGGCTCAGCAACGCGGTAGAAACCGAAACCCAGCTCGCCCTTGCCGGCCACCCCAAACTGATCGGCATGCTCGAGCGCTTTCTGTCACTCGGTGGCGCAGGCACCGGAAAGTGCATGATGACCTTCGGCATCACCGGCACCCGGCGCCAGACCCGGAACGCCCTCAAAGAGGCCCGAAGCATCTGTAAGGCTCAGAATGGCGTCTATACCGGCACCCGGCTCGGCGATAAATGGGCAGCCAAGCGTTTCACCATGCCTTATCTGAGGGAAGCCCTCTGGCTGATGGGCTACGCGGTCGACACTCTGGAAACCGCCACCGATTGGGACAACGTCGATAATCTCCTGGGGCTGATCGAGACCAATCTACGGGAGGGACTGACCGACCAGCAGGAGAGCACCCACGTATTCACGCATTTGTCGCATTTTTACAGCCAGGGCTGCAGCATTTACACCACGTACGTGTTCCGGGTAGGCGACAGCTACGAGGAAACACTCGCGCGCTGGCAAAAGCTCAAGACCACAACCTCTGAACTGATCGTGAAAAACCGCGGTACTATCAGCCACCAGCACGGTGTTGGCAAGGATCACGCGCCCTATCTGCCGGTGGAGAAAGGCGAACTGGGAATGCTCGCCATCCGATCCCTGTGCAACACCTTTGATCCCAATTCCATCCTGAACCCGGAAACCCTGGTGAAGTGAGCATAACGCCGAATGGGAGCCTCGTTATGACCCGGATTGAAAGCCTCAATGCGCTGCGTTCAGGGACAACCGAATTTGATGTGGTGGTGGTCGGCGGTGGCATCACCGGTGCCGGCGTGGCCCGGGAAGCAGCAGGCAGCGGCCTGCGCACCCTTCTGGTGGAACAGAAGGATTTCTCCTGGGGCACCTCCAGCCGCTCCTCCAAGATGGTCCACGGCGGCCTTCGGTACCTGGGCAGCGGGCATTACGGTCTTACCCGGGATGCTGTGTGGGAGCGGGAACGACTGATGGCAGAAGCACCGGGGTTAATTGACCCCCTGCGCTTCATCATGCCGCATTTCAAAGGTCAGTTCCCCGGACCGCGCCTGTTTCAGACGCTGCTCCGGGTTTACGACTTTATTGCCCGCAATCGCAGCCGCCACTTTCTGACCCCGGCGGAATCCATTCTCTGGGTGCCGGGCCTGACCAGCGAGAAACTTGCCGGCGCCAGTGGTTTTACCGACGCGGTTACCGACGACTCCAGACTGGTGATACGCCTGATTGCCGAAGCCCGCCGTGATGGAGCCCTGTGCCTGAACTACACCCGTGCGACGGAAGTAAAGCGCAGCGATGACGGAAAGGTGTCTGGATTACTGATTCAGCCAGAGGAAGACGATGCGCCCATCATGATTTCCGCGCCCCTGGTGATCAATGCCACCGGCGCGTGGGCCGACCGGCTGCAATCCAACCAGACTACCGGGGACACCATGCACATCCGGCCCTTGCGCGGCAGCCATCTAGTCCTCCCGTGGTCCTGCCTGCCGGTGTCCTGTTCGGTTTCCCTTTTCCATCCTGAGGATGGTCGCCCGGTGTTCGCCTTCCCCTGGCTCGGCACAACCGTTCTCGGCACGACCGATATTGATCATGAAGGCGATCTTGATCAGGAACCGGTTATCTCCGAAACAGAGACCGCCTATCTGCTTGAGGTCGCGTCACGGCTGTTTCCGGGAAGCCCCATTGCCCGCAAGGACATTCTCTCAACCTGGGCCGGGGTGCGGCCCGTGGTAACCGACGGCACGGGCAAAGCGCCCTCGAAGGAGAACCGGGAACACGAACTCAGGGTAGACCGGGGTCTGGTCGGCATTGCCGGGGGCAAGCTCACCACCTTCCGGGTGATCGCCCGGGAAGCGCTCACCCGGGGACTTGGCGAAGACGCCGCCACGGTTCTTCGACCAGAATCCGAGCCGGTATTCCAGCCAGAAAAAGGTTCGGCAAGGCCAGCCGCAATCAGCCATCAGTGCTGGCAACGGCTCCAGGGGTTCTATGGCCCCGAGCTTGACGAGGTTCTTGCAGCTGGACCATTGGAAGCTGTTAATGCACACCAGGCTTCCGAATTGCTTTGGGCAGAGCTCTGCTGGGCCTGCCAGAAAGAAGATGTGCGGCACCTGGATGATCTGCTCCTGCGCCGAACCCGATTGGGCCTGGTGCTTCCGAAAGCGGCCGAAAGCCTTCTGCCGGAGATCCGCAGGCACTGCCAACCCCTGCTTGGCTGGGATGACCAGCGCTGGGACGATGAACAGGCCCGCTACCTGTCGATCTATCACAATGCCTATTCGATGCCGTCGGGGGAGCCGTCCGATGCCGGCTGATCCACTGATTCTGGCCATCGACAATGGCACCCAGAGCGTTCGCGCGCTGTTGTTTGATACCCGTGGCAACCTTGTGGGCAAAGGCAAGCAGGAAATCGAGCCCTACTTCTCGCGGGAGCCCGGCTGGGCCGAGCAGCATCCGGATTATTTCTGGGAGCAGCTCGGGGAAGCCTGCAAGCTACTCTGGAGTGCCACGGAAGCTACGCCAGACCGGGTTGCCGGGGTCACCGTGACCACTCAACGGGGCACCGTTATCAACCTGGATGCAAACGGCCAACCTCTGCGCCCTGCGATCATCTGGCTCGACCAGCGCCATGCCAGAGTTGATGGCCCGGTCAAAGGGCCCTGGGGATGGCTGTTCAAACTGGCCCGGCTGGAAGACACCATCAACCGGTTTCGGGAAAAGACCCAGGCTAACTGGATTGCCCAGAATGAACCCGAGATCTGGGCAAAAACCCGACACTTTCTCTTGCTCTCGGGCTACCTCACGTACCGGCTAACAGGAAAATTCAGGGATTCCACCGGAAGCCAGGTTGGATACCTGCCCTTCGACTACAAGAAGCACCGCTGGGCCGGCCAACGGGATTTCAAATGGCAGACCATGCCGGTCGAGCGTTCCATGCTGCCTGAACTGGTAGCGCCCGGGGAAACATTGGGGCATCTGACCGACGAAGCCTGCCGACACCTCGGCTTGCAAAAAGCCCTGCCCGTTATCGCAGCTGCCTCCGACAAAGCCTGCGAGATACTCGGCTCCGGCGGTCTGACCCCGGATATCGGCTGCATGAGCTATGGCACCACCGCCACCATCAACACCACCAGCAAGCGTTACGTGGAACCTATCCGGCTGATGCCGCCCTATCCTTCTGCACTGCCCGGTCACTATTCCACGGAAGTGATGATCTACCGGGGTTTCTGGATGGTGAGCTGGTTCAAGCGGGAGTTCGGCCTTCGGGAGCGGAAAATCGCCGAAGAACGGGGCATTGAGCCCGAAGCGCTGTTCGATGAACTGGTCAAAGCCGTTCCCCCCGGATCCATGGGCCTGATGCTCCAACCCTATTGGTCGCCCGGTGTTCGTCAGCCGGGGCCGGAAGCAAAAGGCTCGATCATTGGATTCGGGGACGTTCACACCCGCTCGCACATATACCGCGCGATCCTTGAAGGTCTTGCCTATGCGCTGCGGGAAGGAAAGGAAAAAATCGAAAAACGAAGCGGTGTGAAGATCCGGAAGCTTCGAGTGGCAGGTGGCGGCTCCCAGAGTGATGCCGCCATGCAGTTAACCGCCGATGTGTTCGGATTACCGGCCGAGAGGCCTCATACCTATGAGACCTCCGGGCTCGGTGCCGCCATTGATGCGGCGGTAGGCCTGGGCCTGCATCCGGACTTCGATACGGCAGTGACAAACATGACCCGGGTTGGCGACGTTTTCCATCCCAACGAAGAAACCCGGGCCCTGTACCAGAGGCTCTATTCCGAGGTGTACCTGAGGATGTACCCCCAGCTCCAACCCCTCTACCGGAAAATCCGGGAGATTACCGGCTATCCCCGGTAACACGCTCCGCGACCATCTCAGCGGTAATTGCGGAGAGGGTCCAGCCAAGGTGGCCGTGCCCGGTATTGTAGAACACGGTTGGCAGGCGCCCTGGCCCAACCCTGGGCATCATGTTCGGTAGCATTGGCCGCAATCCGGCCCAGGGAACCACCTTGCGAGTACAGACTCCGGGGAAGCACTGCTCAACCCAACGGGTCAGCGGGCGGATCCGGTCGTCCTTGATGTCGCGATTGTAGCCGCTGAATTCGGCAGTACCGGCAACGCGGAAACGGCCATCGCCCAGGCGACTGGTGACGATCTTGGTGGCGTCATCCAGCAGACTGACAGTGGGTGCCGCCTTCTGCGAGGCTTCGTCTTCCAGCTCTACGGTAATGGAGTAACCCTTCACAGGGTAGATATTCACCCGGTCACCCAGCTTTTTCGCGAGCGCGCGACTGCCTACGCCGGCACAGATCACCACCCCGTCGAAGGTATCCCGGGTTTGCTCGGTGCCGTCATGAGCGGTCACCCAGGCATTACGCTCATCGGCGCTCAGCTCGGTCACGGTATGGCCATAACAGGTTTTTACGCCAAGGCGCTGGATGGCGTCGGCCAGGCCGTTGGTGAACTTGTGAATGTCACCTGTGGAGTCACTCTCGGTGAAAAAGCCGCCGTAGTAGGTACCGGCCAGGGTCGGCTCGATGGATTTCATTTCCTCCGGGGTAACCGAACGGCGCTCAAGGCCGCCAGCGGCAAGAAGCCGAGACACTTTGGCCGCGTGATCGAAGCCAGCCTTGTCCCGGTAGATGTGCAGGATGCCCTGCTTCTTCAGATCGAAATCGATGCCCTCCTCCTGTGCCCAGGCAAACAGGTGGTCGCGGGCAGCAATGGCCAGGCGGGCGGTTTCCGTGGTGTTTTTCTCGTACTGGGGAATAGCGGCAATGAACTCGGCGAACCAGCTCAGTTTATGCCAGGAAGGCTTCGGGTTGACCAGCAGTGGCGCATCCCGGCGGGACATCCATTTGATGCCCTTCATAACGGTCTGCCAGTTGTTCCAGACCTCCGCGTTAGAGGCCGAGAGCTGCCCACCGTTGGCGAAGGAGGTTTCCATCGCCGCATAGCGGTGTTTCTCGTAAACCGTAACGTCAAGCCCGCGCTTGGCAAGGGTGTAGGCGGTGGTAATACCGGTAATGCCACCGCCGATAACTGCAATTCGCTTCATTCCAATCTCCGTGAGCGCCAAGGGTTTCCTCCCTGCTCGAAATGGCAGGAAGCACCCCTTCCGTCACGGGACCTGAGAGATTCACGACCTGTTTCAATGAAAACAGTCGCTTGCTCCTTCGGTGTGCCGACTGACGCGATTGTCGACAGCTCTTCGGAAAGTATTCATGTCAGCGGTCCTTTTGCCTGAGAGTTTCCGGGGCAGTTGCTCCTTCGGCGCTGATCGCAAGGGATTCAGTCTCTCCCGCAGACATGTCTGATTGGTAATAAAACCCAACCCACGGG
>ERZ1699646.30-NODE-30-length-30121-cov-72.880783_pt1 | contig 30121 bp, 28 predicted proteins | sample MGYA00581515_ERZ1699646 | MGnify/ENA primary metagenome ERZ1699646 (study PRJEB42348, sample SAMEA6618691) | metagenome | isolation source: Polyester-degrading enrichment culture growing on monomer 1,4-butanediol, B | collected 2019-04-14 ... | reverse complement strand
GAGCGTTTGAGCTGTTGCTCAATCAAGGCCGCGCATTCTACATCGTTCCGCCGCCTTGTCAACCGTTTATTTTTCGATGTTTTCCGTCCCCGGAAAGTGCCGAAAAATCACCCGGCTTACTGCTTATTTCGAGGCGCGCATTCTACAGTGAATTGCTTGCCTGTCAACTGCTTTCTGAAGAATTTTTAAACTCAATTTCTTCAACACTTTCAAGCAGTTGCCCTTCAAATTTGGAGCCGCTTAAGTGGCTTGCCCCTCGAAGGAGATGCGCATTCTACAGACCTGCCCGGGGGTGTCAACGGCGATTCTGAAAAAAAACTCAAAATCGCCCAAAATCGGTCACGCAGTAATCAGAACACGGGCGATCTTCTTCTTGCCCGCCTGGATTACGCATTCATCACCCTCTACAAACATCCGATCGCCTTCGAATTGTTGGCCGTCGACAAATACCGCTCCGCGCCCCAGGACATCCCGGGCCGCCGCCCCGTTCTTTACCAAACCGGCGAGGCGAAGCACTGCCGCCATCGGAATCTCGGCCTGCCCCTCCAATGACACCTCAACAGTCGGCACATTATCAGGGATCTCGCCGAGCGCCACCCGGTTACCGGCGGACTTGTGAGCAGTTCGGGCTGCCTCCTCATCGTGAAAGCGGGTAATGATCTCTTCCGCGAGCAGCTTTTTATAGTCCTGGGGATTCGCTCCGCCAGCAACAGCCTCACGAAAGCCTTCCACTTCGGCAAGCGGCCGGAAACTCAAAAGTTCAAAGTAGCGCCACAGGAGATCATCCGGCATGGAGAGCAGCTTGGTATACATTTCGCCAGGCGAGTCGTTGACGCCCACATAGTTCCCCAGAGACTTGGACATCTTCTGAACACCATCAAGCCCTTCCAGAATTGGCATGGTAAGGATCACTTGAGGCGACTGCCCATAGTGCTTCTGCAGGATACGACCCATAAGGAGGTTGAACTTCTGATCGGTACCCCCCAATTCAACATCAGCTTCCATGGCAACTGAGTCGTAACCCTGCACCAAAGGGTAGAGGAACTCGTGAATTGCGATCGCCTGCTCAGCCCGGTAGCGCTTGGTGAAATCATCCCGCTCAAGCATGCGGGCGACGGTATACTGGCCCGCCAGCTTAATCATATCTGCAGCGCTCATCTTGCTCATCCAATCGGAATTGAACATGACGCGCGTTTTTTCAGGATCCAGGATTTTGAACACCTGCTCTTTATAGCTAACCGCGTTCTCGGCGACCTGCTGCTCTGTTAAAGGAGGACGCGTTGCACTCTTGCCGGTCGGATCACCGATCATCCCGGTGAAATCACCGATCAGAAACATCACTTCGTGCCCCAGATCCTGGAACTGACGAAGCTTGTTAATGAGAACGGTGTGACCAAGATGAAGGTCAGGCGCAGTGGGATCGAAACCGGCCTTGATCCGGAGCGGACGACCTTCTTTCAATTTCTCGATAAGCTCATCTTCCGGAATGAGCTCGTCTACGCCTCGCTTGATTATCGCCAACGCTTCATCAATGGATGCCATGAACAACACGTCCCCGCTTTGATCCTGAAAAAAATTCTGCCAGTTACAGAGTTCAACAAAAGAAATCTGTGAGTTACCTGTTCCCCTGTTAAAGTTAGCTGACCAGAAATTGACCAACACCGAGTTTACAGGGCGGCGTATTATAACAACGCTGTCGAAAGAAATCCGGAGGATGGAACAGTAACCGTAATGTTCCACGCTGTCCCGCATGCATTTTATACGGTAATCTGTTGGACTATACTTGAACAACAGCTTTAATTAGGTAGTACAAGCTGCCGTAATGCCGATTAAAACGGGTGCGATACGTGCTAAAAATGTTTCCCAAAACTCACATTACCATTGCTGCTGCGGCCACGGTTGTTGTTACCGCTGCCATTCTTATGAGCCCCAGCAGCAACGTTGAAGCAAAGCGGATGTCCTACTCCCTGGATCTGGAGCAGGGCACTGTTTCCGAAACCGGCGCAGCAACTGTGGAAGCAACACCGCCAGCCGGTGCAGCCAAAGAAACCCAGCCGGAAGCATCCGCGCCAGAAATGGCTGTAGAAGCCAGCAAACAGGTAAGCCTTGCAGAGACGGAACAAACTGCCGCTCCGAAGCAGCCCGAATTCGACTGGCAAACTTTCGCGATCAAGTCCGGCGACACCCTTTCTTCCCTGTTCAAGAAGGCGGGCTTCAATGACGGCATCATGCTTGCTGTTATTCACGGTGATGGCGAGGCAGACAAACTACAGCGCCTCTACGCGGGCGAGACTATTCGCTTTGCAACAACCGATGACGGCTCACTTGCAGCGATTGATCTGCAAAGAAATCGCCTGGAAACCCTGAAGATTAAAAAGAACGGTGAGAGCTTCACCGGCGAGACCGAAATTCGCAAACCGGAAGCACGACCGGCTTTCGCATCAGGCACCATTGACGGCTCTCTTTATCTGGCTGCACGAGAAGCCGGTCTGAATGACCGTTTGACCATGGAACTGGCCGGGATCTTCGGCTGGGATATCGACTTCGTCTACGATGTCCGCAAGGGCGACCAGTTCGAAGTGGTTTACGAAGAACTCTACCTGGACGGCGAGAAGTTTGATACAGGTCGAATCCTGTCTGCCCGATTTGTTAACCGTGGCGAAGAAAACCTCGCCCTGCTCTACACCGACAGTAATGGCGATGCCGATTACTACGCGCCGGATGGCAAAAGCATGCGCAAAGCCTTCCTGCGGACCCCGATTAATGCCCGGGTTTCCTCTCCCTTTAATCTGCAGCGCCGACATCCAGTGCTGGACGTTGTCCGCCCGCACGAAGGCACCGACTACGCGGCGCCTCCCGGAACGCCCATCAAGGCTGCAGGTTCAGGACGGGTTAAATTTGCCGGCTGGAAGGGTGGCTATGGGCGCACTGTTATCCTGCAGCACGGTGACAATATCACCACCCTGTATGCCCACATGAGCCGCCTGGGCAAAGGTATCAAGAACGGCACACGGGTCAAGCAGGGCCAGACTATCGGCCACGTCGGTTCCTCCGGTATGGTCACTGGCCCGCACCTGCACTACGAGTTCAGGCTGAACGGGTCGCCGCGCAACTCGCGCACCGTCAAACTGCCGGATGCCAAACCCATTCCGTCCTCCGAAATGGCCCGATTCAAACAGTTCACAGAGCAACGAATCGCCCAGTTCGACGTTTTCCGCGAGAGCTATCAGCAACTCGCACTGGCATCAGACGACTGAACCAGGAATGGAAGCCTGGATAGGGTTGATGTCGGGCACCAGCATGGATGGCATTGATGCCGTGCTGGTGTCTTTCCAGAACAACACCGTAACGATTCACGCCTCGCATACCACCCCCTATCCCGACCAGATTCGCCATCGCCTGCTTGCTGCCAGCCAGAATCAGGCTGCACCGGACGAGGTCGGTGAGCTGGACACCCTCGTCGGGACGCTGTTTTCCGAGGCCGCGAACGAAGTCATCCAAAAGTCCGGTTTTGACCCAACCGCGATTCGCGCCATTGGCAGCCATGGACAAACCATACGGCACCAACCCTCCGGCACGGCTCCTTTTTCAATCCAGATTGGCAATCCCTCCGTGGTTGCCGAAGCTACGAACGTCACGACGGTCGCCGACTTCCGGCGGAGGGATATGGCTGCGAAAGGCCAGGGGGCACCCTTGGTTCCTGCCTTCCACAAGGCGTTTTTCAGCTCGAATACGGAAAACCGCTGCATTCTGAATCTCGGTGGCATCGCCAACATCACTTGGCTCCCCGCCGGTGAAAGCACGCCGGCCACCGGCTTCGACACCGGCCCGGCCAATGCACTGATGGACGCATGGTGCCTGGACCAGACAGGACTTCCTTTTGACAGCGATGGCCATTGGGCCTTCGAGGGCTCGGTCAACCAGGAACTTCTCGAAGACATGCTCTCTGATGCCTACTTTTCGAAGACGCCCCCGAAGAGCACCGGGAAAGAAAGGTTCAATCTTGATTGGGTCAGAACACTGGTAGGTCGCCATCCGGAGATTCCAGCGGAAGATATTCAAAGGACATTGCTGCAACTGACCGTTACGAGCGTCGTCGACCAACTGCCTGAGACCAGGGGCCTTCGGGTTTACGTTTGCGGAGGCGGGGCGCGAAATCCGCTTTTGATGGAAGAGCTGTGTAAGGCACTGCCCGAGGCCCAACTTTCACTGACCTCGGAACTGGGGCTAGACCCGCAGATGGTAGAGCCTGTGGCATTTGCATGGCTGGCAAAACAGGCGCTGGAAGGAAAACCCGGGAATCTCCCGGAAGTCACCGGAGCAGCCGGGCCACGCATTCTGGGCGCCATCTACCCCGCCTGACGTTTTCCGGATCAAATGGAGAAGGAACTGCCACAGCCGCAAGTGGAGCTGGCATTAGGGTTCTGGACCACGAACTGTGACCCTTGCAGGCCTTCCTGATAATCAATCGTGGCGCCCACCAGATACTGGTAACTCATCGGATCAACCAGCAGGAACACGCCATCACGCTCGATCACGGTGTCTTCTTCATCCTGGTTTTCATCAAACGAGAAGCCGTACTGAAATCCGGAGCAGCCACCACCTGTGACAAAGACGCGAAGTTTCAGTTCGGGGTTTTCCTCTTCCTCGATCAACTCACGTACTTTGGCAACGGCATTGTCACTGAAGAACAGCGGTGTCGCCATTTGTTGCTGAACTGCGCTCAAGTTCGCCTCCGGATATTCGTGAACAACTAGGCGATTATGGTATTCCCGACTAAAACAATCAACTATTCGGACTTTCCACCATCGCCCGATGCCTCGGGCTCCGCTGTTTGATCACCGGCAGGAGCCTGTTTAGGGCCGGCACCGGCAGATTTGGCATCCTGGGAGAGCAGCCCGACGGGCTCCCGCTGATGAACCAGGTTGCCGTTCACCGAGGCGCCCATCGCCATCTCGATCAGGTTGTAGTAAACGCTGCCATTGATGGCCGCTTTTTCCGCCAGCTCAAGATGTGCCGATGCGTAGACATCACCATTTACCGTACCGTTGATGATGACGTGAGGCGCGTTGATGTCGCCCGTAACTTCGCCCACCTCCGAGACCCTCAGTACTGCATCTGTGCCCTCATCGGCAACCACCTTCCCGCGAATTCGGCCATCCACATGAAGCCCACCGCTGAAATGCACATCGCCTTCCACAGTCGTTCGTGAGGAAATAAGTGTGTCAAAGTGGCCAGTGGGCCGGCGCGGCTTCTGCTTTTTCTTGCCAAGCATGTCAGTTCTCCGTTAAATCGTCCCAGTTAAAGGTGCGCTCGGCTTGCGAGGATTTTCTTCCCTCCGCCTGGGCCACCACCTGGATTTCCAGCGGCTCAAATTCTTCCGGCAGTTTCAGGGAACCTTCGACATCCTGAAAATACCGGAAACGGAATTTCACGCCGAGATCGGCTATGTCCTCCGAAAGGTCACGCAGAGCGATGACCTCTTTCTCTTCATCACGCAAACCGATGACATTGACCGCTACGACACCCGAAATGTAGCTCTTGTTGTTGCCGACCTGGGTCAGCACCAACTTGAAGTCGTAGCTATCCCGGTTACGGGTCGGAACCAGCGTGAAACTGTCAACCTGGAGGCCTTTGCTGGTCTCCGATGGCGCCATGATATTTTTATAAAATGTCAGGTCAGATTGCAGTGACACAATCCGGGTTTCCAGCTCGACAATGGTTTTGCGAGCCTGATTCAGGGCCTGCTCATCTATGACCCGTCCTCGCTCCAGGTTGATCAGCTGTTGCCTGGCCTTGCGATAATCCTCTCGCAAGGCCTCGACTTCATCCTCCAACACCTGGTTTGACTCCTCAGCGCTGGAAAACCGGAAACCACCCTGAGCCAGGCCGGTTGCATATCCGGCGATTGCCGCAACAACGGTAAAAATCAGCAGGATGGCCGTTCTGCGCAGGCGATACCCGGGACGATGGCGAATAACGACATACTCTTCAGCCGGCTTTCGCTGTTCGCTCACGATCTTTCCCTGGGCATCAAGGCAGCAGCGCCGGGGCTTCAAGCCCCATGGTTTCTTTAAGGCCGAACATGATGTTCATATTCTGAACCGCCTGCCCTGCTGCGCCTTTCACCAGATTATCGATGACAGAAGAGACAATCACGATGTTGCTATGCTCCTGTCTGTGCAGCGCCATACGACACTGGTTTGCCCCGCGCACACTTCGGGTCTCCGGATGGCTACCAAACGGCATGACATCGACAAACGGCTCGTCCGCAAAGCGCTCCTCGAACAACGTCTGCAGCCGATCAAAATCGGCCGGGTTCTTCAGCTCCGCGTACAGCGTCGCCTCAATACCGCGGATCATTGGAATCAGATGGGGAACGAAGGTCACGCCCACATCACTTCCGGCCGCCCCGGACAGACCCTGGCGAATCTCTGGCAGATGGCGATGCCCTGAGGCGCCATAGGCCTTGAAGCTTTCACCAATCTCACCATGCAGCATACCAATCTTGCCCTGCCGGCCTGCGCCGCTGGCGCCGGATTTGGCGTCCGCGATCAGCCGGGCAGGATCCACCAGCCCCTGCTCCAGCAATGGGAGGAAGCCCAGCTGAACCGCTGTAGGATAACAACCGGGGTTGGCAACCAACTGGGCTGTCCGGATTTCATCTCGCACCACTTCCGGCAAACCATAAACCGCCTTTTCAGCCCATTCCGGACTTTCATGAGCCATCCCATACCAGTTGGCCCAAACATCAAGATCCTTAAGCCGGAAATCAGCAGAAAGATCCACCACACGCACGCCGGCCGACATCAGTTCCGGAACCATTCGCATGGCCACACCATGAGGCGTGGCGAAGAAAACCAGGTCGCAGCCTCCAAGCACGGCTACATCCGGCTCGGAAAACGCCAGGTCATAGTGGCCACGCAAATTCGGGTACATGTCCGCTACCGGCATGCCCGCCTCAGACCGGGAGGTAATACAGCTGACCGAAACTTCAGGGTGAACCGCGAGGATTCTCAGCAGTTCCACACCGGTGTAACCGGTGCCACCAACGATGCCTACTTTAATCACCATCTTCTCCAGCGACGTCGTATCAGAATTAATAGCTTTGACGCCGTAGTCTACCATGATAAACCAATGACTTATTGCAGCCCTCAAGGCGACCGTTACAATGTTGTCAGAATCTTTCTGACCGTCCATCCAAATCCACCGGAACTCTGGCCTCATGCAGAAAATCTGGCACCAGATTACCGAGCATCTGATTCCCGTTTTCCGGCGCCGATTGTCCGGTGTTGACGCATTACCGCAACTGGCCGTGCTCGGCCTGCTCTCCGGGCTGTTTACCGGAGGCGTCATACTCGTATTCCGCCTGGCCATCGAGTGGCCGCTCGAACATTTCCTGCCGGGAGAGGGTTCCGAATCCTTCGAGGAACTGGACCTGCTGACCCGGGGGCTTCTCCCCCTGGCCGGCGCCCTGGGGCTGGGATTGCTGATGCATCGGCTGGCTACCCACGACCGCAAGGTCGGGATCGTTCACGTTATGGAGCGTTTGAACTACCACCAGGGCTACATTTCCATGCGTAGCGCCCTGGTGCAGTTTATCTCGGGGGTGGCCACGGTGGTCAGCGGCCAATCGGCGGGGCGCGAGGGGCCGGCAGTGCACCTGGGTGCCGCCTTCTCGAGCCTGATGGGACAATGGATGCGCCTGCCGAACAACAGCATCCGGACACTCGTGGCCTGCGGCTGTGCGGCGGCCATTTCAGCGTCGTTCAACACGCCGATCTCCGGGGTTATTTTCGCCATGGAAGTGGTGATGATGGAATACACCATTGCGGGTTTCACGCCAATCATTCTGGCGGCCGTGAGCGCAGCGATTGTGACTCAGGCAGTGTATGGCGCGGAACCGGCCTTCAGCGTGCCGGCGCTGACCATGAACTCGCTGATGGAGATCCCCTGGATACTGGCCATTGCCGTCATTATCGGCATCGCCGCCGCGCTGTTTATCCAGTTGGTGGACACCATGGGCAAGCACCACCACCGTCCGGTTTTGTTGCGCATTACCATTGCGGGCCTTCTGATGGTGCCCTTCGCCATTTTCATTCCGGAAACCATGGGTATCGGGTACGACACCGTCAACGAAACCATTAACGGTGAGCTGGCGTTCTGGCTATTGCTGGGTGCTGGCGCCGCCAAGCTGGTCATTACCTCGCTTTCCATCGGCCTGGGCATGCCAAGCGGCGTGATTGGCCCGACGCTGTTCATGGGGGCAACCCTGGGCGGCGCCATGGGCCTGATCGGCGCACAGATTTTGCCGGAACACGCCTCGTCGGTTGGCTTTTACGCGATGCTCGGAATGGGTGCCATGATGGGTGCCGTGCTCCAGGCACCACTCGCCGCCCTGATGGCACTCATGGAACTCACGCGGAACCCCAACATCATCCTTCCGGGCATGCTGATTATTACCACGTCGAGCCTGGTGACCAGCGAGGCCTTCGGCAAGAAATCGCTGTTCCTCACCATTCTCAAGAACCAGGGGCTGAGCTACCAGAATTCTCCCGTGATCCAGGCCCTGCGCCGGGTGTCGGTCGGCGCCATCATGGATCGCAGCATCCTGCGTACTGAACGACACTTGACGGTGGAAGAGGCGCGTAAGGTCCTGAAATCGGAACCAAAGTGGCTGGTGGTTGAGGGCAGCAGCGGACCCACGGCACTGTTACCGGCTGTCGACCTGGCGAGATATCTGGAAGACACGGAAAAACTGGTGGCCGACGAGGAAATCGAACCACCGGAGTCCATTGACCTGATGGACATTCCCGCCAATCGTCGTGACGTTGCCCCGGTGCAGTACCAGGCCACTCTGGAAGAGGCCCTGGACCAGTTCGATGCAACCAATGCAGAGGCCCTTTACGTACAACGTCACGTGGCGCCAATGATCCAACGCGTTTATGGCGTGGTTCTGAAAGCCGATATCGAGAGTTATTACCAATACCGACGGAGCTGACGAATGCTGTGGGTGAAAGCCTTCCATATTATTTCTCTGGTGTGCTGGTTCGCCGGCATCTTCTATCTGCCCAGACTGTTCGTCTACCATGCGGCTTGCGAGGACGAGCCCGGCCGTGAACGTTTCAAGATCATGGAGCGGAAGCTGTACCGGGGCATTACCACACCTTCGATGATCGCAACCGTCGTCTTCGGTGTCTGGCTGATCAGTTACAATGTAACCGGCTATTTCAGCCAGGGCTGGATGCATGCGAAGCTGTTTCTGGTGGCCATTCTGATCAGTTACCATTTTTACTGCGGGCACCTTGTAAAGGTCTTCCGGGACGACCAGAACACCAGAAGCCATGTGTTTTACCGCTGGTTCAATGAATTGCCGGTCCTGATCCTTCTGGCCGTCGTCATCCTGGCTGTTGTCAAACCGTTTTGAGGAGCTGAGTCATTAAACGCTATACCCGACCCCAGGTTCTGATTCTTTCCGGCCTCGACCCCTCCGGCGGCGCCGGCATCCAAGCCGACATTCAGGCAGTCACCTCGCTGGGCTGCCACCCTTTGCCCGTTCTGTCCTGCCTCACGGTTCAAGATACGCGCAACGTTTATGGCGCCGAGCCGGTCTCCGCCGAGCTGATTCGCCAGCAGCTCCGGTGCCTTGCTGACGATACCCCCATTCACGCCATCAAAACCGGCGCCCTGGGCAATGCGGCAGTGGTGGATGTGCTGGTGGATTTCATCCGTGAACACCCAGGCGTACCCGTGATTACCGATCCGGTGATCAAAGCTGCGGGTGGCGGCGACCTGGCCGATGACGAGCTGGTTAGCGCCATGAAAGAGAAGCTGTTTCCCCTGGCAGAAATGATTACGCCAAACGGTATCGAACTGGCGATGCTAGGGGGCAGCGATAACCCGGACGAGGCAGCCAACACCCTGTTGGAAAACGGGTGCGAATCGGTATTGGCCACCGGCGGGCACGGTACCGGCGTTCACATTATCAACACCCTCTACAATCACGCACCTGACCCCATGCGCTGGGAGGTCGAACGTATCGGCGGCGAGTACCATGGCACGGGCTGCACGCTGGCCGCGGCCATTGCGGCCGGAAGGGCCTCGGGCCTCTCTCCACGCGCGGCCATCTCGCAGGCCCAGAACTACGTCCATCGCGCTATACTCCACGCGTTGGACGTTGGCAAAGGCCAACCGGTACCGGACCGAGGGATTCTGTGGGAACGATGAGCAAGGGGCTTCGTCCGGGCCTCTACGCAATCACCGACAGCGTGCTCACGCCACCCGAAACACTGATCGAATCGGTCGAGGCAGCGCTTCGCGGTGGTGCCGTCATGGTACAATATCGCGAGAAACATGCGCCCATGGCGGTACGACTTGCCCAGGCAAATGACCTGCAAGCTGTTTGCCGGAATGCCGGTGTGCCGTTGCTGATCAACGACGACCCGGGTCTGGCAAAACGTGTGGGCGCTGCCGGCGTCCATATGGGGCAAACCGACGGCTCACTGGCAGCTGCCCGCGCGCTTCTCGGCGAGGAGGCGATTGTCGGCATAACGTGCCACGCCGATCTGGCTTTGGCGCGCGCCGGGCTGAAAGCAGGCGCCGACTACCTGGCCTTCGGGCGCTTTTATACGTCTTCGACCAAACCCGGAGCACCGGCTGCAGCCCCAAGCGTGTTAACCGAAGCCAAGAGTTTCGGTCGCCCACTGACGGCCATTGGCGGCGTCACCGCAGAAAACGCAGAACCACTGATCCGCGCCGGGGCCGATATGCTTGCCGTGGTTGGTGGCCTGTTTGGCGGTACTGCCGACGAGATTGAGCTGCGAGCCAAAGCCTTCGAGCGCTTGTTCGCAAGCCATCACCCACTTTTTTCAATTCCCGAATAACAGGAGCCCAGATCCATGACGCACTCCGAAACCCTGTTTGAACAGGCCCAGAAATACATCCCCGGTGGCGTGAATTCTCCGGTCCGGGCGTTTCGCGGTGTCGGTGGTACGCCCATTTTCTTCAAGCACGCTCAGGGCGCCTACCTGTACGACGAAGACGATCAGCGCTACATCGATTACATCGGTTCCTGGGGCCCCATGATTCTTGGCCACGGTGACCAGCGCATCAAGGATGCCCTGCACGCTCAAGTGGATCTTGGCGTTGGCTATGGCGCACCCACAGCCCTCGAGACCGAAATGGCCAAGAAGGTTTGCGAACTGGTGCCCTCCATCGAACTGGTCCGCATGGTGAATTCAGGCACCGAGGCCACCATGAGCACCGTTCGGCTCGCCCGGGGCTACACCGGTCGCGACAAGATTGTAAAATTCGAGGGCTGTTACCATGGCCACGTGGACTCACTGTTGGTAAAGGCCGGTTCCGGCGCTCTCACCCTCGGCGTGCCGAACTCTCCGGGCATTCCCGCCAGCCTGGCCGAGCACACCATTACGCTTACCTATAACGACATGGACAGTGTCCGGGAGTGCTTCCGGGAGATGGGCGACCAGATCGCCGCGATTATCGTTGAGCCAGTTGCAGGTAACATGAACTGCATCCCGCCGGTTCCGGGCTTTCTGGAAGGACTGCGGGAAGTCTGCGACGAACACGGCACTGTATTGATCTTCGACGAGGTAATGACCGGGTTCCGGGTTTCCCTCGGTGGTGCCCAGGGGCTCTACGGCGTTACCCCGGACCTCACAGCACTTGGCAAGGTGATCGGTGGCGGCCTTCCGGTTGGCGCCTTTGGCGGAAAGCGGGAAATCATGGAGCACATCTCGCCACTCGGCCCGGTCTATCAGGCAGGTACCCTGAGCGGCAATCCCCTGGCCATGTGTGCCGGCCTGACCACGCTGAATGCGATCTCCGAACCCGGCTTCCATGACCGGCTGACCGAGAAAACCAATGCCGTTCGCGATGGCCTGAAAGAAGCCGCCGATGCCTCCGGCATACCGCTGACCGTACAGAGTGCCGGCGCGATGTTCGGGTTCTTCTTCACCGAGGAAAATTCTGTCACCCGCTTTGACCAGGTAATGGCCTGTGATGTCGAGCGCTTCAAGAAGTTCTTCCAGGGCATGCTGAAGGAAGGTGTGTACCTCGCACCCTCGGCGTTTGAGGCCGGCTTCACCACGGCCGCGCTGTCAGAGCAGGACATCACCGACACCATCGCAGCGGCAAAAAAGGTCATGGCCACGCTCTGATCTTTCTGCTCATCCGACGGATGTTCCCGCAGGCGCAACATGTCCTACGGGGCCATCCACGTGACAGGCATCACACTTCCACAGCGAACACACCTACCTGGCCTCTTGCGCCGTTGACTTCCCAGCCCTACTGATCAAATGTTGATCTAATCTCTACCGAGATGCTCTGACGGCACCAATCTAACAATGACAAGAACCTAGTCAGCGCACGGAAGCACTCGATCTGCCACCTTGCAGATGCAGTACGAGAAGACAGTCTCTGGAGCAACCCGTTAGGTTGAGCCGCAGTTTGAATAACAAACACAACATCAAACTGTAGGAACGACAATGAAACTCTGGATCCAAGCACTGGCCCTGGCCCTCACCGTGGCCTGGTCTGCCCCCTCTGCCGCCTGGTGGTGGGACTCTACTCCTTCAAACTACACAGATACCCGTTACCCCGTTGTACTGGTGCACGGAATGTTCGGCTTTGACTCCATTGCCGGCGTGGATTACTGGTACGGTGTTGCAGAAGATCTTCGTAAATACGGCGCCGATGTCTACACCACCCAGGTACCGGCCCTGGACAGCACCATCGCTCGCGGTGAAGCCCTGCTGCCTCAGGTGCAGGCCATTGCCGCAGTGCACGGCAAGGTCAATCTGATTGGCCACAGCCACGGTGGCCCCACGGCCCGTTACATTGCCAGGGTACGGCCGGATCTGGTCGCCTCGGTGACGTCCGTTGGCTCGCCCCATAAAGGGTCGCCGGTCGCCGACCTTATCTACGGTTCCCCGGCCGAAAGCCTCGCAGCCAGTCTGGGTAATGCGCTGGGTGGGCTGATCGACCTGCTGTCCGGTGGCGGTTACAACCAGGATCTGCGCTCGAGCCTGCAGTCTCTGACCACCCAGGGCAGCGCCGAGTTCAACAATTTTGCCCCGGCCGGCATTCCCACCACCGCCTGCGGCGAAGGTGCCTACTCGGCTAACGGCGTCCGCTTCTACTCCTGGGGTGGAACCGGGGTTCTGACCAACGTACTGGATCCCTCCGACGCGCTTCTGGGCACCACCAGCCTCGCTTTCGGATTCAGCCAGAATGACGGCCTGGTGGGCCGCTGCAGCAGCCGGTTTGGCAAGGTAATCCGGGACAATTACTTCATGAACCATCTGGACGAAGTGAATCAGGCCCTGGGACTGCACAGCCTGTTCGAGACGGACCCGAAAGCGGTTTTCAAACAACACGCGAATCGTTTGAGGAACGCCGGACTGTAATGGGTAGCCCGCCTTCTGGTTTTGCGTTGCAGAGCTAGAAGGCCCCTTCCAGGGTCAACATCAGCGTCTGGCGCTGATAATCATACTGCGACAGACTGCTCCTGTTATCCCGAACCAGCCACTCGCCACGGATCAGCCAACGGCTGTCGAGGGGTTTCTCTGCCAGCCATCCGATCTCGATACGGCGGTCCTCCCTGCGCCCGCTTTCGCCAGCCCCGGCCAACAACTGATGGGCGTCATGATATCGGCTATAGCGAAACGAACCCGTGGCTCCGACAGTCAGGTCAGGTTGCCAACGGTAGCGACCGGCAAACTCCAGGAAGTGGTGAGTGGGCGAGGCGCTGATAAACTCATCCTCTGTCCGCAGATCCCGCCGGTCATTGATCTCCAATGAGTATTCGCCGTCGAGTCTCCAGGATCCGAGGTACTTGAGCGCATGAAGGCGTGCACGATACCACTGGCCGTCATAGGCCTCGAAGCCGGAACCACCATTCACAGTAGCCGCTGCCAGGAATATTCCACACTGGTCAGGGGCTAGTGGTAGCGGACACTCCCACCAACGCTGAAAGCCTTCGATGCCGTATCGGGTCTCAAGAGATTCGCTGTCAAACCAGGATTTCGCCAACGATACCAGCGCTCCTCGCTCACCGGCAGCCAGGCTCTGAGACCAGCCCAAGCCTCCCTGCAAGACCTGGGTATCGTATTCCTCATCGGACGGGTGTTCGCGGGAATAGGCGGCCACATCGAGTGTGATTCTTGAGCGGGTGTCGACTGGTCGCTCGTATGTTCCCGCAGCCAGTGCTTCAAGGAAGCCCCCACCCTCACTGGACGCCGTATCCTCGGGCAGGCCAGCAATGTTGGAATCGTAACCGCCAGAGATACCCAGATAGCCACGAATGGAGGGCTGGCTGTCCGATGGCGGAACATCGCCATCGAACTTATCCAGCTGAGCCCGGGCCAAGGTCCGGATTTTGTCCGGAGCGCTCTCAGCGGAGGCCTGCTCGAACCATTGCCGCGCTTCAACCGGCGCCCCGCGTGCAAGCGCAACCAGACCAAGGTTATAGCGCGCCAGGGCGCCGTTCGCGCCGTCCAGCAATGCACGAAAAGCAGATTCAGCGGCGACATAATCACCCAGCTGATACGAGACAACGCCAAGGTTGTAGAGAAGAGAGGGGGATGCCAGGCCAGCATCAGCAGCGCTCTGGAAGCGACGTTTCGCAGCGTTCAGCTCGCCTGCTTCATAGGCTTCAACGCCAGCACGGAAATCCTCCATGCCGGCTTCCGAATCAGCCGCCTGAATAAGGGACGTGGCCAGCAACGATACAATCAGGAACAGCGCGCGCCAAAATACCAGCAAACAGGTCTCTCCGGATTAATCCACGCAGCGGAGGACCGGTTACGTATCCGGCTTCAGCGATCCAGCCCTGGTGCATCCGGCAGCTCTGGGCGTTCCGGCCGCTCCGGCAACTCAGGCTTGCCCTCGATCAACTCCCGGGACTGCCTGGCTTTTTCAGACATGGACTCACCAAACTCGCGCCCCCTTTCTCGGGCCTCACTCGCCGCATCCAGACCCCGGGAGCCAGCATTGCCTGGATTTTCGGGGCTTTCGATAGCGCGGGGCAACTCGATTTCCCGCACCACGGAATCGGTGAGCTCTGCGTCGTCAGTTACCATACGCATGGTAACATCCAGATCCTCGTTGGCCAGCGCTGTTACCGGCATTAATAATCCGACCATCAGAAATCCGACCAGCTTGGCGCCCAATGCAAGTCTCTCTCTGATCATGATTCTGGATCCTCGGCGGTCTGCTGTGGGTAGTCTGGAATCGGGGCTCGGAACGTTTTCTGGCGATCTCCGGTCTCCAGTCGAGCCACCAGCTCGCCAGAACCCGGGAAAAGCAATTTCAACGGCAACGACAGAACGTTCTCGCCCGCATCGAGGCTTACCTGCCAGCTAAGCTGGTGCTGCCCCGGCCAGGAGGCCACCTCGACATTGGGCGGCAGTTCCAGAGTCAGCGTTACATTTTCCAGGGCTTCGCCGGAATGGAAGGCCAGACGCACGGTTTTCTCAACCGGCTCGGCAATCCCTGTTGCGGACTCATCCGCGTCGCTTTGCGACAACGCGACGACAGGAGCATCTTCGTCAATAACGCTGCCCGGATTCAAAAAGATACCAAGGCCGATGCCCAGCGCCAGTGCCGCCGCGATGGCACCACCCAACGCCCTGTGACTCCATCCAGAACCAGAACTGACGGTTCCTCGGGCAGAGCTCAAAACACGGCTGTGAAAGTCCGGGGAAGGCAAAGGAACGCCGAATTGCTCCTGCAACTCCCGTTTCAGGGTACGCTCTGAGACAAGCCTCTTACTGCACGCCGGGCAGGCAGCAACATGCTTCTGCACCCGCTCACTGGCAGCGGCGGTAAGCTCATCATTAATGTAGGCGGGCAGGTTCACCCGGATTTCGTTGCAGGACATTGTCTTCACCTCACTCCCCCACACGTCCGGCTGGTACAGTTGGTTCCAGCTCACGCTGCAATTTCTTTCGCAGCGCGGCCCGACAGCGATGCAACCGGGATTTTACGGTCCCCAGCGGGATATCGAGCACCTCCGCGATGTCCTCCTGGCGCCAACCATCCACGTCATGCAGCAACAGAAGGGTTCGCTGATCAGGAGTCAGGGTCATCATCACCCGTTCCAACGCTGGCCCCAGGCGAGATTGCTCGAGCTGCAGATCCGGGCCAACGCTGTCCGATTCCAGACTGTCCAGCCAGTCAGCCTGGCCTTCAGAGCCGATCAGCTCCGTCAACGGGCGATCACCCTGACGGTTCTTGCGCCGAACCTGGTCAATAAACTGTCTGTATACCACCCGGTTCAGCCAGGGCCGAAGCTGGTCAACGCTTTCCAGCTCATCAAGCTTTGGGAATAGCTTGACCACAACATCCTGAACCAGATCCTCAGCATCCTGTTGTTGGCCGGCCAAACGGTAAGCAAACCGGTACATGGCGTCCAGATGAGGCTGCACCAGGGCGTCAAACCGCCGGGACTTGGAGGGCTTGAAAGGAAAGATTGCCAAAGCCGTTGTTTACCTGCGTGGGTTCATGCCAGCGGCGCAGTCTATATCAAGTTGCCGGGCCGATGCATTGGCCGCGTTCCCGATCTGACGATTCAACGGTTGCCCGGACATTAGGGAACGTTAACAAAATTTCCGGAACTCTGCCCTCCACTGCAACGTGAGGATGAAGTCAGGTAGCGATGTTGCTTCGCTATGATTCCAGTAAATAAACCTTGGAGGTTTATATGAAACGTTCGGTTCAACTTATTGCCATTTCGACTCTTGCTGCGGGCATGGCAGCCTGTGGTGGAAGTGGTAGCGACAGTTCAGCGTCTTCGGGCACCGGAACGGTTTCCTTCGGTATTACCGACGCCCCAGCCATGGACCTCAGTAATGTCACCATTGCTTTCACGGAAATCCGCCTGAAACCCGAGGATGGTCAATGGGTGGAATTTCCCCTTGAAGGATTTGAACAGGTAAACCTGCTGGATCTTCAGGGTGGACTGAGTGAACCACTGATTAAAGATGAAGAAGTACCGGCCGGCACTTACACCGAACTGCGCCTGATCATCGACACGGACAACTCCTTCGTTAAGCTCGACTCGACTGGTGATAGCGAGTACTCACTGGCAGTGCCCTCTGGCGAGCAAAGTGGCCTCAAGCTGAAAGGTGATTTCCTGGTGGCCGCAGACACAACCACCAATTTCACCATCGACTTCGACGTGCGCAAGTCCATCGTCAACCCACAGGGTAATGCCCTGGCCGACTATATGCTGAAACCATCTTTGCGACTGGTGAACAACCTTGAGGTGGGCTCTATAAGTGGTCAGGTGGACGTCGCCCAGATCACTTCCACTCGCATGGCGGATGAGACTCTGGCTGACTGTCAGTACGACGGCGCTGTTTACGTCTTCTCTGGTGAGAATGCAGAAACCTCGGATCTGAACGTAAACAACGAGGAAGGCAACCCTCTCATGATTGTGCCAGTTGAGCTCGACGTTGAATCAAGCCTCTACAGCTACACCGCAGCATTCCTGCCAGAGGGTAATTACACCATCAGTTACAGCTGCCAGGAAGATAACAACGAGGAGGATGACGACATTGAGTTCGAAGGTACCCAGAGCCTTGAGGTTGTTGCCGACCAGACAACTGAGGCCGAGTTGATTCCGCTCGTCGAATAAGCCTCTGCACCGGCAGGCGGTCGCTAGACATCAGCGACCGCCTGCCGCGCAAAAAAACATCACAGGGCAGCCGCCCTAGCCTCCGCCTGATCCGCACCTGCTACATTCCCGCGAGCCCGGCGGATATCCGCCAACAGCAACCAACCCTCTCGCTGCAGCCGGATATCACTGCCCGCCAGCGACAGCCCTTTCAGCGTGAACTGTTCGGCAGAGCCCAGCTGATTGCCAACCACATAGGCTTCCGACAGCTTGAAATACACCTCGGCCGATCGAGGCGCAATACGTTGTGCACGCTCCAAACGGGCGATGGCGCCGGATACGTTACCCTGGGCCAGCAGCTGCTCGGCTTCACGCACCAGGCTCAGCGCAGCCGGCGAGAGGCCATCACCGGTTTCACGATAGCTTGGGGAACTGGAGCGGGAAGGCTCACCGGGTTCCTGCGCCGCCTCGGGCTGTTCACTCTTGCGCCAGACTGGGGCTTCGCTCTCCTCCGTGTCTGTGCTGGTTCTCGGTGGCTCGGGCGCCTTGGCGGGCTCACCACCAACGGGCACATAGATTCCACCGCCCGGCCCGGAGGCACAGCCGGCCAGTGACAGCAGTGCGGCCAACAGGGCGGCCCTGAATGAAAGTCGGTCAATCATTGAAACAGTCCTTCAAACCAGCCCCGGATCCGACGTTCCAGATTTCCGGAGCAGGAAATTGTTTGCGTGGGTTCACTGCCGGCAATGTAAGGCAACAGTCGTGCATTGTCACAGTATTCGTCCGTCAGTGCCTGCCGCTCTGAATTCACCCAGTGATAACTGACTCCGTCGGGTACCACCGGCGAGAAGCCATGCTGGGGAACCTGAGCCATAAACCTCGACCACACCGGCAGGGCGCCACTGGCCCCGGTCAGCGATGTGGGGCCATTATCATCGCGCCCAACCCAGGCGACCGCAAGCAGATCGCCACTGAAACCGGCAAACCAGGAATCCCGGCCATCGTCAGTGGTTCCTGTTTTGCCGGCGAGGGTGAGTTCCTGGGGAACGGTGTAGTAAGCCGAGCGTCCCGTCCCCTCCTGCATGGTTTCCTGCATGGCGTATTGCACCAGGTGCACGGCGGCAGGGTCGGCCACCTGTTCAACCTCAAGACTGTAGCGGGACAAGGCCTCACCGCGGGCATCCGTTACTTCCCGTATCGTGCGCAGCGGGGTATTGAAGCCCGAGGTCGCCAGTCCCTGGTATATCTGGGCGACCGTCACAGGGCTCATGGACACCGACCCGAGGAGCATGGATGGGTAACGGGAAATGGGTGTATCGACACCAAAGGCAGTCAGTGTCTCCCGCACTACGTCCACGCCGATATCCAGCCCCACGCGAACGGCCGGCAGGTTGTAAGAACGAGACAGAGCCTTATGCAAAGGCACTTCACCCCGCTCCTCGCCATCGTAGTTCTTGGGTTGCCAACGTTTGCCGTCGTCGAACTCCAGAGTGAAGCTCTTGTCCAGCACCGGTGTACTCAGGGTGTATCTTTCCGGTTCCTGCAAGGCAGACAGATAGATAAACGGCTTGATCAGAGATCCGATGGGGCGATTGGCATCCAGCGCCCGGTTGAATCCGGCGAATTGCGGATCCCTCCCACCGACAAGGGCCAGCACCTCGCCGGAATCCTTCGCGGTGACCACAAGTGTCGCCTCCAGGGCTTCAGAACTCTGGCCGCCGCCCAGTCTCGGGAGGGTCTCTGTTACCGCATACTCTGCCGCATACTGGATAGCGGGGTTCAGAGTGGTGAAGATTCGCAGTCCTTCACTGCGCAGATCCTCTTCCTTGTAGTCGCGGGCCAGGTGCCGCCGCACCAGGTCAATGTACGCGGGGTAGCGGTTTTCTGAGTAGGATGGGCGCTCACTGACCCCAAGGGGCAGGCCGCGGGCCCTCGCCGCTCGGCCCGGTTCAATCAGGCCCGCCTCTTCCATTTCAGAAATAACCAGATTCCGTCGCTCGGTTGCACGCTCGGGGTGACGGCGCGGATTGTAATAACTGGGGCCTTTGACCATGCCCACCAGCAAAGCGATCTGGTGCACATCCAGATCTCTCAGGGATTCGCCAAAATAGAACTGGCTGGCCAGGCCGAAACCATGAATGCTGCGAGTGCCGGCCTGCCCGAGGTAAACCTCGTTCAGATAGGTTTCCAGGATGTCATCTTTTTCATAGTGCAACTCCAGCAATACCGACATCAGGGCTTCATTGGCCTTTCTCACCAGTGTCTGCTCGCGAGTCAGGAAGAAGTTCTTCACCAATTGCTGGGTCAGCGTGCTGCCACCCTGGACGATGCGCCCGGCCTGGATGTTGGCCAGCATGGCCCGGCCGATGGAGAGAGGCGCGATACCGAAATGGTCGTAGAAATTGCGATCTTCCACCGCCATCAGTGTGGTGGGGAGCAGCGCCGGCACTTCGTCCAACTGAACCAATACCCGATCTTCCTTGTGGGCTGGATAAATACCGCCAATCTGCGCTGGTTCCAGCCGGACGATCGGGGCGCTTTCACCCTGAATCACCGAAAAACCCTGAACACGATCGCCCGAGACCGACAAAGAGATGCGGCGCCGGGGCTCATCACCGTCCGGGAACGAGAAGCCCCGGGTACTGATGACGAAGCGATTGCCACTGCGCTGGTAACTGCCCGCTTTCTCGCCGCCCCCTTTCCGGAAACCAGAGAGGCTCAGTTCTCGCTCGAGCGCGCTGGCACTGACACTGGCCCCATCGAAAAGCTCAAGCGGGCGGGCATAGACGCGGGAAGGTACTTCAAAGCGCCGACCCTCAAAACGGGACGTTACAACGGCATCCAGATACACCATCCAGCCGGCCAGTAAAACGAGACCAATGGCACATAACCGGAACATGAAACGCCAGAACCACGGCCGACGGCCATTGTTCGAAGAGCGCCTGGAGGGCTTTCGCTTGGGGCTGGAAGATGCTTTGGATTTTTTCATGGCGCGATTATAACGAAGGGAGCGGTGAGGAAGGCAGGCCATCCATGTGTTATTTCTGTAATCTGCCCGTTATGATAGGGCAAGAAAAATCAATGGGTTCAGGGAACGCGAGGAGAACACGGTGAGTGAGACATCCCCAGGCAATCTGATTCTGTCGATGCAGAATCCGGACCTGTACGACCATCCGGTGGATGGCTTTCAGGTTATCGAAACTCACATCTCACAGGTGATCCTGACCGGTGATTACGCCTACAAAATCAAGAAGCCCATGGATTTCGGCTTCCTCAACTTCTCTACCCTCGATCGCCGGAAGCATTTCTGCGAAGAGGAGCTGAGACTCAACCGACGGCTGGCAGAAAAGCTGTATCTGGAAGTGGTACCCATTACCGGAACACCGGATGCCCCGATCCTCGGCGGCGAGGGCGAGGCTTTTGAATACGCCATCAAGATGCGCCAGTTTGGCCAGGACCAGCTTTTCGATCGCCTGCAGGAGCAGGGTAAACTGCCCTCGGACTTGTTGACCGACCTTGCCGGCCAGGTCGCCGGCTTCCACGATCAGTTGCCGCCCGTGCCGGATGACAAGCCGTTAGGAACACCAGAGGCTGTGTTTGCAGCCATGCAAGAGAATTTTGACCAGATCCGTCCGCTGATTGACGATCCGGATCTGCTCATGCAGCTGGACAACCTTCAGGCCTGGACCGAATCCACCTTCGAGCGGCACCGGGAGCTGATTGCCCACCGCCGTGCCAGTGGTATGGTCCGGGAATGCCACGGCGATCTCCATCTGGCAAATATCACCCGCTTCGACGGCGAGGTCACCGTATTCGACTGCATCGAATTCAACGAGCCGTTTCGCTGGATTGATGTTATCAACGACCTCGCTTTCCTATTGATGGATCTGGAGTCTCGCGGGGAGAGCGCTCTTGCCGATCAGGTGCTCAATACTTATCTGGAATATCGGGACGACTTCGAAGCGCTGCCATTGCTGCCACTCTACAAGGCCTATCGCGCCATGGTCCGCGCCAAGATTGCGCTATTCACCATGGGCAATCCCGGCATCACGGACACCGAAAAAGCCGACCTTATGCAGCGCTATCGCGGCTATGCACAACTGGCCGAGGATTACGGCTCCATTCCTAACCACTACTTGCTGGCTACCACTGGCCTTTCTGCCAGCGGCAAGACGTGCGTCAGCGCCGCCATGGCCAACGAGCTGGGGCTGATACGCCTGCGGTCCGATGTCGAGCGCAAGCGACTGCATGGACTGGCTCCGCTGGAGAGCTCACGTTCACCGACCGGTGGCAACCTGTACACCGAGGAAGCGACCGAGAAAACCTATCAGCGACTGGCCGAGCTGGCCGGTCAGGTTCTGGCGGCCGGGTTCCCGGTGATCGTGGACGCCGCCAGCCTGAAAGAAAAGGAGCGGTCCCTGCTGGCATCCGTCGCCGAAGCCCAGGGCGTGCCCTTTGCCCTGATCCATTGCGAGGCGCCCGAAGATCTGCGCCGGGAATGGATTCGCAATCGCAAGGGCGATGCCTCCGAGGCCACTGAGGAGCTTCTGGACGCCCAGCAAACCTGGTTTGAACCGTTAACGACCGAAGAGAAGACCCACACCATTCACCTGCACACCGATCAGGAGCATGTGGCCGAAGCCGTGGCCGACCGTATCCGTCAACACCTGGGTATCCCCGGCGGCAAGGCCGGGTAAGAACAACATCTGGCTCCCACTGGCGAGCGCGAGGTTAGATATGGACGATAAAAGCGAACACGAAGTACATCAGATCAGCCACCCGCTCTACGATATTCTTCGGAGCGAGGATATGCAGGCGTTCAATGCCGAGAAGGCAAAGCTCACAGAGTTCCCTAGTTTCGCCCATGGCGATTTCCGGGGCCTGGATCTGAGAGGGATGGACGCCAAGGGGCTGGATTTCCGCCATGCCTACTTCCGCGGTGCCGACCTGAGAGGCGTGGACTTTTCGAAGTCCAGAATGGAAGGCTCAAGCATCGCCAGCGCGAAGATTTCAGGCTGCTACTTCCCACACCGCCTGCACGCCGATGAGATCGTCATGTCCCTGAACCACGGGACCCGCATGCGCTACGCCATATTGCCGAAATGAGCAACAACCCGCATTCCTGGCAGCCCGTGTGTCCCGCGTCCGAGCTGACACCGGGCCAATTCGTCGAGTTTCGGCTCCGGGAGAAGGCCCGGGAGCCTGCAGGCATGCCGCTTACCGGCTTCCTGTTCCTCGACGGCACAACGCCCCGCGCCTACCTGAATATCTGCCCGCATCTCGGTGTTGAGCTGAACTGGATGCCGGGCCGGTTTATGGATTCCGACAATCTGTTCATCCAGTGCTCCACCCACGGCGCCCTGTTCAAGCCTGGCGACGGCGAATGCATTGCCGGTCCCTGCCAGGGCGATGCGCTTACCCAGCTGGATCTGAGAGAGCACGACGGCCAGATCGAGATCAGACTTCCAGAATAACCGGCACCGACTCGGTCAGCGTCAGAACGCCCGTCGGGGTGCCATCACTCTCACTCAGGTCGGCCCGGTAGGCGACCACTTCCACACCCGCATCACAGGCTTCGCGCAGCAACTCCCCGTATTTGCGGTCGATGTGGTCCGCCGGGCGAACGGTCTGAATGCCGGTGTGATTGACCACGAAAAACAGCACCGCCCGATCACCCTGCTGGACCTGGGCCATCAGCTCACGAAGGTGCTTCTGGCCACGCTCGGTTACCGCATCCGGGAAAAAACCCTGGCCATCCTCGGCCAGGGTAACATTCTTGACCTCGACCCAGGCATCGGCCGCGGACTCGTGACCAGACAGCAACAGATCGATCCGGCTTTTCTCCGCACCGTATTTCACCTCGGCGCGGCACTCGGGGTAACCGGCCAACTCCACCACAGTGCCGGCCTTAACCGCTTCCCGGGCCTGGTTATTCGGCCTGGCGGTATTCACGCAGGCCAGTTGCCCGGGTGACGTTTCCACCAGTTCCCAGGTGTACTGGAGTTTGCGCTTGGGATTATCGCTGCGGCTGAGCCAGACCCGGGCATTTTCTGGCTGACAGCCCAGCATGGAGCCGGTGTTCGGGCAGTGGGCGGTTACCTCCGAGCCATCCGGCAGCCGCACGTCTGCCAGGAAGCGTTTGTAGCGGCGGATAAGCCGGCCTTCAACCAACGGTTCTGGAAACTTCATGTGATCTCCGTACAAAAGTCGATGCCACAAGGCTGGCACCCCCGTGACTAATCTGCTATTTTCCGCAAATTCCCGTTTCAGGACGAATGCTTCATCCAGGGTATAACCGCGCAGCCACGGGGGCTCACGCGGAGGGAAGCAAAGCGTTCTTGTGAAGTACAAACAAGAGGCCGGGTTCAATGGCAACGACTGCAGAACAACCACGCGAACGTTTTACCAACTTCACCCCCTATGAAATGAAGAAGGGTGAAGAGTACATGAGTGCGGAAATGCTCCAGCACTTCAAGGATCTGCTGCTGCAATGGAAGCAGGAGCTGATGGAAGAAGTCGACCGCACCATGCACCACATGCAGGAAGACGCCGCAAATTACGCGGATCCCAGCGATCGCGCAACCCAGGAAGAAGAATTCAGCCTGGAACTGCGCACCCGCGACCGGGAGCGGAAACTGATCAAGAAAATTGACCAGACCATCGACCGCATCGACAAGGACGACTACGGCTTCTGCGATCAGTGCGGCGTGGAAATCGGTATCCGCCGTCTCGAAGCGCGCCCGACTGCGACCCTGTGCATCGACTGCAAGACTCTGGCCGAGATTCGCGAACGCCAGACCGGCATCTGAGCCGAACCTTCAACAGCTGCCGGCCGCGGGCTATTCCTGCCCCGCCGGCTGACTGACGATCATGAACAACTCTTACTATCGGGGCCGCTTTGCGCCCTCTCCGACCGGCCCGCTACATTTCGGCTCACTGGTTACTGCGCTTGCCAGCTTCCTGGAGGCCCGCAGCCAGGGCGGCCAATGGTTTATTCGCCTGGAAGATCTCGATCCGCTGAGAGAGCCGCCGGAAGCGACCGGCCAGATTCTAGCGAGCCTGGACGCTCATGGCCTGTTCCCCGACGAACCGGTACGGTTTCAATCCAGACGTCACGACGCCTATCAGGCCGCCATCGATCAATTACTCGAAAGCGGCTACGCCTATCGCTGCCAATGCTCACGGAAAGAGCTGCAAGCCAATGGGGGCCGACACCCCCACCAATGCCGCAGCCGCAAAGCCATAGACGGTGACCGCCCATACGCCATCCGCTTTGCCCTGGAAGATGAGGACTGCCACTGGCGGGATCAACTCCTGGGCCCACAGCATCAAACCGTGCGCGCTGAGCTTGATGATCCCGTGATCCTCCGTAAAGAGGGGTTCTACGCCTATCAACTGGCGGTGGTTGTTGATGATATTGATCAGAGCATCACGGACGTGGTGCGCGGGTCGGACCTGCTGGATATGACAGCGCAACAGCAGCAGATCTACCGGGCTCTGGGCGCCCGCCCTCCCCGTTGGCTACACATTCCGGTCATACTGAACGAACACGGCCAGAAACTCAGCAAGCAGACCCACGCCCCGGCGCTAAACGACGAAGTGCCTGTCGACAACCTGTTCGCGGCCCTCGTTGCCCTTGGCCAGAATCCGCCTTCGGAACTGGCAACCGGTTCCCCGGAATCCTTGCTGGAATGGGGCCGGGAGAACTGGCACCGGGGCGCCATCCACCTGACATCCCGATGAGGGACATGGTATAAAGCCTTTCTCACACCTCAGCGCGGATAGCATGCCTGATGTATATCTACCGTCTGGTCTTCCTGTTGGTACTGGCCATCTATATCTTTTCGCCCAACATCCTTGACTGGTGGACTTCGCCGGGAAACGTCTGGTACAGCCCCTACATTATCTGGGCCGGGCTGATTGCCATCGGTTTCTGGCTGGAATGGCGGCGGGACCCCAATGAGTTTTAGTGCCTCCGGTCTGCTGCTCGCCAGCCTGCTTTACCTGATTCTGCTGTTCGGTATTGCCTGGTTTACCGAGCGGGGCATGGTGCCGAGGCGCTGGGTTCGCCACCCGCTGGTTTACGTGCTCAGCCTGGGGGTATACGCCGGCATCTGGGCGGTCTACGGCGCCGTTGGCATGGCCGCCGAATCCGGCTACGGCTTCCTCGCCTACTACCTGGGCATCAGTGGCGCCTTTTTGCTGGCACCGGTACTTCTGAACCCGGTCATGAGGATTGGCCGCGCCTATCAGTTAACCTCCCTGGCCGACCTGTTCGCCTACCGCTACCGGAGCCAGTGGGCGGGAACCCTGGTCACCCTGTGTTCCGGCGGTGCCATACTGGCGCTGCTGAGCATGCAGATCCAGGCCGTCGCCACCTCTGCCAGCATCCTGGCGCCGGACACCTCTCCCAAGCTGATCAGTGTGATGTTCAGCATGATCGTGGTGTTGTTTGCCATGCTGTTCGGAGCACGCCGTAACCAGAATTCCGATAACCACCAGGGCCTGGTACTGGCCATTGCCTTCGATTCTCTGGTCAAACTGGCGGCGTTGCTGGTACTCGGGGGCGTGATCCTGTTCGGGGTCTTCGATGGCATGAACGGTCTGGAGCGGTGGCTGGACAACCGAACCTCGCCAGCCACCACCATGACTCTGAGCATTGACGACGGCAGCTGGCGGGCATTGATGCTGATGTCCTTTGCCGCCGCACTGGTGCTGCCTCACATGTATCACATGACCTTCAGCGAGAACCCTTCGCCAAAGGCACTGGCCAAGGCCAGCTGGGGCCTGCCACTGTACCTGTTACTGCTGGGCCTGCCGGTACCCCTGATTTTGTGGGGCGGGCAGGAGCTGGCCGTCACCACCGGCCCCGGGTTCTTTGCTATCGGCGCTGCCCAGGCGCTGGAGAGCCCTGTGCTGACGCTGTTCATGTACATTGCCGGCCTGTCCGCAGCCAGCGGCCTGATGATCGTCAGTACCCTGGCACTGGCGGGCATGGCCTTGAACCATGTGGTCCTGCCGCTGAAAACCCCGAAAGACCAGGGCGATATCTATCGCTGGCTGCAGTGGATCAAACGTCTGCTCATCGCAGTGATCATTTTCCTGGCATTGCTGTTTCACGAGGCCGTTGGCAAGAACCTTGACCTTTCAATTCTCGGCGCCATTTCCCTGTCAGGCACATTGCAACTGATCCCGGGAGCCCTGGGCGTTATTTACTGGCCGGAGGGCAACCGCCGCGGCCTGATTGCCGGCCTGATTGTCGGTTTGACCATCTGGGTGGTTACCCTGGTACTGCCCTTCTCCCACACGGCCAATCTGCTGGCCTGGATAGACGCACCGCTGATACCGGATTACACCAACTGGCATATTTTCACGTTCGTCAGCCTGACCGCCAACATTACTGTGTTCGCGCTGATTTCCATCCTCAGCACCAGTACCAGTGAAGAGAACAGTGCAGCCCAGGCCTGCTCGCTGGGTGCGCTGTCCCGCCCTCAACGCCGTGAACTGCTGGCGACATCCTCCAGTGATTTTGTACGTCAACTGGCAGAGCCTTTGGGCTATGGCGTCGCACGGCGGGAAGTGGAGCGGGCACTGAGCCAATTGAAGCTACCCAACGTGGAGTACCGGCCTTACCAGCTCAGACGACTGCGGGATCAAGTGGAGATCAATCTGTCGGGTCTGCTCGGCCCCTCTGTCGCCCGGGATATGGTCAAACGCCATCTCGGCTTCAAGCCTATGGCCCAGGGTGGCACCGCCCAGGACATTCGCTATGTCGAGCGGGCCCTCGGCGACTACCAGAACCGCCTTACCGGCCTGGCCGGCGAGCTGGACAACCTGCGACGACATTACCGCCAGACACTGCAAAACCTGCCGATTCCCGCCTGCTCGGTGGGCGAGGACGGTGAAATCCTGATGTGGAACCACGCCATGGAGGCGCTCACCGGCATTACCGCCGATGATGTGGTCGGTGCCCGGCTGATGGCATTGCCGGAGCACTGGCATCTGCTGCTCGAGGATTTCAACCGCGGGCCCGATCTGCATCGCTACAAACACCGACTGGATCTGCGTGGCAAACCCCATTGGCTGAACCTTCACAAAGCCGCCCTGAGTGGGCCGGACCACACCGAAGGCGGCAGCATCATCCTGGTGGAAGACCAGACCGAAACCCGATTGCTGGAAGATGAGCTGATGCACAGCGAACGGTTGGCGTCGGTGGGTAGACTGGCGGCCGGCGTCGCCCACGAGATCGGGAACCCGGTAACCGGCATCTCATCGCTGGCCCAGAACCTGAAACTGGAAACCGATAACCCCGATATTCTCGATACGGCAGACCAGATCCAGCAACAGACGCGGCGCATCTCCACCATACTGCAGTCGCTGATGAACTTTGCCCGCACCGGCAACCACGCCCAGGCCAACCGGTACGAACCGGTGACGATACATCGTTGCGTGGAAGAGTCTATCAACCTGCTCTCCCTGAGCGACAAGGGCCTGGGCATTCACTACATAAACGACTGCCCACCCTCCTTGCAGGTGCTGGGCGATGAGCAGCGCCTGGTGCAGGTGTTTGTTAACCTTCTTGCCAACGCCCGGGATGCCTCGCCCGAAGGAGGCACCATCCGGGTCAGTGGAAAGGGCGATGGCTACTCCGCTATCATCGAAGTCGTTGATGAGGGCTCCGGAATCCCCGGGGATCAGCTCGATCATATCTTCGAGCCGTTTTACACCACCAAGGCCCCCAACCAGGGAACCGGTCTTGGCCTGTCGCTGGTGTACAGCATTATTGAAGAGCACTATGGCAACGTTCAGGTAGACAGCCCGGCGGACGCCGACACTGGCCGGGGAACCTGTGTGAGGCTGAGATTGCCAGCCTACGAACCGGAAACCGGCAACATTGCCATCAGCCAGAACCAAAGGTCTTGAGACTCCTATGCCTCGCATTCTGATCGTGGAAGACGAAGACATTATTCGCTCGGCAGTTCGCAAGCTGCTGCTGCATGCCGGCTATGAAGTCGCCGATGCGGCTTCCGTGGAGGAAGCCGAACAGCACCACGAGCCGGATCAGTTTGACCTGATCATATCGGATCTGCGCTTGCCAGGAGCAGCAGGCACGGAACTGATCAACCGCGCACCCAATACACCGGTGCTGATCATGACCAGCTATGCCAGCCTCCGGTCAGCCGTGGATTCCATGAAAATGGGGGCCGTTGAGTACATCGCAAAACCGTTCGACCATGATGAAATGCTTGCTGCGGTGGAGAATATCCTGGCCCGCCAGCCCTCTGCCCGCAATGCGGGTGATGACTCAGCGGCACCCTCGGAAACGCCCGAGAGTAGCGATCCGGCCAATATCATGTTCGGCCAGTGCGAGCCTATGCAGAGGGTATTTACCCTGATCCGGAAGGTGGCTCCGACAGAAACCACCGTACTGATCCAGGGCGAATCCGGTACCGGCAAAGAGTTGGCCGCGCGCGCCCTGCACCTGCTGAGCCCCCGCGCAGCGAAACCGCTGATTTCGGTAAACTGCGCGGCCATCCCGGAAAGCCTGATTGAATCGGAACTGTTCGGCCATGAGAAAGGCGCCTTCACCGGTGCGGTTTCGGCAAGAACGGGTCTGATTGAGGCGGCTGATGGCGGTAGCCTGTTTCTGGACGAGATCGGCGAACTGCCGGCTGAAGCCCAGGCCCGCCTGCTTCGCGTGCTGCAGGAGAGCGAGATCCGGAAAGTGGGTTCAACCCAGAGCCGCACCGTAAATGTGCGAATGATTGCGGCCACCCATCGCAACCTGAAGGCCATGACCCGAACCGGAGAATTCCGGGAAGACCTGTATTACCGGTTGAATGTTATGCAGATCCGGATACCGCCTTTACGCGAGCGCCAGAGCGATATTCTGGGACTGGCTCGCCGCTTCCTCAAACGCCAGGGGGAGAGAATGGGCAAACCCGATCTCAACCTCAGCCCCGAGGCCATGCGCGCCCTGGAACGCCATCGCTGGCCGGGTAACGTACGGGAGCTGGAAAACGCCATTGAGCGCGCCACCATCCTCTGCGACGGGGATGTGATTACGCCGTCATTGCTGGACCTTGATAGCGAAGGCAACGACGAATACATCCCTGAGACCCTCGTGGAAGGCAACAACGAGCAGACTCACACCCGCGAGGTGGATTCCTCCAACGATCTCTCTTTGGAGGACTACTTCCAGCATTTTGTCCTGGAGAACCAGGATCGCATGAGCGAGACAGAGCTGGCTCAAAAATTGGGCATCAGCCGAAAATCCCTCTGGGAACGTCGGCAGCGGCTCGGCATCCCCCGGAAAAAATCCTCGGGCAACTGAGCCCGCCAAAATGTGAATCGGCACTCAGTTGTTACCCCATGTTCCTGTCGGTAACACTCCCCACTAAAGTAACGTGATCTGGGTAACACTTAGGTTGAATGCGGGGTAACACTTATGGCCTACAAAATCGTAAGGCACTGTTAATAAAG
>ERZ1699646.29-NODE-29-length-30169-cov-51.416678_pt1 | contig 30169 bp, 25 predicted proteins | sample MGYA00581515_ERZ1699646 | MGnify/ENA primary metagenome ERZ1699646 (study PRJEB42348, sample SAMEA6618691) | metagenome | isolation source: Polyester-degrading enrichment culture growing on monomer 1,4-butanediol, B | collected 2019-04-14 ... | reverse complement strand
GTGCAAACGGAAACGGGGTCAGGTGAAGACTTTCACCTGACCCCATAAGGACGTTACTTCTTGCTGGCGCGCTTACGCTCGTTCTCGGTCAGAAGCTTTTTGCGCAGCCGGATGGACTTCGGCGTCACTTCCACCAGCTCATCGTCGTCAATGAACTCCAGCGCCTGCTCAAGCGTGAACTTGATGGGTGGCACCAGGCCGATGACTTCATCCTTGCCGGAGGCACGCATGTTGTCGAGCTTTTTGGCCTTGGTGGGGTTCACCACCAGGTCGTTGTCCCGGCTATGAATACCACACAGCTGCCCTTCATAGATCTCCTGCCCTGGATCCAGGAACAGCTTGCCGCGGCTCTGCAGGGTTTCCAGGGAGTAGGTCAGCGCGGTACCTGTAGCCATCGACACAATGACGCCGTTCTGGCGGCTGGTAACGTCCCCAACCTTGATCGGGCCATAGTGGCTGAATGTGGAAGTCAGGATGCCGGTACCTGAGGTCATGGTCAGGAAGGTATTCCGGAAACCAATCAGGCCGCGAGCGGGAATGGTGTAGTCCAGACGCATCCGACCCTTGCCATCCGGCACCATGTTGGTCAGGTCGCCCTTGCGCAGCCCCATTTGTTCCATGACAGCACCCTGGTGCTGCTCTTCGATATCAACGATAACGTTCTCGTACGGCTCCTGCTTTTCGCCATCGACTTCGCGGATAACAACCTCGGGCCGGCCAACCGCCAACTCGAAGTTCTCGCGACGCATGTTCTCGATCAGAACGGACAGGTGCAACTCGCCACGGCCAGACACCTTGAACTTGTCGGCAGAGTCGCCTTCCTCAACACGCAACGCGACGTTGTGCAGCAGCTCTTTTTCCAGGCGCTCCTTGATGTTCCGGCTGGTAACGTACTTGCCTTCCTTACCGGCAAACGGCGAGTCGTTGACCTGGAAGGTCATGGATACGGTCGGCTCATCCACCGTCAGTGCCGGCAGCGCTTCAACGTTGGCCTGATCACAAAGGGTGTCGGAGATGAACAGCTCATCCATACCACTGACACAGACGATGTCGCCAGCCTGGGCTTCGTCCACCTCGACACGCTGCAGACCGGAATGCCCCATGATCTTGAGGATGCGGCCGTTCCGCTTCTTGCCGTTGGCGCCAATGGCAGTTACTGGCGAGTTGGCCTTGATCTTGCCACGCATGATTCGGCCGATGCCGATCACGCCGAGGAAGCTATTGTAATCCAGCTGGGAAATCTGCATCTGGAACGGGCCGTCCGGGTCCACATTGGGTGCCGGCACATGGTCAACAATCGCCTGGAACACGGCATCCATGTTGTCATCCAGCTTTTCGTGATCCATCCCGGCAATACCGTTCAGGGCACTGGCATAGACAATCGGGAAGTCCAGCTGCTCGTCAGTGGCGCCCAGGTTGTCAAACAGGTCGAATACCTGGTCTACAACCCAGTCCGGCCGGGCGCCCGGGCGGTCAATTTTGTTAACGACCACGATGGGGCGGAGGCCCGCCGCAAAAGCCTTTTGGGTAACGAAACGGGTCTGCGGCATGGGGCCGTCGATGGAATCAACAACCAGCAGCACGCAATCCACCATGCTCATGACCCGCTCAACCTCGCCGCCGAAATCAGCGTGGCCCGGTGTGTCGACAATATTGATGTCGTAGCCATTCCATTTCAGGGCGGTGTTTTTCGCCAGGATGGTAATGCCCCGCTCTTTTTCCTGATCATTGGAATCCATGACACGCTCGCTATCGAGCTCTTTGCGCTCCAAAGTGCCTGACTGGCGCAAAAGCTGGTCTACAAGCGTGGTTTTACCATGGTCAACGTGGGCGATGATGGCAATATTACGAAGTTTCTCAATCACAAAAATATTCCTGCGGCATGCACTCAATGACCTGAGAAGGTCGTTCGCAGGGGGAATCCCAGCACATGCCGTCTCAAATCCGTAAAATGAACTCATTCACCGGAGCTGGCTGCCCGGCACCCTGCACGGTGCTTTCCGATCATGGACCTGAAAATGACAGGGTAAAAAATGAAGCGGCGCGCAGTATAGCGAAAAGTCTGTGTCGTTAATATGAAGAAAAACGCCTATTCTTCATACAGCGGGCGCGCACCTCATTGGGGCGACCACCCCATAAATGCACCAACAAGGTGCACCATTTGGGTGCAGGTTTTCGGTGGAGGGCGCATCATTTCCTTCTAATATGCCCCAAACCCTTGCAGTTGCGCCGTTCTGGAGCATGCCCTAAAAATTGGCAAGCGCCTTGCTTTATCGAAATCAGCCGAAATTTGCAGGTAAGACGCAACGGCATTTGCTAAGCTGCGCAAACCTGAGAAACAGATCGGAACCCGGCAACCCGGGCGATCCGGCGCCACGAACATGAATACAGCCGCCTGTGCGGTATAACTTACGGAGCATGCACAATGTCCAAGACAGTTGATTTGATCAAAGAACACGAAGTCAAATGGGTTGACCTGCGCTTCACTGACAGCCGCGGTAAAGAGCAGCACGTTACACTGCCTGCCACCGAAGTAGATGAAGACTTTTTCGCAGACGGCAAGATGTTTGACGGCTCCTCCATCGCGGGCTGGAAAGGCATCAACGAATCCGACATGATCCTGATGCCGGACGACGAGACTTCCGTACTCGATCCGTTCACCGAAGAGACCACAGTGAACATCACCTGCAACATCGTAGAGCCTTCTACCATGCAGGGTTACGAGCGTGACCCACGCTCCGTTGCCCGTCGCGCAGAGGAATACCTCAAGTCCACCGGCATCGCCGACGGCGCCCTGTTCGGCCCCGAGCCCGAGTTCTTCGTATTCGATTCCGTAAAATGGAACGTCGACATGCAGGGTGCGATGTACCACATCCACTCTGAAGAAGCCGCCTGGGTTTCCGGCGAAGATTTCGATCGCAACAACATCGGTCATCGCCCGGGCGTAAAAGGTGGTTACTTCCCGGTTCCGCCGGTTGACAGCCTCCACGACCTGCGTGGCGCGATGTGTGCGGCCATGGAGTCCATGGGCCTGGAAATCGAAGTGCACCACCACGAAGTGGGCACCGCTGGCCAGTGTGAAATCGGCGTTGGCGCCAACACTCTGACCCGCAAGGCCGACGAAGTTCAGATCCTGAAGTACTGCGTGCACAACGTGGCCCACGCCTACGGCAAGACCGCCACTTTCATGCCCAAGCCGGTGGTTGGCGATAACGGCTCCGGCATGCACGTTCACATGTCCCTGAGCAAAGACGGCAAAAACCTGTTTGCCGGTGACAGCTACGCTGGCCTGAGCGAAACCGCTCTGTACTACATCGGCGGTGTGATCAAGCACGCCAAGGCCATCAACGCCTTCACCAACAGCTCTACCAACTCTTACAAGCGTCTGGTTCCGGGCTTTGAAGCTCCGGTTATGCTGGCCTACTCTGCCCGTAACCGTTCAGCCTCTATCCGTATCCCGTACGTGAACAGCCCGAAAGCGCGTCGTATCGAAGTTCGCTTCCCTGACCCGTCTGCCAACCCGTACCTGGCGTTTGCAGCGCTGATGATGGCTGGCCTCGACGGCATCCAGAACAAGATCCACCCTGGCGATGCCATGGACAAGGATCTGTACGACCTGCCGAAAGAAGAAGCCCTGAGCATTCCGACCGTGGCCGAGACTCTGTCCGAAGCACTGGACTGCCTGGAAGCAGATCACGAGTTCCTGACTCGTGGTGGCGTATTCACCGAAGACATGATCGCGGGCTACGTTGATCTGAAGCGCGGTGAAGTCGAGAAACTGAACATGACCACTCACCCGGTCGAGTTCGATCTGTACTACTCCTGCTAAAACCTCGCTTTAGAGGGAAAGCAGACAAGCCCCGCCTTCGTGCGGGGCTTTTTTGTGAGCAGCCGCACAGTGCCTGGAGCCCTTAACGATATGTAACCAACATCAGGCTCTGCAGGCGTTGAAAAGACTCCGGGCGCCGCCGATAATCGGGGAAACCCAATAACAGGTGAGCTTATGAATCCAAAGTCTGGATTGGTTGCCGGCCTTCTCTTCTGTCTGGCGGTTCCCGTCTCTGCCGAGGTTTACCGCAATGTCGATGCCTACGGCAACGTCACCTACTCTGACGAGCCGAGCGAGGGCTCTGAAGCGGTCCAGGTCAAGCCAGTCACGACCATCACATTGCCCAAGCCAGAAGCTGTTCAGGAAACCGAAAAGCTGCGCGAAGAAGTGCAGCGGGAAGGCGCAGCTTACGACAGCGTCTCGTTCGCCTATCCGGACAATAATCAGGCGTTCCATAGTGGCAGTGGCGACGTACAGTTCGAGGTCCGTAGCACACCCGGGCTCCAGCCTGGTCACAAATACGAAGTCACGCTGGACGGGCAGCCAGTCGGCCAGAGTACTTCTGGCTCGATCACCGTCAACAACGTATTCCGTGGAACCCATGAAGCCCGCGTCCACATCGTGGATGAAAACGGAGTTCAGGTGAAAACCGGCTCACCGATCACCTTCACCGTTCACCGCCCTTCCGCATTGAACTAGCCAAACCGGCCTGACGATTCGCACTATTTTGGTGCGCGCGCACCAGAAAAAAGCCATACTCTGATCAGCAACGGGGCGCATTTTCCGGACTGGTCAGAGGGATTTCTCCCATTTGCACCAGCTTACGGCACTTTTCAGCGCCATTAAGCCCCTATGCCCGCACTTTGCCCACTCATTCATGAACCGGGCTCAAAGTGGTTCGCTTTTTGCAAAACTCCTGAGGTCACACTATGTCGAACCAACGGGATTCACGCATGGCACTGCCTTCGGCCCATCAAACCGGATACAAGAGCATTCTCGACAGCCTCACTACCGCTGTCCTTGTGCTCGAGGACAACCTCAGCATCCGGTATCTCAACCCCGCCGCCGAAAGCCTGTTCGAAACCAGCATGACCCGCAGTCAGGGCCAACCCTTCCAGGACATTCTGGTGGAGTCCGAAGACGCCCTGAAAACGCTTTTTGCCGCTGTACGGAACGGACAGTCCTATACTCGCCGCGAGGCCGAGTTTCTCCTCACCAGCGGTTCCCGGCTTACGGTCGATTATTCCGTTACCCCCATCAGCCTGGAACCGACGGAACTCCTGATCGAGATCCAGCCGAGAGACAGGCTGATGCGGATCAGTCGTGAGGAAGACATCATCTCCCAGCAGGAGACCACCCGCATTCTGGTCCGGGGCATGGCCCACGAGATCAAGAACCCGCTTGGCGGAATCCGTGGTGCGGCGCAGCTTCTTGATCGGGAACTCAACAGTGAAGATCAACGGGAATACACCCGGGTCATCATCGACGAGGCGGATCGGCTCCGGAGCCTTGTGGACCGGATGCTGGGCCCGAACAAGGCATTGAAGCTGGCGCCGACCAATATTCATGAAATCCTCGAACGGGTAGGCACCTTGCTTGAGGCCGAAAGCAAGGGACGACTGAATTTCGAACGGGATTACGACCCCAGCATTCCCGAGTTCAAGGGTGACAAGGAACAACTGATTCAGGCGTTCCTGAACATCGCACGGAACGCCATGGAAGCGGCCTTCGAAAACCAGGCGAGCCACAGCTCCGACGAGCCGCCGACCATTACTTTCCGTACCCGCACCCTGCGTCAGTTCACCATTGGCAACCGACGCCACAGGCTCGTGTGCCGGGTCGACGTTATCGACAACGGCCCCGGCATTCCGCCGGAGCTGGTGCAGAACATTTTCTATCCGATGATCAGTGGCCGTGCCAGTGGCACCGGTCTGGGCCTTTCCATTACCCAGAGCATCATCGGCCAACACCGTGGACTGGTTGAATGCGAGAGCGAACCAGGCCGAACCGACTTCATCATCTTCCTGCCTCTGGAGGACACCCCATGAGCCAACCGGCGAACGTCTGGATCATAGACGACGACCGCAGTATTCGCTGGGTGCTGGAGCGCGCCCTTAACCAGGCCGGTATGCAGCCCCGAGTTTTTGACAGTGGTGAAAGCATCATGATGCGGCTGGAACACGAACAGCCCGATGCCATCGTGAGCGATATCCGAATGCCGGGCGTCGACGGCATCACCCTGCTGTCCCAGATTGTGGACGTTCATCCGGACGTGCCTGTCATCATCATGACCGCGCACTCGGATCTGGAAAGCGCCGTAACCAGCTACCAGACCGGTGCCTTCGAATACCTTCCCAAGCCGTTCGATGTGGATGACGCGGTCGCACTGGTCAAGCGCGCCGTGGCCCACAGCCATGAGAAGCGCGCCAGTGGTGAACCCCAGGCCGAAATGTCCCAGCGCAACGCCGAAATCATCGGTGAAGCGCCTGCCATGCAGGAAGTCTTCCGGGCTATTGGCCGGCTTTCGCACTCCAACATCACGGTTCTCATCAACGGCGAAAGCGGCACGGGTAAGGAACTGGTGGCCCAGGCTCTGCACAACCACAGCCCCCGGGCGAACCATCCCTTCATTGCCCTGAACATGGCTGCAATTCCCAAAGACCTGATTGAATCCGAACTCTTCGGCCACGAAAAGGGTGCCTTCACCGGCGCTGGCGCCGCTCGCCAGGGCCGATTCGAACAGGCCAACGGTGGCACCCTGTTCCTGGACGAAATCGGGGATATGCCCGCTGACACTCAGACCCGCCTCCTGCGGGTTCTGGCCGATGGTGAATTCTACCGGGTAGGCGGCACAACCCCGATCAAGGTGGATGTGCGCATCATCGCCGCAACCCACCAGGACCTGGAGAAACTGGTGCAGGCAGGCACCTTCCGGGAAGACCTGTTCCACCGCCTGAACGTCATTCGCGTGCACTTGCCCAAGCTCGCCGAGCGCCGGGAAGACATCCCCCGCCTGATGCAGCACTTCCTGAAACGGGCGGCCAAAGAGCTGGCCGTCGAGCCCAAGATCCTGCGCGAAGAGGCCGAAGAATACCTGACCACCCTGCCCTGGCCGGGCAACGTCCGCCAGCTGGAGAACACCTGCCGCTGGCTGACCGTAATGGCCAGCGGTCGCGAGATCCACATTGATGACTTGCCACCCGAGTTATTACATCAGGCCGAGACACCAACCACCGGAGCAACCTGGCAGGAAGGCCTGAAAAACTGGGCCGAACAGGAATTGAAGCGAGGCAAGAAGGGAATTCTCGATACGGCCGTGCCCGAGTTCGAGAAAATCATGATTGAAACAGCCCTGAAGCACACCGGTGGCCGTCGACGGGATGCCTCCATCCTGCTGGGATGGGGTCGGAATACGCTCACCCGGAAAATCAACGAGCTGGGTATGGATCATCCGGAACACGAGGAAGACTGACGATTGGCGAACCGCCGGGGTTCGTTGATGTTTTCGGGCAGGACTCGCGTCCTGCCCTTTTTTATCGTTCCTGCCAGTAGATCACGCGGTCGTGGCCGCGATAGACGCCGAACGTTGCCAGCCCAAGCGGATCCTCAGAAACGCCATCATCATTCCAGTCAAACTCCAGCCAGGCGTCGACATTCCAGACCAACGAATCGGTCCCACGGGTACCGTTGGGCACGAGTTCCAGCGGCGTAGCCTCGCCCATGGAGAAGTTGCCGCTTGAAGGCGCACTGGCACTGAGCGAATGGTGATTTGCCGAATTGGTCAAATCAGCTGTATTCCAGATTGTGCAGCTGTCATCTGTGTGGGTCATGAAACGTGACCCATCCCAGTACTCAAGCCTGAACGGCATTGCGAGCGACCCGATATTTTCCGGGCCATAAACGTTCTCCAGAGTGAATCGGCCAAACCGGACATCAAAAGCGGCCACGGGTGTAAACAGGTATGGTGCAGCGGCGGCCGCCACACCATCGGAGTCAGTCAGGCTGGTCACCGAAAACTCAAGCTGTGGCACAAATGGCGCTATCCGGGAATCGGAGGTCTTGTTATAAATGAAGCGGTCCGAAGCCGAGAAATCATAAAGCATCACCCCTGAACCCAGCGAAGACACCGGAGCCGTGAGGTTGCCGCCGACCTCGGTTGGCGAAAGCGCCATAAACGCGCCAGCCGTGTCGACAGCGGCAGTATCGGACGTTGGATACGAGCGATTGATATCGGAGGCGACGAGCCTTTGGAATCCAGTGAATGTGTAATTCCGTGTTCGGGTTCCCTGCACCGACAAAGGCTCAATGGTCAGAGAAGGTGTAACCAGCCATTCGAACGCCTGTCCGGTGTAAACAAAAGCTGAACCCGTCGTACACTGGGCCTCAAACTCGCCTGGATCGACCGATACCTGAAAGCGGTCCGGGTAAAAGCGTCCGATTGGAACACTTTGCCCACCGGGAACGTCTCGCCCGAGGTAGCTTCCTGGCACGGGCGAAGCTTCAAAGCGAAAAACACCGACCTCTGAGACCTCGGCTGCCACAATCTCTTCTGCCGAGGAGGATCTGGTGTGGGAGTAGCTGACGGGTGATACTGAACCGGGTGCCCCGCCAGCAGGTTGAACCAGGCTGGAAGACAAGGGTATATCCAGTAACCGGAAATTGGGCGTAATCGGATTGCCCTGACACAGATCACCATCGCCGTTCTGCTCCCAACCCACAGCGGTGATCGAAAGATCAAACGTCTGTCCCGCTTTCCGGAATGCAGGACAGGTCGCGTTTCCGGCCGGGCAATCACCCGCGGATGTCACACAAAAACCAGCCGGAACACTGACAAAACTGTCTGCGCCTGGCATTTGTAAACCGTCGTCGCCGGTTGCTGCCGAGCCGAGGTAGAGGGCATTCAGGTTCATCAGGCCTGCGTCAGGATAAACAACATCCACCTCTGCGATACCGCCCGCACCAAACTGCAAACTGATCGGCGTCGCGTTGGCCTGGCCCGAACCAACAGTCGCGTTTTCAACGAAAACCGGTCGGCTTTCCGGGCGCCCCGAGGGGCCTGGATCAACATACGTCGACCAGAAACGAACCTCCCGCTGGACATTCTCAAAAGCCGGAACGCACGCACCAGTCTGGTTATCCCGCCGCACGGCGCTCACCTGGATTGAGGTCGCTGGCCGGTGAGAGGTCAGATCCGGTATATCGAAGGCAAGCCCGGCATCAAGGAAAGGCAGTTCACAAGCTGCGGTCGAACCATTACCACTTCCATCGTCACACAGGGTCTGGGTAAATGCCTTCGTTGAAGGGTTTGAAGATGCAATCCCCAGGTTTGCCGTTCCCGCTGTGGTGACCTGCAGCTGGCGGGTGGTCTGGCCGCCATTGAATGAAAAACTGTCGCCGCCGACCCAACCCGATGGATTGAGTGTTACATCCACCGGGTCCGTAAAAAGCACACTGCAATCGGCATTTTCACAAGCTCTGAGCGTGATCGTTTCCGGCTGACACGTCAGTGCTGTGCCGTCATGCACGAATTCGAAGTGATCTACCAGCTTACCGACCGGGTTCAGCTTTTCAGCGCAAAGTTGCAGATTATCCAGCTCGTGGATGTTGGTGGAACCACCGGTTGAACCAGTCAAAGAAAGGTAGAAGTTTTGAGGCGTTACCGGTTGATTCGGGAAACTGCTCAGGTCCAGTTGAACAAGCTGCTGGAAATTATTACCAGTTCCCGAAACATCCCGCTCGACGGAAACAATCGGCCCCACACCGCCTCTCGAGTCCACAATAATCCGGTACCGATGAGGCGTTGGATTATTACCTGGCTGGTCGATTCCCGGGTTCAGGGAACCGGTTCCTCCCAGGTACTGGTAGTTGCTCTGGGCAGCGCCACGGATAGCAACCGCATCACGAACAAAGCCAATACCGCCCACGCGCCCTTCAGTGGCGTTGGAAAAGTTACCGAATTCATCCAGGCCAATGCCCAGCCAACCGCCCGCGAATCCGGGGTCGCCATTGTTGCGTTGGGCATATCCAAGGGACCCCCCGAAGCTCCCGGGCTGAGGGGTAACCGACGCATCCGACAGCACAACCGTCAGGCCGTCCGCCCCGTTGCCACCGTACGCAAAGTAGTCGAATTCAAGCCGCACATAATTGTCCGCTCCCGGAATCAGGTTCTGGAACGTTGCGGCCGTCGCCTGGTTGCCAGCGGCCTCTGTCATCCGCAGGCGACCGTTGACAATACCGGGCGTGAAGCTGCCACTGGATACATTGGTTATCCAGTCATCCGGCGACAGGGTACCCGTACCAAAGGTATCACCTGCACAAGTCAGCGGTGACGAAGAGCCATCAATTACCACATCGTCGATGTGCCAGAAATCGAAGTTGCCGCTGTTGCCTGAGTCCTGAACAAAACGTATGCGGAAGTCGGTATGAAAGGCATCGGGCGGCAGTGTGAAGACAACATCGCCGGACTCACCGCTGGTTCCGTTACCGGGGTATCGGTCAATCAGTTCCCAGTTGCCGGCATCATCAAGATATTCGATCCGCAGGTCCTCGCTGCCATCGGGATCCTCACTGAAGGCATCATCGCCCCGCCTCCACCAATAGGAGACGGTGCCCGTTGTCAGGCCGGAAAGGTCGAGAGGGTCAAGCGTGACTTCGGCGAAGCCGCTCGAGGTAAACAGGGAACGCACGGGACTCTTGCTGGTTTGCGAACTGATCCCCGCATCACCGCCGGACGATGTCACCACAGACCAATCCGGTCCGAGAGAACTGCGCTCGAAATCATCACAAAACAGGGCCGTTAATGTGCTGCAGAAGCCGCCCGTCTCTTCATTACCGACAACAAAAAAGGCCCCCGGATCAGAGAGGTTGTTGTAGTGGGTTCTCAGCCAGCCGCCAGACCGGGCCCCTGTTGAGATCCGGATCTCATCAACGTCGCCATTCAGAATGGTTTCACCGTTGCCCTGAACGATGCCATACCCGGATCTGTAAGGCTGAGAGGTTACGTTGAGGGTTCTGCCGGAACAGTCGTTATCGGCTGCAACCTGTTGCCCGTTGATGTAAGCGCGGGTCGTGGTCCCGTCGAAACTGATGGCGTAATGAGCCCACCCGGTAGTGGCGCTACCGCCATCGAACCACGCCTCGGTGTTACCGCAGGTCACCCCCCACGTAACACCGTTGTTCTGCCTTACGGCAATGCGGAACAAGTAGTTGGCGCCCCAACCAATGACATTGCCTTTCCAGAGAATCGGATGATGATCGTTTCCGGACTGATTGCCGGAAACCCTTGCCCAGGCTTCGGCCGTGAAACTTGTCGATAAGCCGGGGTCGCCGAAATCGAAAAAACGTACCGCCGGGTCTTCAGATTGCCCATTGGCGAACTGCCCCGGGTGCGCTCTTGCGCCGGCGACGATCCCGTTATTGAGATACGTCGGGTAGTTGTTGCCCTGTCCCAGCAGATCGCCACCGTTCAGGTTGGCTGTCGAATCCTCCAAAGTGGTCTGCCGACCTCCTGACTCTTCCAGGTGGTGAACCATCTGAAAGTCATTATCCCAGGCACCAACTGGATTCGACTGGTTTGCCGCTGCGGGATTGCCGTAATACAGGTACAGGTTAGTATTGGCGGATGCTGACAGGGTTGGTATCCGGATCCAGGCGACAAGCTCACCGGTAGAACCGTTATAGCGTTCCAGCTCATGGTCAAGTTGGGTCCCATCCTCAAGCGCAAAAACGATATCGTCTCCATCCGCTTGGGCGGAATTGGCCAGTTCAGCATCTGTCGCCCTGAACATGACCGCAAAATCTGCCTGGTCACCCACCACCTGGCTGGCCTGGATCTGGATCGCCTTTCGGTAATTCCAGTCAGAATTGAACCAGGCGGCCTCAGAAACTGCGGTCCAGGCCATTAAAACCAGAAGAGCGAGAAAACCGGATATCGGACGGTTGGTTCGGATCCACTTCATCTGACACGCACCTCAATTATCCGCACAGCCCGATCGGGTCCACTGCCACACTGTCCCGTGCTGGAAATCGAAAAAACCGTGTTGCCACCCGGGCCACTGATGTTCTCCGTGACGGATTCACAACTGAGCGCAGCGCTACAGCCGTTGAGCCCTGTTGCCGAAAAAGATAGGGGGGTTGTCAAGGCACTACAGTCGCTGGACTCAAGCACATCCCTCACGGCCACCTGCGCGCCGCTCTCGGCTGCATAGAACGCTCTCTGGGACTGAATCTGCAGACTGACAGATTCACCACTGGCCTGCTGCAGTTGAGCCATTCCGATGACCAGAAGAGCCAGAACAGTAATGATGAACAAGGCGACAGGTAAACCAGCGCCGCTCTGATTAGCCATATTATGAGGTTCACGGTACATTGCGGATCTGCACCTCCTGGCTCATATCCGTAGTCTCACCGGAATCAAAATCCTCCAGTACAAATCCGAACGACACCACCGCACCACGCTGAAGGCTGGGCGGTGTCACCTGGAAATCCAGCGAGTTGTTCACCAGTGTCGCGGCCATGACTTCCCGATCCGGATAACTCGATGGCAGGCCCGATGCGGGTGTGGCGTTGATTCCGTAGTTCCTGTAACGATACAGGTACCGACCTACCTGACAGACAGCCACCGGCTCGCCAACAATATAGAACCGGCGCTCCGGCGACTGTGCCGAGAATCGATGTGTGGCCCCCGAATCAAATGTGACGGTTACTGGCGAAGCACCGGTGGGCATCGTCGCCGGTGGCGAGATCGGCCCCGGACTGCCCAGGCTGTAGACGTCGGAACCGTAGCCATAGACCACCACCCGTCCCGAAGCGGATGCGCCTCCTGGAAGAGGGACAGCGCGAAATGAATTCGGGGTTGCGCCTTGGGGAAGGTCGAGATAGTTGGACGCCGCCAGGATTGGCATCCACTCAAGACAGGTTCCACTGGCATTGGTTCTGATGGATGTGGGAAGCGCCTCGCGAACCTCGCGACTGATCTGTTCACTGATCACCACGCCCGCCAGGGAACGCTGCTGCCGGGAGCTTACGTCCAACGCGCCCTGCGTGGACAGACTGACAAAGCGCACCGAGATGGTGGCCACAATCGCCAGCAATACGATCACAATGACCAGTTCAACGAGGGTAAAGCCGCGACACCGGTGCATCAGAAGTTGGCCCGGTATGCGGTGAATGAAAAGGTCTGATTGCCGGGGGCCGTGATATCGAGATCAACCCGTTTGGCTTCTTCCGCGGGCAAGCCAACTTCCGTTCCTGCGCAGGTGACAGTGATCGAGATGGAAAAACCGGAATAGCCACTCAGGGCAGAGCCTGTGGCTGTCGATGGCGCCCCGGTAAGACCGTCGTAGTCGTCAACATCGTCAAAAGTGGCCCGGCCCTCGGAACCTTCCGGACCAATGGAACAGGCCCCCGAAAACTTGGGAAATCCGCCCTGGGGCGTCTGATCATCGTATTTCTGGGTCAGAATTTCATCCATGTAGAGCTGGGCCAGCTTAACCGCGCGGATCTGATTCAGCGGATCCGCGCTGCGCCCAGTGATAAGCGCGAACGCACCAACCACACCGGCAATGGCCACACTGATAATCACGATTGTGATCACCAGCTCCACCAGGGTTGCGCCGGTTTGAGTAGGCCTCATGACTGGCAGCTCCCGGCGTATACCGCGCCCAATGAACTGAGACACGTCTGGAAGGTACTGTCGCCCGAAAAAGTGAACTGCAGATTGGTGCCGGTTGAAGGCGCTCCTTTGCTGTCAAAGGTCAGCGTCAATGGCAACCCGCCCGGTGCTGAAAGGCTGGTGCCCTCCCGGGATATCTCGAAGGTACGCGGATTGCCGGAACCGGCACCCACGATAAATCGGAAATTATCTCCACCCTGCTCGATAGTGAGGGTGTTGGCGGGATTCCCCGCCAACGCTGCCTGCTGGGCAAGCAGCGTGGCGGAGGCAAGTTGCTGGGTAGCCAGCAAGGGGGAGAAGGCCGAGCGGCTGGCGAACAGGCCAATGCCCAGAGCGGAGAGGACTCCGATCAGGATGATGACCATTACCAGCTCTACCAGGGTAAATCCCGATAATCTCGGAACGCTGACCTCTATCATTGCTCCTCTGGCAGGATTCACAGCTCAGCCACCCCTCTCAAATACTTAAGGCGAGCCCCAATCTGAAAAGACCCAGGCTACCGAAGCATTTGCCTATCGTGCTTTAGCTACAGGTATCGTCGCCGGTATATGTGGGGGGCGTAGATGCATCCGCAGCGGCCGTATAGATTACAGTACAATCACTATCGATCGTGAATGTTGCTGTTCCCGGAGTACCACCAGCCGTTGCGGTGTAAGCAGGCGCATTGGAAACATCAATTTGTGCAGCAGATGTAATCCCACCGGCGGACGGAGCAGGATAACCAAACTCAAGATTTACGCTCGCGCCATCCAACGCTACTGAAGAAGTAGCCGCTGTTTGATCACAAGTTGAGCTCGCCAAACACGCTGCCCGTGTTATTGAGCTAGCGGATTTCATGGCTCCTAATATACCTTGCCGAGTGGCCGACTCAGCATCGCCACCAAAATCCGCAAACCGCGGCAAAGCAAACGCCGCCAGAATCCCCAGAATTACAATCACCATAACCAGCTCGATCAGGGTGAAGCCTTTTTCTTTTCTTGCCGCAATGGCTGTAATCGCTTTCATGGTATTACTCCGTTTTTATCGCCAGTTGGCTTCGAGGTTTATCAGTTAATGGTTGTGGTTATTTCGCCAGTGTCCGCATCATACGCAATGGTGCTGCCCTGGTTGTCTGCCTGATAGGTAAACACACAATCATCACCAGTGATCGAAATCAGATATTCGGCTGGTGCTGTTGTGCTCACGGTCGGCGCATTGGATTGCAGAACACCAAGCCAGACCTCTTCGCACTTGGTGGCATCCATCGTGGTGCTGGTGTTATCTGAAGCAACAGAAGTCGGCCAGCCGTCATCACTGACATCGACATTGTCGTTGCCGAAGCCCACCACATCCGTTTCTGCTGCGGTGAAGCCGTTGGATACCCACTGGGTTTTGGCCAACGCCACACCCGCTGCCAGGGCCCCAGCAGTTGCGCGAATGCTGGACTGATGCGCCTGCTCGGACAGCTGGGCGAACCGTGGCAATGCGAACGCCGCCAAGATCGCAAGTATGGCAATAACCACCACCAGCTCGATCAGGGTGAATCCCTGTTGTTTGCTCTTCCTGTAATCCCGCTTCATTACATCGGCCTCTTTACGGTTTCATTCGTCCGTCTGGTCAGCGTTGGGCATCCTGCGTTTGCGCTGCGTCTTCTGTCAACGACACCGGGGCCAGTTTTAGCCCCGTCAGCCGTTCTTCTTGCTCCCGCGTGCCATTCCCGTTGCGGTCTGCAAATTCCGTTGTCACTGCCCAAGCCAAAGGCTGCTCCTGGTTGGCTTGCCGACTATCTATGGTTATCGGCTGACCCGGTTTATAAATTAACCAGCCTTTAGGCCCGTATTCTGTTTCTTTTTGTTCGCTTACCCGGAAACACCAGGTTGCCGGCGCCAGTTCTTCGGCCTGGCATCGCCCAGCGTAATTACCCCACTGGTGCTCCACCAGCTCAAATGGGTTGATGCCCCTGTGCTCGGCAAGACGGCCGTCACGGCTCAGCATTACCTCTGCACCCTTGACCACCAGGGCCGATCTGAGCTGGCCGATCACCATGTTGGCGGCCCGTTCTTCGGCATTTCGGCTTTCTCGTTCCAGCACGCCCAGCAAAAACCACCAGAGCACTCCCAGCACGGCCAACACCACCGCGAAGCGGAACCTGCGCGACATCGCCAGTCCGCTGGCGTCTGAAACCCGTGCCGCTGGCACTCAGCCCCGCCCCATGGCGGCGGCCCCCAGGTCCCAGATCGGGAGGAACACGCCCAGCGCCAGAATCAATACCAGGATGCCCATGGCCACAATCAGTATCGGTTCAATCGACTCTGCCAACCGCTTGAGGCCGTAGTCCACATCCTCATCGTAAAAATCCGCGACATTGTTGAGCATGTCGTCCACGGAACCGGTTTCCTCGCCCACCGCAATCATCTGTAGAATCAACGGCGTGAACATTTCGCTGTGTCTGGCGGTTCGGAGCAGGCTTTCACCCCGCTCGATACCGCCGCGCATATCCTTGATGTGGGTCGAGATCCAGGCATTGTCCGTGGTATCCGCCACCACGGTTAACGCCGTTGTTACCGGCATGCCGGCGGACAGCATGGTAGCAAAGTTCCTCGCGAACCGACTGAGCGTGATCAATTCCAGCAGTGGTCCGATAATCGGCAACCTGAGTTTGTAACGATCCCAGGTCAGCCGGCCCTGTTCCGTCTGCTTCCATTGCCGCAGCAGGAGGCCGCCTGCTGCGACCGCAAAGAGCATCACGTACCAGTAGGCCAGAAGGAAATTGGAGGTTCCGACCAATACCTGGGTCAGGAACGGCAGGTCCGCCCCCAGCTTGTCGAACACCGAAGCGAATTTCGGGATAACCAGAAAGTTCACGACCATCAGCGCCGATAACAGGGCGATAATGACGAACATCGGATAGCGCATGGCCTGTTTGAGGCGACGCTTGGTGTCCCGCTCAAGCTCGAGAATTTCTGACAGGCGCCGGAAGGCGTCGTCCAGCATCCCGGTGTTCTCGCCCACATGGATCATGGCAATAAATAACTCCGAGAAAACCTTCGGATGCGCCTGCATGGCCGTCGCCATGGTTGTGCCGCCTTCGAGCCGGGTGGTCACATCCTCCAGTACTTCCGCCAGCACCGGTGAACGGGTGGTTTCCGCCAGGCCGCGCATGGTGCGGATCAGGGGGATACCCGCCTTGGTCAGGGCATGCATCTGGCGACAGAAAACAATCAGCTCATCGAGGGTGACCTTCTTCCGGAATATCGGCAGCCGGTTCAATCGATCAACAACCGACTCCGTGTCCTCCACCTCCCGGATGGAGAGCGGGGTAATCCCCCGGCGCATCAGCTCCGTGGCAGCGGCATCGGCATTGGGAGCGCCCAGCAAACCCTGCTGGACGCTCCCACGATTATCCTTGCCCCGGTAGCTGAACTGCATCAGGCATCTCCCCCAACAGGCTCATCCGGCAGGGGAATCTCGTCGTCGGGCGAGAAATCACCCTCGGAGGTCGCCGCCACCCGGGCCACTTCCTCCAGCGTGGTGGTGCCCTGTAACGCAAAATCCATGGCGCACTGCCCGAGCGGTCTGTACAGGGTGCTCAGGCGAGCCGCTTTGGTGAACTCCGAGACATCCTGGCGCCGCAAAGCGTCCAGCATGGCCTCGTTCATTTCAAGCATCTCGTAAACGCCAACCCGGCCCTTGTAGCCCGTGTTGCTGCACTGGTAGCAACCTCGGCCATGCACGAACCCGGCTTCCATATCCAGCGGATCCAGATCAAAGCTGCGCAGCCACACCATTTCCTGTTCCGTCGGTGTGTAGGCCTCGGCACAGTTGTCACAGACCCGCCTGACCAGACGCTGGGCAACCACGCCGAGCAGCGAGCTGGCCACGAGAAAGGGTTCGGCACCCATATCGATCAGTCGCATGGCGCTGCTGATGGAGTCGTTGGTGTGCAGGGTGGAAAGCACGAGGTGACCAGTCATCGCCGCCCGCAGACCGATTTCCACGGTCTCGCGATCCCGCATCTCGCCCACCAGGATCACGTCGGGATCCTGACGCAGGGCGGCCCGAAGTACATTGGCGAATTCCAGACCGATTTTAGGGTTCACCTGCACCTGGGTAATCCGGGGCAGGCGGTATTCCACCGGATCCTCCGCGGTGATTATCTTCACCTCAGGGCGGTTCAGTTCCGTGAGGGCGCCATAAAGCGTGGTGGTTTTACCGCTACCCGTGGGGCCGGTCACCAGAATCATCCCGTGGGGTTTCTTGATCATCCGGCGGAATCGTTCCAACAGCTGCGCCGGCATCCCGGTGCCATCCAGGTTCAACATGCCCTGGCTCTGGTCCAGCAGACGCATCACAACGGATTCACCATACTGAACGGGCATGGTGGATACCCGCACATCGATACTGCGGCCCTTCACCCGGACGTTGAAGCGCCCGTCCTGGGGCATCCGCTTCTCGGAGATGTTCAGGCCGGCCATCAGCTTCAGGCGCAGGACCAGCGCGGAATTGACACGCTTCTCCTTCATCACCTGCTCCTGAAGCACCCCATCCACCCGCTGCCGGATACGAACAACGGTCTCGTCCGGCTCGATGTGGATGTCCGAGCTGCGGGCCTGAACCGCATCCTCGAACAGCGTTTGCAGAAGCTTGACCACCGGCGCTTCGGCGCTTTCGGATTCGGCCGAGAGGTCCGCGAGGTCGAAGGCATCCTCGCCCAGCTCGTCCTCCAGCTCTTCCGCCAGTGAGGCAATTTCATCGGTACGCCGGTAGACCAGGTCCAGGGTGCTCAGCAGCTCGCTCTCACGCACCACCGCCTGTTTGATGGGCTGCTTCAGAATTCGAACCAACTCATCGTAGGCAAAGATATCCAGAGGATCGGCCATCCCCACCAGCAGCTCGCCACTATGCTCCGCCAGCACGATACTGCGGAACCGTCGGGCCATGGCCTCCGGTAGCTTTTTCACCAGTTCGTTGTTGAACTGGTAGTGACGCAGCTGCACAAAGGGAACATCCAGCTGGCGGGACAGGATATTGAGCAGACTGTCCTCGTCCACATAACCAAGGTCTGTGAGCGTTTTACCAAGCTTACGACCGGTGCTTTTCTGCTCGCGCAGGGCCGTCATCAGCTGCTGCTCAGTGATGACATCATTCTGGACCAGCAGGTCGCCTAACCGGACTTTCTTTTTCGGCTCTGTCGTCATCATCCCGCCTGCAAAGCTTTCAGTCGTTCGCGAACGTAATTCGCCAGGGACGGCGAAAGCCCGGGTAACTGTGCGGCCTGGCTGTAGGCCCGGACCGCGCTGTTGGTCTCGCCGCCTGTCTCCAGGGCAATCGCAAGGCCCACCCACCACGCCGCGCGGCTGTCGTCCTCGGCAATAAGGGCCGACCAGTGTCGGGCCGCGTCGGTGGTGCGGCCTGCCTGCTGCAGCAAGGTCGCCAGGGTTACCCGATACTCAACGGCCTGGCGCACTGCAGGCACGCTACTCTCAAGGGTGGCGAGTGCTTCGGGCAGACTGCCCTTGGCGTGGAGTGCCCGGGCCCTGAGAAGTCGCAGAGCGGCATCGCCGCTCGTCACCGATTCCGGAAGCCAGGCCAGAGCCCTGTCAGGCATTTCCTGCACCAGCATCTGACGCGCGAAAACTTCGCGGCTGGCAGTCGCCACCTGAACATTCGCCAGTTCCTGCAACATCTGCTCAGCTTGACGGGGTTCACCACTCCTCAGCAGCGAGGCCAACTCCCGGCTGACTCGACGATCGATGGCTTCGGGCGTCTCACGAACCTGTTTTATGGGTGGCGTTGGCGCTTCGGATTCCTGGGCAGTCTCGGCTTCGGCCACCACCGGTGTAGTGACGGCGGGTTCAGGCTCTGGGGCTTCGGCTCTAACCGGTTCAGGTTCAGGTTCAGGCTCCGGCTTCTGTGGCTCAACCGCCTCGGCTACTTCCCTGGCCTCCGGTTCCGACTGAACCACAACCGGGGGCTCAGGGGCGGGCTGCGAGGCCTCTGCGGTGTTGTCGTTTCCGACAACGCTCTCGAGTTGCAGTTCTGTTCCGGCCTCTTGCGCCGGCGGGGCACTCACGTGCACAGGCATGTCTTCATTGCCGGTTCGAGTCATCAACCAGAAGGCAGATGCGCCCACTGCGCCTGCGACCAGGAAAACGATGACGACCCAGAGCCCGTAACGCGGACGAGGTCGGGATTGCGACTGTCCTCCATAGGCGGCGGCCACTTCCGGCCGGTTCTGTCGCTGCTCTGCCGCACGCAGGGCATCGTTCAGCAGGCTCATAACCACCTCCCGATCAGTCCCGGCAAGCGAACGCTCTCGGTGTCGCGAATGGCCTGCATGGCATGGCCCCGCTCAATAAGACGGTCCCCCCTGCCCCAGGCCGCCAACATGGACTTGTGAGCCAGAATATTAACCAGCCTCGGAATACCACCGGAGGCCCGGGTAATCAGCCGAAGCGCGCCAGGCGCAAAAAGATCGGCGCCGTTGTAGCCGGCCTGGGCCAGGCGATGGCGCAGATACTGGGCAACCGAATGGCGGTCCAGGGGGGCGAGGCGATAGTGGAACGTTATGCGCTGGTTGAGTTGGCGCAGGCTCTGCTTTTGAAGCAGCACATCCAGCTCGGGCTGGCCAAACAGGACCACCTGCAGCAGCCGGACGCTCTCGGTTTCCAGGTTGGTGAGCAGTCGCAACGCCTCGATGGTCTCTTCCGGCATCGCCTGGGCCTCATCAATCACGAGGACAACCGGCTTTTGCTCCATGGCATGGGCGATCAATTTTTCGTTGATGGCCTTGAGCACCTGATGCGCGTTGGTGCATCCGGACAGTTCCACGCCCAGCTCTTCAGCCACGGCTTCGTACAGGGTATCCGGGGTCAGGTGCGGGTTCGGAATATAGGCGGTGTGCGCAATCTGCTCGAGTTCGTTCAGCAGGAGCCGGCACAGCAGGGTTTTGCCCGTACCTACCTCTCCGGAGATCTTGATAAAGCCCTCCCGCTCTTTCAACGCCACCAGCAACAATTCCAGCGCATCACCATGGCTGGGCACCCGCAGGAAATAGCGGGTGTTGGGCGTCAATGCGAACGGTGCTTCCTGCAGTCCGAAATGGGCTTCGTACATGCTATCGAACGGCTTTCTCCGGTTCCGGGGTGACGGATTCAGACGATTGCAGCAACTCACGCAGCACATTCATGCGTTCCCGGCTGGCAGAAACATCCGCGTTCATCTCCGGCATTCCGGCCACAACCGGTCGCAGGAGGATAACCAGCTCGCTCTTGCGGGATTGGAACCGCCGCTGCTTGAACAATTCACCCACCAGCGGAATCTCGCTGAAGAAGGGAACCGCGGAATTGTTGTCTTCACTGGAGTTCTGGATCAGACCACCGATAACCACGATCTGCCCGCTTTCGGCACGGATAACGCTGTCGGTTTCACGAACGGTGCTGCTGGCCAGAGGCAGCGTGACGTCACGCTCGCCAATGGTGATCACCTTCTCCTGATCGTTAACCTCACTGACCGACGGATGCACGTGCAGGGTGATGACGCCGTTTTCGGAAATCTGAGGCGTCACATCCAGTGAAATGCCAGAGAAAAACGGGGTCAGTTCCACGGAGGTAGAGGTTGAGTCCGTGGCCGTCACGGCCGAGTTGTTGTCGTCGAAATCAATGTCGGTCACAAAGAACTCATCGGTACCGACCTTGATCACGGCTTTCTGATTATTCACGGTCGAAATACGTGGGCTGGAAAGAATCTGCACATTGCCCTGTTCCCCAAGCAGCTCAATCAGGCCGGTAAAGTCGCCGGCCCGCACGCTGGCGGAGAACAGGCCTCCGATATCGGAGGTCTGAATGGCCTGGCCGGCCAACGCCTGCGCGGTGAAATCTTCGGGCAGACCATCCGAGGCCGTGATGCTGGACGCACTCTGGATATCCGACCAGTTGATGCCCTGCTGGTAGCCCTCGTTGAGCGCGATCTCCAGGATCTTGGCTTCCAGAATGACCTGACGCTGCATGATCAGCTCGGTGCGGCGAAGATACTCCTCAACCAACCGCAAATCCTCGGAACCGGCACGGACCATTACCAGCCCTGCGCCCGGATTCACGATCACCTGCTGGCCATCACTGCCACCGACAATCATGCTCAGTGCGCTCTGGATGTCCTGCCAGAAATCCGAGGCTGTTTCTGTGGAAATGGTTGTTCCAACCAGGTTGCGGATTTCGCCGGAACCGGCACTGTCACCACTATTGTCAGCGCTGCCTGAGCCGCCACTGCGAGCACCGGTAACCTGACCGGAGCTCACCCTGGTCTCCGAGCCGCCCTTACGCTTGAAGTGCAAGTAATCAATCGGGAACAGCCGGGTCTGGATCTGGTCCGACTGAACGCGGAACAGTCGGCCACTGCGTCGAATATCCAGCCCGTACAGGTCGCCTGCGATATCCATCACTTCCGGTACAGTGACGTCCCCCAGCCGAAGGTCGATACTGGTATTTACATCAGGATGAACCACCACGTTATAGCGGGTTCCTTCCACCAGAGATTCGAAGAAGCTTGCTGCCGGCACGCCCCGGGCATTGACGTCAAAACGTTCGTCCAGATCCGCCTCGCTGGAGAGTGGCGGCAGCAGTGCTGCGCTCACGTCAGCCGGCAGAGTTGCAGCTGCCTGACTCGGGGTCGGCGCTGGCGGTTGTGCCTGCGAAGCCTCTTCAAGGCTTCGATCAATGGCATCGGCAGCATCGGTTGAGGTGGCGGTTGCCGAGCGCATCAACGGATTGTTGCTGCAGGCCGCCAGTACCAGGCTCAGAATCAGCGCACTGGTTGTTTTGATCGTTGTCATGAGTATCCGATTATCTGTCATTGAGTTCCCCGAACCTGCGGAAGTCTCTCCAGGTACAACACCCGTTCGCGGCCGTTATCCGTTACCAGAACCCGGTTGGCAAAAATCCGGATAACCCGCACGTTGTCAAAACCCTGGCCTTCCCTGAGGGCCTCACCTTCGATGACGGCGACACGCCTGTCCTTGCTGAAAAGTATGGAATCCAGAGCAAGAGCCCGCTCTGGGGCAGGCTTGGCCACAGTTGTCTGCGGGCCCGGTGGCCGGGTCGGGTCCTGCAGTGCATGGGTTTTTCCCACCACCAGCAACAGCGAACCGATAGCCACACAAAACCACCGGATTATTGAGGCACCCAAGTTCCTGCTCACTTCACACCCCCAGCCACGCCTGATCCAGGCTCAGTGTTTGCACCCTGATGGTCGCTTCACCGGAGGGCCAGTCGCCCGCACTGTACTCCAGCTTTATCCACCCGAGACGCTCATCCAGTGCCTCGAGCCGCTCGAGATAGTTCAGCACATCAAGATAGCTTCCCATGATGCGGAGCTCGACATCATGGGCATAAAGCAGTGGTTGCGCCGCCTCTGCCTGCTCCTGTGAGGATTGATCGGGGGCATCCGGAGCGAAAACCGGGGTCGGAGTCTGTAGCTCCAGAGCCTGCAGCTCCAGTGCATCCTGGGCGGCCAGAATATCCCGCAACAGCGCCACCATCGCCCTGGGCGCGATCAGTTGCCCGGTGGTCTCCGCGATCTGCTGATTGAGCCGCTCCAGTCTCTGCTGCCGGGCATTTAACTGATCCCGCATTTCCCTGGAGGGATCGGTGGCAAGTTGCTGATTGAGCGTTTGCTGCTGCGCCAGCAGGTCGTCCCGGCTAGCAGAAAGCGTCTGGATCCGATTCTCCAGACTCTGGTGTCGTTGCTGTAATGGCGTAACCCCAAGCTCCCAGACCAGCACCACAACCAGCACGAGTGCAGTCAGCAGAATCAGGGCCCGCTCACGAATCGGTCGCAGGTTATACCACTGCGCAGCCCGGGCAAGAGAGGTGTTGGGTGCGTCCGCCATCAGTTACCCTCCCCGTCACGCTCGCTTGAAACATGAAAGTCAATCCAGCGGCCTTCCTCCGGGCGTGACAATCGGAACACACCAAAGGTTCGTCCCGTAAACGCTGGTTCCTCGCCCAGATTTTCAAGGTACAGAGGCACCAGAGCGCCTTCGCGGCTACGCCCTTCGATAGTGACTCTGTCCGGGCCTGACTCCAGGATAACGCCTGTCAGCCAGACATCTTCCGGGATCTGTCGGGCCAATGCTGCCAGCTGTGGCGAGAAATTGCGGTCCTCGGAAAGCACCATGCTTTCCACCCGTTCCAGTAATCGCTGGCGGCGCGCGAGGGTCTGGGTGACGCGCTCCAGAGCCTCCTTCACTTCGGCATCCGGCTGACGGGCTTGAACCGCGGCAGAAAGCTGCGCCACAACCTGTTCAAGCTGCTGGTTCTGCTGATCAAGGCGTGAGGCCTTGTTTGCCATCACCGAATTCTCGTAGGTCAGGAAAGCAGCCACGAACGCAACCAGCACCACTCCGACAACCAGAATACCAACCGCCATTCCAGCCTGGAGTCTTTCCTTTCTCGGGCGCAGCTCGTCAGTGTAGAGATTGACCTGTTGGATCATGGACGCCCGCCCTCCGGCAACGGCAAGCCCGCACTCCAGGCCGGCAGGCAACGACTGTCCAGATCGGACTCAAAGCCCAGGGCACGCCAATCGAGGGTTTCAAGGCCGGCGGCCACATAGGAAGAAAGCATCGAGGCAAGAGGAAGCACGCTGTCACGGGCAACGAGGTGGATCATTGCCGGCGGCACCTGGCCCAACTGGCTTTCGTAATAGTCCAGTGAACGCTGCATCTCCAGCGCCAGTGATTGCACCGCCGACTCCTGCCGGGCGGCATCTCGAAGATCTTCGGACGTCACATCAACCCGGCGGGACAAGTACAGCGTGTTGTCCTTGCAGATCACCATCTGGCCGTAGTTTTCTTTCAGGTGGACCAGCGCGGCACCACGCCGGTTTTCATCCAGCCTGCATACCAGATTTCGCAACGCGAGCTCGGCGATATCAATGCGCTCCAGTTCCAGGCCGGCTTCCTGAACCAGACGAACCAGTTCAGAGACCAGAACTTTTCTGGCGGCGACCACGTTGACCAGTTCGCCACGGCCCCGGGATGCGTCTTTCGGAAACGGGAAAACATCAGAAACCGCGTCGGACGGGCTGAAATCGAGAAAATCCTTAAGTTTCCACTTGAGGGCATCCCCCAGCTCCGATTCCTCGACGCCTTCCGGGCGATCCATCTGGAAAACCTGATACTGGTCCAGGGGCAGCACGAGCGTTGTCGCTGCACCCGACCAGCCGTGCTTCTCGACTAGTTCAACCAGTGCCGCCTGACGCCTCGCAGGGAGGCAATCAATGAACCCCCACCTACCGGCATCCGGCCGCCCCGATTCCGCCCAGGCAATACCGTCGGGACGAATTTCAAGACTTACCCGCAGGCGAACCCCGGAACGTCCGAACAGACCGGTCAGTCTTTTGAAGATTGGTATCTTTGTCATGGAGTCCGTTAAAAAAGGATCCGAAGCCAACTCGCCAGCATCAAGCTATTATTATGCTGCCTAAAAAAGGCGCTTTTTACACCAAATGACATGATAGATGAGAAAGCGAACGTAACTCCACGTTTTTTTGGCCAATTTCACACCGTTTTTGCAAACCAGTAACAAAAAGCCCCCGCGAGGCGGGGGCTTAAGTCACTTTGGATGCTCAGATTCCGTTTCTGTTCACGGGAAATTTAGAACGGAATGTCATCGTCAAAGTCGTCTACCGGCTCCGGCATGCTGCCCTGCGACGGCTGATTGCTGTACCCACCAGACTGCGGTGGCGGGTTGTTCTGTTGGCCCGCCGGGGCATTATAGCCGGACTGCTGAGGCCGCCCTGCCGGGGCGCCCTGATTCATACCGCCTTCGCCGCCACGGCTGTCAAGCATCTGCATCTGGCCGTTGATATCCACCACAACCTCGGTGGTGTAGACATCCTGACCTTCCTTGTTCTGCCATTTGCGCGTCTGCAGCTTGCCCTCAATGTAGACCTTCGAGCCCTTGCGCAGATACTGGCCGGCCACTTCGGCGATCTTGCCGAACATGACAACCCGGTGCCATTCGGTTTTCGGCACCAATTGCCCGGTCTGACGATCCTTGTAGCTTTCGTCTGTTGCCAGATTCAGGTTCACAACGGCATTACCGTTAGGGGTGTAGCGGGTATCCGGGTCCTGTCCCAGGTTACCGATCAGAATTACTTTGTTTACGCCTCGTGCCATGCTCTGCTCCTGACTCTTTTTTCAGGGACGCCCGCGTTCCGTGCGGGCCTCCGGATTTCAAGAATGTTTAGCCTGCCGGACAAAGGAAAAGTCCGCAAGTAACGCCTCATCAAATTGCTGACGATCCACCTTAAGATAGGCAGTGGCAGCCTCTTCAACAATCACCACATCCTGAACGCCGGGAAGGCGACGGAGATTGTCATCAATATCGTCGTACTGGTTGCTCATTACCTGCTGCAACTGTACCACGAAACTGGTGGTGTGGCCGGGCGCTGGCATAGTAAGCGCCACCAGTAACCAGAGACCAAGCACCACCACCATGAACCAGAGTACACCCTGGATTCCGCCACTCTCCAGCAGATAGCCGCCCAGGGCGCCGCCCAGAAACGCACCCATGAATTGGGACGTGGAATAGACCCCCATCGCTGTCCCTTTGCTTGCCGCCGGTGCCTCTTTGCTGATTAGTGATGGCAGGCTGGCTTCAAGCAGATTGAAGGCCATGAAGAAGAAAAACAGCACGGCCCAGGCTGCAACCAGGCTGCCGGACACACCAGTAAACCCGGCAGTAGCCAACGTCAGTAACGCAATCGCCCCGCACAGCACCGGCTTCATCCGACGCTTTTTCTCGCCGATGATGATGAACGGCACCATGGCAAAGAAAGACGTAATCATCACGCTCAGGTAGAACCACCAGTGTGACCTGCTGGCAAGACCAAACTGCTCCTGCAGCATGGAGGGAAAGACCAGGAACAGGGCGGTGAGCACCAGGTGCAGGGCAAAGATGCCGAAATCCAACCGGAGAAGACGACCGTCTGAAAGCACACGACCCAGCATGTCCCTGGCAGGATGGGTATCGGGGCTCGTCTTGTGCTGATGCGGCGTCGGGACCAAGCGGTTGACGATCACCAGCGCCACTATTGCCAGCGCTGCGGTCGCGTAGAAGATTCCGGACAGCCCCCACCAGGCCCCAAAAAGGGGGCCGAGCACCAGGGAGACCGAGAACGACAGACCAATCGTGATTCCAACGGTCGCCATGGCCTTGGTCCGCTCCTCTTCACGGGTCAGGTCACTGAGCAACGCCATCAGAACACTGGCGATAGCGCCGGCACCCTGAAGAATCCGACCGGCAATCACAACGTATATGGAGTCCGTGGCCCCGGCCAGCAAACTGCCCGCGGCAAACAGTACGAGCCCGATGTAGATCATGCGCTTACGACCGACCCGATCAGACAGCATGCCAAAGGGAATCTGCAACAGGGCCTGGCTGAGGCCGTATGCCCCTATGGCAAAACCGAGCAGGGCCGGCGTCGCATCTTTGAGATCTTCACCAAGCAGCATGAACACCGGCAGCACCATGAACAGTCCGAGCATGCGCATGGCGTAGACGGACGCCAGTGCGAGTACGGAGCGTTTTTCCAGCGCGTTCATGGCAATTACGTACCTCAGCCGGGGTTGAAAGCGGTCAGATTGAGGGCAGATACCCTTCGCAGGCGGCGCATTGTAGCAGAAGGGGCGCTGACGGGGGACAGGTCGCGTGATGCTGATCCGGGGATCATTTTCGCCGCAGCCGACCCAACGCGGTATAATTTTCGTTTTTTATCCGAGCGAGGTGTTATGGACCATATCCAGATCAAAGGGGCACGGACCCACAACCTGAAAAACATCGACCTGGATATGCCACGGGACAAGCTGATCGTGATCACCGGCCTTTCCGGCTCCGGGAAATCGTCCCTTGCGTTCGATACGCTTTATGCGGAAGGACAGCGCCGCTATGTGGAATCGCTTTCCACCTATGCCCGCCAGTTTCTTTCGATGATGGAAAAGCCGGACGTAGACCACATCGAAGGTCTGTCGCCCGCTATCTCCATTGAGCAGAAATCCACCTCCCACAACCCGCGCTCGACCGTTGGCACCATCACCGAAATATACGATTACCTGCGCCTGCTCTTTGCCCGTGCCGGTGAGCCTCGATGCCCAGACCATGGCCAGCCCCTGGAAGCTCAGACCATCAGCCAGATGGTGGATCAGGTGGTGGCCATGCCGGAGGACAGCAAATTGATGATCCTCGCGCCGGTGATACGGGACCGGAAGGGCGAACACCTGCAGGTTATCGAAACCATGCGCAGCCAGGGCTTCATCCGCCTGAGGGTGGATGGCACGGTTTACGATATTGACGATATGCCGGCCCTGGACAAGAAACGCAAGCACCAGATTGATGTGGTCGTTGATCGATTCAAGGTGAAGCCGGGCCTTGAACAGCGCCTGGCAGAAAGCTTTGAAACGGCGCTGCACCTCGCGGACGGGATTGCCCTGGTAGCGCCGATGACCGGTGAAGGCGAAGAACACACATTCTCCGCCCGTTACGCTTGCACCCAATGCGGCTACGCCCTGAGCGAACTCGAGCCAAAACTGTTTTCATTTAACAATCCCGCAGGCGCCTGCCCTACCTGCGACGGGCTTGGCGTCAAACAATTCTTCGATCCGGAGAAAATCGTCCAGCACCCAGAGGCCACTCTGGCATCGGGCGCCATCAAGGGCTGGGATCGCCGGGCGGTCTATTACTTCCAGATGCTGGGCAGCGTGGCAGATCACTACGGCATTGATCTGGAAACGGCCTGGGTGGACCTTCCCGAGGATTTCCGAAATGTACTGCTGTTCGGCTCGGGGAAAGAAGACATTCCTTTTCGCTACGTGAATTCCCGTGGCCACATCATGGAAAAGGCCCATCCGTTCGAAGGCATTCTCCCCAACCTTGAGCGGCGCTACCGCGAAACGGACTCTCAAAGCATGCGAGAGGAACTGGCTCGCAACCTCAGCACACAGCCCTGCAAGGAGTGCGGGGGTTCCCGTCTGCGCCGTAGCGCCCGCCATGTGTTTATTGAAGAACACAATATTTCGGACGTTACCCATCTACCCGTTGGCGAGGCCCATGATTACTTCGAAACCCTCGCCCTACCGGGCCGGAAGGGCGAAATTGCCGAGAAAATTCTGAAGGAAGTCCGTCAAAGGCTTCAGTTCCTGGTGAACGTGGGGTTGGAGTACCTCACCCTGGAGCGAAGCGCTGACACCCTCTCCGGGGGCGAAGCCCAGCGTATTCGCCTGGCGAGCCAGATCGGCGCCGGACTGGTAGGCGTTATGTACATCCTCGACGAACCCTCCATCGGGCTCCACCAGCGGGACAATGACCGCCTGCTGGCCACCCTCACCCACCTGCGTGATCTGGGCAACACGGTAATTGTCGTCGAGCACGATGAAGACGCCATTCGAGCCGCCGACCATGTGATTGATATCGGCCCGGGCGCCGGCGTCCACGGCGGCCACATCATCGGCCAGGGCACGCCTCAACAGATTATCGACAACCCGGATTCTCTGACTGGCCAATACCTCAAAGGCAGCCGGGAGATAGCCGTACCCAGTACGCGGAACAAAAGCGGCGGAAAATCACTGACCCTTGCTGGTGCTACCGGTAACAACCTGAAAGATGTAACCCTGAACCTGCCTCTGGGCATCATGACCTGCATCACCGGCGTGTCCGGGTCCGGCAAGTCCACGCTGATCAACAGCACCCTGTATCCGGTCGCCGCCGCGAAACTCAACAAGGCCACCAGTCTGAACCACGCGCCCTACCAGTCACTCAAGGGGCTCGACCATCTGGACAAGGTCATCGATATCGACCAGAGCCCCATCGGCCGCACACCGCGTTCCAACCCCGCGACCTACACAGGACTGTTCACGCCGATCAGGGAACTGTTCGCCGGAACCCAGGAAGCCCGCTCACGGGGTTACAAGCCCGGCCGATTCTCCTTCAACGTCAAGGGCGGCCGCTGCGAAGCCTGCCAGGGCGACGGCGTGATCAAGGTAGAAATGCACTTCCTGCCGGACGTCTACGTACCCTGCGATGTTTGCAAGGGCAAACGCTACAACCGCGAAACCCTGGAAGTCCGGTACAAGGGCAAGAACATCAACGAAGTGCTGGAAATGACCGTGGAAGAGGGACGTGAGTTCTTCGATGCGGTCCCCTTCATCGCCCGCAAACTCCAGACCCTGATCGACGTCGGCCTGTCCTACATCCGCCTCGGCCAGAGCGCCGTGACCCTCTCCGGTGGCGAAGCACAGCGGGTCAAACTTGCCAAAGAACTGTCCAAACGGGACACCGGCAAAACGCTCTACATTCTTGACGAGCCCACCACCGGCCTGCACTTCTACGACATCCAGCAGCTTCTGAATGTCCTGGAGAGGCTCCGCGACCACGGCAACACCATCGTGGTGATCGAGCACAACCTGGACGTCATCAAGACCGCAGACTGGATCGTCGATCTGGGCCCAGAAGGTGGCTCTGGTGGCGGCCAGATTATTGCAGAGGGAACCCCGGAGGAGGTTGCCAAGAACCCTGCTTCCCACACAGGACGTTATCTCAAACCAATGCTGACCAAATAATTGGGGGGCAACTAAGAGCTCTGTCGGCGCGGGGGTGAGGGTGTATTTTCTGCCGGGAAAAGATGTCTGAGCG
>ERZ1699646.20-NODE-20-length-35403-cov-95.387249_pt1 | contig 35403 bp, 30 predicted proteins | sample MGYA00581515_ERZ1699646 | MGnify/ENA primary metagenome ERZ1699646 (study PRJEB42348, sample SAMEA6618691) | metagenome | isolation source: Polyester-degrading enrichment culture growing on monomer 1,4-butanediol, B | collected 2019-04-14 ... | reverse complement strand
CTGTTACGGTATACCTCTGGATTATTTCGAGAAAAATGGCGTTAATAACTTCAAATAAGAAACCTAAAATCCCGTCGGTGTATCAGTTGTATTCGCTGCAGAACGCAGAAAATGAGGCAAAAGAAATCTTCGATACAGCCCCAACCAACAAGGAAAACCATGGCACTCTCCAGCTTCTTCACTAACATGACCATCCGGACCAGATTGGCCGGAGGCTTTGCCATTCTGCTCGTACTGACCATTCTTGTAGGTCTGGTTGGCGACCGCGCACTGGAGAGCTATGGGCAGCGGTCAAACATTGTTGCCATGCTCGGGCAGGTAAACACCAACCTCACCGAGGCCCGCGTTGAAGAGAAGAACTTCCTCCTGACCGGTGAGGCGCAAGCAGTCACCAGAACCCAGGCCCAGGGTGACCGCGTTCTTGAGCTGACCAGTGATATCAAACCCTTACTTCAGGCCCCCGAAGATATCGACACACTGGGCCGGATTCAGGCTGATGTGAAAAATTACCAGCAGCTGATGGGCGACGTTGAGGCGAATATCGGGGCGCGGGAAGAAGCGCTCGAACGGCTTGAAACCAGCGCCCGCATCTTCGGCTCATCACTCAAGGCACACAGCTCTCTGTTTTTTGCCTCGGCCATTTTCGAGGATATGCGCCGCTCTGAACGCAAGTTCCTCATCGAACAGGACACTGCCAGCGTCAAGGCTTATCTCGAAGATGCAAAAAGAGTCCAGGGCCCGCTGAAATCGGCGGCGATCACCGCCGAGGAAAAAGAAGAGATCAACAAGGCACTTGAGAGTTATGTAAGCGAATTTCAAACGGTCGTGGATCTGACCAACGCGGGTGAGCAACTGTCCGATGACATGGTCAGCACGGCTCGCAGCGCTATCGAATCGGCAAACAACCTTCGGGCACTTCAGACCGAGAAAATGGAAGCTGACCGCCTGCAAGCGTCCGGGCTGATTTTTGGCGCTACCGGCATTGCCGTGGTGCTGGGCATCCTGATGGCTTACCTGATCACTCGCGCGATCGTATCCCCCGTTAATCAGGCAGTGAACATTGCCTCCGAGGTTGCCTCTGGCAACCTGACCGTGGACATCAAGGCAAGCGGGACCAACGAGATCGGTCGGCTGATGGCCGCCCTGGCGACGATGGTAACCAGCCTCCGGGAATTGGTCAGGAGTATCGAATCAGGTGCATCAAACATCGCCGCCTCTGCCGAGGAGCTTTCAACCGTCACCAGCCAGACCAGCGACGGCATCAACCGCCAGAAGCAGGAAACCGACCAGGTCGCCACGGCCATGAACGAGATGACCGCGACCGTTGGCGAAATTGCCCGCAGCGCAGAACAGGCCTTCTCAGTGGCAACCGATGCTGCCAGCCAGGCCAGCGATGGTGAACGAGAGGTACGGGAAACGGTTGATCAGGTGAACAGCCTGGCGCATGAAGTCAGCCAGAGCATGGAAACTATCCAGGGACTGCAGAAAGAAACCGCAAACATCGGAACCGTCCTGGATGTCATCAAATCGGTTGCTGAACAGACCAATCTACTGGCCCTGAACGCTGCTATTGAAGCCGCCCGGGCTGGTGAGCAAGGTCGAGGCTTTGCCGTCGTAGCTGATGAGGTTCGTTCACTCGCCCAGCGGACCCAATCATCCGCCCAGGAAATCGAGACACTGGTAACCTCGCTTCAAAACAGTGCCGGCGATTCGGTTTCTGCCATGGAGTCCAGCACCACCATGGCCTCGAACACCCTGGAGCGTGCCACGGCAACCGGGGCGACCATTGAGCGCATTGCCCGTGCCGTGGAGGACATCAAACAGTACAACAGCCAGATCGCCACAGCCTCCGAGCAGCAGACGTCGGTGGCTGAGGAGATCAATCAGAACATCACCAGCATCCGCGACGTTACCGATCAGTCTGCGGCTTCATCGAACCAGACGGCGAGCTCCAGCAGCGAGCTGGCCAGGCTCGGCAGCGACCTGCAGAACCTGGTTTCCCGATTCCGGCTGTAGGCTGACCAAAACAAAAAAGGGGCGGACAACACATCCTGGTTGTCTGCCCCCTCTCCTTATTGCATTGACCGGTATCAGTGAAGCTGGTGCCGCTCAAATATCTCCAGAATTTCCCTTTCAGTCTCCGCAGGCACACTGACTTTCACAACCTTGGCTTCCTCGTCGATGAAAATGTTGTCACGGGGAATACCGGTTGCAATTAGATCGTCCCAGGTGTTCTTGGCCTGGTCATGATCCCTGTAGCTACCATTGAGTGTCTTGTTCATGGTTAGACCTCCTTCCTGAAATCAAATTTCCCTGCACTCTTAAGATTAGGTTCGAGAAGGATGGTTGAGCAAATATTGATCAACCTGAAATTGATCGGGGACAAAATAAAAAACCCCGCACAAGGCGGGGTTTTGTGGTTTGAAGCGAACCGGTCAGGCCCGCCTCAGCAACATCCGAACCGTCGATTAACCGAACTGGTTCATGGTGTTGTCTTTACCACCGGCCTTCAGGGCCGCATCACCAGCGAAGAATTCCTTGTGGTCGTCACCGATGTTGGAACCAGCCATGTCCTGGTGCTTAACGGTAGCGATACCCTGACGGATTTCCTTGCGCTGTACACCGGCAACGTAAGCCAGCATGCCTTCGTCACCGAAGTAGCCCTTGGCCAGGTTGTCGGTAGACAGGGCCGCAGTGTGGTAAGTCGGCAGGGTGATCAGGTGGTGGAAGATACCCGCTTCGCGAGACGCGTCACGCTGGAAGTTCTGGCACCACTGGTCAGCCAGCTGACCCAGCTCAGTGTTGTCGTACTCTTCGCTCATCAGCTTGTCACGGTCGTAGGCAGATACGTCCTTGCCTTCTTCCTTCCAGGCGTCGAATACCTGCTGACGGAAGTTCAGGGTCCAGTTGAAGGACGGGCTGTTGTTGTAGACCAGCTTGGCATCGGGCACTACTTCACGGATGCGGTTAACCATGCCGGCGATCTGGCCAACGTGCGGCTTCTCGGTTTCGATCCACAGCAGGTCAGCGCCGTTCTGCAGGCTGGTGATGCAGTCCAGAACAACACGGTCTTCGCCAGTGCCCGGACGGAACTGGAACAGGCCGGAGGCCAGACGCTTGGGCTTCATCAGCTTACCGTCAGACTTGATGACCACGTCACCGTTGTTGATCTCGGAAGCGTCCTCGATGTAGTCACCGTCGAGGAAGCTGTTGTACTGGTCGCCCAAGTCGCCCGGCTCGTCGGTAACAGCCAGCTTCTGGGTCAGGCCAGCGCCCAGGGAGTCGGTACGGGCTACGATTACACCGTCATCCACGCCCAGCTCGAGGAACGCCAGACGAACGGCGTTGATCTTGGACAGGAAGTCAGCATGGGGAACGGTTACTTTGCCGTCCTGGTGGCCACACTGCTTCTCGTCAGACACCTGGTTCTCGATCTGGATGCAGCAGGCACCGGCTTCGATCATCTGCTTGGCCAGCAGGTAAGTGGCTTCGGCGTTACCAAAACCGGCGTCGATGTCGGCAATGATCGGCACAACGTGAGTTTCGTGGTTGTCGATCTGTTTGATCAGCTCTTCAGCCTTGGCGTTGTCGCCAGCTTTCTCGGCTTCTTCCAGAGCGCGGAACAGGTGGTTCAGTTCCCAGGCATCTGCCTGACGCAGGAAGGTGTACAGCTCTTCGATCAGGCCGGATACAGCCGTCTTCTCGTGCATGGACTGGTCAGGCAGCGGACCAAACTCGGAGCGCAGGGCGGCAACCATCCAGCCGGAGAGGTACAGGTAACGACGCTTGGTGGTACCGAAGTGCTTCTTGATGGACAGCAGCTTCTGCTGACCGATGAAGCCGTGCCAGCAGCCCAGGGACTGGGTGTACTGGGAAGTGTCCTTGTCGTAGTTCGCCATGTCTTCGCGCATGATCTTGGCGGTGTACTTGGCGATGTCCAGACCAGTCTTGAACTTGTTCTGGGCTCGCATGCGAGCGGCGTGCTTCGGGTTGATAGCGTTCCAGGTCGGGTGCTGCTTCAACAGGGAAGCAATCTGGTCAACGTCTTGTGCGTAGGGCATGGTCTCAATCCTTTCTACGTTGGTTTTCTAAGTCGTTAGGGAGAAGCGTACAGCAACTTCCGAAGCCAACAACCTGCTCACTTTTTGAGCAAAGCGATGACGTTGAGGGTTACTTTAGTGGTTTCAAATTTATAATTGAAATTTATATGATCTATTTTCGGCATTTTCCTGGTGAATGGTAAATTGACGCCGGTCTTGAGCTGGATCAACACGGGAACCATGGCTATTGTTACGGTGTCCAACGAGCACTTTTAACCGGAACCCACCAGGCGCAAACAGTGTTCTATCTGCAAGCTTTCAGTCATTCCTTGCTGCATGCCCTGAAAAATCTGTTTCCGATCATCGCCGTCGTTGTCTTCTTCCAGCTTCTGATTCTCCAGCAAATACCCGAGAACATCTTCGTGATGGCGGCAGGCCTGCTGATTGTGGCAGTGGGTGTCGCCCTGTTTCTTCAGGGTCTGGAGCTAAGCATTTTCCCGGTCGGGAAAAGCCTGTCCAACCAGTTTGCCCGTAAGGGCTCGGTACCCGTGCTGTTGTCTTTCGGCTTCGCCATGGGTTTTTCCGCCGTGGTCGCCGAGCCGGCGCTTATTGCAGTAGCCCAGCAGGCCGAGGAAATCAGCGAGGGCAAGATCAAGGCCCTGACGCTCAGGATCCTGGTAGCGGTGTCCGTCGGCCTGGTGGTGGCCCTGGGTGTGTTCAGAACCATCTTCGGTTACCCGCTGCAGTGGTTCATGATCATCGGCTACATCGTTGTGGTAATCATCACCTGGTTCGCACCGCCCGAGATCGTGGGCCTGGCCTACGATTCCGGCGGGGTAACCACCAATATCGTTACCGTTCCCCTGATTGCCGCTCTGGGTATTGGCCTGGCAGCCTCAATCCGGGGGCGCAATCCGCTACTCGACGGCTTCGGTCTGGTAGCCCTCGCCGTCATGGTTCCGATGATCACCGTTCAGCTGTACGGGATTGTTGTGTATTCCGGTGCCCCCGCAGACCCGGTAGCTTTGCCAACGGCGGCCCAGAATGGAACAGTCGACCAGACACCCGTTGTGCTGGGCATGCTGCTCGATCTTGCCGGGATGGTCCGCGACGTCCTTCCCATCATCATTACCATTCTGTTTTTCCAGTATCTGGTTCTGCGCCGTGGGCTGACCAATCCCCGCAAGATCCTGTTCGGATTTGCCCTGGTGGTGCTGGGGCTGTATGCCTTCGTAGTCGGGCTCAAGCTTGGCCTGTTTCCCATCGGAACAAGCATGGCCCGACAGTTGATGGGGATGGAGGGGTATCTGTTCGTCTACCTCTTCGCCTTCATGATCGGCTTTGCCACCACCATGGCCGAACCCGCGTTGATCGCGATCGGACACCAGGCGGAGCAGGCGGCCGCCTGCACCATCAACGGCAACGCCATCAGACTCATTGTGGCAGTCGGCGTCGCGATGGGTATTACTCTTGGCGTTCACCGGATTATCAGCGGCGATTCCATTCACCATTACATCATTGGCGGCTATATTCTGGTCATCGTCCTGACCGCGCTGGCCCCCAGGTACATCATCCCCCTGGCGTACGATCTTGGCGGGGTCACCACCTCAGAGGTGACCGTACCTCTGGTGACCGCGCTGGGTATTGGCCTGGCGAGCAATATTGAGGGCCGCAACGTGCTGATCGACGGTTTCGGCCTGATCGCCTTCGCCTCCATCTTTCCGATTGTGACGGTGATGAGCTACGCCATCATTGTTGAAATGCTCGTAAAGCAGAGGAAAACAGCCCCATGAAATTTTCGGTACTGGTAGCAATCGTTCCCGAGGATCAGGAGCAGGACTGCGTTGATGCCGCAAGGGATCTTGGTGCCGGCGGCATCACGGTGCTTTCTGGTCGCGGTATCAGCAATACCGCCAGGAAAACCTTCTTCGGTCTGACCTACGATGGTAGTCAGAGCATTCTGCTGATGGTCCTGGAAAAGAGCCTTTCGCTCGATATTCTCAAAGCCATCCAGAAGATACTCATGCCGGACCATAGCGATTCGAAGGGGCTTGTATTCACACTTCCCCTGGAACATCTGGGTGGGATCGACATGTCACAAGTCGAAAAATTCGAACAACACCTGAAAGATTCACTGTAACCGGAGAACACCCATGAAACTGGTCAAAGATGTGATGGTTCGGGACGTGATCACCATCTCTCCGTTTGCCAGCATCCGCGAGGCGCTATCAAAGATGAAGCAGCATTCCTTGAAGTCGCTGGTGGTGGAAAAGACAAGCGAACACGATGCCTGGGGCCTGATCACCTACACCAATGTACTGAAAACCGTCATCGCCGAAGATGGCGATATCGATCTTCTCAACGTGTATGACGCCTGCGCCAAGCCGGTGATCAGCGTCGGCGAGAACCTGAACGTTCGGCATGCGGCAAGCCTGATGAGCAAGTACCGGGTAAAGCGCCTCCTGGTGCTGGCGGATAACGACCTCAAGGGCTTTGTGGTCATGGACGACATCATGGCGGCCCTGCTCGACAGCATCGACTAAGGACGCTCAGGTAAGGCACAACACCACCAGACGGTCGCCCGGCTGCAACTCCAGGTACTCCTTCCGGGACGGATTCAGTTGCAGGTGACGCCCACGTTCATTGGCCTTTTTGCGAAAGACACCGAGGGCAAGCTCACCCTCAGCGGCAACCGTCTTCTCCAGCACCTGAAAGGTCGCACTGGCGGGCAAGGGGTAATCCGCCGGGTCCCGGAACTGGATCTCGGCACCGCCCACAGTAAACAGTTCATCCAGCACGATCCGAAGCTCCCGCCGCAGGGCCACCTGGGCCAGTACGTGACTCAGAATCATGGGACTGATCAACATTTCACTCTGGTGCCCATACAAGAGGTGGCGGTTATCCGGGTCACTCAACTCCATGATCAGCTGGGGCCGTCGGGCAAAATCGGCCAGGATGTCCTCGAGCTGAAGATACCCCACCATTGCACGGGCATCGGCCTCTTCGCCGGAGGCCAGTCGGTCGCTACTGAGCAGGATCACCGTATCGTAGCCCGCTGGCCCGATCCGGCGCAGTTCTCCCTCCACCATATAATCCGCCTCGATATGCCGGCAGGTCAGGCGATCGGCATTCTCCACGTACTGGGCAATCGCCTGTTCCCGCTCGGCTTTCGGAACCACGGAAACCAGGTCCACCTCGAAGTGACGGTGTCCGTAACTGAGGAATTCCGCAATCAGGCTGGGCACCCGCCGATTCCACCCCAGCACCAGGACCCGGTGGTTGGCCTGGTCAGAAGGCCGGTCGACGCGCACCGCCTGCCCTCTTTCCAGCTCCGGCAAAGGTGTCTTTTTGGGATCGGGTTCGGTCTCGGAGTAGTCCCGGGCCATGATCACCACCCGATCGGCCGGATCAATTCGTGAGTCTGAGGGTGCCAGCAGCTGCACGTCCCAGCCTGAACCGCGCTGTTTCAAAAGGCCCAGCACGATAACCTCGGGTCGGGCCGCGGCCAGCTCACCAAGCGTTATTCCGCCCAGCGACTCTCCGCCCCGGATGTAAATCTCGTTGCCCTCACCGGCCGTGAGCAATTCGTTGTATACCTCCGATAGCCCGGGATGAAGAATATTCTGAACCATCAGACGACTGATCGTGGCATCGCCCGCTACCACTTCCACCGCGCCAGGATAGGCCCGCTCAATCACCGGGAGCTTGCGAACGTCCTGAATCTCGGCCACAACGAAAGGCAAGGAAGCCTTGAGCTGCCTGGCCTGGGCCGCAATGGAGAGCAGTGCCTTGACGGTTTCCACATCCGAGGTCACCAGGCTTCCGGCCTCATGGGCGGCGCTGGGGACGATAACCGCCGAGGCATCCAGACAGGCCACCCGATGCAGAGCGTCCGGCTGGATCGCCGAGCCAGAACGCAGGATGATCTGCCGGGCCCTGCGACCGATGCCCGGCTCACTCCGGAGCTCGTGAACCTGGGCCGCGGAAGCCTCCTCCGACAGCACAACAAGATTCAGTTTCTGGGCATCGTGCTTTTCCAGAAAGCGGCGCATCCGGCCACTGGAGCCCAGCAATTCAGAAAGCAAGGGCAGGGTCTGGCTGGTCCAGCCCAGCACCACCACATGGTTTTTAAGAGTTACCGGTGTGAGACCGCGTTCCAGGTCCGCCATCTTGGCTATCAGCCATCGGGTCAGGATGGCCACCAGGGTGCCCATGAACACCACGTACCCCAGAACTGTCAGCAGCGTCGAGACGATTCGCTGCCAGGTGCCGACATCATCCCCCAGATATCCGGGATCGGTCAGCCGAAGGAAAGCCCACCAGATGGCTGAGCCCGGCTCCTCGAAGTCTCCGCCCTGGGGCACCACCAGAAGGCCGCCAATCAGGGAAATCAGGCCGATGAACACACCGACCACAAGAAGCTGGAACCCCGCCCCCTTTACCAGTTGGCGTTCCAGTATGAATTTCACTCGGTCGATCAGCCGGAAAGGCAGCATGGCATTCCTTCTTTTGCGCGTAGTCTTATCGCCTAAGGGTAAACCATTCCGGGACTTCGGGAATCAATGTTTTATCCGGGTGGCTGGCCAGATGCAGCGCCGGGTTCAGAAATCAGCCGCAAGGCTTCGTCCAGGGAGGGCGTGTAGCGGCTCACACCAGGCACCGGCATGACACCGGCGCGAGAGAGGGTTCGCAACGGCTGGAACTGAAGATCGGCGATCACTATTTGCGTACCGTCCCGCTCACAGGTGGCAATCAGTTTGTTCAGGGCAGACAGCCCTCCGGCATCGAGAATGGTGACGCCGTCCATATAGAGGACGAACCCGCGCGCGTTTCTGGCCATCAGCGCCAGCTCGCCGAAAATCCGGTCAGCGGCGGCAAAGAACAAGGGACCATTGATCTTGAAGACCTGCCACCCCTCGGGCAGTCGAGCTTCCGCAATCCGTTTGCTCAGCGTGATATCCGTGACCTTGGTCATCTGGGCCATTTCCCGCATGAACAGGACGGCCGCCAACAAGACTCCGGTGGTAATGGCAATTACCATGTCCAGCAGCACCGTAAGCGAAAAACAGGTGATAAAAACCAGGATATCGCTGCGCGGCGCGGTTTTCAGCAGATGCAGTGACTTGGGCGCCTCACTCATGTTCCAGGCCACCATCACCAGCAGGGCCGCCATGGCCGGCATCGGCAGATAGGCCAGAAGGCCCGCCAGTGAAACCAGGGCAAGCAGCACCACCAGCGAATGCACCATGGCCGATACGGATGACTCGGCGCCAGCGCGGTAATTGGCGGCAGAGCGGGCAATAGCGGCGGTCGCGGTAATGCCGCCGAAAAACGGCGTGATGATGTTGCCAAGCCCCTGCCCCATCAGCTCGCTGTTGGCGCTGTGGCGTTTTCCGGTCATGCCATCCAGTACCACGGCACAGAGCAGGGATTCGATGGCGCCGAGCATCGCAATGGCAAACGCGGCCGGGAGCAGGTCACGAACCAGCGACCATGACAAGCCAATTGGCTCGCCCGATGCCCCCGCCTGCTGCCAGGGCCAGGCAAACTCTGGCAGGAAAGGCGGAATACCCGCCCCCATCGAGCCATCGGGCAGCAGATAGCTGAACCTTGAACCAATGGTTTCGACAGCAGCGCCCTGTGTATTCAGCCACAGTGCCAGAAGACTCCCGATCACCACAGCCGGCAGATGCGGAGGCACCGGGGTTTTAAGTCTTGGCCAGAGCAACATTACAGCCAGGGTGACACCGGCCACGAGCGTGCTCATGGTATCAAATTCCGGCAACGCGCCTGCCAGCAACGCCAGTTTATCCCAGTAGTGCTCGGGCATATCGCCAACCGGCAGACCCAGAAAATCCCGGATCTGCAAAGTGGCAATCACCACCGCAATGCCTCCGGTGAACCCCAGGGTGACAGACTCCGGAATGTACTCGATGAATCGCCCCAGCCGCATCAGAGCCATGATCATCAGCAAAACGCCGGACATCAGGGTAGCCAGCAGCAAACCACCCAGACCATAGCTCTGGGCGATCGGATAGAGAATAACAACGAAGGCAGCCGTGGGCCCGGAGATACTGAACCGGCTGCCACCAGTCAGTGCAATTACAAACCCGGCAATAATGGCGGTGTAGAGCCCGTACTGTGGCGCAACACCACTGGCAATCGCCAACGCCATGGCCAGAGGTATGGCAATAATGCCCACCGTTACACCGGCCATCAGATCCCGTAGAAAACGCCTTCCGCGATAGGGTTCATCGATGCAGGCTTCTCGGAATGCGTGGGCTATCCGGAGTGAAAACAGGTGGGCGCGATGCGGCATAAAAGACTCGTTAATTGCAACTGATGCCTGTAAATTATATGCTCATAAAATATTCATTCAATGTTAATATGATTAACATACTTGGCAATCACCAAAGGTTATGAACAACTCCATGGAAAAGCGCACTGCCCGTCTGACGTTGCTGATCGACCCGGAAAAAAAGGCCGCCTTTGAAGAACTGTGCAAGCAGGAAGACGTAACCCCTTCCCAGAGGGTGCGCCAATTCATCCGGGAATACGTGGAAGAGAGGCTGGGCCCCGACTGGCGTGAAGAACGCGAAAAAAGATCCTGAATGTGATCAAAACGTAAGGATTGTCATGAACGTTTTTGCGCCAGCCCTGCTCATTGCCACACTGTCCGCCCTGAACGGATGTACTGCCATGCCTTCATCAAAAGCTCCTGATGCGGTTCTGACAGCGCCGCAGACCCAGTACGACGCCCTCATAGTTCAGCCGGAGAACAATACCGTTCTGACGCCTGAACAGCTGGCGCAGAAGCTGATCGACACAGATGTGGTCATTGTTGGCGAATACCATGGGCACCACGGCTCACATCTTCTTCAATCGCGGCTTCAGACCACCCTGTTCCAACAACGACCAGAGCAGGTTCTCAGCATGGAACAGTTCAACCTGGACCGTCAGGACCAGCTGAACCGGTACCTGAAGGGAAAAACCGGCGAAACCGAGATGGTTGAAGATGCCGATGCCTGGGATAACTACCGGGCCTCCTATCGGCCACTGGTGGAATTTGCCCGCCGGTATGATCTGCCAGTGATCGCGGCGAATGCGCCGGCAGACGTCGTGCGCTGTGTCGGCCGGAAAGGTCCGGAGTACCTCGAGCGTGTCTCGGACAGCCTGAAACAGAAGTTGCCCTCCGCCCCCTTCATGGACAACCCGGCCTACCGGGAAAAGTTCATGGCAGCCATTGGTGCGAGCCATCAGGCAGACGACACCATGAGCGAGCGCATGGAAAACACCTACAAGGCTCAGCTACTTCGCGACAACACCATGGCTGCCCGCATTCTGCAGGCCCGGGCAGAGCATCCGGGGCACCAGGTGCTGCACCTGACCGGCACGTTTCACAGTGAAGACGGCCTGGGAACCGTGGCGCTGTTTAAGCAACGTGCGCCGGAGCTGTCTGTCGCAGTAATCAGTCCGGTGTTCTGGCCATCGGACATCAACCAACCACCACTGGACAGCAATCGCACGAAAGGTAACTTCCTTTACTTTATCCAGCCCCTGCCCGACGAATTCCGGGATGCCGAGCGGGAACGCGAAGCCATGAGGGCCCGTTTCAGCCGATCAACCGACAGGACCTGTGACTAAGGCAACCTCTACCTACCGGAAAGGTCCGGTTCCAGCTTGAGGGCCTCATCGAATATGGAAAGATCCTGATCGCTGAAAAGAACAAAGCGGACCAAGCGAACAGAGTTGAGATCTGCCAGGGTGTCGGCGACCGTTTTCATGGCCACAGCGCCTGCGTCTCTCAACGGGTAACCGAAAACCCCGGTAGAAATGGCGGGAAAGGCAATGGACGACAGGCCGCGCTGGTCCGCCAGGCGCAGCGCGTTCCGGAAACAGTCCGCCAGCAGACTGTCTGAGGGCTCATCCACCCCATAAACCGGGCCCAGGCAATGGATGACATACTGGTTAGGCAGGTTGTGGGCGGAGCTGATCACCGCCTCGCCAGGACTGATGGGCGCCAAAGTCCGGCACTCCTCTGCCAGACCGGGGCCTGCGGCACCGTGAATGGCACCGGCCACACCACTGCCGGGCAGAAGTTCGGCATTGGCCGCATTCACGATGACATCGATATCCGGTTGTGCGGCAATATTGCCTTTGACGCACTCAACTTTCACAGCCGTCATGATTCCTCCCTTCCAGCTTTTGGGGTGAAGCGCTAATCTTGTTCCTGACATTCAGGATAGCAGCCATCAGCCGGACGCTTTCCGGGACTCTCCGGAGCTCTCCGGTGAAGCCAACAGGGACACTCCATGAAACTTCTTGCCTCGCTGATTCTCGGCATCAGCGCCATTATCTCCGCCGCCCTGATCGGTGACGGCCTGACTGACCTGAAAACCGGCGACCGCTATGTCACCGTCAAGGGTGTGGCTGAACGGGAAGTAACTGCAGATCTTGCCTTGTGGCCCATCCGCTTTGTTGCAACAGGGGCGTCGCTGAGTGAGGCCCAGGACAAGGCCAGAAGCAGCCGGGATGCAATCATGGCCTTCCTGAAACTGCAGGCCATTGACCAGGATGCGGTTGAACTCCAGCGCCTGGATGTCACCGATACCCGGGCCAACCCCTACCAGGCCAATAACGGCGAGCAGAAATTCATCATCAGCCAGACACTGATGGTCCGTAGCACCGATATTGACCGAATCCGCCAGGCCGCACAGGGGGTCAGTGAACTGGTGGACTCGGGAGTGGTGCTCTCTTCGGACTACGGCCCATCGGGGCCTACCTATCTGTTTAACGGACTCAACGATATCAAGCCCGAGATGATCGCCGAAGCCACGGCATCAGCACGGGAAGCGGCAGCCCAGTTTGCCCAGGATGCCAAGGCGGAACTCGGGGGTCTGCGACGCGCCAATCAGGGTGTGTTCCAGATTCTGGCCCGGGATCAGGCACCGGGCATCATGGAAGGACAGCAACCCGTCAAAACCGTTCGCGTGGTCTCGACCGTCGAATATTACCTTCGCTAGCCGCGCGGGTTACTGGGTAGCCACCATCTCATCGGTCACCTGGTATTCACCCGCCAGCCAGCGCAGAACCTCGTTGGCTGCAGGGTGGTCGAAGGCATCGTAGGTGTGCTGCAGACTCTGCAGCTTTTCAGCACTGATCCGCCCCAGGCCGGCGTCCTGCAGTACCAGCAAATCCGCCTGCAGCTGCGCCGCCAACTCCCGGCCCAGCACCTCCCGGGCCGCGTGGCGGAACGCCTGACCGTATTGATAGGAGGGTCCCAGGCGGTAGGATTCCGCCAGCGTGATGGCCGGAACTGCCGTTAACGTCGGCTGCAGTGCCGGATTGATCCCGTGGGCTGCCAGATGCGCGGCATTGGCCGCCGGTCGCCCGGTGAACGCGCGCAGGTGCAGATGCTGCGACATCCGGTCACCGTCATTGACCGGGTAATTGTCCCAGAGTATCGGCTTGCGCCCGAGCAGATCCCCGATCCTCTTCAGGTGCCCGGGCGATACTTCCCGGGAGCACACTTCCTCCCCGGTCCAGAAGACATTTACAGAATGGTCCAGCTTGCGCCCGAGAGTTTCCAGATAATCTGCCGGACGCTCTCCAAACACCCGATCCAGAACCGGGTCATCGGAATAGTAACTGGGACAGACGCTCAGAAGCTTGATGGCTGTGTGCTCACGAACCCAGTGCACTATGTCAGCCTGAGTACCGGCAAGGTCCGGGGTATCGGCACGCATGTCGTCAAACAGGATCGCCAGTTCGTCAATGCCGATACGTTCCAGCAGCGCGAGTTTGTCTGCCAACGCCACGCGGGCCTCGTCGTCGAACCGGTTGAATATCTCGAACGGGCTCAGACCCACCCCGAAACGCACGCCCTCATGTCGGCAGAAGCGCGAGAACTCGCCCAGCTCCGAGGCCATGGCTGGCGGGTGTGGCTGCTGCCATTTGCGCCGGAGGAAGGCATCGGCCTTGGGAGCATAGAGATAAAACCCGTAACCGTGGGGTGCCAGAGTGCGGACCAGGTGTCGACGTTCCTGCCAGGTCCACATGGGGCCGTAGAATCCTTCAATGATGCCTAGTGTCGTTGTCATGGCCTATTTCCGTTTCGCTGACGTCGGAGCCCGGCGGGTACCCCATAACCCTCAATTTTGACTAGACTTAACGCTAATGCCAACTACAAACGATCCGCCCCGGTAAGGAGCAACGCAATGGAGATAACAACTTTCGAGGACCTGATTGACTGGACACGTCAGTTGCACGCGCATCTGTCCCGTAGCCTTCATGAATCGGCCAAACTGAACAATGACGAGAGAGCCTCCGCGTTGCTCGATTACCTGTCGCGCCATGAGTCGCTGCTGGAGAAAGCCGTGCGTGAATTCGAGAACCAGGCCGAACCAAAGGCCATGAGCACACGCCTCTACGATTACCTGGACAACCAGCACAAGCCGATTGGCCCCAGCGCCGACTCCTACACCCATTACGCGTCCATGTCTTTCGAGGACATCACCCGGGAGGTCTTCCAGTTTCACGATCAGGTCATGGACCTCTACGATTCACTGATCGGCAAGGCGGAAATCCCCGAAGCCAAGTCGCTGCTGGAAGACCTCCTGGCGCTGGAAGAACACGAGGCGATGCGTCTCGCCAGCCAGATTGGCAGGATGCAAGATCTCTGATCCACCCTACGACCAAGGTCGTACATGCACCGGTTTTTGATTTCGTTTGTTAACGATAATTGCTAACGTGAACTAACATCAAGAGTAGTTTTCCCCCCAAAAGGGGGGACGCTCGACCCACAAAAAAGATAAGAGGATAGAAGAGCAATGAAGATCCGTTCTGTTCTTTCCGCGGCTGTGCTGGCTGTGGCAACTACCTTTGCCTCCTCGCAGGCGCTCGCCCAAGACACGTTCACCCTCCGCCTTGCGGAAACCTGGGGACCAAACTTTCCGATTTTCGGTGACACCACCAAGCGTTTCGCCGAAACCGTAGAGAAAATGTCTGACGGCCGTCTCAAGGTCCGCATTGATTCATCCAACAAGCACAAAGCGCCCCTCGGCATTTTTGACATGGTCAAGGCCGGCCAATACGACATGGGCCACTCTGCTTCCTACTACTGGAAGGGCAAGGTTCCCGAGACCCTGTTCTTCACCAGCATGCCGTTTGGCATGAATGCGATGGAACAGTATGCGTGGTTCTATCACGGTGGCGGCATGGAGCTGATGCAGGAAGTCTACGAGCCCCACAACATGCTGTCCTTCCCGGGCGGTAACACCGGCGTTCAGATGGGCGGCTGGTTCCGCAAGGAAATCAATTCGCTGGAAGACCTTCAAGGTCTGAAGATGCGTATTCCCGGTTTCGCCGGTGAAGTGTTCGCGGAAGTTGGCGTTAACCCGACCAACATCGCTCCGGGCGAGCTTTACACCGCTCTGGAACGCAACACCATCGATGCCGTTGAGTGGGTAGGTCCGTCACTGGATCTGCGTCTGGGTTTCCAGCAGATTGCCGACTACTACTACACCGGCTGGCACGAGCCTGCGACCGAACTCCAGTTCCTGGTGAACAAGCGCGTCTGGGACAAGCTCCCGGCTGACCTGCAGGAAATCATGCGTGTTGCCATGCGCACTGCTTCCTACGACATGCTGGTTCATTCCCAGCACGCCAACGCGGAAGCCTGGGCCAACATTCGCGAGGAATACCCGAATGTTCAGATCAAGCGTTTCCCGGAGGAAATTTTCGATGCCATGTATGAGGCCAACAACAAGTTGCTGAAAGAAGCTGCTGCTGAGAGCGACATGGCTGCCAAGATTATCGACTCCCAGGCGAACTACCTTGAACAGAGCCGCGCTTATACCAACATTTCCGAGCGCGCCTACCTCAACACGATGGCCGAAGTAGAGTAAGATATAGGCTTTAACGGAGCCGGGATCGCTCTCCGAGTGATCCCGGTTTTGTCGTTTATAGCAACGGATAAAAACGCCAGCTCTCCTGGCGGGGGATCATCAATGCGGTGGATTATCAAACTGGACGACGGGCTTGCCCGGTTGTCCATCTTCTGTGGGTGGGTTGCCTGTGTCGCAATGATACTGATGGCAGCCAACGTGTTTTACGACGTGGTAGCCCGCTACGCGTTCAACAACGTTTCAATCGGCATGCAGGAAATGGAGTGGCACCTCTATTCAGTGGTGTTCCTGCTGGGTATTCCCTACGCATTACGCACGGATGGTCATGTTCGGGTCGACGTTTTCTACACTAAATGGGGCAACAAGGCCAAGGCCTGGGTCAACCTGCTTGGCGCCCTGGTCTTTGTCATTCCATTTGCCTATCTGATTGGCATCTACGGTTACGATTTCGCGCTGGACTCCTACAGCATGGGAGAGGGCAGCGGTGATCCTGGCGGCCTCCCGCACCGCTGGATCATCAAATCCGTCATTCCTGTCAGTGCCGTCTTCATCGGGATTGCCGGACTGAACATGGCGACCTACGCCTTGCGAGTCATGGCAGGAGACAAGGAATACGAAGGTGAACACAGCGCAGGAGGCCTCGCATGATCGGTATGATAATGTTCGGTGTGGCCCTGCTGATGCTGATGCTGGGCTTCCCGGTTGCATTCACCTTCGGTGGCGTTGCGCTGTTTTTCGGAATTTTCGCCGAAGGCATGGATCTCTTTGCGTTCATGCCCTATCGCATCATGAGCGTAATGCAGAATACCGTTCTGATGGCCGTGCCGCTCTTTATCTTCATGGGTGTCGTGCTTCAGCGCACCCGTTTGGCAGAACAGTTGCTGACCTCCATGGGCCGTCTCTTTGGCGGCCTGCCGGGTGGCCTTGCCATTTCGACCATTCTGGTCGGCGCCCTGCTTGCTGCTTCCACCGGCGTCGTTGGCGCCAGCGTGGTAGCCATGGGCCTGATTTCCCTGCCGGTCATGTTGGCCCACAAATACGACAAACGGCTCGCTACCGGCACCATCTGTGCGTCCGGTACGCTCGGCCAGATCGTTCCGCCCTCGATCATCCTGATCATCCTCGGTGACGTGCTTGGCCTTCCCGTCGGCGACCTGTTCAAGGCCGCCGTCTGGCCCGGCATCGTACTGGTGGGACTGTATATCGCGTACATCCTGGTTCTGACCAGGCTGCGGCCCGAGACTGCTCCGGCCATGCCGGATGAGCCTGGCGTCTCCCGGAAGAAAGAGATCTTTAACGCACTGCTCGCTATCATTCCGCCGCTGGCGCTGATCGTTGTGGTTCTGGGTTCGATCTTCACCGGTATTGCGACACCCACGGAATCGTCCGCACTGGGCGGTGTTGGTGCCATCGTCCTGGCCATCATCTACCGTCAGTTCTCGTTCAAGATGGTATGGGATGCGTCCAAGGACACGGTGAAGGTAACTGCCATGGTCTTCGCGATCCTGATCGGTGCCACTGCATTCTCCATGGTGTTCAGCTACACCGGCGGCGACTATCTGCTGGAGGAGTGGCTGCTTCAGCTGCCCGGCGAAAAGTGGGGCTTCATCATTCTGGCCATGGTAGTCATTCTGGTGTTGGGCTTCTTCATCGATTTCGTGGAGATTTCCTTCATCATCGTGCCCATCCTTGCGCCGGTGGCAGAAGCGCTAGGCATCAACATGCTCTGGTTCGCGATTCTGATTGCCATGAACCTGCAAACGAGCTTCCTGACACCGCCATTCGGGTTCTCGTTGTTCTATTTGAAGGGGGTCGCCCCTCCCCAGGTACGAACGACGGACATCTACAAAGGCGTGCTGCCATTCATCCTGATACAGATGTTTGTGCTGGCACTGATAGTCATTTTCCCAGAATGGTTTGGTATGAGTTCCTCATACTGATTCGAAAAATACCGGGCATTCAGGCCCGGTATTTTTTTCTGTCCCTGTCATTTCCTGCGACTCTATTCTCACGATAGTTTTCTTCTTGATACGCCTCACCTGACAAAATCTGACTGTTTTCTATACTGAACGGACTAGTGGTGATTCTCAGACTGGTATTCGGGAACCCTGGAACACGCACGTCGACAAAACATTGATGTTGAGGTTATGAAGGGAGAGTGGAGTCCATGAACCAGAGCACTGCCCAGAAACCCCGTGACCACGGGCAAGAATCCAAAAGCCATGTTCTGACCCTGCCACTGGAAAGCACCCACGTGGACCGGTCACCGCACACGTACGAGCGCTGGCTGATTGCCAAGCTCATGCGCATGGCAGGCTCACCGCCGCTCCGGTTCCGGCTCTGGAACGGCGATGTCATCGAACCGGATAGCCAACATGCACAATTCACTCTGCACCTCACCGACCCCAAAGCCCTGTACGCACTGGTGACCAACCCCAACCTGGCGTTCGGCGATCTCTACAGCGCAGGTCGCCTGGAGGTGGAAGGCGACCTGCCCGACCTGATGGAAACCCTCTACCGCTCAGTTCATCAGGCGCGCCAGAAGTGGCCAAAATGGCTCGAAGCACTCTGGCGCAATCACAACCCCCGGTCCACCGGGATCTCCGAAGCCAAAGAAAACATTAACCATCACTATGACCTGGGCAACGAGTTCTACCGGCTCTGGCTGGACAGCGCTGAAATGCAGTACACCTGCGCCTATTACGAGAGCCCCGACCTGACCCTGGAACAGGCTCAACTGGCCAAGCTGGAGCATGTCTGCCGCAAGCTCCGTCTCAAACCCGGCATGACCGTGGTCGAGGCCGGCTGCGGCTGGGGTGGGCTGGCCCGTTACATGGCCCGCAACTACGGCGTCAAGGTGCACTCCTACAACATCTCAAAAGAGCAGCTGGCCTTTGCCCGGGAGGAAGCGCGCAAGCAGGGGCTGGATCATCTGGTGGAATACGTCGAGGACGACTACCGCAACATCAGCGGCCAGTACGATGCCTTTGTCTCCATCGGCATGCTGGAACACGTGGGAAAAGAAAACTACGAAGCGTTGTCCGAACTCATCAAGCGGAGCCTGAAACCCGACGGGATTGCCCTGCTCCACAGTATTGGCCGCAATCGCCCGATGCTGATGAACGCCTGGATCGAAAAACGCATCTTCCCCGGCGCCTATCCGCCCAGCATCGGCGAATTCATGGAAATCTGCGAACACGGCGATTTCTCGGTGCTGGATGTGGAGAACCTGCGCCTGCATTACGCCCAGACCCTGAGCCACTGGATGGATCGTTTCAACGAGAACGAAGACAAGGTAACGGCCATGTACGATGGCCACTTTACCCGGGCCTGGCGCATGTATCTGGCGGGCTCCATCGCTGCGTTCCGCGCCGGCTCCCTGCAGCTGTTCCAGGTGGTTTTCACCCACGGCGACAACAACAGTCTGCCGCCAAACCGCCGGGACCTGTATGAGTTTCCAGCGGCACCAGAGGAGGCCTGATGGATTATTACGACCTGATCATCGTGGGTGCCGGCCCAGCCGGCTCCACCCTGGCCAGTGCCCTTGAGACCAGCGGCAAAAAAGTACTGATCATCGACAAACAGGATTTTCCCCGGGATAAAACCTGCGCGGGCTGGGTGACTCCTGCCGTCATGGAAACCCTGAAGATTGATCTCGACGAGTACGCCAACGGACGGACACTCCAGCCCATTCGCCGGTTTCGCATCGGCATGATGGGGCAGCCGGCCGTGGAAAACGACCACGGCGATGTGGTCAGCTATGGCATTCGCCGGTGTGAATTCGACGATTATCTGCTCAGCCGCGTCACCGGTCCGAAACAGCTCGCCACGCCGGTCAAGTCCATCGTCCGGAAAGACGGCAACTGGCTCATCAACGACACCTGGGAAGCCCCCCTTGTCGTGGGTGCCGGCGGGCACTTCTGCCCGGTTGCACGGTTGCTTGGCGAAGGCCCGGGTAGCCACGAGACCGTTGTCGCCGCCAAGGAGGTGGAATTCGAAATGACACCCGAGCAGGCTTCCGCCTGCGAGGCCCGGGGCGACACCCCGGAGCTCTGGTTCTGCCGCGATTTCAAGGGTTATGCCTGGGTGTTTCGCAAGGGCAATTACCTGAATATCGGGCTGGGCCGGGAGGATAACCACAAGCTGAGCGGTCATCTAGAGGCTTTTGTCGATGAGATGAAGTCCGCCGGGCGCATTCCGGAGGACCTGCCCGGGCGTTTCAAAGGCCACGCCTATCTGCTTTATGCCCATGCCGAGAGGCCACTGGTGGACGACGGTATTCTGTTGATTGGCGATTCCGCCGGCCTGGCTTACACCCAGAGCGGTGAAGGCATCCGGCCCGCCATCGAATCGGCGCTGCTGGCGGCAGATGTGATACGGGACGCGCCGGATTATTCGGCCTCCTCATTGCAGATCTACGGCGATGCCATTGCCGAACGCTTTGGCAATCGGGCGGCAGACACGGATCAGGGCTGGCAGGTTCCGGACTGGATCAAGACGCCACTGGCCAGCAGCCTGATGCGCTCGCACTGGTTTACAAGAAAGGTGGTTACGGAGAAGTGGTTCCTCCATCAGGAAGTGCCGCCGCTGAAAGCCGCTGTCTGAGACGGAAAACAAAAAACCCGGGAGAATCTATAACGATGCCCCCGGGTTTCTTTCAGGCCCTGAACTCAGTTCGCCGTCAGTTCAATCACGTCAATACCGTACAGGGTGGTGGTTCCGCTGATTTCATTTCCCACTGCCAGCAAGGGCTGCCCATTCGGGCTGTCCTCGGCGGCGATGAAGGCAATGCCCTCCGGCCCCAGATCTTTGGCCATACCGGCCTGCAGGTCTGCATTCGACACCGAGAAATCCCGATTGTTCAGGTACTGGACGAATTCCGGATTCTGGGGATTGGTCACGTCGTAAACCATGATTCCGCCAATTCGCTCAAGACCAATAAACGCGAAGGTCTGGCCGTTGATTGTGCCAACCGTGACGGCTTCCGGCTCGGGGCCTTTGTCATCGGATCGGTTGTCGAAATTGTTCTCGTCGTTGGTGGCATTGAAGTTCTCAGGCAACAGACTGGCGGTGATCCGCTCGAATTCGCTGCCGCTGTCAAAGACCCTCTGGCCATCGGCAGACCAGATAGAGAAGGATCGTGCGCCGTAGGTGTAGATTTCGCTGTATTCGCAGTCTACTTCCGGATCTGTCGCCGGGTCAGAGGGATCGCAGCCATTGCTGACGCCCAGGGTCGAGGTCACGTTGATCCGGCCCAGGTTCTCCTCCAGCTGTAGATCGGCCGCATTTGGGAAGGCCGTGGCATCCAGGGTCAGATCCCCGAGCCGGAACTCTTCGGAGAAGCCATCGTAGTCCCGGGAATCACCCTCGTTGGCGGTGATGTAGTAGGTCTTGCCGTTGTAGCCGTAGCTGGTGATCGCGTCCGGCATATACATACCTTTTACCGGCCAGTTGCGAATGTTGATGCCGCTATCCCGGTTGCTGACGTCCAGCTCGTTTCCTAGCACGCTGTGGTCCTTGAAACCGAGGGGCAGGATCGCATTGATCACCCCGGCCTCGATATCCAGCTCGGCTACGGCGTTGTTCTCCTGCAGGGCGACCCAGGCGGTCTTGTTGTCGAGGGAGACCGCAATGTACTCCGGCTCCATATCCTGGGCGACGGTTGCTCCCGGCCCAAACACCCGCACACCGCTGGCTTTCAGGGCCGCCTCATCGGCATTGAAGGCTTCGAACCCTGCGGTGGTTATCGTTGCACCGGCAACGCCCGCTGACAGATCAATAATGCTGACGGATCCCACCGGATCGTTGGTGTAGTCGTCGCTGGGTTCACCCTCGTTGGCGACCAGCACTTTCATGCCGTCCCGGGTAAAGGTAACCATATCGGGCAGCGCCCCTACCGTAACTTCACCAACCTTGCCAAGGTCAGTGGTGTTGTAGAAAACGACCTTGCCGTTGTCCTGCTTGACGTCGGCTTCGATGGCCACCGCCACCAGGCTGCCGAAGACAGCCACACTGTTGGCGGAAGCACCCTCGGCGGTCGCATCGATGGTCTGCAAGAGAACCGGTTGGGAGGGGTCCTGGATATCAAGCACGTCTACCGTGGAGGCACCGGCGTTTACAACGAACAATCGCTGGTTGGCAGCATCGTGGGCAACAATTTCGGCAGCTCCCACGTCGAACACATCGCCCGGGGCCTGATAGGTGCCCAGGACATTAAGTTCGATCAGTGATTTACTGGTGCCGTTGATACCATCAGCGCCATCGTCACCATCATCGGTACAGGCGCTCAGGCCCAAGAGGGAAGACAGGATGGTTGCGGAAAGCAGGGTCTTACGGAACATGACATTGTGCCTCTGGCATTGCTTGGTGTAGGGAATTCCTACACACGCTAGGCCACAGGCGTGACAGTTCAGCGTCAATTCCGAGTCATTACCATGACGAATTGCTGACAGGAACAAAAAATGGCGACCCGAAGGTCGCCATTCCGTAACTTCAATCGACTCAGTGACCGAGGTAACTCCGATACATCCAGACAGTCTTTTCCTGCTGAGAGATGTAGTCACTCATAAGGGCAACTGTGCCCTCATCTTCCGCGTCACCCGCCAGACTGAGCAACGCACGCTGTTTGCCGATCAGTTTGGCAAAGCTTTCCACGATGTTCTCCATCGCTTCCTTGCCGTCTGATACATCTTTGCGCTCGGGCACTTCAGACCGCTCAATATAGGTGCTGTAGGCGTGAGCCGGCCGATGGCCAAGCGTCAGCACGCGTTCTGCAATCTCATCAATCTTGAGCAACAGATCATCGTACAGCTCTTCGAATTTCACGTGCAGCTCGAAGAAGTTGTCGCCCTTGATGTTCCAGTGGTAGCCACGGACATTCATGTAGAAGATCTGATAGTTGGACAACAGATCATTCAGGGAATCAGCAAGCTGCGCTGCTTTCTCAGTATCAAGACCAATAAAGTTCTTACCCATAACGCATCTCCTTGGCAGTTATGTATGACGTTTTGAAAAGTATACGACCGACCAAACACGGTCGGGAAGTTTAGTTTGCTAATCTCGTTAATAGCGACGCTGAATAATGCTATGGAAGGAGCCAAACAAATAGCCCGAAGCTATCGTCATTCTCAATACAATTCATTTAACAATCATTCTCACCCGGTCTTAAATAAGCAATGAACCACGAGCGAAACCGGAGATGACCATGAGCACGTTAAAACTGTTTGTACATAACCATGGCACGAATGGCGACCAGTCGCTGATCAAAACGGTAACGTTCGCCCTCACCCATTTTACAGTGGCCTTCACCGTGGCTTATATGCTCACGGGTGACATCCTGATTGGCAGTTTGATCGCCATGGTGGAGCCGGCCATCAACACCGTTGCCTATTTCTTCCATGAAAAGATCTGGGCCCGCCGCCAGCGGAACGCAAGGACAGCAACCGGAACTTTATCCCAGACTCAGCCCCACACCTGTTGATTCTGATCAAGGGCCGGCTCAAACACCCGGCCCACAATCGGTGCAGCCCTCTTCTGGCACCGGTCCGATACTGAGATTCCGGTTGAGGTCTTTCAGGGCCGTCCGCAAGCCTTCCTCGATAACCGGATGGTAAAATGGCATTTCCAGCATTTCGCTGACGGTCAGTCGTCGCTGGGCCGACCATGCGAGCAGATGGGCAATATGTTCCGCCGCAGGGCCGAACATCTCGGCTCCCATGAACAGGCCACTGCCATGCTCACCATAAACCCTCAGTAGCCCCCGGTTTTTGCCAATCACCCGACTGCGCCCCTGATCCTCGAACGATACTTCACCCACGGCGAAACAACCGCGACACCGCTCGTCCACCTGGTGAATGGTCAGGCCTACGGTCGCAATCTGCGGATCGGTGAATACCACCGCCAACGGGGTACGGCGAAGTCCCGTCCGAACATCCGGGTAAGACGCCGCGTTGTCGCCCGCGATACGGCCCTCGTCGGCCGCCTCATGCAACAGCGGCAGGCTGTTATTGGCATCACCGGCGATGAATATGTGGCTGTCGCCACATCGCAGGGTATGGGGATCAAACAGGGGGAGGCCCTTGTCATCGAGCTCAATACCGGCGTTCTGGATATCCAGTCCGTCCACATTCGGACGACGGCCGGTAGCTGCTAACAGGTAATCAAAGGTTTCGGTCTTTTCACCGGCATCCCCATCCACAAACGTAATGGCAACACCGTTATCAACCCGCTCAACGTTCTTGACCTCCGAATCGGGATCCAGCGGGAACTCTTCGTTGAAGGTTTTAAGGGCGTAGTCCCGGATGGAGTCATCCTGGATGGGACCGACGGCCCCGCCAACCCCGAACATTCGCACCCGGACACCAAGCCGGCTCAAGGCTTGCCCGAGCTCCAGGCCAATCACGCCCGGACCAAATACCGCCACCGAGTCCGGCAGATCCTGCCACTCGAAAATATCATCATTCACCACCAGCCGGTCTTTGGCCTCTTTCAGAAACCCGGGAATGTTGGGCCGTGAACCGGTAGCGATAATGATCCGGCCGGCCTGCACCTCAAGGTTGTTGCCAACCACCAGATGATTCGGGCCGACAAACCGGGCGTGACCTCTCAACCGGTGCGCCTCCGGAAACTTCTCGACCGAGTTAATCACTCCAGAAACGAAACGGTCCCGCTCGGTTCGCACCCGTTCCATAACCCGTTTGCCATCAACTCTGATCGCTCCGGCAGACACACCAAACAGGTCGCCAAGCTGCATCTGATGGGCATTTTCGGCGGCCGCAATCAAAAGCTTGCTGGGCATACACCCGACCCTGGCGCAGGTGGTTCCGTACTGGTCGCCCTCAATCAGTACTACTCTGTCGGTCGCCTTGCGCACACGCTGATACGCCACCATTCCTGCAGTACCGGCTCCGATAATGGCAACGTCTACGGCTCGCTTTTCCATACAAGGTCTCCTGACAGGCGTTCCCGGCATCGGGGAACACGGAAGGTTGGAACGGGTGAGACCTCAGTATAGAAGTCATGGCAAGTTTCACCCATACCGTGAAAAAAGACCGGATTCGGCCTATGCTGTCAGACTTTTCAGACCTTGGCAGGCTCAGGAGAGGAGTTGGAACTATGCAGAGTTACTGGCCGGAATTTCTGACGGTGGCCCTCGTCCACTTGCTGGCAGTGGCAAGCCCCGGTCCGGATTTTGCCGTGATGCTCAGACAGGCGCTCTGCCAGAGCCGAAGGAACGCGCTGCTGACAGCCATCGGTATCGGCGGGGGCATTCTGGTGCATGTCTGCTATTCCTTGCTCGGAATCGGCCTGCTGATCCAGCAATCGATCATGCTGTTCAATGTTCTCAAGGTGCTGGGGGCACTCTACCTTGCCTGGATTGCCGTTCAGTGTTTGAGGGCCCGGGCCGGTGGCGTTCATGTAGAACAGGCCCCGACGGGAGGGCAATCCGGTCTTGCCGCCCTGCGGCTGGGTTTCCTGACCAATGCCCTGAATCCCAAGGCAACGCTGTTTTTTGTCTCCCTGTTCTCTGTTGTGATCAGCCCGGGCACGCCCATTGCGCTCCAGGCCGGCTACGGCATTTACATGGCTTTGGCCACGGGGCTGTGGTTTGCCATGGTCGCTGTTTTCTTCACCCTGCCCCGGATCCGCCGCGGGTTTAACCGGTTTGGCCACTGGCTGGACCGGCTGATGGGCGGTGTTCTGATGTTACTGGCAGGCCAGCTGCTACTGTCTACAGTGAGCGGATCAGAGCCTCCGTCTGCGCCCATCCCAGACAAGGATCGGTAATCGAGCAGCCGTAGCGCAGGTCTTCACCATCGTCCTGGCGGCCCGGTTCCAGGAAACTTTCCAGCATCAAACCACGGATGTGCTGGTTGCCGGCACGGCGCTGGGCCATTACTTCCCGGGCAATATCCAGCTGTCGCTCGGCCTGCTTGCAGGCATTGTCATGGCTGCAGTCCACCATCACCGCAGTCGACAATCCGGCTTCTGCCAGGGCTCTAACGGCCTGTTCAATACTTGCAGCATCATAGTTGGTAATACCGCGGCCACCGCGCAACACCAGATGGGTATCAGGGTTGCCCCGGGTGGTAATCATGACCGGCGCCCCGGTCGCGGACACCCCAAGGTGGTGATGAGGATGGGATGCCGACTTCATGGCGTTGGTTGCCACGGCAATACCGCCATCGGTGCCGTTCTTGAAGCCGGTGGGCATCGGCAGGCCACTGACCATTTCACGATGTACCTGGGATTCGGTGGTTCGGGCACCAATGGCAGTCCAACTTACCAGATCACCCAGGTAATCCATGGCGAACGGGCTCAGGGCCTCGGTGGCCAGCGGCAAACCCATGGCCGCCAGATTCAACAGCAGGCGGCGGGAGCGGCGCAGCCCCTCATTCAGATCGCCTTCTCCTGTGCGCTCCGGGTCGTACAGCAGCCCTTTCCAGCCGACCGTGGTCCGGGGCTTCTCCAGATACGCCCGCATAACGATGAGGAAGCGGTCGCTGACGTCGTCCGCCAGGGCCTTCAGCTTCTTCCCGTATTCCAGGGCCGCCACCTCATCGTGTATGGAACACGGCCCCATTACGATCAGGGTTCTGCTGTCCTCGCCCTGTAGAATGTCCCGGATGGCCTGCCTCTGATCTTCTACCTGTTGGACGACAGCGGCACTGGCCGGCATCTCAAGTCTCAGCTCCGCGGGCGTCGGCAGAACCACTTCCTGTCGGTGCCGCGCCTGAGTCTCCGCATCCTGGTGTGTCAGTTCAGTGTTCAAGGGCATGTTCATGTCAGTGTTCCCGTTTCCCTGCGTCAGAATCAAAAAAGCCCCGGCTGGGCTACCAGTCGGGGCTTTTTGAGTCCGGTGGCAGCCTGGGTTTTCTGCCGGGCTGCCTTCCTCGTTATTCGTTCGATGAAGGTCCTATGGGCGGCCCCGGCTCTGGCTAAAATAAAAGCCATAACCAAACCACCAGAAAAACACAGCAGCGACGGCAGCCGCCGGCTTGGCGCCGAAAGCTTGCAAAACATTCAATTGACAGGTCGCGTGTGTCGTCTTCATGCTTTTCAATATATACCCCTGGTTTTCACCTTGGCAACCCGTGTGTCGGAGTTTTTTCGACTCCGACAGAAGGATTGGAGCACTGAATGGTCGTTTTTGTCCGAGGATACCCCCTGCAGCTTTTTCTTGTTCTGCTGCTGGGACTTTGTTCCAGCCAGGCTCTGGCCCAGGCGGAATCTCGCGTGTACCAGCTCAATAACCGACCAGGCGACGATGTGGCGGTGCAGATCCGCGAGCTTTACCAGGGCTCGCCGGTAACCGTGACCGCCCGGGGCCAACAACTGGTGGTACGCGGTGAACCCGACCTGCTGGACGAAATCGGACGGCTTGTCGAAACGCTTGATGTAGCGCCCGTTCAGGTCAGGATCACTGTTCGGTCCAGAACGGATAGCGGCGGCAAGCGCTCAGGTGCCGGCATTTCCGCGTCTAACGGCCGCGCCGAACTCTCTGCCAAACGTCGCGTTACCACTACCGGCAGCGCCCAGGAGCGGACCCTGGTGATGCAGGATGGCCAGTCGGCACACATTACGTCAGGCCAGGTCCGGACGATTCCAGTCGCCATTCGCGGCGGTCGTAATCCGGCGGCTTTCCTGCAACAGGTCGAAACCCGCAGCGGGTTTCTGGTCAGTCCCCAGGTCATTTCCGATCAGGCGGTGGAACTGAGCATTGTCTCGTTCGAGGAGGAACCGGCAAACCTGGACGGATATGAAACGGAAGCGGTCGTTACCATTCGACGGGTTGAGCCGGGACAGTGGGTGTCACTGGGTAGCACAGCAACCCATTCCAGCCAGGAGCACAGTGGAATTACCTATCAGGTGAACAGTAGCCACTCGGACAATCGCAGCTTTGAAGTCCGAGTGGATATTCTGCCCTGAATCAGGCCTGTCGCTTGCCGAGAAGTACCTGTTTGGCTTCGTTCAGTTTGGCTGCCAGATAATCGTTTCCGCCCCGGTCGGGGTGAAGTTTCTGCATGAGCCGTCGATGCGCCATCACGATTTCCTCTTCAGAGCAGCCGGCTTTGACCCCGAGGATATCGCAGGCCTCTCGTTCTGACATCTGCCCCGCCAGATCCGTGCCCGAGCCAGAGTGATTGCTCGCCTGCTCACGGCTTTCTTGCCCCTGCTTCCTACCCATGAACCGATTGATTTCCGGAGCAAATTTCAATAAGGCGGGAAGCTTGCGCAAGAGGGGAATCACAGCCGCCACCGCCGCCGTGAGCACGTGCACACGTCCGGTCAGGACCATGAACACCAGCAAGGCTCCACCGACCACGAGAATCACCTTCCAGGTCGCCGCCTTTTTCTTTTCGGCGGACAATGCGCCCCACTGTTTCAGAATCACAAACACGGCGGCTGCCAACGCAAGCCCCAGAATCCACTGCATTATTGATCCTCACCCTGAATACCGTCGTAATTCTGTCATCGACGCGAGCTACATTACCAGCACCCTGCAGGGAAAGCCGCCCCTCATGAAAACACCCATACAGCCTTGATGCTTGTCAAATCCGGCAATCCCGGAGTCTAGATAGAAATACTTACAACCCGGTGACAATAGCGACCCTGATTTTGTAGCATGCTATGCTTCCCAAAATCTGACACAGATCCCCAGGACCCGAACCATGCGCACTGCTTCCCGCTTTATAATCGTCATTATTTTTCTCGGCGTAGTGCTCGGAGGCATCTTCGGCTACAAGTTCTACCAGTTTGGCCAGATGCAAGAGCAGATGTCCCAGCCTCAGCCACCCGCCCAGATTTCCGCGGTTGAGGCCCAGAAAGAAGCCTGGACGCCCGCCATCAAGGCTGTCGGCAGTGTTGAAGCCATCAACGGCATTCAGGTAGCCAACGAAGTGCCCGGCGTCATTGAGACCATCAATTTCGAATCCGGTGACCAGGTCAGCCGTGGTGATGTATTGATCCGGATTGATTCAGCAATCGATGAGGCCGCCCTGCGCACACGTCGCGCCGAGGCACAGCTGGCCGAGCAGGAGTTCAAGCGGGTGTCCGACCTGCTCCCCAAGCGCGCAGTATCCCAGTCCCAGTACGATGAAGCCAAGGCCAATTTCGACGCGGCCCGCGCAAGAGTGAATGAAGCCGAGGCACAATTGAGCAAGAAAATCATTCGTGCGCCCTTCGATGGCACGCTGGGTATCCGGATGGTCGACCAGGGTGAGTATATTGCCACCGGCACCCCGATTGTCGAGATCAACATGCTGGATCCGATCTACGTTGACTATACCCTTTCCGAGAAAAACCTGCCGAACGTGAAGACCAGCTATCCGGTAGTCGCCACTGTCGCTGCCGTTCCGGAGCAGGATTTTGAAGGGTCCGTCAGCGCCATTAACACCTCGGTCAACCCGGAAACCCGGACGGTCCGTGTCCGCGCCACGCTCTCCAACCCGGACAACCTGCTGCGCCCCGGCATGTTTGCCACCGTTCTGACACAGCAGCCGGAAGACAACGAGGTTGTGACCGTGCCACGCACTGCAATCTCCTATAACACCTATGGCGATTTCGTGTTTGTGGTTGAGGAGAACGACGAGGGCAATCTGGTCATTAGCCGCCGCACGGTAACCACCGGCGAAACCCGTAACACCCGTGTTGCCGTTCTGTCCGGCCTGGAGGCCGGCGAAACCGTCGTCGAGAAGGGTTTGCTGCGTCTGCGCGCTGGCCAGCAGGTGGCCATACAGGAAGAAGACCAGAAGCAGGGGGCGTCTGAGTAATGCGCTTCACTGACATATTTATTCACCGTCCCGTCCTGGCGACGGTGGTCAGCCTGCTGATCCTGCTCCTGGGCGCCCGGGCGGCCATGGAAATGGAGATCCGGCAATACCCCGAGCTCGAGAGCACCACCGTGACGGTCACTACGGCCTACCCCGGTGCCAGCTCAGACCTGATCAAGGGCTTTATCACCACGCCGCTGCAGCAGGCAATCGCTGAAGCCAGCGGCATCGACTATCTGACATCCACCAGTTCCCAGGGCACCTCCACCATCGAAGCAAAGATGGTGCTGAATTATGACGCCAACGCGGCCCTGGCGGAAATACAGGCCAAGGTGGCAAGCCAGCGGAACGTCCTGCCGGCCGAAGCCCAGGATCCGGTGATAACCTCCACCACCGGTGATTCGACGGCGCTGATGTACATTGCCTTTTACAGTAACGAGCTGGCCGTACCCCAGATCACCGATTACCTCACCCGCGTGGTCCAGCCCAGACTCCAGGCGCTCTCAGGAGTGGGCAAAGCGGAACTGCTGGGCCGCAAATTCGCCCTGCGGGTGTGGCTGGATCCGGAACGCCTGGCGGCGGTGGACATGACACCCCAGGAGGTGGTGGCCAGACTCAGGGCCAATAACTACCAGGCTGCCGTCGGTAACACCAAGGGCACCTACACCGAAATCAGTATGACCAGCGACACCGATGTGGGTGATCCGGATGCGTTCCGCAATCTGGTGGTCAAGCAATCCAATGGCACTCAGATCCGCCTGCAGGACATCGCCCGGGTTGAGCTGGGTTCTGAAACCTACGATCAACTGGCTCTGTACAAAGGCCAGCCGGCCACCTATGTCGCTATTGAGCTGGCTCCCGGGGCCAACCCTCTGACGGTCGCCGGTCTGGTAAAAGACCAGTTACCGGATATCGAAAGCCAGTTGCCTTCCGGTCTGGATGTGCGCCTGGCGTACGATGCCTCGGACTTCATCGAGGATTCCATCAACGAGGTTATCCAGACACTGCTGGAAGCCATGATCATTGTTCTGGTGGTGGTATTCCTGTGCCTCGGTTCCATCCGGGCGTCGATTGTTCCCTCCGTCGCCGTGCCACTGTCGCTGGTTGGCGGTGCGTTCATCATGCTGATGTTTGGTTTCTCGCTGAACCTGCTCACCCTGCTCTCCATGGTGCTGGCCATCGGCCTGGTGGTGGATGACGCCATCATCATGGTAGAGAACGTGCACCGACACATTGAACAGGGCGAATCGCGCTTCGATGCCGCCATAAACGGTGCCCGTGAAATGGCGGTGCCTATCATCGCCATGACCACAACGCTGGTGGCCGTCTATGCACCCATTGGTTTCATGGGCGGACTGGTGGGCTCGCTCTTTACGGAGTTTGCCTTCACGCTCGCCGGCACGGTCGTTATTTCAGGTATCGTGGCGCTGACCCTCTCACCAATGCTCTCGGGCATGGTTCTCAAGCCTCACGGCAACCCGGGGAAATTCGAAAATCTGGTAGAACGGTCTTTCAATGGAATCGCTTCGGGGTACAAATCAGCCCTGTCGTCCCTGATGCAAACCAAATCAGTGGTGATCTTCTTTGCTCTTGTAGTGCTTGGCTCGATCTACTTCATGGTCATGATGAGCCAGAACGAGCTCGCGCCCACTGAAGACCAGGGGATTCTCTTCTATCAAGGGCTTGGACCTCAGACTTCAACGCTTGATTATCTGACCGAGCATGGTGATGAGATACAGGAGCGCATGTCGACCGTTCCTGGTTACAATGAAGACTTCATGATCATCGGCATTACCGGACCGAACGCCGTGTTTGGTGGCTTCAAGATGGCTCCATGGAGCGAGCGTGACATCAGCCAGTTCGAAGCTCAGCCTTTGCTGGATGCGGAGCTCAAAAATGTCACCGGTCTTCAGACGGCGGTCTTCCCAAGGCCCTCACTTCCCGGTTCCGGCGGTGGCCTGCCGTTCCAGTTCGTGATTACCACCGGCAGCAGTTATGAGCAGCTGGACCAGGTTGCGGATGAGCTGCTGGGCAAGGCCATGGGCAGCGGCAACTTCATGTTCCTGCAGAAGTCCATCAACTTCGATCGACCAATTACCCGCATCAACGTTGACCGGGACCGGGTTGCCGACCTGGGCCTGTCCATGCAGGACGTTGGCCAGAGCCTGTCGAGCATGCTTGGTGGCGGCTACATCAACCGGTTCAGCATGGAAGGTCGTTCCTACCAGGTGATTCCACAGGTTGACCAGCAATTCCGGCTGGACGCCCAGGCGCTCAATGAGTACTACATTCGTGCCGACAACGGCGAACTGGTGCCACTGGGCAGCGTGGTGAGCTTCAGCCAGGATGTTGAACCGTCCAACCGGACCCAGTTCAACCAGCAGAACTCCCTGACACTTCAGGGCGTGGTTATGCCGGGGATTGCCGCCGGCACTGCCATGGACTTCATGGAGCAGACCGCAGCTGAGGTTTTCCCCCAGGGCTTCAGCTACGACTACACCGGTCAGAGCCGACAGTTGGCGACCCAGGGTAGCGCCCTGATGGTGACCTTCTTTCTGTCGCTGCTGGTGATTTACCTGGTGCTGGCGGCTCAGTTCGAAAGCTGGCGGGATCCGTTCATCATCCTGGTTTCGGTGCCCATGTCGGTGGCCGGCGCCATGGCGTTCATCGTGCTTGGCTTCGCCACCATGAACATCTACACCCAGGTGGGTCTGATAACGCTGATCGGGGTGGTCTCCAAGAACGGCATCCTGATTGTCGAGTTCGCCAACCAGTTGCAGAAGGAACGCGGACTTAACAAGGTGGATGCGGTGATCGAGGCGGCGGCGATTCGCCTGCGGCCAATCATCATGACATCACTGGCGCTGATCTTTGCGATGGTACCGCTGCTGATTGCCATTGGTCCGGGAGCGGAAAGCCGCTTTGCCATCGGCCTGACGATCAGCGCAGGTCTTGGTATCGGCACCCTGTTCACCATCTTTGTGTTGCCGGCGTTCTACATCCTGCTGGGCCGTGATCATCACGGTTCAGCCTCGGATGAGTACGGCAACGGGTCCGAATCCGAAGGTAAATCGGCCCCCGCCCACTGACCCGGAGTAAGGCATCAGGCCCGGCCACGGCAACGTGAGCCGGGCTTTTTTGTGAATCACCTCAGGACATCAACAGGTCCGGCTCTTCCACAATCGGTTTGCCAGCTCCAATGCCCTGAAGGTTTCGCCGCCATTGAACCGTTTCGCTGGGTAATTCCCCGAAATGTTCCCGGTACAGGGCCGCGAACCGCCCCAGGTGGGAAAAGCCTGCATCGGCGGCATACCATGAGATGTGCGGCACGTCGCACTGGCAGTCCACCAGACGCTGACGCACCCTTAGCAGCCGGTTTCGCTGGTACAACCGGTAAGGTGTCATACCGGTTTCCCGTTTCATCAGATAGTAGAGGTTACGTTCGCTGACGCCGGAATGGCTGGCCAGTTCCTGAAGGTTGAAGTCCCAGCCCGGCTCGTATCTGATTTTTTCGATGGCCCGGAGTAACCGGCGATCGAGTTTCGGGCACTGACAGGCAAAATCCGATTTCACCGGGGGACGTGTCAGGTTGCAGAAAAGCTCATTCGTGAGCCTGATGGCATCCGAATCATCCCGAAAGAAGGGTGCCCGATGAAGATAACAGGTGATGAGCTCTTCGTAGTTTGACAGACAGGCGTCACTTGCATCGGGAACAACCGGGGCCGAAAAGTCCGGTTCCAGCCTGACAATCAATACCCTCGATCTCGGCGTCAGACGCAATCGAAACCGGTCTTCCGGCCATGCCAGGGCCAGCCCGCTCAGGTATTGCCAGGGTTCATCACGTGTTGCGATCTCAGGGTTGCCGGCCCTCGGTAACAGGAAAACAGGCTCAGTCGCCCGGCAGCCTGTAATTTCCATGCCCTCCGCTGCATACAGACAGATCAGGCGGCCACGCTCGGTGGTCAGCGTCGACAAGGCACCCACCTGATGGCCACTGCCCTCAAACAGGGAGCAGTCGATGTCGTCACACCCGGACAACTCGCGAATCGCGGCCAGCCACTCAGCGATGGAGGCACGATTAAGTCGAAGATAGGCATCGAGTTCCAGTTCTGGCGCAGTATTTGGCATAGAGATCCGGGATGAGAGTTTGCACCTTATTAAAACAATCGGGGCGTCCGACCTAGCCAAATCTTGCAAAATGCCCCTGGAAAGGCATCGAACTGACCTAATCTTGATTTCGATCAAAAAATAAGGGAATCAGTTTCTGCCAGGGCGCTGGCCTGGCCATCAGGAAACCCTGCCCACGGTGGCAGTTCAACTCCCGCAGTTTGTTGTGCTGCTCCTCGGTCTCGATACCTTCGGCAACCACTTCCAGATCGAGGGCCTCGGCAATTCCCAGGATCGCAGAGACGATTCGGGAATCGCGGGATTTTCCGCCAAGACGCCATATAAACTGACGATCAATCTTCAAGACCTGCACAGGAAGCGCATGCAAATAGGCGAGAGAAGAGTAGCCGGTCCCGAAATCGTCGATCGCAACCACCACGCCCTGCTCGCCGAATTCCTGCAGCCGGTTCAGACATTGTCGCGACAAATTCATCAGATGGGTTTCGGTAATCTCGATTTCCGGTACCCAACCCACACCACGAATGCGTTCAAACAGCGGCGTCAGCAAGGCCTCCAACCGGGAATCGGTAATCTGACGCGCCGAAATATTGATCGCCAGACCGAGCCCTTCAGGTAACCTTGGCGTCTTGTCTGAGAGATCGGCTAACACACACCGCACCAGATGCTCGGTCAGCTCATGGATGTGGCCCCGCTGTTCGGCAATGGCAACAAAATCCCCCGGTGATACCGGGCCGAATTCCGGATGATTCCAGCGCAGCAGCGCCTCCACCACAGCGACCTCACCAGTCGCGAGGTGGTACTGGGGTTGATAGACCACACTGAATTCCTCCGGGGCGGTCTTCACCGATGCGATCAACGCCTCGGAAAGACGCTGCCTGTACCGCCCCCTCTCGGTATCCACAGCACTGTAAATCCGGTAGCAGGACCGCCCCGCCATCTTGGCCGAGTACATTGCCCGATCTGCATTTTGCAGCAGCTCAGCACCGGTCCGGCCATGACCCGGGTAGACGGCAGCGCCAACCGATGCCGACAGAAAGTACTCCCGCGCACCTACGATGATCGGCGCCTGGAAAATCTGCGTCATGCGCTGACATACACTCTCCAGGTCCTCATCATTCTGCAGTTCGATGATAACCGCGAACTCATCGCCGGAAAGCCGTGCAACCACATCGCCCTTTCGCAGAACGCTCTTTATACACTGGGCAGCCTGCTGCAGCACCTGATCGCCACATTCATGTCCGTGCAAGTCGTTAATAGACTTGAAGAAATCGAGGTCGACGTACAGCACCGCAAAACATCCGCCGTCACGCTCCCGCTGAGCCACACGAGCTTTGAGAAACTCCTGGAACAGCGAACGGTTGGGCAGCTCCGTCAGCGGATCGTAATAGGCCAGCGAGGCCAGACGTTCATCGCCGGCAGCGATGTCGCCAACATCGGTAAAGACACCGGCAAAGAACTGTCGCCCGTCGCGGATCACAGGATAAATCGTCAACCATTGGGGGTAAGTCTCGCCATTCTTGCGACGATTCCAGATCACCCCTTCCCAACGCCCGTAAT
>ERZ1699646.8-NODE-8-length-43137-cov-726.091894_pt1 | contig 43137 bp, 36 predicted proteins | sample MGYA00581515_ERZ1699646 | MGnify/ENA primary metagenome ERZ1699646 (study PRJEB42348, sample SAMEA6618691) | metagenome | isolation source: Polyester-degrading enrichment culture growing on monomer 1,4-butanediol, B | collected 2019-04-14 ... | reverse complement strand
ACGTATTCACAGCGTGTCCCGGGAAGCGGAACCCGCCCCACCCAAGCACCAAACGATGAAGATTGGGTACAAAAAATGGAATTCGAAAAACTGTTACGGCTGATGGTGGAAAAGGGCGGCTCGGACCTGTTTATTACGGCGGGCGTTCCCCCAAGCATGAAGGTGAACGGGAAAGTGCTCCCGGTCACCAAGAACGCGCTGACGCCGGAGCAGACGAGGGAGTTTGTCTACGGCGCCATGAACGACAAGCAGCGCGCCGAGTTTGAGGAAACCCACGAGTGCAACTTTGCCATCAGTGCCCGGGGCATTGGCCGGTTCCGGGTGTCTGCGTTCTTCCAGCGGAACCTCTGTGGCATGGTGCTGCGTCGGATCGAGGTGAAGATTCCGCAGATTGACGACCTGTCGCTGCCGGAGGTTATCAAGGAACTCGCCATGACCAAGCGTGGCCTGATCATGTTCGTGGGCGCCACCGGTACCGGTAAGTCCACGTCCCTGGCGGCCATGCTGGGGCATCGGAACCGTAACAGTCGGGGGCACATCATTTCTATCGAAGACCCGATCGAATTCGTGCACCAGCACCAGGGCTGTATCGTTACCCAGCGTGAGGTGGGTATCGATACCGAAAGCTTCGAGGTGGCCCTGAAGAACACGTTGCGTCAGGCGCCCGACGTTATCCTGATCGGCGAGGTGCGAACCCGGCAGACCATGGAGTATTCCGTGCAGTTCGCCGAGACCGGTCACCTGTGTCTTGCCACCCTGCACGCCAACAACGCCAACCAGGCGCTGGACCGTATTATCCAGTTCTTCCCGCCGGAACAGCACAACCAGATCTGGATGGACCTGTCCCTTAACCTCAAGGCCATTGTGGCCCAGCAACTGGTGCCAACACCGGATGGCAAGGGACGTAAAGCGGTAATCGAAGTGCTGATCAATACCCCGCTGGTGGCGGATCTGATCCGCAAGGGCGAGGTGCATCGTCTGAAGGAGCTGATGTCGAAATCCAACGAGTCTGGCATGCAGACCTTTGACCAGGCCCTGTATCAGTTGTACGCAGAGGGCTCCATTACCTACGAAGATGCCCTGGCCCATGCGGACTCTGCCAACGACCTGCGCCTGATGATCAAGCTGGGTGCCGACGCTCAGGGGGCGGACAAGCTGTCTTCCTCTGTGGACAAGCTCTCAATACAGGACGACTGATACGATCAGGTTTTTTTAAGACTTTAGTTGTAGAAAGGTAGGCTCCTGAACCGTTAGGGATGGCATTTGAGGCCAGTAAGGGGTGGTGCGTATACTCCGCGCGATTCAATAAGGAGATACCATGCACCACCGATCTTCAATGCTTGCACGAGCCGTACGTTTTGCCACCCTCGCGGCGCTCGCCGCACCTGCCAGCACTCTCGCAGGCGGTTTTTCCCTCAATGAACAGAGCGCCAGCGCCATGGGCACCGCCAATGCCGGTGCCGCTGCCAACCCCGAGAATGCGACCACGGTTTTGTTCAATCCCGCCGGGATGAGCCAACTGTCCGGCACCAATATTTCTTTTGGTGCGACGGTTCTGGATATTGATGCCGAGGCCAAGGAAGCTGAAGCGCGCCGCAATCTGCCGGGTCAGAGTCCGATTATGGCCGATGGCTCGCTGGGCGGTGATATTGCTGGTCCAGCCGTTTTGCCGAATTTTTACATGACTCACGAAGTCAATGAATCCATAGACGTGGGGTTTGGAGTCCATGCGCCGTATGGCCTGGCTGCGGACTACAACGATGACTTTGTCGGGCGTTTTTTTGCTGACGAAACCGAATTGACAGCCATTGCCTTCACTCCGTCAATCTCAGTAAATAATGGGAATGGCCTTTCAATGGGGGCGGGCATCAACCTTATTTATGCAGAGGGGCGCCTGACCCGTTATCAGGACTTGGCAGCCCAGGTCTACCCAAATGCTTTTGCTGCAGCCATTGGCCAAGGCGCAAGTCCCGCACAGGCTGATCAGGCAGCACGACAAGCAGTGAGTGGATATCAGGATCCTTACGCTGACATTGAGGGTGATGATATCGGGGCGACGTTCAGAGTTGGTTTCCTGTATGAGCTCTCGGATAAGACCCAAATTGGGTTGAGTGCCCAGACTGGAACCGAACTTGATTTGAAAGGTAATGCGACGATTTCCGACTTCCCGGTTCCCGGAGTGCCTGGTCAGACCACTACGCTGTCGGAAAAAGTAAGGGTTCCGCTAGCTATTCCAGAGAGTGCAACCTTTGGCATTCGGCATAATCTTTCCAATCAGGTAACGCTTCTCGCAGGTGCGACTTACGCTAAATGGAGTCGTTTTGAGGAATTGGACATTGTCAGTAGAGAAGCGAATGGTCAGATTACAGCGGCACCACAGGAGGGCGCCATTCTCAGCCATGTGACTGAAAAGTGGCAAAATACCTGGCAATTCAATCTTGGTGGGATTTGGCAGGCAACGCCGAAATGGGCTCTAAAAGCAGGCTATGCCTGGGACGAGTCGCCTGTCGATGAGTATCTTACCGCACGTATCCCGTCCAGCGATCGGCATTGGCTGACACTAGGTGCTCAGTGGAAGGATGCCCAGAGTGGCTGGACGCTTGACGCGGCAGTAGGAACACTACTGTTTACGGATGATCCAGCGTTTACAGAACGGAACTACCAGCACAGTAATCCGGATGAGGTAGCCGATCTGGCCCCGGGTGTCGAAGACCCGAGCTACTTCAAAGGCAAATATGAGCTCAGTGCCTGGAGTGCGTCCATTGAGGTAAGCAAGTCCTTCTGATCTCTCGTGAATCTGGTTGGCCAGCCCAAGGGCTGGTCAGCCAATAACCTGTCCCCGGTATATCACCTTCTTCTTCCGTGGCGGGTCCAGCTTCCCTTCCTCCTGGTCGTCCGCCGATGCCGATGGGGCATCCGCTATCACCTGACCCCGATAGTTACGTTTGAAGCCGTCATCTTCCTCCTCGGGTTCGATGTTCAGCTGTGGAACCTGTTCCTTGAGAGTTTCCCAGGTACGGGTCAGCTGGCTTGAGCGGGTTTTTCGCGCGTAATCGGCCAGTTGTTGTTCCAGGTGCTCTTCCGTGAGGTGCAGTTTCACGCCGAATTCCGTGTGAATCAGGCGGCGGCACTGGTGAACCAGTTTCAGCACGCTGGGGTCCAGCAGCCAGCTACGTTCAGATGCCAGAGAAGTCATGGTTTGAGCCTCGGAGATGGATGTCACAACATGGCGCTGCCCGGATAATGTGGTGGGGCAGGGCGCCGACTCTAATTACGTTGCGAATTTCGTGCCGTGACGGTATCGATTCCGGAGAGAAGGCGTGTCCACGGCCTGCCGTGGAGTCCGGAGACTCACAGGCAGGTTCGGGGGTTGGTACTGCGGTTGATTTCGGTGCGCTTTTTGGCTTCCATGCCCTGTTCTGGGTCGAATCAGTGTGCTTCATCCCAGTTGTCACCGGCGCCGGCTTCCACCAGCAGGGGAACGTCCAGTTCGGCTGCTGCCGACATGCGCTTCTCGAGTCCCGAACGGATCTTGTCGAGGGCCGACTCCTTCACTTCCAGAATCAATTCATCGTGAACCTGCATGGTCATGCGGGCCTCATCAGCGTGATCCTTGAGTAGCCAGTTCTCCACATCCACCATGGCCCGTTTGATGATGTCCGCGGCTGTACCCTGCATGGGCGCGTTGATCGCCGTTCGCTCGGCCGCCTGCTGTAGCTGTTTGTTGCGGGCGTTGATTTCAGGCAGGTACAGGCGCCGGCCAAAGAGCGTCTCGACGAAACCGTCGTCATGAGCCTGCTTGCGGATGTTGTCCATGTATTTCAGGACGCCGGGGTAGCGCTCGAAATAGCGGTCGATGTACTGCTGGGCGACCTTGCGTTCGACGTCCAGTTGCCGCGACAGCCCAAAGGCAGACATGCCATAGATCAGGCCGAAGTTGATGGCCTTCGCGCTGCGCCGCTGGTCTGAGGATACTTCCTCCAGGCTGACGCCGAAGACTTCCGAGGCTGTCGCCTTGTGGATGTCTTCCCCTTTTTCAAAGGCCTTCAGCAGCCCCTTGTCGCCGGAGAGGTGGGCCATGATCCGCAGCTCGATCTGGGAATAATCGGCCGCCACCAGTTTGTAACCCTCAGGCGCGATAAAGGCCTGCCGTATACGGCGTCCCTGCTCGCTGCGAATGGGTATGTTCTGCAGGTTTGGCTCGGAAGACGACAATCGGCCGGTGGCGGTGACAGCCTGATGGTAGGAGGTATGAACACGGCCGGTGCGGTGGTGAATCAACTCCGGCAGGGTGTCGGTGTAAGTGGACTTCAGCTTGCTCAGGCTGCGGTGCTCAAGAATCAGGCGCGGCAACTCATGCTCGTGGGCCAGTTCCTGCAGCACCGGTTCCGCCGTTGATGGTGCGCCCTTGGGGGTTTTCTTGATGACCGGGAGCCCCATCTTGTCGTAGAAGATTGCCTGCAACTGTTTGGTAGAACCCAGGTTAAAGGTTTCACCGGCAACATCGTGAGCCTCTTTTTCCAGTTCCGCCATGCGCTCGGCCAGTTCCTGGCTGTGCTGGCGCAGCGTACTGGCGCTGATCAGGGTGCCTCGCTGCTCCATGCGTGAGAGCACCGGCACCAGTGGCAGATCGATTTCTTCATACACCGAAGCCAGTTTCCCGGTGGCTTTCAGCTGTGGCCTCAGGGTCTGGTGCAGGCGCAGGGTTATGTCTGCGTCCTCGGCGGCGTAGGGAGCAGCCTTTTCCAGCTCGATCTGGTTGAAGGTGAGCTGTTTGGCGCCTTTGCCGGCGATGGATTCGAAGCTGATGGTCTTCTCGCCGAGGTAGTGCATGGCGAGGCTGTCCATGTCGTGGCGGGTAGCGACAGAGTTCAGAACGTAGGATTCCAGCATAGTGTCCTCGGCAATGCCCTCCAGGGTGATGCCATGGTTAGCCAGTACGTTCTTGTCGTATTTCAGGTTCTGCCCGACCTTGGCCAGTTGGGGATCCTCCAGCAACGGCTTGAACTGGTCGAGAACCTGGTCACGATCCAGCTGTTCGGGGGCACCCATGTAGTCGTGGCCCAGGGGGACGTAGGCGGCTTCGCCCGGGTTGATCGCGAAGGAGACACCCACTATTTCAGCGTCGATATAGCGAAGGCTGGTGGTTTCCGTGTCGAAGGCAAACAGGTCGGCCGATTTCAGGCGCTCCAGCCATTGATCCAGCTCTTTCTGGTCGGTGATGACGCTGTAGTCTTTTTTACTGGTCTCTTTATCGGGGTTGTCTTCTCTGGATTGGGTGTTGCTGGAGGATGACGCCTCTTCCTGCTCCAGTTCGGCAATCCAGGTGCGGAACTCATATTCCTTGAACAGTTCGAGCAGCTGCCCGTCATCCTGCTCCCGAAGCTTCAGGTCTTCCAGGCCAAAATCAAGTTCCACGTCCGTGCGGATGGTGGCTAGTTCGCGACTCAGGGGCAGTGTTTCCGTGGCCTCGCGCAGGTATTCCCCGATCTTGCCCTTGATCTCGTCCGCGTGCTCGATGACGTTGTCCAGGTTTTCGTAGCTTTGCAGCCATTTGACCGCGGTTTTCGGGCCACACTTGTTCACCCCGGGGATGTTGTCGACCTTGTCGCCGACCAGGGCCAGGTAATCCACGATCTGCTCCGGCGTGACGCCAAATTTTTCCACAACGCCGTCCCGATCCATCCGCGTCTCGGTCATGGTATTGATCAGGGTGACGTGATCGCTGACCAGTTGCGCCATATCCTTGTCGCCGGTAGACACCACCACATCAATGCCCTTGCTGGTCGCTTCGTTGGCAAGGGTGCCGATCACATCGTCGGCCTCAACGCCCGTCACTGTCAGCAGCGGCAGTCCCATGGCCTTGACGATCTCGTGAATGGGCTCGATCTGACAGGCGAGATCCTCAGGCATGGGCGGCCGGTTAGCCTTGTACTCTTCATACAGGTCATGCCGGAAGGTCTTGCCCTTGGCGTCGAAGACCACCACCATTTTTGAGCCGGGGAAATCCTGCTCCAGGCGTCGGATCATGCTGATAACGCCCTTGATGGCACCGGTCGGATGGTTCTTGCTTGTGGTCAGTGGTGGAAGTGCATGATAAGCGCGAAAAAGATAGGACGATCCGTCCACAAGAACCACGGGTGGTGTGTTTTTGCTGGTCATGTCAAAACAGGTCCGGAATCTGATTGAAGCGTGGGTTGGCTTGTGCAACTCTGTACTGAAATCGATGGACGAAAGGGTATCACGAAAATGAAACGAATCGCCTGCCCGGCTTTGTTGCTCGCCTGCCTGCCTCTGGCTGCCCTGGCGCAGGAGCAAGGCTCCCTGGATGAGACACCGGTGGCAACCCCCGAGGAGCCGGTGGTGATCTCGGATTACCAGCCGGCGAGCGAGGGCCCGGAGATTGTTATCCGGCCCGGTGAAAAGGAAGTGTTCTACGAATACCGGGTTAATGGCCAACTCATGGAAATCAAGGTCGTGCCGGAGGCCGGACCGGAGTATTACCTGGTGCCGGCAGACGGTGGCGGCTGGATCCGGGAAACCGAGTCCGACATGCTGGTGCCCAGCTGGGTGATTTTCCGTTGGTAAACCGCAATCAGATCAGGTCGATGGTGACCGGCGATGAACGTCGGCTCTCCAGCCCCTCGATATCCACGGTGGTAATTGCAAACTCATAAGCGCCCGGAGCCATCTGCGCCAGAGAGAGGCTCGTTGTAGCGGGGCTTTCAATGCGGATCACCTTGAAGTTTTCCTGATGCCTCAGGCGGTAGTAAATTCTGAATTCGGCGATTTCTCCGGGTTTCAATGAGGAGCCATCTTCGCGCGTCAGCGGAGCCGTCCACCTTAGCTCTCTCCCCTCGGTCGCCGAGTCTCCGGATACTTGGGAATCTCCTCTGCAGCCAGCAAGAAGGAAAAGCGTGGCCAGCAATAGCAGAAGAATTCGGGGCAATGGCAGGTGTCTTGGTCTACTGGTGATCATCGTTACTCACATACGTGCCGGAAATCGGCCTGATTTTAGGAAAAGCGTATGGAGCCAGAATAAAACGGGGAGACGGGCTTTATTAACAGCCCGGCATTATGCCAGTCCGGTTTTCAGGATCAAGTGAATAATCCGTAAAACCCCTTATCCGTGCACCTCCTGCTTTTAGTATGAACATTCTAATTTTAGGGCGTAACTTCGATTGTGAGATTAAAGAAAGGCCCTCGTTGCACTGGTTTCGACAGGGTCTTGAAACCTTCAGGAAACCAAGGAGATTCATCATGGGTAAACTCAAGTCCTATCAGGAACAGCTTCAGGAAATCGTCGACAAAGGCATCAATGCCGCTGAAGAGCAGCAGAAAAAACTGGCTGCCAAGCCGTTCGACTACGCAGAAAAGCTGGAGTCCGAAGCGCGTGAATACAGCGTGAAGACCCTGCGCAAGCGCTACAACGGCTACAGCGATAGCCTGTTCGAGCAACTTCGCAACCTGAACAGTCGTTTCGGCAGCTTCGCTGGTGACCTGGTCGCCAAGCTGGAGAAAGAAGCCGCAGAAGGCGCGGATGCCGTGGCAGAAGCCGCTGAAGACGTATCTGACGCTGCCAAGGATGCCAAGAAATCAGTTGAGCCGAAGAAGCCGGCTGCCCGTAAGACCACTGCGCGCAAGACCACTTCTACTGCCAAGAAGAGCACCGCTTCTGCCTGAGCGGCGGATAGCGTCTCACCGGCAGGTGAGTGAAATGAAAAAGGCCGCCGGGTAAAACCGGCGGCCTTTTTGTTTTGCAGGGGCGTTCCTGTGAAAAATCAGTCTTCGGTTTCGTTGTGATCAAGTGGTACGGTCCGCGCCTCGCCAGTGACCTCTTCCAGGCGCTCTATGTCGGCCTCGAAGGCCTTGCGCAGCTCTTCGATTTCCTGGGTTTGTGAGGTAATTTCCCGCTCAATATCTCGTATCTGGGATTCCAGGCGCCGGATTTTTTCCAGCGTGGCCTCTGGAATCTCGCGACCGGCCCGCTCCATGTTGGCGGCGCGGCTTTGTTCGCTATCCAGCTGGCTGGATATCACCGAGATGTTGCCTCGTTTGAGCTGTATCAAGCCCTCAAGCTCCCGGATTTTCCGATGCATGGCTTTTACCGCCTGATCCGGATGGCTGAAGCGCTTCAGTAGCGCGCGGTCCTTCTCGCGTTGCTCCGCGAGTTCCTTCTGGCGCTGCTTTTCCGCTTCCCGGGCGGCAATCTCTTCCTCGGTTGGCGCCGGCGGAATGGTCTCAATGACGCGGCCATTGTTGCTCAAAATGTCATAGCCACGTTTGGTGGCTTCCTGGGGGATGGTGCTGCTGATGACGATCTGGCCGTTTTCATCCGTGTAACGGTACATATTGGCCGCGACCTGGGTAGAGAAACCCAGGGCGAGCGCCAATGCTGTAGCTTTGACAGATATTGCGGTCAGACGATTGGCCATCAATCAGACTCCGTAACGATCCCGATAACTGGCCACCTTTTCGGCATGCCCGGCGAACTCCGGGTTGGCTTTGAGGTAGTCCAGCACTTGCTCAAGACGAATGATGCTCACCACCGGGATGCCGAATTCCTTTTCCACTTCCTGGATGGCGGACAGTTCGCCATTACCTTTTTCCTGACGATCGAGGGCAATAAGCACGCCTGCCGGTTCGGCCCCGGCAGCCCGGATGATGTCGATGGATTCCCGGATCGCTGTTCCGGCAGTGATTACATCATCAACAATCAGTACCTGGCCCTGTAACGGTGCGCCAACAATGTTGCCGCCCTCACCATGATCTTTCTTTTCCTTGCGGTTAAACGCAAAGGGTTTGCTGTTACCGTCTGTAGCCAAGGCCATGGCGGTAACGGTGGCCAACGGAATGCCCTTATAGGCAGGGCCGAAAATAATGTCATAATCCAGCCCGCTGCGTGCTATCGCGGCGGCATAAGCCTTGCTTAACTGAAGCAGGTCGTCCCCGGTATTGAACAGACCGGCGTTAAAGAAGTAGGGGCTGGTTCGGCCCGACTTGAGCGTGAACTCACCAAAGCGTAGTACATTCCGGCGGATGGCAAATTCGATAAATGTTTGCTGATAGTCGTGCATGACAAGGCTTCTGGCGGGTGTTGATCTTTAATTAGCGCGTAAAAACGGTATCATACACACAAACCGAATCAGGGAACACGTATGCGGGTAGTATCAATCAGCGTCAATGGCCTCGCCCAGGCTGTTGAAAAAGGCTTTTTCGACTGGCTGGCAGAGCAGGACGCTGACGTGGTCTGTGTCCAGGATCACCGCATGCGGGCCTACGAGATTGAAGACTACAACCTGATTCCGGAAGGGTACGAAGCCTATTTCATTGATGGCGAAAAAAACGAGGATGGTGGTGTCGGTATCTACACCCGCCATTTCCCGAAAGCCATCATGTACGGGTTCGCCAATGAACAGGCAGATCGCGAAGGCCGGTTCATTCAGGCCGATTTTGACAAGGTGTCTGTCGCCTGCGTGCTGGCGCCCTGCGCCCTTGGCCGAGAAGAAGAGCTGATCGGCGAGGACGACCTCACGGTGCTGGATCACAAGGACGAGTTCATGGAGTCCTTCGGCCTGCACATGCAGAAAACACTGCGCAAGCGTCGGCAGTTCATCTTCTGCGCCAACCTCCAGACCGCCCATCACGTAACCGATGCCAGCCCGCTTTACCACAAACTGGATTTCTCCGGCTTTCTGCCCCACGAGCGTGCGTGGCTGGATCGCCTGTTCGATGAAATGGGCTGCGTTGATGGCTTCCGTGAGATCAATAAGCAAAGCAACCAGTTCACCTGGTGGCCCGAACAGGCCGAGGGTTCCCGGAAGAATGCCGGCATCCGGGTGGATTACCAGCTCCTGACCCCGGGAATTCGCAAGACCATCGAAGATGGCTGGATTGACGACTCAACCCGCTTCTCCGATCACGCCCCCGTGATCATGGATTACGACATCGAAATCGGCTTCTAAGTCTGGGGGAAGACGCCTGTGTGGCAATGCTTCCCCAGACACGCTACGAGCACATCCATGTGCGCTTGTTTCGGGCCGTCCCTGGCCCTCAACAGTCTGGGGAAGCATCACCACACAGGCGTCCCGGACTTTAAGAGTTGTTCGAACAGTAGCGTGTCCCGGAAAGGTTTCCCCCTGCGGACACGCGGGCGGCCTACTCAGTAGTCGTCAGGCCTCCAGAGCAGCCTTTTGAATCTCAAACAACTGCTCAATACCCTGTTTCGCCAGGGTCAGCATGCTGTCCAGCTCTGACTGGTCGAACGGAGCTCCTTCCGCTGTTCCCTGAATTTCAATGAAGCCGCCCTGGTCAGTCGTGATCACGTTCATATCGGTCTCGGCTTCGGAATCTTCCGGGTAGTCCAGATCCACCACTGGGGTGCCTTTGTAAACACCGACTGAGAGTGCAGCGACCATCTGCTTGAGGGGCGATTTCTTAAGGCGCTTCTCGGCGACCAGGTGATTCAGGGCATCGACCAGGGCCACGCAGCCGCCGGTGATCGCCGCGGTGCGGGTACCGCCATCGGCCTGGATGACGTCGCAGTCAATGGTGATGGAGTGTTCACCAAGGGCGGTCAGATCAACGGCGGCGCGCAGGGACCGACCAATCAGGCGCTGGATTTCGACGGTGCGACCACCCTGTTTGCCGCGGGCAGCCTCGCGGCCCATCCGGCTGCCGGTGGAGCGGGGAAGCATGCCATATTCGGCTGTGATCCATCCCTTGCCTTCGCCCCTCAGAAATGGGGGAACCTTGTTTTCGACGGAGGCGGTGCAGATGACTTTGGTGTCCCCGAATTCCACCAGCACGGAGCCTTCGGCATGACGGGTGTAGTTGCGGGTAATTCGAACATCTCTGGGTTGCTCGGGCGTTCTGCCGCTTGGACGCATAGTATTTCCTGAAATCATTATTGAATGTCCGGGCGCGTGTCCCGGTCGAACGTTTGTCGAAAAGGCCGGTCAGTATAACACGTTGGTGTTGGGCTTTTGTCCCGTTCGCCGACGCTGTTAGGAGCCTGTTAGACTGGGTTTATCATTATCTATCGAAGCGGAGCCAACATGATTCGAAGTATGACCGCATTTGCCCGCAAGGATGTCCAGGGAGACTGGGGTACGCTGACCTGTGAAATCCGGACCGTCAACCATCGATATCTGGAGCCCTCATTCCGGTTGCCGGAGGCTTTCAGGGAACTGGAAAACCGGTTTCGGGAAGAGCTGAGAAAACAGCTGAAACGGGGCAAGGTGGATGTGTCCATGCGCCTGCAGTCTGCAGAGAAGGCGTCCCAGAGCTTCGAGATCAGCGAAGACATGGCCCAGGCGGTGAATGAGGCGGCCAACCACATCAACCGGATGCTGGATAATCCGGCCCACATCAATGCCCTGGATATCCTCCGATGGCCGGGCGTATTGTCTGTGCCGGAGCACGATTACAGCCCTGCAAAAGAGGCTGCTATAGGACTCTTCGAACAGACCGTGTACGACCTGGCCTCGGTACGCGAGCGTGAGGGGGAGCGCCTGCGGCCACTGTTCGAGGATCGCCTCAATACCATGGGCAGTCTCGTTGCCGATGTGCGTAAACGCATGCCTGAATTGCTCGAGGCCCAGGAAAAAACGCTTCGGGAGCGATTTGAAAAAGCCAAAGTGGAGCTGGATGCCGAGCGGGTGGCCCAGGAGATGGTCATGCTGGCCCAGAAGAGCGATGTTGCCGAAGAATTGGATCGGTTGGGCGCGCATATTGGCGAGGTGACGGATACCCTCAAAAGCGACGACGCTATAGGCCGGCGGCTCGACTTCCTGATGCAGGAACTGAACCGGGAGGCCAACACCCTGAGCAGCAAGAGTATCGATGCCGGCGTCACACGCATTGCAGTGGATCTCAAGGTGCTCATCGAGCAGATGAGGGAGCAGGTGCAGAACCTGGAATAGCCCTGGCTTCTGCTGTAGTGGTCAGCTCTGGTTCTGTTCCAGGGTTTCCAGCTCTGCGGGCAGTTCGAACACCATCTTGCGTTTGTTGAGGGGGCAGTCGAATTCGAGATAGAAGGCCAGGAGCTGCAAGGGAACGCCTGCGGCCCGACCATACAGGCGATCACCGAGTATCGGGTGCCCGAGGCCAGCCAGATGGCGGCGGATCTGGTGCTTCCGACCGGTCTCGATACTGACCTGGAGCAGGGAAGTCTGCTCAGCCTCATTGGTCGCCAGTGTCGAAACATGACTGACCGCCGGTTTTCCCTCAACGGGCGCATCAACCACCTGGTCTTGCGTCTCCATCACGCCACACACTCGCGCTTTGTAACGCTTGGTCATGGTTCTGCCTGAAAAGCGCTGGGAAAGGGCGCCTGCGGCTTTCGGGTCATGGGCAATCAGCATCAGCCCGGCGGCATCGGCATCAAGTCGGTGGATCAGGTGGCAGGGGCGCTGGAGCTGAAGTTCCGCCAGGCGAAGCAGGCTGCAATGGTCACCCCACTGTGAGCCCTGGGCCAGCAGGCCATGAGGCTTGAACCACACGGTGTAGCGCTCCAGATCCTTCAGTAGAACCGGACCCTCCGGTTTTCTCGCCAACACCTTTTCATCGTAGTAAAGCTGCAGCCGGATGCCCGGCTTGAGTTCCTTGGTGGCGCGGCGCAGTCGAAGGCGTTTGCCCTTGTGCGTCCACCAGCAAGCACCCTTCGCCATGGCATCCTTGATTTTCTGTCGGGAGAGCCCCGGCGCCGCCTCACTCAGGGCGTCTATGGCTTTGCTGGTTTGTTTCAGGGTGATATCGATGGTGGTTCGCATGGGATTTTGCAGTCATTGAGCGGATGGATAGGCAAATGGTATCAGCTGGCTCGCCTCTGGGGTGCGGTGTTTTGGCAAAGTCCGTATAATTCCCGGCTTTACCGGTCGAAACAGGCGGCCGTCGCGTTCAGGTTTGGAGTTCTCGGGTTATGAGTCAGGCAGTTGAGCAGGGTACTCTGTACGTTATCTCCGCGCCATCCGGTGCCGGCAAGACCAGCCTTGTGGCGGAAATGCTCCGCAATGACGAGAAACTCGGCGTGTCCGTTTCCCATACCACGCGCACTATGCGAGAAGGTGAGCAGGACGGGGTGAATTATCATTTCGTGGGCAGGGTCGAGTTTGAGGCGATGATCGCCCGGGGCGATTTTCTTGAGCACGCCGACGTCTTTGGTAACTACTACGGTACCTCTCAGGTCTGGGTTCGGGAAACCCTGTCAAAGGGCCAGGATGTGATCCTGGAGATTGACTGGCAGGGCGCCGCCCAGGTGCGCCGACTGATTCCCGAGTGTGTCAGCATTTTCATCGTTCCTCCTTCGCCTGAAGTGTTGCGCCAGCGACTGGTCGGCCGTGGCACCGATGCGCCGGAAGTGGTGGAGCGTCGTTTGGCAGAGGCTGAGGAGGAGTGCCGTCACGCGGTGGAGTTCGATTACCTGGTGGTCAACGATGACTTCGCCGCTGCGCTCGCTGATCTGCTGGCCATTGTTCGCGCCCAGCGCCTGCGCATGGAGGTTCAGCAGCCCAGGCACCGGGCGCTCCTGGCGGGGTTGTCGGGCCCGCGCTGATACGGGGTTTTCCTGTATACAAATTGAACCGGTCACAGTAAACTGTGCGGTCTGCTGAAAACAGTCATTTTATGAGTCGGGGAAGTTATGGCACGAGTTACCGTTGAAGATTGTCTGGAAAACGTAGATAACCGCTTCCAGCTGGTAATGCTGGCAACCAAGCGTGCCCGTCAGCTCGCTACCAAGGGTGCCGAGCCGATGGTGGCTGAAGAAAATGATAAGCCCACGGTTATCGCCCTGCGCGAAATTGCCGAAGGCAAGGTTACTCGTGATCTGCTCAAGGAAGACGACGACGAGTAAGGCACCTGCGGCCAGGTACATAAGTATCTGTCCGCAAGTGAGAAGCATTGAAATCTGTCCCCGCGGTTTTATAGTGTAACTATAGAACGTTGCTGGAAGGACTATGGAAGGACCCGGATGCGTGCATTCGGGTTTTTTTGTCCCTGAATTTCATGGAATTGTGGAGGCGCGGTGTCGGCAGAGGCTACGGTTGAAGGACTGGCTCGAGAGCTCAGCTCCTATCTTGATACCAATCGCATCAACCAGGTGCGAAGGGCCTACTATTACGCCGAGCAGGCCCATGAGGGCCAGATGCGCAAGAGCGGCGACCGCTACATTACCCATCCCCTGGCTGTTGCCCATATTCTCGCCGACCTGCGGCTGGATCATCAGAGTCTGATGGCGGCCATGCTCCATGATGTGATTGAAGACACCGGTATTCCCAAGGACGCTCTGGCGGAACAGTTTGGCGAGGACGTTGCGGAACTGGTGGATGGTGTCAGCAAACTGACCCAGATCGAGTTCCGCTCCAGGGCGGAAGCCCAGGCCGAAAACTTCCAGAAAATGACCCTGGCCATGGCGCGGGACATCCGGGTCATTCTGGTGAAGCTGGCGGACCGGTTGCACAACATGCGCACGCTCGGCCCGATGCCTTACGAAAAGCGCCAACGCATCGCCACCGAAACACTCGACATCTATGCCCCCATCGCGAACCGCCTGGGCATGCACTCCATCTGCACCGAGCTTGAGGACCTGGGCTTTACCTCCCTGTACCCCATGCGCTCCAAGTACATTTCCAAGGCCGTGGACAAACTCCGAGGCAGTCATCGGGAAATTATCGAGGATATCCGCGGGAAGCTGCAGGAAAAGCTGGAGGAGCGAGGCCTGCCGGGCCGGATTCTGGGCCGGGAAAAACACCTGAACAGCATCTATAACAAGATGAAGTTCAAGCAGAAGTCCTTCCATGAAATCATGGATGTGTATGCCTTCCGGATTATTACCGACACCGAAGATGACTGCTACCGCATCCTTGGCGCCGTTCACAGCCTGTACAAGCCGCTGCCTGGCCGGTTCAAGGACTACATTGCCATGCCCAAGGCCAATGGCTATCAGTCGCTCCATACCACCCTGTTCGGTATGCATGTGAACATCGAGATCCAGATCCGTACGGAGGAGATGGAGCACATCGCCAACAACGGTATCGCGGCTCACTGGATGTACAAGAACGAGCCCAGCAGCGTAACCAGCGTGAATCAGGCGCGGGTGGACCGCTGGGTGAAGGGGTTGATGGAAATGAGGGAGCGGGCCGATGACTCCATGGAGTTCATCGAACACGTGAAAGTGGATCTGTTCCCGGATGAAATCTACGTGTTCACGCCCAAAGGCCGCATCATGGAGTTGCCCAGCGGGGCAACGCCGGTGGACTTCGCCTACGCCATCCATACCGATATTGGTAACGCTACCGTTGCCTGTCGCATCAACCGCAACCTGGGTTCATTGAGTCAGCCTTTGCAGAGTGGCCAGACCGTCGAGATCATTACCGCACCCGGGGCCCGGCCTAACCCGGCGTGGCTGAGTTTTGTGGTGACCGGCAAGGCGCGCAGCAGTATCCGTCATGTGCTCAAGAGCCAGAAGCGCGCGGAATCGCTGGAGCTGGGCCGCACATTGCTCAAGAAGTCCCTCAAAGGCTTTGGCGCGAAACTGTCAGAGATCAGCGACGCCCAGAAGCAGGCGGTCGTGAATCATAATCAGGTGAACAGTTTTGATGATCTGATCAGTGACATCGGCCTGGGCAATCGTATGGCCTACCTGGTTGCCCGTCAGCTTGTCAGCGGCTCCGAAGAAACTGAGGCAGCTGAGGGGCCTCGCGATATCGAGGGTGGCAATCACAGCCCCGTGACCATCCGTGGCACCGAAGGTTTGCTGGTCAGGTTCGCCAGCTGTTGTAAGCCGATTCCGGGAGACCCGGTGGTTGGGGTGATGGATTCCGGCAAAGGCATGGTGATTCATTCTGATACATGCTCCCGCTTGCCGGAGGATGACGAGGGCCGGGCCCGCCTGACCCATCTGAAGTGGGCCAAGGACATTACCGATGAGTTTTCGGTTGAACTGCGGGTAGAGCTGGAGCGCCAGCGTGGTGTGATTGCCGAGATGGCCAATGCCGTAGCCATGGCTGACGGAAACATCGAGCGCATTAATGTGGAAGAGCAGAATGCCCGGTTTGGCGTTGTCAGCCTGGTGGTGCACGTCAATGGTCGGCGGCACCTGGCCCGGGTAATGCGTCGAATCCGCAACATTCGTGCAATTACCCACATCAGCCGCGTGCGGCACTGAACCCGACCAAAGCCCGGTTGACAGGCGCGCGCCGCAAGGGCGACGATTGGCGTTTTGGATGAGAGGAAATCAAGGGTCATGACCAACAAATCTGTAATTCAGACCGAGAATGCGCCCCAGGCGATCGGTACATACTCCCAGGCGGTCAAGGCAGGGGACACCGTGTACCTGTCTGGCCAGATTCCGCTGGTACCGGAAACCATGGAAGTGGTCGCCGGCGATTTTTCTGCCAAGACCCGGCAGGTGTTTGATAACCTCAAGGCTGTCTGCGAGGCCGCCGGTGGCGAGCTGAAGGACATCGTGAAGCTGAATATCTACATGACTGATCTGGCGAATTTCGCCACGGTCAATGAGATCATGGCCACCTATTTCCAGGAACCGTATCCGGCACGCGCGGCGGTGGGTGTCGCGGCGCTGCCCAAGGGTGTGCCCATTGAAATGGAAGCGGTGATGGTGCTCAGCTAAGACCTGATGACAGCAGAATTCAGAAAAGGCGGCCTCGGGCCGCCTTTTTTATTTTTAATGCCGAAGGCTCAGCCCTGGTCGATCATGGCACGGTAGCCGGCCCGGAAATCCGGATAGCGGAACTGAAAGCCGGTGCTCAGCAGTCTTTTGTTGCAGCAGCGTTTACTGCCGGCCCGCCCGCCTTTTCGGGCATTGGGCTTTGGCTCGGCACAGGGTGTTTGCTGCCGGACCCAGTCCACCACCTCATCAAGCCGCACCGGCTCGCAGTCGCTGGCAAGGTAGCAGGTTTGAAGAGCCGCTCCCGAAAGTGCCAGCTTCACCAGATAGGCCGCCGCGTCTGCGGCATCGTCTTCATGAATCCGGTTGCTGAACGGTGCTGGCTTGGTCGGATTCATGCGTCCCGCCTGAACCTCCTCAAGAAAACGCCGCCGGGAGGGCCCATAAATGCCGCTGTAACGAATGATCGTTGCCGGATGGCCGCTTTCCAGCGCGGTCTGCTCACCGGCCAGAACCTGCTCGCCGCTGAACCGGGCGGGTTTGGCAGGGCTGAGTTCATCGACCCAGCTATCGTCATCCTGTGAATAGACACTGCTGCTACTGACAAAGAACAGGTGCTTCAGCGATTGACCGCCCAGGGCTTCCAACAAGTTTGCCAGGCCGGTCACGTAGGCGTCCCGATAACCCTGCTCATCGTAGCTGGAGGGCGTCAGGCAATAGAGAACGATGTCGAGCCCTTCCGGCAGTTTACCGCTGAGGGTTTCCGGTTGGGTCAGGTCGGCGCCGATGCCTTGAATGCCCTCGGGAACCCGGTCGGGGTTTCGGCGCAGGCCGTACACGGTGGCCGAGGTTTCCAGGCGGCTGGCAATGGCACCCCCGAGTTTGCCGCAACCGGCCACCAGAATTCGGGGCGCCTTACTACCTTCGGTGATTGCCATAGACAATTTCAATCCTTATGCTTGACCTCATAAATTCGTGAAACTTCGACCCGCATCTTTCTGACCGGAGCTCACCATGACTCTCACCGAGTTACGATACGTCGTTACGCTGGCCCGCGAAAGGCATTTTGGCCGGGCCGCAGAGCGTTGCCATGTCAGTCAGCCAACGCTCAGTGTTGCCGTTAAAAAGTTGGAGGATGAGCTCGGAATCCCTCTGTTCGAGCGAAGCAAAAGCAGCATCCGTGTCACCGAAACCGGCCTACGCATTATTGAGCAGGCACAGCGTGTCCTTGATCAGGTAGGCCTGATCAAGGACATGGCGCAGGATGGCAAGAACCAGCTCAACTCACCTTTGAAAGTGGGTGCCATCTATACCATTGGTCCCTATCTGTTCCCGCACCTGCTGCCGGAACTGCGGCGTGCTGCTCCGGAAATGCCGCTTTACATTGAAGAGAATTACACTGCCAACCTGAGGCAGAAACTCCGGCAGTCCGAGCTGGACGCCATTATTATTGCCCTGCCGTTTGAAGAGCCGGAAGTGGTTACCCTGCCGCTGTACGACGAGCCGTTTGTTGTCCTGCTGCCTGCCGGACACCCGCTGGCAAGCAAGGAGCAGTTGACGGCCGATGAACTGGCTAAAGAGCAATTGCTATTGCTGGGGCCAGGCCACTGTTTCCGGGATCAGGTGCTGGAGTCCTGTCCACCCCTGGTGGAGGCGGTAACGCATCGGGCCAACAACGGCTCACCGGCTCTGGTCACCGAAGGCAGTTCCCTGGAAACCATTCGCCATATGGTCGCCTCCGGTCTGGGCATCACGGTACTGCCACTCTCGGCCGCCACGGCCATGCAGTACCATGAGGACATTCTGGCCGTTCGGCCGTTCGCGCCGCCGGTGCCGTTCCGCACGGTGGCTCTGGCCTGGCGGGTTACCTTCCCCCGGCCCAAGGCTATTGATGTGCTGTCCCTGGCTGCCAGTCAGTGCCGGGTCATTGAAAAGGCGAAAACGGATACGCCGGCTGTGGCCGAAAGCGCCTGAGCCTGACTATGACGTCACTGGATGACATACCGGTCACCCAGCTCAAGGGCGTAGGGAACGCCCTGGCGGAGAAACTCGCCAAGCTGGGTATCACCTCCCTGCAGGATCTGTTGTTCCATTTGCCCCATCGGTACGAAGACCGCACCCGTATCGTACCCATGGGAAGCCTTCGCATTGGCGATGTGGCGGTGGTTGAAGGGGAGGTGATGAAAGCCGATCTCGTGATGGGGCGCAGGCGCAGCCTGCAGGTGACTCTGCGGGATAACAGCGGCTTCCTGGTGATGCGTTTTTTTCATTTCAACGCCGCCCAGAAGAACCAGCTGAGCGAGGGCGCCAGGGTTCGCTGCTTTGGCGAGGTTCGTCCGGGCCGTGCAGGTTATGAGTTTTACCACCCGGAATACCAGGTTAATCCACCGCCTATGCCAGCTGAAGGTGAGGCTACCCTGACGCCGGTTTACCCACTGACCGAGGGGATTCAGCAGCCCCGGGTGCGCTCGCTGTGCCAGCAGGCCCTGGGCTATCTCCAGCGGTTCCCGATTCGCGACTGGCTGCCGGAGAATCTGCTGACCGAGTACCAGTTGCCCGGAATCACCGACGCCGTGCAGCTTGTGCATTCCCCTCCTGCGAGCGCACCGGTAAATCTCCTGATGGAGGGGCGTCACCCGGCTCAGCAGCGCCTGGTAATGGAGGAGTTGCTGGCGCACCAACTTAGCTTGCTTCAGGTACGCGAACAAATCCAGGCCAGGGAGGCGCTGCCACTTTTGCCCACGGGGGATCTGCCCGACCGTTTCCTGGATTCCCTGTCTTTCGCGCTCACCGGTGCCCAGCGTCATGTGCTGGCCGACATCCGTCAGGACCTGAGTCAGCCGCTGCCAATGCTCCGGCTTGTCCAGGGGGATGTTGGCTCCGGCAAGACCGTGGTGGCGGCGCTAGCCGCCTTGCAGGCCATTGGCGCCGGTGCCCAGGTGGCATTGATGGCGCCCACCGAAATCCTCGCTGAACAGCATTTCCAGAATTTCCGGGCCTGGCTGGAGCCACTCGGTATTCGCCTCGCCTGGCTATCCGGGAAGGTCAAGGGTAAGGCCCGGGCTGAAACACTGGACGCGGTCCAATCCGGCAATGCCACCGTGGTGATAGGCACCCATGCCTTGTTCCAGGAAGACGTCGAGTTTCACCGCCTTGCCCTGGTGATCGTGGACGAACAGCATCGTTTCGGCGTACACCAGAGGCTGGCCTTGCGGGAAAAGGGCGTGGGTGGGTCGCTGGCACCCCACCAGCTGATCATGACGGCAACGCCGATTCCCCGAACGCTGGCCATGAGCGCCTATGCAGACCTGGATACCTCAGTTATTGACGAACTTCCGCCGGGCAGAAAGCCGATAGAAACCATCGTGATTCCCGACAGCCGCAGGGAAGATGTGATTGAACGGGTTCGCAGCGCTTGCCGTGAAGGGCGACAGGCCTACTGGGTTTGCACTCTCATAGAAGAATCCGAAGCCCTGCAGTGTCAGGCGGCAGAGGTCACCGCTCAGGAGTTGGCCGAGCGATTGCCGGATCTGAAGGTGGGGCTGGTGCACGGGCGGCTAAAGGCTCAGGAAAAGGCGGCGGTGATGGAGCAGTTCAAGGTAGGCGAATTGGATCTGCTGGTTGCAACCACGGTTATTGAGGTGGGCGTGGACGTACCGAACGCCTCGCTGATTATCATTGAAAACCCTGAACGGCTTGGGCTGGCACAGCTGCATCAGCTTCGCGGTCGTGTTGGCAGGGGCGAGCAGGCCAGTTTCTGTGTGCTGATGTATCACCCGCCGTTGTCTGTGAATGGCAAGGCACGGCTACAGGCCCTGAGGGACAGTCAGGATGGCTTCTTCATCGCCGAGAAAGACCTGGAAATCAGGGGGCCGGGAGAGGTGTTGGGGACCCGGCAAACCGGTATGATGCAGTTTCGGCTGGCGGACTTTGAACGGGACAAGGGGTGGATCGAGCCGGTTCGGGAAATGGCGCCAGGCCTGATGGCTCACCCGGAGATTGTCCGCGCTCTGGTTCGACGTTGGCTTGGTGAAAGAACCCGTTACGGCGATGTGTAAAAACGTCCATTCGGTCGCTGAGTGCGTATGAAAGCGGTCTGGAAATAGAGTTCGGTCAACGTCAGGGTAATTTCTTTGCCCTATACTGAGTTTAGTGTGAATTTCAGGCTCGGCGTATACGACGGAAAACAGGAATATTCGGGAGAGATTTATGGAATTACCTGTCGCAGTTCAGCAGGCTCTGGGGGAGACAGCAGCTGGTGTATCCCTGAGGGATGCAGGCCAGGCGAGCCAGAAAGAACTGTTGCGAATGGTTCTGCTCAGTGATGAGCAAGGGAATCTGCAGGTAATCTGCCGGCGCGACGATCTGATTGATCTGGAACAGCTGAACAAGCAGCTTGGCCGCGATCTTCGCCTGATGAAGCGGCGTGAACAGTTGCGGGTTCGGGAAAGGGCCGGTCTCAAGGCGCTTCCGGCTCTGCCGTCACTGACAGGCTGGCCAACCGTGGTCGATGAACGCGTGGATGACCTGCCGGCGGTTGCCCTGGAACTGGGCGAGCAGAATCTGGCGATGGTCATGCCAGCAGAGGATTTCCGGGCCCTGACCGCCAAGGCGGATCGGCGTTCCTTCGCCGTTGCTCCGGAATCCATCAACGTGAATCTTGATGACCACGGCAGGGATCGGGACCAGTTTCATTCCGCCATCAAGAAATTCACCGGCCTGAGAATACAGCAGCGACTGGAAGACACTCTGGAGCTGCCGCCTCTGCCGGAAACGGCCCAGCGGATTATCCATCTCAGGGTCAATCCCAACGCCGTCATGGGTGACCTCGTTGATATTGTCGAGAGTGACCCGAGCCTCGCGGCACAGGTGGTCAGCTGGGCATCCTCTTCCTTCTATGCGGCGGCGGGCCAGGTAAAGTCAGTGCACGACGCCGTTTCCCGGGTACTCGGTTTCGATCTGGTCATGAACCTGGCGATGGGCCTTTCTCTCGGGCGGGCACTAAAGCAGCCCCAGGATCACCCGGAGGGCTACGTTGATTACTGGCAGCAGGCAATCTGGCAGGCTCAGTCAGCGGGCATCCTGGCCAGCATGATGCCTCGTGGTGAGCGACCAGTGTTCGGCCTTGCCTACCTCGGCGGACTGCTCCATAACTTCGGTCATCTGGTTCTTGCACAGGTGTTCCCACCGCATTTCAAGCTGGTGTGCCGGTCACTTGAAGTTAATCCCCATATTGATTCTTCGGTTATCGAGCACTATCTGCTTGGCATTACCCGGGAACAGATCGCCGCCCAGTTGATGGAGAACTGGGGCATGCCGGATGAGGTCACCCTGGCGATCCGCTACCAGAAGAACCCCTCCTTCGATGGCACTCACAGCGTCTATGCCAGGTTGCTGTGGTTGGGCCGTCAGTTGCTAACGGCCAGGGGCGTGGCTCTGGGCGCGGGAGAGGAAGTCAGTCAGGGGTTTTATGATGGGCTCGGGCTTGATCGGGCGCAGGTTGAAGAACAGTTTGATGAACTGGTTAACAGCAAGGACAGTGTGATGGCCATGGCCGGCATGATGAGCCAGTAGCAGGCAGCCTTTTCCAGACTCTTACCAAAAAAGCCGGCCTCAAGGCCGGCAAGCTCACCCGCTTTATTGCAGTGTCGTCCAAACTTATCAGGAGAAAACAACGTTAGGTGGCACCTTCCGCAGATGATAGGTGCGTCCCTGATTTCAATTTAGACCCTGATAGAAAAAAGAAAAGTCAACAGTTGTAACTGTGAAGGAATGAGCAGGGTGTCAGTTTTTCGAATCTACAGAACCTTTTGATTTGCTGAACTAAAATATCTGTTTTACCACTATTCAAGTTACAAAATGTTACAAAAATGAGGTTTGACCAGTTGCTGCGAGCGCGTAACTGCGGTCAAAAAGAATGGTGTCGGACAGCCGTTGCCGCTCTGCGAATCTCGTCGGCGTGTTTCTGCTCAACCTCGAATCGTTCCTTGTCCATTTTATCCACGAACTTCGTTTCCGTTGCCTGACGGGCCCGATGGGTGGGCATGTGCTGCAGTTGGTCGTGTACTTCCTGAAAAATCCTGAAAGGCGCCTGATCCAACAACTCCGGGGCAATGTGGTCGAGGAGGCCCTTTAGCCTGAGGCAGGCTTCCGAGTATTCGATCTGGTCCTCTTCAACGGCCATAGCTATGACCCGGATACTGCGGATCATGTCTTTTCTGCGGTTGGTCTGGAACTCCTCGGCCTTGGCCTGCCGCTTGCGATTTTCCGAGAGCAATCCTATTTGACGGCGGATAAACACCAGCAAAAGGATGATGGCGACCAGGCCAGCGATGATCAGACTCCATTGCAGCCACTGGGGCATTATCGACTCCTTTTTTGAATCAAGCCCGTTTGCGTTGGCGCTCCGGGCGCCAGACTTTGACACTGACGGGTTGCCCATTCAATACGGAAGTACCGGAGAGCGGATCAATATCGCCGTCGCTGAGCACGTCGTTGATGCTGGCGCCAGCGTGGGCTGTAGCCACCGACTGGCCGGTGCCGTCCCGGTCATGGCCCCAGCCATGGGGAATGGACACCACGCCCGGCATGAGATCCTCGGTAATCTCGACCGGTAAAACAATCTGCCCGGATTCGGATGCAATCTCGGCGGAGTCAGCCGCCTGCAAACCCAGGCGACTGGCATCCCTGGGGTGGATCATCAAAGTGCAACGGTCCTTGCCTTTTACCAGCCGCTGACTGTTGTGCATCCACGAGTTGTTGCTTCGGACATGGCGCCGGCCGATCAGTTGTAGGGAATCTCCTCCGGGAGCTGCCAGGGTATCGCGCAGCCTCCCTAGATCGTCAAGGTAGCGCCTGGGGGCAAGGTTGATCTTGCCGTCGCGTGTAAACAGCCGCTCTGGCAGGGATGGTCGCAGCGGCCCGAGATCGACCCCATTTGGATTATCCTTCAGGGCGCTCAAGGAGAGTCCTTTGGGTAGTTCGTCCCAGTGGCGGTTCAGGGGGCTGAGTTTGGCCAGGCCACGAAGCGGGTTTCGCTTCGGCAGGATGTCAATGGCGAGATCAACTGCGGGCTGCACAAAGCCCCGGGCGCGTCCGGCATCAGCGCCATAGGGACCTGAGCGCAACAGCAGATCAAGAATGGGATCGGGGCCAATCTGTTTGAAAGCGCGCCAGCCCAGCTCCGTGCGCATGGGGAGCTTCCCGCCCTTCTGGAGCTTTTCCAGCCGATGGGCCAGTTCCAGCAAGATCTGCCAGTCATGGCGGGTGTCCGGGCCGGCATCGAACAGTGCTTCGCTGTATTTGGCGAAATTGCGCACCGCAAACATGCTGAAAATCAGGTCGTAGTGGCTGCGTTCCAATGCCGCTGTTGGCGGCAGAATGATATCGGCATGACGGGTAGTTTCGTTCAGGTAATAGTCCACCGAGACCATGAAGTCGAGGCCGGCAAGAGCCTCTTCCAGGCGTCGCCCGTTAGGGCTGGAGAGCACCGGGTTGCCGGCAACGGTGACAAAGGCCCGGATCTGCCCTTCACCAGGTGTCAGCATCTCATCGGCCATGGTGCTGGCCGGGTACTCGCCGGCAAACTCAGGCAACCCCTTGACGCGGCTGTGGCGTTTGCCGAAGTGGCCTTTTTGACCGGCCATGGCGCCGAGTTCCACAAGATCGATCGCCGGTTGCGAAAACAGAACTCCGCCCGGCAGATCCAGTTTTCCGGTCAGGATATTAAGGCAGTAGGCCAGCCAGGTAGCCACACCGCCAAACGTCTGGGTGCTGGTACCCATCCGGGTATACAGGGCCGCCTTCCGGGTATTGGCCAGTTGCCTGGCCAGCGCCCGGATGTCCTCTGCGGAGATGCCGGTGGGCTCGCTGACGGCCTCGGGGGTGAAGCTGAGGGCGGCCAGGCGCAGAAGGTCTACGTCCTTCACCAAGCGCTCGGCCGGTCCAGGATCCACCAACCCTTCTTCAAACAATGTGTGCACCATAGCCATCAGCATCAGGGCATCGCTTCCGGGCCGGATGAAATGGAACTCGTCGGCCAGCTTCGCGGTCTCGGTGCGGCGCGGGTCAACCACGATCATCCTGCCACCGCGCTGTTTCAGGGCCTTGAGCCGTCCTCGAAAGTCCGGAACGGTCATCAGGCTACCATTGGATGCCATGGGATTGGCGCCAATGCAGATAAACAGATCCGTGTGATCGATATCGGGAATGGGAAACAGAACCTGGTGTCCGAACATTTCCAGGCTGGCCAGCATGTGAGGTAGTTGATCGTTGGAGGTTGCCGAGAACCGGTTCTGGGTTCCGATTGCCCGCAGCAACGGCATGGTGGCAACCAGAGAGCCGTGGTTGTGGACATTCGGGTTGCCCAGATAGACGCCGATGCTGTTGCGACCGTGGTCCTGACGGGTCTGGTGGAGTTTTTCGGCGACCAGATCAAAGGCCTCGGCCCATTCCATTTCCTGCCAGCCGCTCTGGGTCTTCCGGATCGGCTTTTTCAAGCGGTCGGGATCCTCGTGCAGGTCTTGCAACGCAACCGCCTTCGGGCAGATATGTCCCCGGCTCAGTGGATCATTTTCATCACCCTTGATGGATGCGATCCGACCGTCCTTCAGTTCGATTGCAACACCGCACATGGCCTCGCAAAGGTGACAGGTACGATAGTGGGTGCCGTTTTCCATGAAGAGGCTCTCCTGGCGGGTTGTTATTGTGTTATCGAGGTTTCAATGTGAAACCAGATTAGCAGCAAATGACTGAGAGGGGGAATGACCATGGGGTATCCTCCTTTGCAAAAAGGGCCAACCCGAAGGCTGACCCTTTGTGCGGACTCCAGAGCTCTTTAGTGGTCCACCGGTATCTCTTTGACCGGGTTGGAGATGAAGTTGAGGTAGACGCCCTGTTCGGGAATCTGAAGAGGCAGATCAATCGTCACAATTTCACCGCCGGGAACGCCCAGGGCTCGCGCCCGAACGTTGATGTCCACCAGATTGGAGTTGCGTTGCTCAATCTGCATCCGGCCGTCATCGAAAAAGGTGATATTGCCTTCGAGTTCAAGCACAAATTCCCTGCCATAAAGATCGTGACGGCCCCCGAGAGGAATTTCCATGTCCGGTGCATCCAGCATCAGTTCCGCCCGGGTCTTGAATACCGGTTGGCCATTGTCGCCTTCGGTGATCACCCCGGGTATCAGGCTGGAACGGCTGCAGGCCGGGCCCGAACACGCCGGATCGTCCTTGGCGTAGCGCATGCGGAGAACCTGGGTATTGGTAATGGATTCCTCCTGAAGTGGGATAAATCCAAAAACCCTGAGCTCTGTGAACACGCTGATCGAAGTGGTCGCCAATTGCGTGGGATACAGGTTCACCAGAATCCCTTCATCGCCGGTTGGTTCATACACGCCAGGGCCAACCACCTCCGTGTTCAGGGCATAGGTCTGATAGATGAACTTGTCTTTCGGGCAACGCTCGCCGGTTTCGCAGCCAACCCGGGCATCGGCAGTACTGGCGACAATAACAGGCGGAGAAGCGGAGGCCTCGTTATTGCGCACCCTCAGTTTGGTTGAATTGGCTGAAGCGGCCCAACCGTCAGCGTCGCTGCCTTCGTGCTCGAAAGGTTCGAGACAGTCCGGGTTGGTATTGGAGTTGCAATCCACAAGGAAATTGGCGTTGGTATCGCGGACTGGCAGGTTCCGAAGCGGCGTGAACACGCTGTCCAGCGGCTCTGTTCCAGTGAAATATATCACCATGTCATCGGGACCGTTGTTGCTGCCACCGTCATCCAGCCCTTCAAGCAGGTCGGTTTTCAGGGCTAATCCATCGGTGTCGCAAATCGAACCGTAGTTTCCGGCTGTACAGGTGCCGGCGTCTTCGGATGATTTCAGGGTGTAGCGGTAGTGTGCGCCAGGCTCCCAGGGCTGGTCCGGGTAGAAGCGGATCCGCTGAAGGTTTTTCTCAAGCCGACCAGGCACATCGCTTTCCAGGACTGTCACCGAGCCATTCGGTTCCTGACTCACTTTTTCAACCATAAACGTGTCGCCGGGAACAATCGAATCCAGATCCATGGACTTTGAGAAGACCACGGTGATGGGGCGATCTGACGGCATGGTACTGACTGGTAGAATGTCTCCGACACCGCCATCCGAATAGCACTGCCCAAGTACGCCAGCGGAGAGGTCCAGCAGGCTGTGGTCGGTTTCGCATGGATAGCCCGGATAGGTGGTCAGGGCCAGGGCAGGGCGTCTGGTTACGGAGGAGTCCCCGATGTCATCCAGTGAAAACTGCAAGGGAGCGGTGGTGGCCGGGTTGCCGGCGAGATCGGTCAAACCATCAACAACGACTTCATAGTCGACTCCATGGCGAAGGCCACCGTCGGGATTGAGGATGATCGCCGTTCCGTCCAGCTTGGTCTCAAGTGCCTCGACGGGAACACCATCAGCGAAAAGCGAGATGCCGGAATCAATGGAGTCCTTGGACAGGGGCTCGTCAAAGAAGAGAATGACTGGATCCCCGGGCCGCTGCATGGACTGGCGCGTGTCTGGAATGGCATTGTCGGGGCCGGGCATCCAACTGACCAGGCTCGGTGGCGTGCTGTCCAATTCACGGAGCATTTCGGCATCAAGTACCGAGTCGGCATCGGTCGCGGCCTGCAGGTGGAACGCGATGGTCGAGTCAGTGTACTCCTGACCGAGAAGGTTGGGCTCCACCATGCCGATGGCGTCGATGGTCAGTACACCATCCTGCACCAGGGCAATGCCGCGCAGCTCCACCCCCATCAAATCCTGAGACAGCGCCGCATTGGGTTGTGCGTTCTCGGTGTTCATGGAGACATCCATAAACAACGTAATGTGCCTTGGTGCGTTGATGTCGTCGGTATAGGGGTTGGGGCTCAGGTAGCCCGAGGCATCTGAGAGCATGGTGACCTTGATGTTGCCGGTTGTCTGGAGTTGGCCGGTGGCGGCATCCAGAACCGGCACTTCCCCACCCACGAGAACATCAAGACTGGTGCTGTTCAGCACGCTGCCGCGGGCAATGCGCAACGGCAGTGCTTCATCGGCCCCGAACGCTGGTGCATAGGCCAGCTCCGCAAACAGGTCGCCGGTCTGTTGGGATGGGCCGGCTTCACCCTGCAGTACGGAATTGAGAGTTACGCCGTTGATGACCTGTCCGTTCAGAACTGACCGGGTTGCGTCCTCTTCCACTGCGCCTGACGCGAGGCCGGAGTCAACGGCCGATTGCTGCAGCACCACCGTGGGTCCGGTTTCTCTGGGCGTGAATGTAAACTCGTGACTGAACGGATCGGTCTGCGGGGAGTTGAGGCTGGCCAGGTTTTCGAGTTGTAGCGTGTAGGTCTGGTTGGTATCCAGAACATCGTCCTTGCTGCCACATTCCCTGGGATCCTCGACCACGCAGGGATCCACGGTTATCCGGTTGCCTTTTACCCGAACCATCGCCGGGACTTCATCGCCGTTGCCATCGCGAAGCTGGATCGACCCGCCCAGGGCCTCCCACTCTGGGTGGACGGGATGGGTCATGGCCAACCGGAAGGTAGAGAAGTTCATGGCCTTGAACGGACCATCATTTGCCGGCACCTGCCAGGCAATACCAAAATCCTCGGCTGAGTTGGTTGTGCTCGCCGGCCCGGAGAAGCCACCCCGGGTCTCGAACTGAATGCCGGCGTCGCCCACCGCGTTGGGCGTGACTATCTGTCGACCGCCTTCGGCCATCAGGGGCTCCCTAAAGGTCACCGTGTACGCGCCGAGCTGGTCGAGCTCTGAGGTAGGGGACAGCTTCAGGCTTTTACCCCCGTCCACCCGGCTGATCGAGAAGGGCACGGGTTGGCCCTGGGATTCCACCAGGATCTTTTCTTGCAGGCCCACATCCTCGTCGGTCAAGGCGTGGCTGAAGCGCAGAACGATGTCGGCCTTCGGGCTGACACCCGCCTGCCCGTCGGTCGGATAGGAATAGATCACAGAGCCGGGAGAGACTGTCTCGTTCATGGTCTGTTCGTCGCCGCCACAGGCGGCTAGCAACAGGGCGGGAACCAGTGCCAGTGTTTTGTTGTACTTCATGGCGTGCCCTCCTTAAAACTTCAGGGTAATGGAGCCGCTGACAACGTGAACGTCGCCGTCTGCCGTAACCGGTGTTTCGTTGCCGTCAAAATCCACCAGCGTGAAATCCCGTTCCTGAAGCTGCTGGTACTGATAACCAATGTCCAGGCGGACGGGGTAGGCCAGCAGACGGGTGCGGTCGTAAGTGGCGCTCAGGCCCAGGCCGACCACGATCTTGTCGGTATCGAGATAATTGATCTCCGGATTGCGAGTGGACTTCAGGGGGGATTCCTCGTAGGCCACACCGCCACGCACGGAGAAATTCTTGTTGAGTGCGTACTCGGCGCCGATTCGGGGAATCAGCACGTCGTCGAACTGAATCCGGCTACCCGCTGGCACTGACTGCTGATCCTTGATTGTGTCGGAAGAAAACTCGTTCTCCAGTTCTGACCAGTTTTGCTGCTCCACGCTGCCCCCGATCCGCCAGTTTTCGCCCCTGTACTGGGCACCAACACCAAAGGTTTCCGGCTGGAAGGAGTCAATGGTAGAGACCGCCAGACTCAGGCCGGGATCCGGGATGGTCTGGGTAACAATAATGTTGGAGTCCACCGATGTAGAAGCAGCTGACTTGGTGCGATAGGTGAATGCGGTTTCCCAGCCGTCCAGGAAACAGTCGCTGTCCGGGCAAAACGTGCTTCCCAGGTCGATGTTGGTGCCCAGGATCGTTTTCAGTGAGGGTTCAGCGTTGACTGCCAGTCGCTCGCGGCTGGTTTCGCCACCGAGGGTCGAGACCGCATCAAGGTTTGCCTGGGCATCCAGGGTAACGCGCACCGAGGCACCGGCGGAGATGCCACGCCAGATTGGCGTAGCGCCCCCGATATTGAGGAACAGGGGTTCTTTTCCATACTGCAGGAACTGGCCGTTCTCCGTGGTTTGCGAATCGAAGGCCAGCATTTCCTTGCCGTATTTCTCAACGCCGGCAATAAAGCCCAGATAGATTGGATGTTTGAAGCGAGTCAAAGAACCCAGATTGGTTTTCATACCAATAAGAACGTGCTGGCTCGGCGAGTTGGCCAGAATATCGCCATTGGCATTCGGGTTGGCAGAACGAAGCTCCTGCTCGGCGTGCAGAATGCCGGCGGTCAGCTCACCACGCTCATCTTTGGTCAAGTAAGCGGGGTTGTAATAGGTGGCGGATACCTGATCGTTAAACATCGACAGGGACTGGGCCGTGGCGACATCCACCGGCATGACACCGTAGGTGGTGCCAAGGTTGCCCATGCTGGCATTAACCGGAAGAGAAAAACCGACAGAGGCGGTGGCGATGGCAAGAGACAGTGCCCTTGACCGGGAAAGGGAGGAAAAAGCCATTGATACACTCCATTACTTCGTTGTTTTTATACTCGCGCCGTGAGGTGTCCTTGCACGGCTGGTATTTTTGTTCAGGAGCTAGTGTATTCGGCTTGTCTTTTGGGGACGTTGGCTTTTTTGACAAAAATTAAGGGCGGGAGAACCATGTATCGATAAGCGATTGACACTTCGTATGGATATTCTTTGTCATTGCGGATACAGGAAGTGGTGGGCCCAGCTGGACTCGAACCAGCGACCAAGGGATTATGAGTCCCCTGCTCTAACCAACTGAGCTATAGGCCCGTTCAGCGAATGCTGTTTTGAAAGGTGTTTCCTGGGGGGAAACAAAGCGGGCGCCATTATACCGGTGAGGTGTGGCGCCCGCTACTGTTGTGGTGCTTATCCGTTGCCCTGGTCGTCGATAAAGCCGCGCAGGTGGTCGGAGCGTGACGGGTGACGCAGTTTGCGCAGGGCCTTGGCTTCGATCTGACGGATCCGCTCCCGGGTTACGTCGAACTGTTTGCCGACTTCTTCCAGGGTGTGGTCGGTATTCATCTCGATACCGAAACGCATCCGCAGTACCTTGGACTCGCGGGCGGTAAGGCCGGCCAGTACCGAGCGGGTGGCTTCGCGCAGGCCTTCCGCGGTGGCGGAATCCACCGGGGAGAGGGCCTGGATATCTTCGATGAAGTCGCCCAGATGGCTGTCTTCGTCGTCGCCGATCGGGGTTTCCATGGAAATAGGCTCTTTGGCGATCTTCAGTACCTTGCGGATCTTGTCCTCGGGCATTTCCATGCGCTCGCCCAGCTCTTCCGGCGTGGGCTCGCGGCCCATCTCCTGCAGCATCTGGCGGGAGATCCGGTTGAGCTTGTTGATGGTTTCGATCATGTGCACCGGAATACGAATGGTGCGGGCCTGGTCCGCGATGGAGCGGGTGATAGCCTGACGGATCCACCAGGTGGCGTAGGTCGAGAACTTGTAACCCCGACGGTACTCGAACTTGTCGACAGCCTTCATCAGGCCGATGTTGCCCTCCTGGATCAGATCCAGGAACTGCAAGCCACGGTTGGTGTACTTCTTGGCGATAGAAATAACCAGACGCAGGTTGGCTTCAACCATTTCTTTCTTGGCGCGGCGGGCCTTGGCCTCACCGATGGAAACGCGACGGTTAATTTCCTTGATGTCGGCAACGTCCAGATCCACTTCGGTCTGCACGTTCTGGATGCGCTTCTGCAGGCGAACAATCTCGTCAATACGCTCGGCCATCGGCGCTGCGTAAGGCTTCTTGCTCTTGGCGATCTTGTCGGCCCAATCGAGGTTGGTCTCGTTGCCCGGGAATGACTTGATGAAGTCCTTGCGGGGCATTTTGCACTCGCGAACACAGATCTGCATGATCGCGCGCTCGTTCTCGCGAACCAGATCATTGGTGGAACGAACCACGTTGACCAGCTCGTCAAACGCCTTGTTGGCGAGCTTGAACGGAGCGAATACCTGGCCCAGCTCGTTCAGTGCTTCCTGGGTTTTCTTGTCGGAACGACCGTGCTTGGCCAAAGCCTTGTTGGCGGCATCCAGCTTTTCGTTGAGCAGTTCGAAACGAAGCCGGGTCTCTTCCGGATCCGGGCCGTTATCGGTTTCTTCTTCCGAGGAGTCGTCGTCATCGTCTGAGTCAGAGTCGGAATCATCAGAGCTTTCGGGGGTGGTGTCCTCACCCATGAACGGCTCGGCATCGTCCGGATCCAGGAAGCCGGTTACGATGTCGCTGATACGGCCTTCGTTTTCAAGAATGCGGTCGTAGGCCTGGATAACGGTGCCAGCGGTGCCTGGGAAGTGGGCAACGGCGGCCATCACATCACGAATGCCTTCCTCGATGCGCTTGGCAATAACGATTTCGCCCTCGCGAGTAAGCAGCTCGACGGTGCCCATTTCGCGCATGTACATGCGAACTGGATCCGTAGTGCGGCCTGCGTCGGTCTCAACAGCGGCCAGAGCGGCGGCGGCTTCTGCGGCGGCGGCTTCGTCAGCGGTGGAATCACCCTCGGTCATCAGCAGGGTATCGGCGTCGGGTGTTTCTTCGCACACCTGGATACCCATGTCATTGATCATGCGGATAATGTCTTCGACCTGATCCGGGTCGGCGATGTCTTCCGGGAGGTGGTCGTTTACCTCGGCGTAAGTCAGGTAACCTTGTTCCTTGCCTCGTGCAATGAGGTCTTTCAAACGTGATTTTTGCGAATTGCCTGACATAGACACCCTGTGAACTCGCTTTTAGACGGAAAAAAGTTAAACAGCCATTATAGCTGTCGCTCGGTTGCTCTGCCACCGAATGGTTAGATGGTGATCAGAGCGTCAAGTTTCAAGTGCTGCTAGTCCCCGGTGCCACCACTCAGGGCTCTCAGCTCCTGTCGTTCCTCGCTCGTGAGGTTGGACAGGTTTCTCAATAGTGTGGCAAGCCTTTGCTGGCGGGCAGCCTCTTCATTCGGGCTCAGCAGCTCTCGGGCGGCTGCCAAGGTGCTTTCCCTTGCCGGAATGTGCTCGATCCCGTCAAACAGGTGGTAAAACCGCTCGCGAGCGGCTGAATCAAGCGCCATCCCGCGCACCAACGTTTTCCGGTCCCGAATGTCGCTTGCCAGAATCCACTCGGCAAAATTCCGGGCCTGATTGAACTGCCGTGAACTGCGGGCCAGCTCGGTCACCTCGGTTGCCAGGTCCGGTGCTTCCAGCAGGGCAAGGCACAGAATGCTGTCCTTGCTGAGCTTTACATCAATCCGATCTTCGGAAACCCGGTCCCGTCGCTCGCCGTTCCGCCGGCCTTTCTGTCCCTGCTGGCGGTTTTGCCACTGGTTCCGGCCGCCGCACAGGCGCAGCATTTCGTGCCACATGGCATCCCGGAGGGTGCTTCTGGGCATTTTGTTCAGCAGGGGCTCAACCCTGGCTCGCAGTTCGCCCCGGTGCTCCGGTAGCTGCAGGTCCAGTCCTTCACTCTGCCGGTCGAACAGGTACCGTGACAGAGGTGTTGCGCCTTCAATGCGCTTCTGGAAGGCCTGCGCTCCCTCCTTGCGCACCAGGGTGTCCGGATCCTCGCCCTGAGGCAGCATCAGAAACTGCAGGTGCAGGCCGTCGGCCATCAGTTCCAGCGCGTTTTCCATGGCCTTGTCGGCGGCCCGGAAGCCGGCCTGGTCGCCGTCGAAGCAGAACACTATGTGCCTGACCTGCTTTAACAGTGCCTGCAGACTGTCCTGATTCGTCGCGGTGCCCAGTGTCGCAACTGCATAGTGAATGCCGTGTTGGGCGAGGGCGATCACGTCCATGTAACCCTCAACCACCAGCAGCTTGTCTAACTGCCGGATGGCCTGCTTGGCTTCGAAAAGCCCGTAAATCTCGCGACTCTTGTGGAATACATCTGACTCCGGAGAGTTGATGTATTTTGCCTTGTCGTCACCAAGCGTGCGCCCACCAAAGGCAACGGTTCTGCCGCGGGTGTTACGGATCGGGAACATGACCCGGTTGCGGAACAGATCTCTTGGCCTGCCGTATTTGTCAGACACCGTCCCTGTTTCAATCAGCGGGCCTTGCAGGTCCTTGCTGGCGGCATCAAACAGTGCGGTACCGGTTGAGGGGGCATACCCCACCTGATACTGCTCAATGATGGCGTTATCCAGTCCCCGTTGTTTCAGATAGTCCCGGGCGTAGGCGCCTTGCTGACCCTTGAGTGCCGATTGATAGAAACGGGTGGCAAAGTCCAGCGCGTCGGTTAAAGTCCGCGCCTGCTGCATTTCCTGCTTTGCCGCCCGGTCATAGGGGACTTCAAGCCCCACTCGTTTGGCCAGCTCCTCAACCGCTTCGGTAAATCCCAGGCCTTCAAACTCCCTGACGAAGCTGATGGCATCGCCGTGGGCGCCGCATCCGAAACAATGGTAAAAGCCTTTGTCTGGCCGGACGTTGAACGAGGGCGTTTTCTCGTCGTGGAACGGGCAGCAGCCCTTGTAGTTGGCCCCGGCTTTCTTGAGCGTAATGCGGGAACCGATCAGCTCCGCCAGGTCGATACGATCCAGCAGGTTTTCAACAAACTGTTGAGGGATCAGTCCGCTCATGGGGGGCTCCACATCAGGCCGTCATCGGAGTTGGCCAATAGCCAAAAATGCCGCCGAAGCCAGGCCTCGGCGGCATTTTTGAGTCGCTCTGTGCAGCCTGCGGCTGGACAGGCAATCAGTGCTTTGCAGTCAAGCGGCGTCAGGTAAAACTCAGTACAGACGCTCGAACTTGCGCTGTTCCCGCTGAAGCTTCTTGAGATGACGCTTAACGGCAGCGGCTGCTTTGCGCTTACGAACAGCGGTCGGCTTCTCGTAGTGCTCGCGACGACGTACTTCAGAAAGTACACCCGCTTTTTCGCAGGAACGCTTGAAGCGACGCAGTGCTACGTCAAACGGTTCATTCTCTTTCACTTTAACAGCTGGCATTCGGAAATCACCTACCTGATAGATTCGGTTTCAATTTTGTCCGTCTGGCATGGCCAGATCGGTTCTCGATCCCTGGTCAGATTGGCTAAAACTCGACCAGTGCATATTTTAGGGCGGCAATGATAGCGCCTGCGTTATAGCAAGGTCAATGTTTGTTCGATGAATCTGCCAGTGGGTTTCGGGTTTCTGCTAAAATGCGCGTCGTTTTCATTTCTGCCAACCAATATGGCCCGACATTATGCTGATTCTAGGTATCGAGACGTCCTGTGATGAGACCGGCGTGGCGCTGTATGACACCGAAGCGGGATTGCTGGGACATGCCCTGTTCAGTCAGATCGACATGCACGCCGATTACGGGGGGGTCGTGCCTGAGCTGGCGTCCCGGGATCACGTTCGAAAGCTGCTGCCCCTGTGCGACCAGGTACTTTCAGACGCGGGCAAACGTCGGTCAGATATTGAGGGTATTGCCTATACTGCGGGTCCTGGATTGGTGGGCGCCCTGATGGTGGGCGGCTCGGTGGCCCATGCCCTGGGTTTTGCCCTGGGTGTTCCTGTTCTGGGCGTGCACCACATGGAAGGGCACCTGCTGGCGCCCATGTTGGAAGACAACCCGCCCGGATTTCCGTTCGTCGCATTGCTGGTCTCGGGTGGTCACACCCAACTGGTCAGGGTTGATGGCATTGGTGAGTACGAGATGCTGGGCGAATCGGTGGACGATGCTGCCGGTGAAGCCTTTGACAAGACCGCCAAGATGCTTGGCCTGGATTATCCGGGTGGTCCCCGGGTGGCGGCGCTCGCGGAAAAGGGAACCGAAGGCCGTTTCCGGTTCCCCAGGCCAATGACCGACCGGCCCGGGTTGGATTTCAGCTTCAGCGGGCTGAAAACCTTCACCCTTAACACCGTCAATGCTGCACGGGGGGCAGGCGGGCTGGATGAGCAGACCCGGGCGGATATCGCCCTGGCGTTTGAAGCTGCTGTGGTTGATACACTGACTATTAAGTGCCGTCGGGCCCTGGAGCAGACAGGTTGCAAGCGTCTGGTCATTGCCGGGGGTGTCAGTGCCAACAAACGCCTTCGGGCGGGCCTGGAGAAAATGACCGCCAAGCTAAAGGCCCACGTGTTCTATGCCCGGCCGGAATTCTGCACGGATAACGGTGCAATGATCGCCTACGCTGGCGCCCAGCGCATGAGGGCTGGCCAGCAGGATGGTGAGCGGATTGTGGCGGTGCCCCGATGGCCAATGAATACGCTGCCACCGATCAACGAACCGCGATCCACCGGTCTGGTGGACTGATCGCTACAGCCCGGCTTCGCGTCCCTGGGCCAGCCGGATCAGATTGTTCCGATGGCGAACCACAATCAGCAGGGCGAGCAGACCGAACAGGGGCAGGGTTTCCGGTTCAAGGAAGGCGCTGATCAACGGGCCACTGATAATCGCCACCAGGGAGGCGAGAGCTGAGATGCGCCAGCGCCAGATCACCAGCATCCAGATAGCGGCCATCATCAACGTTGTAACCGGAGCCAGGGCAAGGCCGGCCCCGAGTGCGGTTGCAACCCCTTTTCCACCCTTGAATCGATAGAAAACCGGGATCATGTGGCCGGTGACGGCGCAAAGGGCAACGACGGCCTGAACCATTACCGAAAGTCCGGCGGCATGAGCCAGCCATACAGGTAGCCAGCCTTTGGCCGCATCCAGCGCCAGAGTCAGCAGTGCTGGCGCCCAACCGCCCGTGCGGTAGACGTTGGTGGCACCGGGGTTGCCTGAGCCCTGGGCCCGCGGGTCTGGCAGTTTCCAGAGTTGGCATACCGGCAGCGCAAACAACACCGAGCCTGCCACATACGCGGCGGCGCAGAGTAAAACCGTTAACACCGGGTCACTGAGAAGCATGCTGTGGGCTCGGAAGCAAAGACGACTATGGCCAATATGTGCGAAAATGCCCGCCCTGAAAACGCAGGTGGGCTTGATCACAGTATCCCCTGGCTGTGCGTTATTCAATCACCAAAGAGTGGAAGAACCCGGGAGCACCCTTGGCAGACACCGTATTGATCGAAGGCCTGGTTGTGGAGACTGTGGTCGGAGTTTACGACTGGGAGCGAGAAGTCACCCAGAGCCTGGTGATTGATCTGGAAATGGCCTGGGATAACCGGGTACCGGGCAAGACCGACGATGTTGCTGACGCCCTTGATTACGCGGCTGTGAGTACCCGGGTCGAGTCCTGCCTGCAGGCGCTCAGGCCGAAACTGCTTGAATATGGGGCGGAAGTTCTGGCCAAAACCCTTCAGGATGAATTCGGTATAAGCTGGCTGCGACTGGCTATTCGCAAGCCTGGCGCAGTTCCCGCAGCAAAGGCGGTGGGCGTGCGGATCGAACGGGGAGAGAAAACTGAGACAGGAGCACGTTAATGGCAGCGGCCGCCCGGGTATACATCAGCATTGGCAGCAATGTGAACAGGGAGCGCTACGTCACTGCGGCACTTGATGCCCTTTCTGGGTGGTTTGGCGAGCTGATTATCTCCCCGGTCTATGACAGCGAGGCTGTCGGATTTGACGGGTCACCGTTCTTGAACCTTGTGGTGGGTGTAGATACGTCCTTGTCGGTTGCCGAGCTGTCACAGCGTTTCAAACAGTTGGAAGCCGACAACGGCCGGCGTCGGGATGTCCCGAAATTCAGCGCGCGGACCCTTGATCTGGATATTCTCACTTATGGTGACGAGGTTGGTCGGATAGACGGCGTCGAGCTGCCCAGAGGGGAAATCCTGAAAAACGCTTTCGTGCTGCGGCCGCTCGCCGACATCGCGCCGGAGGAGGTGCATCCGGTGTGCGGTAAATCCTACGGCCAGTTGTGGCGGGAATACAGCACCGGCCAGCGGCTCTGGCCGGTGGATTTCAACTGGCAAGGGCGGCAGATCTCAAGCGCTGCCGGCTGAGCGGAACCGTTCAATAAGGTGATCGGTCGAGCTGTCGCTGGCCTGGTTGCCTCCTTCATCCCCAAGCAGTCGCGGCAGAATACCCTTGCCCAGTTGTTTGCCGAGTTCCACGCCCCACTGGTCGAATGAATCCACACCCCAGATCACCCCCTGAACAAAGGTGCGGTGTTCGTAGAGCGCGATCAGGGCACCCACGGTCTCCGGGGTAACCTTTTCCATGGTCAGGGTATTGCTCGGCTTATTGCCGGGGATGACCTTGTGGGGCGCAAGCTGCTCAATCTCGCTTTCGTCCCGTCCCTCGGCTTTCAGCTCTGCTCTGGCTTCTTCCAGTGATTTGCCGGCCATCATGGCCCGGGACTGGCTCAGGCAGTTGGCAAACAGGTCTGCGTGATGGGTAGCCACCGGATTGTGGGTTTTCAGGGGGATGATGAAATCCGCCGGAATCAGTCGGGTGCCCTGGTGGATCAATTGGTGATAGGCGTGCTGGCCATTGGCGCCGACCCCACCCCAGATGACCGGTCCGGATTGCCAGCCCAGGGCATCGCCGGCCTGGGTCACGCTCTTGCCATTGCTTTCCATGTCCAGCTGCTGGAGGTGGTCCGGCAGGCTGCGAAGGTAGTGATCGTAGGGCAGGATTGCGTGGGTCTCGGCACCCCAGAAGTTGTTGTACCAGACGCCAAGCATGGCCATGACGACAGGCAGATTTTCCGCCAGTGGCGCTTCACGGAAGTGCTGGTCCATGGCATGGGCGCCGGCCAGCAGAGCCCGGAAGTTGGCCATGCCAACACGGAAGGCAATGGGAAGTCCGATGGCAGACCAGAGCGAGTAACGTCCGCCCACCCAATCCCACATCGGGAAGACGTTGTCCGGATCAACGCCGAAGTCCTGTGCCGCGGGGACGTTGGCGGTCACTGCCATGAAGTGCCGCGCGACAGCCTGCTCATCACCGCAGCGGTCCAGAAACCACTGACGCGCCACCTTGCTGTTCTCCAGCGTTTCCTGCGTACGGAAGGACTTCGACTGGATCAGGAAAAGGGTGGTTTCCGGGTTTACCTGGCGAAGCGTCTCACAAATCTCTGTGCCGTCGATGTTGGCCACGTAATGGCAGCGGATACCAGACTGGGCGTAGGGCTGAAGGGCTTCGCCCACCAGCTTCGGGCCCAGATAGGAGCCGCCGATACCGATGCTCACCACATCGGTGAAAGGCTTGCCGGTGTATCCGGTGCGACGTTGGTGCAGAACGTCGTTTACCAGTGTTTCCATGCGATCGAGAGTGCTCTGTACCACGGCGACCACGTCCTCGCCGTCTACCATGATGGCCTCGTTGCCGGGATGGCGCAGGGCGGTATGCAGGGCAGGGCGATCTTCGGTAATGTTAACCCGCTCCCCCTGCAACAGGGCCTCCCGCCTGGCTTCCAGGTCGCAGCTGCTGGCCAGAGCCAACAGTGCCTCCAGCACCTCATCCGTAAGCCGGTTCTTGGAAAAATCCAGTGACAGACCTGCTCCCTCGATAAAATAGCGCTTTGCCCGCCCCGGATCTTTATCGAACAGATCCTTCATCAAAACGCCTTCCAGGCGTTCCCTGTGCTCCTTCAGTGTCTGCCATTCGGTTTTCGAGGTCAGTACTGCAGGATGTGCGGGCATCAGAGGTTCCTTTTCTGTTGGCTTATCGGGTAAGGGACAGGTTGTCGATCAAGCGGGTTTTGCCCAGGAAGGCTGCTGCCAGAATAGTAATCTCGCTGTCCTCCGGTGTGGCCGGCTTGAGGGTCTGGCTGTTGACGATGTTGAAGTAGTCCGGCCTCAGACCAGCATCCCCGAGACTCTGCTCAGCTTCGCTTTCCAGTGCCTGGAAATCTGTACGACCATCGTTGATTTTGGTCGCTGTGGCCTGCAGGGCCTGGTGGACCGCCGGCGCAATCTGCCGCTCCTGAGGTGTCAGGTAACCATTACGTGAGCTTTTGGCCAGCCCATCGTCCTCTCTCACCGTGGGGGCGCCCACCACGTCCACCGGGATCATCAGGTCCCGGACCATTTTCCGGATCACGGCGAGTTGCTGGAAATCCTTCTCGCCAAATACGGCAAAGTCTGGCTGGACCATGTTGAACAGCATGGTAACCACCGTGGCTACGCCCTCAAAGTGACCTGGCCGGCTGGCACCGCAGTGGCCATCGCTGACATCAGGCACAATAACCTGGGTCTGCTTTGCCAAACCCTCCGGGTAGATTTCTTCGGCCGCGGGCGCGAATACCAGGGTGTTTCCGGCGGAAGCGAGCTTTTCCTGGTCTTCGGCTAGCGTTCTCGGGTAGGTATCCAGGTCTTCGCCGGCGCCGAACTGCATCGGATTCACGAAGATGCTGGTTACCACCACATCCGCCATTTCAGCTGCCTTGCGAACCAGTGAAATATGACCTTCGTGCAGGTTGCCCATGGTGGGAACCAGTCCGATGGTTTTTCCCTGCTGGCGATAGCCGCGGAGGATGGTTCTCAGTTCTTTCAGGGAATGTACGGTTCTCATGCCTTGAACGTATGCTCCTCAGCGGGGAATGTGCGCTCGCCCACGGCTTTCACGTAGGCCTGCAGGGCTTCCTGTACCGAGTCTGTCTCGGCCAGGAAGTTCTTGACGAATCGTGGCTTGCGGCCGGTGGTAATGCCCAGCATGTCGTGCAGGACAAGAATCTGGCCGTCAGTGTCCGGGCCCGCACCTATGCCAATGACCGGTGCTTTGACGGCCTGGGCGATTCGCGCCGCCAAAGGCGCGGGAACGCACTCCAGGAGGATAGCATCGGCGCCGGCTGCCTCCAGCTCGCAGGCATGCTCGATCATCATTTCGGCCGCCTTTTCATCGCGGCCCTGAACCTTGTAGCCGCCAAATTTATTGACGAACTGCGGCGTCAGGCCAAGATGCGCGCACACGGGGACGGCCCGTTCGGTCAGGGCGGTAATGGTCTCTTTCATCCAGTCCGTGCCCTCAAGTTTTACCATGTGGGCGCCTGCCCGCATCAGTTCGGCGGCATTTTCCAGGGCAGATTCAACGGTGCCGTAACTCATAAAGGGCATGTCTGCCATGATCAGGGACCCGCGGTTGCCTTTGGCCACACAGCTGACGTGATACACCATTTGATCCATGGTGACCGGCAGAGTGCTGTCGTGTCCCTGGAGTACCATACCCAGGGAATCGCCAATCAGGATGACGTGAACGCCCGCTTCGCTGACCACCTGGGAGAAGGTGGCGTCGTAGGAGGTAAGGGCAGCGAAGGCTTCGCCCTTCTGCTTGAACTCACGCAGGGTATTGATGGTAACAGCCATAGAATCCTTGCCTTTTGGGTGGATGGGCCTGGGCGTGCCGGGGTATCGGCGTTGAAGTGTTAAGGGTAATCCGCCGGCGGAAGCTTGCGCAAGCCGTTGTCGGGGCATTGGCTGCGCAGCGCGGAAATGGCGGTGCCATCCGGCAGAGCGAGGTCGGCCTTCAGGTCCAGTAGGGGTTGGAGTACAAAGTCCCGGTTCCGCAACTCTCGATGAGGGATGGTGAGGCGATCATCGTCGAGTACCTGGTTGCCGAACAGCAGTATGTCCAGATCGAGCGTGCGGGGTCCCCAGTGCCGGAGCCGCTCCCGGCCGTGCTGTTGTTCGACGTTTTGCAGCTCGTCAAGCAACTGGTGTGGCGCCAGGGATGTCCTCAACCACGCGGCCCCATTAACAAAGTCGGGTTGGTCCTGGGGCCCCACCGGGCGGCTGGCATAAAAGGGCGATTGGGCCACCAGAACTGTCTCTGGAAGGTTAGCCAGAGCAGAGACTGCCCGGGCCAGTTGGGCTGCAGGGTCTTTCAGATTGCTGCCAAGACCGATAAAGACGTCTGTCATCATTACTGGGCGGGGCGTTTGACCGGTTTGCGGCGACGCCGACGCTTTTTGGGCGCATCGCTGCTTAATTGTGACAGCATCCGTTCCTGTCCCCGCTCGTCCTCTTGCTGGAACTCGGTCCACCATTGGCCCAGTCCCGGTTCAATCTCGCCCGACGCCTCTCGAACCAGCAGGAAATCGTAAGCCGCGCGAAACCGCGGGTGACTCATGGTGGCAAAAGCGCGCTTGCCCTGGCGCCGGGGCAGGCGCATCTGGAGTTCCCAAATTTCCTTCATGGGGCCGGAGAAGCGCTTGGGAATCGACGTTGCCTGCACCTGGCGGCCAATCACCTTGCCAATGGCACCGTGCAGGGCGGGCTGGACCGGGTCACCGTTATCCTGCCTGCGGTGCCATTCTGCCTGCAGCGCAGGCCAGAGCATGGCGGCAAACAGGAAGTAGGGTGTGACCGATTTGCCCTGGGCAATCCGGGCGTCGGTGTTTCTCAGGGCCTGGCGAATAAGCTCATCCGGCTCTCCGGCCTGAATGGCTCTGACCGTCTCCGGAAACAGGGGCTCCAGCAGGTTGTAACGGGTCAGTAGATCGTAAGTGGCTTCACCGTGGCCTGCGGAGAACAGTTTGAGTACTTCATCAAACAGGCGTGCAGGCGGGATATGGGTTAACAGAGGGGCCAGCTCCCCGATTGGGGCTTCGGTTTCCGGTTCAATATCGAAGTCCAGTTTGGCGGCGAAGCGAATAGCGCGAAGCATACGCACCGGGTCTTCCCGGTAGCGGGTTTCCGGGTCGCCAATCAGGCGCAGTTGCCGGTTGCGCAGATCTTCGATGCCGTTGGCAAAGTCGATAACGGTGAAGTCGCGGATGCAGTAGTACAGGGCATTGACGGTAAAGTCGCGCCGCAGGGCATCCTCTTCCTGGTTGCCGTAGACATTGTCGCGCAGCAGCAGACCGTGTTCATTGGTCCTGCGATCGTCATCATCGGTGTCGGTATCCGCTTCGGTTGCGTTGCCCCGGAAGGTCGTCACCTCAATCACCTCGCGGCCAAACACCACGTGGACAATCCGGAACCGGCGTCCGATCAGCCGGGAATTGCGGAACAGGTCGTGAACTTCCTCCGGCGTGGCATTGGTGGCAATGTCGAAATCCTTGGGCTTTCCACCCAGCAGGATATCCCTGACGCCGCCGCCTACAAGGTAGGCTTCATAGCCCGATTTGTTCAGACGATGCAGGACTTTCTTTGCAGGCTCGCTGATCACCGAGCGTGAGACATTGTGTTGGTCTCGGGGAATTTCCCGTCGCTGGTAGGTGCGGGCTTTCTTCTTTCCGTTGCCGGGCATAAAGGAACGGAGTTTTTCGACGAGTCGTTTAGGCATTGAAATCCGTGGTTGCGATGAGCAAAAACCGAGAGTTTAACGGTTTGAGCAGGATTTGCACACGTTTGCCGTGGATTACCGTTCCGGGGCCCAGAAAATCAAAAGGCGGATCCGTTTTCACGAATCCGCCCTCAAAGCGTTGACGATCTGCATTGTTTTTGTTTTTGCCGGGATTTTTCTTGGTTTTTGTACCCCACTGCATATCCCCATTGAGGGGCATCTCAGCAGCGCAAACGGAAAGCTTTGAATACACAGAGCGGTCAGAGACATCGGGCGGGTCTGGGGTAGCTGCAGCGTCACCTCAAAGGCGATTCTTCTCTACATCTACAACTCGCACGTGCCGTGGGACCACTAAAAAGCAAAGTACCCAAAACACTCAGTTCGCTCACGTTCTGTTGTTGTTTTTGTTACCGAACGTTTCCCGCAGCTTTTTGTTCTTGTTGTTGGCGCTGCTTTGTCACTCTTGTTTTTGTTGTTGTGCGCCAAATAGATTGCAGTCCGTG
>ERZ1699646.4-NODE-4-length-54865-cov-78.231945_pt1 | contig 54865 bp, 36 predicted proteins | sample MGYA00581515_ERZ1699646 | MGnify/ENA primary metagenome ERZ1699646 (study PRJEB42348, sample SAMEA6618691) | metagenome | isolation source: Polyester-degrading enrichment culture growing on monomer 1,4-butanediol, B | collected 2019-04-14 ... | reverse complement strand
GCGCACATGGACGTGCTCGTAGCGGTTTTTGGGAGGGGGCACCCACAGCACCAGCCCCCCAATTTCGAAGGCTGGGGCAGGATTCAAAAAATAGAACGAGTCAGAGCTCGATCACCTCTGAATGAATAGCCTCCAAGGCAGCCAGCGGGTCATTTGCCTGGGTAATGGGACGACCGATTACCAGGTAGTCGGAACCGGCTTTGAGGGCATCCGTGGGGGTCATGATGCGCTGTTGGTCGCCTTTATCGGCCGTCAGGGGACGGATACCAGGTGTGATCAATTTGAAGTCAGCGCCCTGCTCGGCTTTGAGCTTGGGTGCTTCTTGTGCGGAACAGACGGCGCCGTCGAGGCCGCAGTTTTTGGTGAGGGTTGCCAGGCGGGACACCTGGGTTTCCGGGGAATCGATGATGCCGATGCCGGCCAGGTCGTCGGCGTTCATACTGGTGAGGACGGTCACAGCAATCAACAGCGGGCGACCAGTACCGAAGGCTTCAAGGCGTTCCCGACAGGCGGTCATCATTTTTTCGCCGCCGGACGCATGAACGTTCACCATCCAGACACCCAGGTCGGCCGCAGCCGCGACGGCAGCTGACGTGGTGTTGGGAATATCGTGGAATTTCAGGTCCAGGAATACGTCGAAACCTCGCTTCTGCAGACCCTCGACCAGTTGCGGGCCTGAACGGGTGAACAGTTCTTTGCCCACTTTCAGGCGACATTTGGCCGGGTCCAGTTTGTCGACCAGCTCAAGGGCCGGATTCTGGGACGGAAAATCGAGGGCGACGATGATCTTGGGATCGTTAGCGGTTTGCACGTTCACATTTCCTGCGGAGATTCGGTAAAGGTTTATTCGGCTTCAACACCCTGAATAGGGCGGACGGTTTCCCACTGCTTGCAACTCGGGCACAGCCAGTGCAGTTGACGACCTGAGAAACCACAACTGACACAGCGATAAACCGGACGGTTGGCAAGTATCAGGTGACCGATGCGGCTCACCAGCCTGCCCTCATCGGTGGTCATGCCCTTTTCGTAGCCGGCCATTTCCACCAGCCTGAGCAGGCCACGCACGCTCGGGCGTGTTTCCAGTTCCTGCCTGAGCAAATCGATAGCTGCAGGGCGCCCCGAGGCACGTTCGACGGACTCGACAAGGGCCAGAAGGAGGCTGGTGCTCGGATAGCTTTCGTAAAGCTTGCGCAGTTTTTTCGCCAGCCGCCCGATGTCACCATGCTCGTGCTCAAGCTTCATCAAGCGGTCGATGGCTTCCGACCCGAACTCGGCGTTCTGCTCGAACACTTTGAGGCACTGGTTGCTGGCCTCTCGGTAACTGCCCTGACGAACCAGAAGCTTCATCAGAATGAGGTTGGCCCGAACACAGGAGCGATCGTAATCGAGCGCCTCCCTGGCCAGCTTCTGCGCAGCCCACCGGTCGTCCTGCTTCAGGGACTCTTCGGACAGCTCACAGGTTAAATAGGCCAGCACCTTGAACATGGCCGGGTCGGCATCGCCCCGGGTAAGCGCTCGCGCGACCTCGGCTGCTTTAGCCCACTCCTTCTCCTGCTGGTAGAGATCAATAAGCTGTTGCGAGGAATGCCGCCCATACTCCTTGTCACCCATCAATTGATGCAGCAGTGCCTCAGCACGGTCAAGCAGACCGGCATTCAGGTAATCCCGGGCGAGCTCAAGGGTGACCTGTGGCGAGAAACGCGGAGGTAACTCGGGCCTGGCCAGAAGATTCTGGTGGATCAGTATGGCGCGGTCCGTCTCACCTTTGTTACGGAAATGGCTTCCGATGGACAGGTGCAAACTGACGGTGTCCTTGTTTACCGCAAGGGACTGAACGAAGTTTTCAACGGCCTGGTCGGAATAGTTGGTGAACAGAAACTGGAGACGGTCCTTAACCGATTCCTCGTCGGAAATCGTTTTGCCGGATCGGTTGTCATTGCTTCCCAGCCGGCCCACAAGCCAGCCAACGGCGACTGCGACAGTGAGCAGCAGCCACTGAAGTACGATATCCATTAAAGAGTCCGGTCGTTCTGGGCCCTGGATTTCTCCAATGCCTGCTCGGCGCGATCAAGTCGTTTCTGAAGGGTTCGCCGGGACACCGAGGTTCGAACGGTGGCCAGCATGGTCATCAGCACGCCTACGAGGGCACCGACAACAAATGCCATGATAATCCAGACGGCAACGCCATGGGGTTGGGTCTCAAACAGCAGGAAGTTGAGGGAGACTGCCATTTGATTGTTGAGCGAGAATACCAGTGCCAGCAGAACCAGGACCAAAACCAACAGAATAATGAGGATCTTCTGCAATCCTGCCATAGCGATAGCACTCCCAAGGGGCCTGAGGGCCCAAATTATACGCGTTCCCTGAGCAGCTGTTAAAAGCCTTTCTTCAAGCTGTCGTTGACCTGCTCTCTCAATTCCTTACCGGGTTTGAAGTGCGGTACATACTTGGCTGGCAGCTGGACAGCCTCACCGGTTTTCGGATTGCGCCCGGTACGCGCGGCCCGGTGGTGAAGGGAAAAACTGCCAAATCCCCGGATTTCTATTCTCTGACCATCGGCAAGCGACTGGGACATGTGCTCAATGATGGTTTTTACAGCCAGTTCGACATCTTTAACGGAGAGCTGTGTCTGCTTCGAAGCAATCAGCTCGACCAGTTCGGACTTCGTCATGAGGCGTTTCCCTCTTTCGTTTTTATTCGGCCGTCGGTTACCGGATTCCCATGACTACCTAGTTTAGCCAAACCAGAAAAAAACACAAAAAAAACGGGCTCTTAGAGCCCGTTTTTTTCATACCAACCGGACGATTAGTCCTTGTTGGCGTTTTGCTGCTGCATCTGCTCCTTGATGAGATCACCGATGGTGGTCGCACCAGAAGAAGTTTCGGCAGTCTTGGTCCGCACGTTTTCCAGAGCCTGCTTGTCGTCCTCAACGTCTTTGGACTTCACAGACAGGTTGATGATGCGGTTTTTGCGATCGATGCTGATGATCTTCGCTTCAACTTCTTCGCCTTCCTTCAGCGCATTGCGTGCATCTTCAACACGGTCACGGCTGATTTCAGAGGCTTTCAGTACCGCTTCAACTTCGTCGTTCAGGGCGATGGTAGCCGCCTTGGCATCTACAGCAGACACGGTGCCCTTAACAATGGAGCCCTTGTCGTTCAGCTGTACGAACTCGGCGAACGGATCGCTCTCGAGCTGCTTGATACCCAGGGAGATACGCTCACGCTCCGGATCAACAGACAGGATAACGGTTTCAACTTCGTCACCCTTCTTGTATTCACGAACCGCTTCTTCGCCAGTCTCGTTCCAGCTGATATCAGACAGGTGAACCAGACCGTCGATGCCGCCATCCAGACCGATAAAGATACCGAAGTCAGTGATTGACTTGATCTTACCGGAGATGCGATCGCCCTTGTTGAAGTTGCTGGAGAAATCTTCCCACGGGTTGGATACACACTGCTTGATACCCAGGGAGATACGACGACGCTCTTCGTCGATGTCCAGAATCATCACGTCCACTTCGTCGCCTACCTGGACAACCTTGGACGGATGGATGTTCTTGTTGGTCCAATCCATTTCGGAAACGTGAACCAGACCTTCAACACCCTCTTCCAGCTCAGCAAAGCAGCCGTAGTCGGTCAGGTTGGTAACGCGTGCCTTGACCTTGGAACCTTCCGGGTAACGACCCTTGATATCAACCCAGGGATCTTCGCCCAGCTGCTTGAGGCCGAGGGAAACACGGTTACGCTCACGGTCGAACTTCAGGACCTTGACGCTGATTTCGTCGCCAACATTCACGATTTCGCTCGGATGCTTGATGCGCTTCCAGGCCATATCGGTAATGTGCAGCAGGCCGTCAACACCACCCAGGTCTACGAACGCGCCGTAGTCGGTCAGGTTCTTGACGATACCCTTGATTTCCATACCCTCGGTCAGGGTTTCCAGCAGAGCTTCACGCTCGGCACTGTTCTCAGCTTCCAGAACGGCGCGGCGGGAAACAACCACGTTGTTACGCTTCTGGTCGAGCTTGATAACCTTGAATTCGAGTTCTTTGTTCTCCAGGTGCGCGGTATCGCGAACCGGGCGAACGTCTACCAGCGAGCCAGGCAGGAAGGCACGGATGCCGGCCAGATCGACGGTGAAACCACCCTTGACCTTACCGTTGATAATACCTTTAACCACTTCCTCAGCTTCGAAGGACTTCTCGAGTACCTTCCAGGCTTCTGCACGCTTGGCCTTTTCACGGGACAGACGGGTCTCACCGAAGCCGTCTTCCACAGCGTCGAGAGCTACATCGACAACGTCGCCGATAGCAATTTCCAACTCGCCTTTTTCGTTAAGGAACTGGGAGGCGGGGATAACGCCTTCAGACTTCAGTCCGGCGTTAACGGTGACCCAGTCGTTATCGACGTCTACAACGGTTCCCTGGACGATGGAACCTGGCTGCATGTCAATTTCTTTCAGGCTTTCTTCAAAAAGATCCGCAAAGCTCTCGCTCATTATGAGTCCTATATGATCAACGCAAGTGTACTCCGTGCCACCAGCAACACGGTCTGTTAACAAGTTCCGGACTAAGCCTGTGGCTGGCAGATAGCGCTACATCCGGCATTTCAACGACAAAAAGGTGTAGTCAGGCCTGACCAGCTGCGGCCATACACCTGTCCAACACCTCTTCTATACTCAACCCCGTAGAATCAATGACTTGCGCATCATCTGCGGGCTTGAGAGGGGCTGCGGAACGGTTCATATCCCGTTCATCACGAACCCGTATCTCCTCTAAAAGGGCGTCAATATTAACATCGACACCCGCGTCCTTCAACTGGCTATAGCGCCGCTGGGCCCTCTCCTCGGCGCTTGCCGTCAGGAAGATTTTTACCGGGGCATCCGGAAACACCACCGTCCCCATGTCGCGACCATCGGCCACCAGGCCCGGCGTCTGCCGGAAGTCGCGCTGGCGCTGCAAAAGAGCGTCTCGGACCGACTGAATCACGGCCACCTTCGAGGCATTATCGCCAGCCGATTCTGTACGTATATCTGCGGTCACATCCTGCCCTGCCAGAATAACCTTGACCGGCTCGCCTGCAGGCGTGGGCTCAAACGACACATCAAGTCCAGCGGCGACCTTTACCAGGCCAGCCTCATCATCCAGAGACACCCCCTGACGTACCGCCGCCAGGGCCGTCAGCCGGTACAAGGCACCACTGTCAAGCAAGTGCCAGCCAAGCTTTCGGGCCAGCATCTGGGTGATCGTGCCTTTACCCGAACCTCCTGGACCATCAACAGTGATCACCGGCGCACTGCTTTCAACCATTATTCAGCCCCCTCGGCTGAGATATTGATCCCTGTTCCCTGCGCAAGTTCCACAAATCCCGGGAAAGAGGTAGCCACATTCGCACAATCAGTGACTGTGATCTCTCCCGCGGCGCGCAGCGATGCCACTGCGAAAGACATGGCAATACGGTGGTCTCCGTGGCTGTTCACGGTACCGCCACCAATGGTCTGCCCGCCATCAATGATGATGCCATCCGGGGTTACGGTGGTTTCCACACCCAGGGCAGTCAGGCCGTCGGCCATTACCTGAATTCGATCGCTTTCCTTGACCCGAAGCTCCTCCGCGCCCCGCAGAACCGTGCGCCCTTTGGCGCAGGCGGCTGCAATGAACAGCACCGGGAATTCGTCAATGGCCAGGGGCACCTGATCTTCCGGAATATCGATTCCCTGCAGTTCCGCTGAGCGGACCCGCAGGTCAGCAACCGGCTCGCCACCGATTTCGCGCTCGTCCAGAATCTCGATATTGGCACCCATCTGATTCAGGATGTTGATCACACCGACCCGGGTCGGATTCATGCCAACATGCCGCAGGACCAGATCAGAGCCCGGAGCGATGCTCGCCGCTACCAGGAAAAACGCCGATGAAGAAATATCGGCAGGCACATCAATGTTGGTTGCCGTCAGTTTACCGCCACCACTGACGCTGGCCGTCGCGCCGTCCCGGTGGACGTGGTAGCCAAAGCCCGCCAGCATGCGCTCGGTGTGATCGCGCGTGGGAGCAGGCTCGGTGACCGATGTACTGCCCTCGGCATAAAGACCGGCCAGCAGGAGGCATGACTTCACCTGGGCACTGGCTACTGGCATTTCGTAGTGGATTCCCTGCAACGTCTGACCGCCACGGATTTTCAGCGGCGGGCGACCACCCTCTGCGGTATCGATCACCGCACCCATGGCCCTGAGCGGATCGGCAACCCGCCCCATCGGGCGACCAGAGAGGCTCGCATCCCCGGTCAACTCGGAATCAAAGGGCTGGGCTGCCAGCAACCCCGCAAACAGTCGCATGGCGGTTCCCGAGTTACCCAGATACAGCGGGCCCCTTGGGGCCTGGAGGCCGTGCATGCCAACGCCGTGAATCCGTACGAAACCGTCGTCCGGGCCTTCGATGGTCACGCCCATGTCGCGGAACGCCTGAAGCGTGGCCAGGCTGTCCTCGCCTTCCAGAAATCCTTTCACTTCGGTTACGCCGTCCGCGAGGGCACCCAGCATGATCGAACGGTGCGACATCGACTTGTCGCCGGGAACCCGGATATCACCGGTAATCGCGCCACCGGGCTTTAGACGGAAGGTCACCTGCTTTTCACTGTTGTTTGTCACGTAAGCCTGTCCTGAGAGCATCTTCGAAAAATGTTCACGCGCCGCCTTGGCGCGACTGAAAACCCGTAACAATGTGGCACTGTCCTGATCGGCGATGGCAGTGCGCAGTTGTTCCAGATCGTGGGTAAAGTGGTCTATGACCCGCAGAACCGCATCACGGTTCGACAGAAAGATATCGTGCCACATCACCGGATCGCTGGCGGCAATCCGGGTAAAGTCCCTGAACCCCCCAGCGGCGTACCGGAAGATATCCATATTTTCGTCTTCTCCCGCCAGGGTATCCACCAGGGAGAAAGCGATAAGGTGCGGCAGGTGGCTGGTGGCTGCCAGCACCTCGTCGTGATACGCCACCGACATGGTCAGCACCGTGGCACCACAGCCCTCCCACAGATTTTTCAGGCGAGCAAGGTGCGGCTGACTCACACTGTCGGACGGCGTAAGAATGACCTTGTGGTTGGCGAACAGTTCGGGATTGGCCGCCCGGATGCCGCTTTTCTCGGAACCGGCAATGGGATGGCCGGGAATGACCCGGGGCGAAAGACTGCCGAACACGGCCTCAACATCGGTCACGAAACTGGACTTGGTGCTGCCGACGTCGGTCAATATCGCGTCTAGTTCCAATACCGGACGAATCTGCTCAAGAACCGCGAGAGTGGCGCGTACCGGTACAGCCAGCACGACCAGATCCGCACCCCGGACAGCGTCAGACACCGTTGTGGCCGCCTGATCTATCACGCCCAGCTCTTTGCCAAGCTGCAGCTCCTCATGGCGCTGGTCAGCGCCAACGACCGTGTCCGCCAGCCCGTTGCGCCGGATTGCACAGGCCAGTGAGCCACCAATCAGCCCCAGACCAATCACCGCTACCCGTTTGAACAGAGGCTCGGAAGGCACCATATCAGTCGCTGAGCCCCGATGCGGTCAGGGCCTGGGCCAGCGCCTCGATAAAGCGCTCATTTTCTTCCGGAAGGCCGACAGACACCCGCAGATGCCGGGGCATGCCATAGCCCGCGATGGGCCGGACAATCACACCGTGAGCGAGCAGGGACTGGTACACGCCCATGGCCTGCTCCCCCACTTCGACGGCAACGAAGTTCCCGGCCGACGGAATGTAGCTGAGCCCCATCCGATCGAATGCGTCCTGCAACTGACGCAGACCGGCTGTATTCACATCGCGGGAACGCTGGAGATATTCCTCGTCTTCAAGCACAGCCGTGGCTGCGGACAGGGCAACGGTATCCACGTTAAACGGCTGGCGCACCCGATTGAGAATGTCGGCAATGGCCGGTGAAGAGATGCTGTACCCCACCCTGAGTGCGGCCAACCCCCAGGCCTTGGAAAACGTGCGGCAAACGATGAGATTCGGGAAGCGGTCCAACAGTTCGACGCCATCCGGGTATTGATCACCCGTCAGGTATTCGCAGTAGGCCTCATCCAGAACCACAAGCACGTTCTCGGGAATCTTTTTCAGGAACGACTCGATGGCTTCCGCTGTGTGAACCGTACCCGTGGGGTTATTTGGGTTAGCGACAAACACGAGGCGAGTACGGTCGGTGACCGCCTCGGCCATCGCATCCAGGTCGTGCCCCCATTCCCGGGCAGGCACAGAAACGCCCTTGGCGCCGATAGCCTGGGTCACCAGAGGATAAACGGCGAATGCGTACTGGGAGAAAACAACTTCGGAATCAGCATCCGCGAAACAGCGGGTGATCACTTCGAGAACGTCGTTCGAGCCGTTGCCAAGGGTAATCTGATCCATTCCAACGTTGAGACGCTTCGACAACGCCTGTTTCAGGTTGAATCCGTTACCGTCGGGGTACAGACAAAGTTCCGACAACGCCTGCCGCGCCGCCTCAAGGGCTTTCTCGCTGGGCCCGAGCGGGTTCTCATTGCTGGCAAGCTTGATGATTTCCGCCGGGTTGAGACCCAGTTCCCTTGCCAGTTCTTCGATCGGCTTGCCAGGCTGGTAGGGTGAGAGCGCCTGCACGCCGCGAACCGCCAGACTCTGGTAATCAATCGCCATACATTGTCCTCGACATTCTTTGCTCAAAAAGGCTGTTGCAAATACTCAAAGCACGCCAATCGGGTAGGAGCCCAGACGCTTGAGCTCAACCGCCTCTTCGCCCACTTCAGCCAGCACCTTCCGGACCTGCTCGTCTTCCATGTGTCCCTCGAAATCGATATAGAAAACATAGGCCCAGGTACCGCTCGGCGACGGCCGCGTTTCGATCCTGGTGAGGCTGAGGCCATGGCGATGGAACGGTTCAAGGAGTTGATACAGCGCCCCCGGCTTGTTGCGCATGGACACCAGAATGGACGACTTGTCGTGACCGCTGGCCGGCACCTCCTCGCGCCCAATAATCAGGAATCGGGTGGTATTGTCCGGTCGATCCTCGATGCTGTTTGCCAGCTTTTGCAGACCATAGAGCTCGGCCGCCATATCTCCGGCAATGGCTGCTGTTCCCGGCTCCTCGGCGGCACGCCGGGCGGCTTCCGCATTACTGGAAACGGTAACCCGCTCAATACCGTAGCGATGGGTATCCAACCACTGCCGGCACTGGGCAAAGGACTGTTGATGGGAATAAATCCGGGTGATTTCCTGGTCGCCGTGCTTCGGAGACACCAGTAGATGATGGTGGATCCGCAGTTGAACCTCACCGCAGATCTTGAGCGGCGAGGACATGAACATATCCAGGGTATGGTTGATCATTCCCTCGGTGGAGTTTTCGACCGGTACCACACCGTAATGCGCTGCTCCCGATTCAACCTCCCGGAACACCGCGTCGATAGCCGGCAGTGGCACGCTGACCACCGAGTGACCGAAATGCTTGAGCGCTGCCGCCTGGGTAAAGGTGCCAATGGGCCCCAGGAAGGCAATGTGCATGGGCTTTTCAAGCGCCAGACAGGCGGACATGATTTCCCGGAACAGACGCGCCATTTCCTCACCGGAAAGCGGCCCCGGATTCTGCTCCTTGATGCGCCGAAGTACCTGGGCTTCCCGCTCCGGGCGGTAGAAAAAGACGTCCTGTCCCGGATTGGCGGTCATCTTCACATGGGCCACTTCCTGGGCACAGGCGGCCCTGGCACTGATCAGCTCCATGATCTTCTGATCAATCTGATCGATCTCGTCCCGCAGCTCTCCGAGCCGAACCTGCTCGTCACTCATGATCAGCCACGCTCCTTCGCAAATTCGGTCATGTAGTCAATCAGCGCATCAACACCGGCTTCGGGCATCGCGTTATAGATGCTCGCACGCATACCGCCAACCGAGCGATGTCCGGCCAGGTTCAACAGGCCACGGGCATTCGCACCCTTGAGGAACTCACCATTCAGGGCGTCATCAGCCAGGGTGAATGGCACGTTCATCCAGGACCGGAAGCGCGGGTCAATCGGGTTGGCGTAAAACTCATTGGTATCGATAAAGTCATAGAGCTTTCGGGCTTTGCGCAGGTTGATCTCACCCATCGCCTTCACACCGCCCTGCTCTTTCAGCCACTTGAATACCAGGCCGGCCAGGTACCATGAGTAAGTCGCCGGGGTGTTGTACATGGAACCGTTATCCGCGATCACCTGATAGTTCATCATGGTCGGTGTCTCCTTGCGGGCCCTGCCCAGAAGATCCTTGCGAATAATTACCACCACCAGACCCGAGGGACCGATATTCTTCTGGGCGCCGGCATAGATCAGGCCGAATTTCGACACATCCACCGGGCGCGAAAGCATTGTGGAAGACATATCCGCGACCAGTGGAACCGCCGGGCTGTCCGGAACAAAATCGAATTCCAGACCGCCAATGGTTTCATTCGGCGTGTAGTGCAGGTACGCCGCGTCAGCACTGCTCTGCCAGGATGTCTGGTCCGGAATCGTGGTAAAGCCACTGTCTTCCGAACTCGCCACTACGTTCACGTTGCCATAGCGACTGGCCTCGGCAATGGCCTTTTTGGACCAGATGCCGGTGTTCACGTAGTCAGCGGAGCCTTTTTCGCCCAGCAGATTCAGGGGAATGGTGGAAAACTGGCTGGACGCCCCGCCCTGCATGAACAGAACGGCGTAGTCGTCAGACACGCCGGCCAGTTCACGCAGATCTTGTTCAGCAGTCTCGGCAATCTGGACAAACTCGTCGCTGCGATGGCTCATTTCCATCACCGACATGCCGGTACCACGCCAGTCGAGCATTTCATCCCGCGCCTGACGAAGCACGCTTTCCGGCAAGGTGGCCGGACCTGCACAAAAGTTATACGCCCTGCTCATGTTGCTGCTTTCTCTCAAGTCTTACTGAATCTGTCTTCGGCAAGTGCCGGCTTATTCTTCGCCGGCACTCTCGCCTTCGTCACCTTCTTGCGGGCTCTCGTCGGCAACAATCGGATTGCCCTCGCTGTCGAGCTCTTCGTCGTCGGTTTCCGCGATTCGCTCAACGCCCACCAGGCGCTCGTCTTCCTGGCTCAGCTTGATCAGGCGAACACCCTGGGTATTCCGGCTCAGAACCGACACTTCGTCTGTCCGGGTGCGAACCAGCGTGCCCTTGTCAGAGATGAGCATCATCTCGTCGCCTTCGAACAGCTGCAGGGCCGTTACCAGGTTACCGTTACGCTCGGAGCACTGCATCGCAATAACGCCCTGGCTGCCCCGGCTGTAGGTCGGGAACTCGTCAATGGCGGTCCGCTTGCCGTAGCCGTTTTCCGAGGCGGTCAGGATAACCCCGCCCTCCTGCGGAATAATCAGCGACACCACATGGTGACCTTCGGGCATCTTGATACCGCGAACACCACGGGCGGTCCGGCTCATCGGGCGAACAGCTTCCTCGTTAAAGCGAACCGCCTTGCCGGCAGTCGAGAACAGCATGACTTCGGCATCACCTTTGGTAATGGCCGCACCGATCAGGGTATCGCCTTCGTCCAGGGACAGGGCAATCAGACCGGTGCTGCGCGGACGCGAGAAGTTCGGCAGCGGCGTCTTCTTGACCACACCGGCAGAGGTGGCCATCAGGACGAACTGGTCTTCCGGATAATCACGAACCGGCAGGAATGTGGTGATACGCTCACCTTCCTCCAGCGGCAGGATATTCACCATGGGCCGACCGCGAGATGCCCGGCTGGCGCGTGGAATCTCGAACACCCGCAGCCAGTAAACCTTGCCACGGTTGGAGAAACACAGAATCGTATCGTGGGAGTTGGCCACCAGCAGCTTCTCGACGAAATCTTCGTCCTTCATGGAGGTGGCTGCCTTGCCGCGACCGCCACGGCGCTGGGCCTGATAGTCTTCAACGGCCTGGGTCTTGGCGTAACCGCTGTGGGAAATGGTCACCACCAGATCTTCTTCATCAATCAGGTCGGCGATGGTCAGGTCGCGACGGGAGCTGGTGATTTCGGTACGACGCTCGTCACCAAATTCGCTGACGATCGCTTCCAGCTCTTCCCGGATAACCTGAAGCAGTCGCTCGGGGTCGCCCAAAATATCGAGCAGATCGGCGATCTTCTCGAGAATTTCCTTGTACTCGTTCTGCAGCTTCTCGGTCTCGAGGCCGGTCAGACGGTGCAGGCGCAGATCCAGAATCGCCTGGGCCTGTTCCGGAGAAAGATGATACAGCCCCTCACGCAGACCATAGATTTCCGGCAGGTCATCCGGACGGCAGGCGTCCTGGCCGGCACGCTCCAGCATGGCCATCACATCGCCCGGGGACCAGCCCTTGGCAACCAGCTTTTCCTTGGCTTCGGCGGCAGACGGCGAGGCCTTGATCAGCTCGATAATCTCGTCGATGTTGGCCAGGGCAACGGTCAGGCCTTCCAGAATATGGCCGCGCTCACGGGCCTTGCGCAGTTCGTAAATGGTCCGGCGGGTTACCACTTCACGACGGTGACGAACGAACGCATCCAGCAACTGCTTCAGGTTCAGGGTCTTCGGCTCACCATTGATCAGGCCAACCATGTTGATGCCGAATACGGTCTCAAGCTGGGTCTGGGCAAACAGGTTGTTGACCACAACATCCGGGTTCTCACCCCGACGCAGCTCGATCACCACCCGGATACCTTCCTTGTTGGACTCATCCCGCAGCTCGGAGATACCCTCGAGACGCTTCTCTTTCACCAGCTCGGCGATCTTCTCGATCAGGCGGGCCTTGTTCAGCTGATACGGCAGCTCGGTGATGATGATGGCATCGCGGTTGGTCTTGTTGTCGTGCTCGATCTCGTGACGGGCGCGGATGTAAATGCGGCCACGGCCCGTACGGTAGGCCTCAACAATGCCGGCACGGCCATTGATAATGCCCTGGGTCGGGAAATCCGGGCCCGGGATGTATTCCATCAGTTCATCGATGGTCAGATCCGGGTTATCAATCAGCGCCAGACAGCCATTCACGACTTCCGTGAGATTGTGCGGCGGAATATTGGTGGCCATACCAACGGCGATACCGGAGGAACCGTTCACCAGCAGGTTGGGAACCCGGGTAGGCAGAACCTCGGGAATCCGCTCGGTGCCGTCGTAGTTATCAACGAAATCGACGGTTTCCTTATCCAGATCCGCAAGCAGGGAGTGGGCAATCTTCTCCATGCGGATCTCGGTGTAACGCATAGCAGCCGCGTTATCGCCGTCGATGGAACCGAAGTTACCCTGGCCATCCACCAACGGATACCGCAGGGAGAATGGCTGGGCCATACGAACGATGGTGTCGTATACCGCAGAGTCACCGTGGGGGTGGTATTTACCGATAACATCACCCACCACACGGGCGGACTTCTTGTAGGCTTTGTTCCAGTCGTTGTTCAGTTCGGACATGGCGAACAGGACACGACGGTGAACCGGCTTGAGGCCATCCCTCACATCCGGAAGCGCCCGCCCGACGATCACGCTCATGGCGTAATCGAGGTAGGACTGTTTCAACTCGTCTTCAATATTGACCGGCAGGATCTCTTTGGCTAACTCACCCATCGAGAAAGGTTCCTTTGCGTTATCTGGAAGTCGTGTCAGGGCCGTTTCCGGGCCCCATAGTTATTCTTCAACAAGCCGCCAAGTCTACCACAGTCGCACCCTCTCCGGGGCAACTGTGAGGCAGCCTTAATCAAACACCACTGTCTTGTTTTCGTAGGTGATCACCCGATCCTCGATGTGAGAACGCAGGCCCCTGGCCAGCACGTTCTTCTCGACATCCTTACCGAGGCGGACCATATCCTCGATGGAGTCACTGTGGGTGATCCGGATAACGTCCTGCTCGATGATCGGGCCCTCGTCAAGGTCCTGGGTCACGTAGTGACAGGTGGCACCAATCAGCTTAACACCGCGGCTGTAGGCCTGATGATAAGGGCGAGCACCGGCGAAGGACGGCAGGAAGCTGTGATGGATGTTGATCACCTTGCCGGAGTATTTCTCACAGAGCTCGCCGGGAAGGATCTGCATGTAGCGCGCCAGCACCACCACATCGGCTTCGTATTTCTGGAACAGCTCATCAATATGGGCGAAGGCATCTGCCTTGTTTTCCTTGCTGACCGGTACGTGGTGATACGGAATCTCGTGCCACTCCACCATCCGGCGCAGGTCGTCATGGTTGGAGATGACCGCCACTATCTCGGCGTTGATCTCCTTGCTGTGCCAGCGGTGCAAAAGATCCGCCACACAGTGGGATTCCTTGCTGCACATCAGGATCACTTTCTTCGGCTGGGCCGAATCGGCGATGTGCCAGTTCATGTTGAATTCGCGGGCAATCGGCTCGAACGCCGCCCGGAACTGGTCAAGACCAAACGGTATCGAGGTGGCCTTGATCTCGTGCCGCATGAAAAACCAGCCGGTTTGCGTGTCGGAATGGTGACTCGCCTCGGTAATCCAGCCATTGTATGTAGACAGAAAATTACTCACCTTGGCGACAATTCCCACCCGGTCGGGGCAGGAAATCACAAGACGATAGGTATGCTCCATGAAAGCCTTTCCTTAACTGAAATCCGGGAAAGCAGGTACGTCGGGGAATCACCGCCGACATTAACGGCAGGTTAACGGTACGCACCTATGAAAATGACCGGCTATCATAGCGTATCTGAACGCCAGAAACGAGGAATGGAGATATGGACAGAGGCCTCTACCAACGCACAATCAAAAACGTCTCCACGGGGCGCTCAGGCCGCCTTTCGATTGCGGCCGCCCTGGCCTTTTTAATTACCACCACGCCGGCCTTCGGACAGGCCATTCTCGAGGGTGAACGGTTTCACCCGGTTACCGCAACTCAGGGCATGGTTGCCACCAGTCATACACTGGCCACCGAGGTGGCTCTGGAAGTGCTGAAAAACGGCGGGAATGCAATCGATGCAGCCGTTACCGCCGGTTTCGCACTGGCGGTCACCCAGCCTCGTTCCGGCAACATTGGCGGTGGCGGTTTCATGCTGATTTCCAAGGGCGACGGCTCAGATCCGGAAGCCATTGATTATCGGGAAAAAGCGCCCGCTGCCGCCACAGAAACCATGTTCCAGGACGAATCCGGCGAGGTGGTCAAGAACCGCAGCCGTTTTACCCACCTGGCCGCAGGGGTTCCAGGAACGGTTGCCGGCCTGGCACTGGCGCTGGAGCGCCACGGCACCATTACCCTCAAGCAGGCACTGGCGCCGGCGATCAAGCTTGCCCAAGAGGGTTTCGTGGTGCCCCAGCGTTTTACTGAAGGTCTGGAGCAGGCCCGGGAGAGACTCGAGCGATGGCCCGCCACCCGTGACACCTTTTATAAGGAAGACGGCAGCGCCTGGCAGCCCGGCGAACGTTTTCGACAGCCAGAACTGGCGGCAACACTCCAGCGCATTGCCGGCAATGGCGTGAAAGGCTTTTACGAAGGCGAAACCGCCGATCTGATTGCCGGCGAGATGGAACGAAATGGCGGACTCATCACGCGCCAGGACCTCAAAGACTATCGTCCGGTAGTCCGAGAGCCGGTTTACGGCAACTATCGCGGGTACGATATTTTCTCCATGTCGCCGCCCTCCTCCGGTGGCACCCACATCGTCCAGATCCTGAATATTCTGGAAGGCTTCCCGATGGCCGAGTTTGGCCACAACTCCGCGGATGCCATTCATCACATGGCCGAAGCCATGAAACTGGCCTACGCCGACCGTTCAAAATACCTGGGCGACACCGATTATGTGGAGGTGCCGCTGGAGGGGTTAACCAGCAAAGGCTACGCAGACGAACTCCGCAAAGGCATTAATCCGGACAGGGCACGACCAGCCAGCGACATCAATCCCGGCCAGCCGGCTGTCTGGGAAAGTCCTGAAACCACCCATTTTTCCGTGGTGGATAAATGGGGCAACGCGGTATCAAACACCTACACCATCAATTTCAGTTACGGATCCGGCATTACGGTGGAAGGCGCCGGATTCCTGCTTAACAACGAAATGGACGACTTCAGTGCCAAGCCCGGTGTACCCAACGCTTATGGTCTGATCGGCGGCGAAGCCAACAAGGTTGAGCCCGGCAAGCGCATGCTGAGCTCCATGTCGCCCACCATCGTGAAAAAGGATGGCAAGAACGTTCTGGTTACCGGCAGCCCCGGGGGCTCCCGGATCATTACCACCACCTTGCAGGTGATCCTCAATGTGATTGATCATGGCATGAACGTTCAGACCGCCGTGAGCGCACCTCGCATGCATCACCAGTGGCTGCCGGATGAAATCCGGATCGAACAGGGCATCAGCCCGGACACCATTCGACTGCTGGAGGAACGCGGGCATAAGGTGGTAGGCGGATCAGCCATGGGCGCCATCCAGAGCATCCTGATTGACGAAGACGGTGTTCTCAACGGTGGCGCGGACCCGAGGAGGAGCACTTCGTCGGCCATGGGCTATTAACGGGCAATTGACCGGGGTCACTAACCTGAAAGGAGGCTTTATGTATCTTTCTGTACAGCTGAGCTGCTATCCCCTGAAAGAGGAGTACAAGCAGCCAATCAAAGACCTGATCGCGCGCCTGGAGCAGACCGGACTGGAAGTCTACCCGGGGCGAATGAGCACCGAGATTTTCGGCGACTATGATGAGGTAATGGGCGTGCTCTCGGATACCATGAAATGGTCATTCGAGACTTACGGAAAATCCGTCTTCGTGGCTAAGATCATGGAGGGCGACCGGAGACCGAGATGACAGCACCGGGTGGGCCAGACAACCAGCAACAGAAGCCGGACCAGAACCAACAGCCGGCAATCCCGAACCAGTTTGCGTTCCTGTGGCTCAGTGCCGCCATCTTCCTGATGGTGCTCTGGCTTCAGGACGGCGGACAACCCCGGCTTCAGGACCTGGCCTATTCCGAATTCAAGACCGCTGTGATGAACAATCAGGTGGCGGAAGTCACTCTGAAAGAGGAATCCATCACCGGTCTGTTTACCGACAGCGGTGCTGCAGACTTCAGCTCTGACAGCCCCGCACGGACCAGCACCCCGGGGTTCCAGACCATCCGCCCGCCCATGGAAGACCCCGCCCTGCTCAACCTGCTGGAAGAGCACGAAGTTGTAATCCGGGCCACCCCCTCCGGCCTACCCTGGTGGCAGGAAATGATCCGCGGCTTCCTGCCCTGGATCCTTCTGCTGGCCCTGATGTTCTGGTTCTGGGGCGCCGCCCAGAAGCGGATGACCCAGGGTGGTGGGCCGTTTGATTTCAGCCGTTCCAAGGCAAGACGGGCCCGGAAGGAAACCTCGACGGCAACACTCGATGATGTCGCCGGCATTGAATCCGCCAAGCGGGAAATTGCCGAGATCATCGATTTCCTGAAATCTCCCGAAAAATACCGGGCACTGGGTGCTGTCATGCCCAAGGGCGTGCTTCTGGTCGGCCCGCCCGGCACCGGCAAGACACTGCTGGCCCGGGCCATCGCCGGCGAAGCCGAAGTGCCCTTCTACAGCATCAGCGCCTCGGAATTCATCGAGATGTTCGTGGGTGTTGGCGCCGCGCGGGTTCGGGACATGTTCAAGGAAGCCCGGAAAGACGCGCCGGCGCTGATTTTCATCGACGAACTGGATGCCATTGGCCGATCACGTGGTGCGGGCCTGGGTGGTGGCCATGATGAAAGAGAGCAGACCCTGAACCAGATCCTCACGGAAATGGACGGTTTCGAGGCCCACGAAAATGTTCTGGTACTGGCTGCCACCAACCGGCCTGACGTTCTGGACAGCGCCCTGCTCCGCCCCGGCCGTTTTGACCGCAAGATCACCCTCGACCGCCCCCACAAGGAGGCCCGCGCGGCCATCCTGAAGGTTCATGTGCGCAAGGTGCCACTGGCAAACGATGTCGATCTGGAACAACTGGCTGCGCGCACGATCGGTTTCTCCGGGGCGGACCTGAAAAACCTGGTGAATGAAGCCGCGCTGACGGCAGCCCGGGAAAACCTGCACGAGGTGAACGCCCATTGCTTTGAGCTGGCAAGGGACAGAATCATTCTCGGCGAAGAACGGGACACCAAGCTCACGCCCAAGGAGCGGGAGGCGATTGCCTACCACGAATGCGGCCACGCCATCATGGCCTATTACATGCCCAACGCCGACCCACTCACCAAATTAACGATCATCCCTCACGGCATGGCCATGGGGGTGACCGAACAAACGCCTCGGGAAGACCACTACACCTACAACGAGAGTTACCTCAAGGATCGCATCAAGGTGATGCTTGGTGGCCGCTGTTCGGAAAAGCTGATTTATGGTGAAGTCAGCACCGGGGCCCAGAACGACCTGAAGGAAGCCACCGCTCTGGTACGCAAAATGGTCGGCCAGTGGGGTATGAGTGAAAAAATCGGCCCCCTTGGCTTAAGCATTGGCGAAGAGCATGTGTTCCTTGGCCGGGAGATGGGCATGCCCAGGGAATTCAGTGAAAAGATGGCCGAGATGATCGATGAGGAAATCCAGTCCCAACTACTGGCGCTGGAGAGGGCTACCCTGGACTTCCTGACCGAGCACCGAAACCAGCTGGAAGCCCTCGCCGCGGCCGTATTGAAGCACGAAACCCTCTCTGCCGAAGACGTCGAGGATATCCTGCGCAAGGAAGACGCTCGCAAGATTGCTTGAGGATTCAGGGAGTCACAGTCACCGGAAGGTTCAGTGCCACCAGCAACCGCTCCGCGCCAGGTTCCTGAAGCAAAGAACAATCACGGCTAAGCACCAGCTGAACGGCTTTCTCCTCGCGCAAAATACCGGCTACGGTAACTGGGTCCGTTGATGGCAGCGACCGTACACGAAGGTCCCGCTCTGGAATACCCAGCTCCAGAAGTATGCGTTGCCGCTCCTCGGGTGGAATATCCGGTCCCGCCCCCAGCAACATCGTTACCGGCCGATGGGAATACCGAATAGCCTCAGCTGCTGCCTGAACCGCGCGGCTATTGGCCTCCCTGTGATCATTCAGAAAAACCACTACCCGGCCCTGCGGCAAAACGCGATGTTCGCACCAGAGCAGAACCCTGCCCGGCGAACGACGAACCAGCCCCTTGGCCGTTGACCCCAGGCGCGCCCCCGGCGCCGAGGACCAACCAACTCGGCCAAGCACCAGAAGATCCCGGGGCCCAGCCAGAGCCAGCACTTCATCAATTACATGGCCACGGGCAATGCTGAGCGTGTGCTTGCCGCCATATGGCGCTACAGCGCCAGCCAAAGCGCGCCGAGCCTGGCTGGCCAGCCTTTGCATTCGCTGCTCAACGCCGGCCGGATCAAAGGGGCGGCTGACGCCGGACGAAGCCCCCACCTCTCTGGCAAACCCATACCCCGCACTTCGCAACAGGTTCAGTTCCTCAACAAACACGCCAAGCACATCAGCACCGGTGGACCCTGCAATCTCTGCCGCAGCCTTCAACGCGGCATAGCTCATTCTCGAGCCATCCAGCAGTACAAGCACACGGCCGGCTTCATCACTGCTCACAGCCCGAGCTCCAGGTGTGTCAGTCACTGTCCTTACCTCCGCCGTTGTTTGCATCTCCATTGCTATCCCGCTTTTTGCTGGCCTCCGCAAATTTCTTGAGGCGCTCGGCAACCCGGCGATTGAAGCTGTTAGCTGGAAACTCGCCATTACTGTCCAGCTCCCCGGCCTCCAGGCCGGTCAAAAGCTCAATGGCTTCGTTGATATGGGAGATCGGATAGATCCGGAATCGGTCCTCGGCAATCGCCTGCCTGACATCGGCCCTGAGCATCAGGTGCTCGACATTGCTTGCCGGCAGCAGAACGCCCTGGACGCCTACTTCACCAGCTTCCCTGCAGACATCGAAAAAGCCTTCGATCTTCTCATTCACGCCACCCACCGCCTGAACTTCACCATGCTGGTTCATGGACCCTGTTACGGCGAAGGACTGCCTGATTGGCACCCGGGAAATGGCTGAAAGCAGTACACAGGTTTCTGCCACTGAAGCGGAATCGCCCTCAACACCACCGTAGGATTGCTCGAAAGCCAGGCTCGCCGACAGCGACAGCTCACCATCACCGGCATACCGGCTTGCCAGGAACCGGGACAGTATCATCACGGCCTTGCTGTGAATGGGGCCACCCAGTTTTGCCTCCCGCTCAATATCCACCACCTGCCCCTTGCCCGGCCGGGCCGTAGCGGTAATCCGGGTGGGCTGTCCGAACATCGACGCGCCCAGCCTGAGTACCGATAGGCCATTCACCTGAGCCACTTCTTCTCCCGAAGTGGCAATTATCACCACACCCCGGCTGATTTGCTCCCGGCTTCTTTCCCGAACCCGGCTGGCCCGGTATTCCCGCTCATCAATAGCCTGCTGCAGATGGCTGGCCTCGACGGTATCGGCGCCCGCCTGGCTGGCCCAATGGTCAGCCTCACTGAGTATGTCCCGGAGCACGCGATCGTGGGCGGTCAGTTTGCGTTGGTCCGCCGCCAGCCGGCTTGCATGCTCAATCAGCCTGGCTACGGCACCTCGCTCCAGCGGCCGCATTTTCAGGGCCCGGGCCATGGTGGCGATCATCCGGGCGTAGAGTTCGTAGCAGTCATCGTTACGATCAAGATCATCCTCAAAATCCGCCTCAACCTTGAAGAGGTCCAGGAAATCCGGATCGTAATGGGACAACAGGTAGTACAGCATCCGGTCCCCAAGCAAAACCACTTTGACCGACACGGGAATTGGCTCCGGCTGCAGACTGACGGTACTTACCAATCCATAGAGCCGCTCCAGGGACTCGATGCGGATTTCACCGGATGACAGAATCCGCTTCAGGCTTTCCCAGGCCATGGGCTGAGTCAGCACCCGCCGGGCATCGATGATCAGATAGCCGCCGTTGGCGCGGTGCATGGAACCACCGCGAATCAACGTGAAGTCGGTATAGAGGTTGCCCTGACGGGCCCGATGTTCAATCTGCCCGGCCAGGTGCTGATGATTGGGCAGATCCTCGTAGATAACCGGCGCGCCGACGGTTTCGGCGTTATCCACCAGCAAATTGACCTTGTACCGCGCCAGCAGCCCTGCCGGTGGCCCGTTATCACTGTCCTGAAAGGCTTCGGCATGCTCCACCACGTCTTCTCGGACCGCGTCCAGGTAATCGACAACCTCCGGGAGATGTGACCACTTTTCCCTCAGTTCCCCGATCGGGCCGCCGAGAGTCAGCTGTACCATCTCTTCATTCAGGGCATGGACCCGCTCACGCACTTCTTTCCGCATCCTGGGAATCTGCTGGATGGTCTGCTGCAGCTTTTTCTGCAGTTCCTCAACCTTGGATTCAACCAGTTGCTTTTCTTCATCGGAGAATTTCTTGTATTCCTCGGGATCGATCACCTCACCTTTGCGTATGGGGGCAAAGGTAAAACCGGCTGGTGTGGTGATCATGGCAATGTTGTTGCGGTTGGCCTCTTCCTGGATCTCGAACAGCCCCTGGTGCTGGTGCTTGGCCATCTCTTCCTGCAGCTCCTGCAAGCGGGCCTGGTACTCCTCGCTCTCAAAGGCCGCCGGAATGGCCGTGCGAAGCTCCTCAGCCAGATCACTCATGTCTTTCTTGAATTGCTGTCCCTGCCCCGCTGGCAACTGGATCGCACCCGGCCGATCTGAAAAGCGGAAGTTATAGACATGGCACCAATCCGGAGGAACCGGTTGCCTGGCTGCGTGCCGGGAAAGAAAGCGCTCAACAAGTTCATGCTTCCCTGCCCCGGCGGGCCCGAGGACAAACAGGTTGAAACCCTCAGCCCGGATACCCGCGCCGAATTCCAGTGCTCGCAGAACCCGGTCCTGACCGTAGGGTTGATCCAGGTCTTGCAGGTCATCGGTGGTCAGGAAATCCAGTTTTTCCTCTGGACAAGCGTGATAGACCTGGTCTCCGGTTAACGGGGCGGGTAATGGCATTACATCCTCCTGATGGTTTCCACCCGGGTGTGGAATACGCCGATGATGTCGGACGAGTCATCCGGGGGGGGGGGCGGCGCCCCCTCATCAGGAAACTATAGATTATGGCCGGCGCCCTGCTCCAGCCATCGGGGCACTAACGCCACTCGAGGGTCTTGGGCTCGGGCGAATGCTCACAGAACAGGTGGCCGACATCCGGCACCGCAAAGCAGCGATCACCGCGCTGGGGTTGGCGGGCGTTGAACTCGGTATGGCTGATGCCAACCTCCCACAACTCGTCACACTCCCAACCATCGGGCTTGAGTTCGATCCGCACTTCGGCACCGATCAGGTTGATGGCCTCGATACGGAACGGCAGATGGGCCTGGTCACTGGCGGACTGGGTCAGGCGAACTTCGTGGGGCCGAAGATAGAGCTGGGCGTCGTCGTTTTCGCAGCCTTCAGGTAAGCGAATCCAGGCATCGCCCTGGCTCATGACGCCGTCGCGGATCTTGCCGGAAAGCACATTTACCTGGCCGAGAAATTCGAACACGAACCGGCTGTCCGGACGACCGTAAAGCTCCAGGGGCGTATCAACCTGCTCAATCCGGCCATTGCTCATCACCACCACCTGATCGGAGAGTTCCAGGGCTTCTTCCTGATCGTGAGTCACGAACACACTGGTGAAGTGCAGCTCGTCGTGCAGACTTCGCAGCCAGCGGCGTAGGTCTTTTCGCACCTTGGCATCAAGCGCGCCGAAGGGTTCATCCAGCAAAAGAATCTCTGGCCGCATGGCCATGGCACGAGCCAACGCAATGCGCTGCTTCTGGCCACCGGAGAGTTGCGCCGGGTAACGGCCCGCCAGATGTTCCAGCTGCACCATCTCCAGCAGGTCTTTCACCCGCTTGCGAATCTCCGGTTTACCCGGGCGCTCCTTACGCGGAAGCACGTTAAGGCCAAAGGCCACGTTCTCGGCCACTGTCATGTGGCGGAACAGCGCATAGTGCTGGAACACAAACCCCACGCGCCGGTCCCGCACGTGCAGGTCGGTTACATCCCTGCCGCTGAAGCGTATTCTCCCCTCTTCCGGCGTTTCCAGGCCGGCAATGATCCGCAGCAGCGTAGTCTTGCCCGAGCCAGAGGGGCCTAGCAACGCCGTGAGCTGGCCGTCCGGAATGGTCAGATTGATATCATGCAGGGCCTGGAACTTGTCGAAAAACTTGTTGATACCCTGTATCTCGATGCTCATTTGAAACCCTTAGTTACGACTCTGACGCCATTCAACAATGGCCTTCACGACAAGAGTGATCAGCGCGATACCTGCAAGCAGTGACGAAGCTGCAAACGCGCCCACCGTGTTGTAATCCTGGTAAAGCAGCTCTACCTGCAACGGCAGCGTATTGGTTTCGCCCCGGATATTGCCGGAAACCACCGATACGGCGCCAAACTCGCCCACTGCCCGGGCATTGGTGAGGATAACGCCGTAAAGAAGCGCCCAGCGGATATTCGGAAGGGTCACCCGCCGGAACAGCTGCCAGCCGGAGGCACCCAGTACCACACCGGCCTCTTCCTCTTCCCGGCCCTGCTGCTGCATCAGTGGAATCAGTTCCCTGGCCACAAATGGGCAGGTTACGAAGACCGTAACCATCACAATGCCTGGCCAGGAGAACATCAGTTGAATGTCGTATTCACCAAGCCACTGGCCTACCCAGCCATTGCTGCCATAAAGCAGAAGGAAAAGTAGACCGGCAACTACCGGAGAAACAGCGAATGGAATATCAATCAGTGTGGTCAGCAGCTTGCGCCCGGGGAACCGGAAACGGGTCACCAGCCACGCAAGGAAAACGCCGAATACCATGTTCAGCGGCACGGTGAGCAGCGCAACCACGAGCGTCAGACCGATGGCGTGAAGCGTGTACTCGTTGAGAATATTGCTGACGTAACCGGCCCAGCCCTCGGCAAACGCCTGCACAAAAATCAGCACCAGGGGCATGAACAGCAACAGAACGGTCAAAGCAACAGCCAAACCGATCAGCGTGCGACGAACCAGCGGGCTATCGCCCACGCGACGATGTTTACGCGCAGCCATACCCTAACCTCCGTGCAGGCGCTTGAGGTAGCGCCCTTGCCAGACGTTGATCGCCAGAAGCAGCAACAGCGATACCGTCATCACGACCGCGGCAATGGCACTGGCCGCCGGAAAATCGTACTCCTCCAGGCGAACAAAGATCATCAGACTGATCACTTCACTGATGTAGGGCGAGTTGCCGGCAATGAAGATGACCGCACCGTATTCCCCCAGGCTTCGGGCAAACGAAAGTGCACCGCCGGTTACAACAGCCGGCCAGAGTGTGGGAAACAGGATCTTCCGAAAGACCGTCATGTCCGAAGCACCCAGGCTCATCGCCGCCTCTTCATCTTCCGGTGCCATTTCCTCAAGTACCGGCTGAACCGTACGCACCACGAACGGCACGCTGGTAAACGCCATGGCTACCACAATACCAACCGGCGTAAAGGCGACTTCAATTCCAAGCTCGGCCAGGTACTGCCCATACCAACCGCTTTCGGCAAACAGGGTCGCCAGTGTGATCCCGGCCACGGCGGTTGGCAGAGCAAATGGCAGATCCATGATCGCATCCAGCAGCCGCTTGCCGGGGAACTCATAACGCACCAGCACCCAGGCCATCAGCAGGCCGAACACGCAGTTAAACAGGGAGGCTGCCAGGGCCGCCAACGCGGTGACTTTGTAAGATGCGACCACCCTCGGATCGGTAATCACGAACCAGAACTGCTCCCACCCCATGCCGGCGGCACGGATAAACAGGCCGCTGATGGGCAGAAGCAGCACCAGGCTGATAAAGAAAAGCGAAATGCCGAGGCTCAGTCCGAACCCCGGCAAAACGCGTTTGGTGGCGGGAGCGCTCAGCCGCTTTGACGGGCGCTCCGAAACGTCAGTGGTGGCCATGGATCAGGTGCGCATCCCTTAGCGGCGACGCTGCAACTGGTCCAGCTTGCCGCCACTGGCAAAGTGGGTCTCCATGGCGTTTTCCCAACTGCCGGCGATGTCCTGAATCGGCATCAGCTTCAGTTCCGGGAACTTGTCAGCCACTTCCGCTTTCACGGTTTCGTTATGCACCCGGTAGTTGAAGCCGGCCAGCAGGCGCTGGGCTTCTTCAGAATAAAGATGCTTCAAATAAGCTTGGGCCAGTTCCTCTGTGCCCTTTTTCTCAATGTTCTTGTCGATCCAGGTCACCGGGAACTCGGCCAGGAAACTCACTTTCGGAACCACAACCTGGAAGTTCTTATCCGGGTTCAGTTCCGGGATGTTGTTTACTTCGGACTCAAAGGTCAGCAGCACATCACCCAGGCCGCGCTCAACAAACGTGGTGGTGGCCCCACGGCCGCCGGAGTCGAAGACCTTTACCTGACCCAGCAGATCGCTCAGGAACGCGTCAATCTTCTCCTGGTCGTCACCGAACTTGTCTTGGGCGAAGCCCAGCGCCGCCAGGTAGGTGTAGCGGCCGTTACCGGAGGTTTTCGGGTTCGGCATGATCAGCTCGACGTCTTCCCGGATCAGATCATCCCAGTTCTGGATGTTCTTGGGGTTACCCTCACGCACCAGGAACGCCATGGTGGAATAGTAAGGAGAGCTGTTGTTCGGCAGGCGTGATGCCCAATCCTCGGGAATCAGGTTGCCGCGCTCGGCGAGAATGTTCACGTCAGTGACCTGGTTGTAGGTCACCACATCGGCACCGAGGCCCTGAAGAATGGCGCGCGCCTGCTTGGAGGAGCCAGCATGTGACTGCTGGATATCGACTGTCTCGCCTGTTTTTCCCTTCCAGTAGTCCTGGAACAGAACGTTGTATTCGGCAAACAGCTCGCGGGCAATATCGTAGGAGGAGTTCAGAAGCTCACGCTCCTGGGCAGAAGCCGGCCCCGTCAGCGAGAACGCCAACGCCAGCGCACTGAACCACAGGCCCTTACGGGCTTTGGAACCAGAAAAAATTGAATTCGGCATAGTAGGCAGAGCTCCCAGTTAACTCGGAATCTTGATATACGCCAGAGGAATAAAAATGGCGCTTTGTTAGAACGCAAAGATAAGGTCGGAGTTCTAAAACAACAATGCCTTAACTAGATGATTTATTGCTGCCGTGAAAACTTAAAGTTATAAGAGGCATCTGTTACAGACAGGCGTCAAATTTGATCGCGCCGGACTGGTACCCGGCGCATCTTCCACTACTATCAAGGTAAGTCAGCGCTGGAGAAGACGTTGCCGTGGGACTGTCGATCAAGACAACGGAATTTGCGCCGGAAGAGTTTGAACGTTTTGCCGCCAAGGTCCGCACAGACCTGAAAGCGCTCACTCGTCTTTTGAACCGGCCCGGCTTTGGTGAGGGTGAGAGTTCCATTGGCGCCGAGGTAGAGTTCTACATCGTAAACTCTGACCTGCGCGTGCAACCCATCAACACCGACATTGCCGCCAGAGTCCAGGACCCCCAGCTTACGGTTGAGCTCAACCGCTTCAACCTCGAATACAACCTCAGCCCCCAGGCCTTCAAGGGATCACCGTTTGCCAGAACGGAGCAGGAGCTGCTCACTGCGATTCGGAGAATCGATGAGCACGCCGCGCCATTGGATGGAGAGTTGGTACCGATCGGCATTTTGCCGACACTTCGCCAGTCCGACATGGGTGCGCAGGTGATGACAGACGAACCTCGTTATCACGCGCTATCCAAAGCATTGCTCGAACAACGGGGCGAGCCGTTCAGCATCCATATTGGCGGTAACGATGTGATTAACCTGGAGGCCGACGATGTCTACATGGAAGGCGCCAACACCTCTTTCCAGTTGCACTGGCGCGTGCCAGCCCATCGTTTTGCGGATTATTTCAATGCCGTACAACTCGTCACGCCGGTGGTCCTCGCTCTGGCGAGCAACTCACCCAGTCTGTTTGGCCACCACCTGTGGGACGAAACCCGGATTGCCCTGTTCAAACAATCCATAGACAGCCGTTCCCCCAACCACAAAACCTGGCGTCATCCGCCACGGGTTTACTACGGAAACGGCTGGATACGCAGCGCCTGGGAACTTTTTGCCGCCTCGGCATCGCTCTATCCCCCCATCATTCCATTGATGTCGGAGGAAGACCCGATGGCCGTGATTGATCGTGGTGAAGTGCCCAAACTGGCTGAACTGAGACTGCACCAGGGAACCACCTGGCCCTGGAACCGGGCCATCTATGACCATACCGAAGGCGGCCATCTACGCATTGAGATTCGCTCCATGCCTGCAGGCCCGACTGCCGCTGATATGTGTGCGAACGGCCTGTTCATAATAGGGGCAGCGCTGGCAGTGCTGGATGACATCGGCCATCTGACGTCGATACTCCCCTTCCATTACACCGAACACAATTTTTACCGCGCCGCAAAATATGGCGTCGGCGCAGAAATCATCTGGCCTCATAAGGATCAGGTGCAGTTGCAGGATACGCCCCTGTTAACCGTAGCCCGGGAGCTGCTGCCCCGGGCCTGTGAAGCCCTTGCGCAGACAGCCGTGGACGAATCGGAAATACGCCGCCTGCTGGGAATCATCGAAGGCCGCATTGAAACAGCCATGTCGGGCGCCCGGTGGCAGCGCCACATCACCGAGTCCCTGTTCAAGACTGTAAGGCCCGATGACGCCTTCCGAACTATGCTGTCTCTTTACATGGCCAACCAGAAGAAAAATACGCCGATCCATGAATGGACATTGTCACCGTGAGCAACTCGAACGTACTCGATTATCTGCATGATCCCTCACCCCGCACGCTGGGCCGCTCCCCTCTTGAATGGCTGGAGCAGCTGCAGAAACCCACGGTTGTCCGTGTTGCTGGTCGCGATCGCTCCCGCACCCGGGCCATGGCGACGCTGCTTCACGGTAATGAGCCTTCGGGCCTGTTTGCGCTTCACCGTTGGCTGCTTGAGCAGCACACCCCTGAGGTCAACATGCTGTTTCTCCTGGGCGGCGTCTACCCTGCGAAAATCCCGCCCACCCTCTCACTGCGACAGCTTCCTGCGGGACGTGACCTCAACCGCTGTTTCAAAGAACCGTTCGCGGGAGAGGAAGGCGCGATTGCAAAGGCCATGCTGTCAGAACTTCATGACGCGAACCCGGAATGCTTGCTGGACGTACACAACACCTCAGGCACAGGGCCGGCCTTCGCGGTGACCATCACCAATGATGCGGCCCACCAGGCGTTGACCTCTCTGTTCACAGACCGCCTCATAATGACAGATCTTCGCCTCGGTGCCCTGATGGAATACTCCGAGCAGGAAGTCCCAACGGTAACCATCGAATGTGGTGGGTCCCAAGATGATCAGGCCCATCAATTGGCGTATGAGGGCCTCGTGCGGTATGCCTCAAGGCCAGACGTGTTATCACTTGAAAAGGCGGAGTGGGACGTGGAGGTACTAAGAAATCCGATTCGGGTGGAGCTGGTTCCGGAAGCAACCATAGAATATCTTACTGAACCCTCCGGCCGGGCTGACCTCACTTTGCCACCAGACATCGAACACCGAAATTTCGGGATCGTATCGCCAAATGAGCCGCTGGGATGGATTGGAAAAAAAGGCCTCAGTGTACTCAACGCCATCGGCCATAACCGGACAGAGAACATGGAGCAGGTTTTTCAGGTCAGAGAGGGGAAAATCTTCCCCGCGCAGGCCATCAAAGCCTTTATGATTACCACCAACCCGGTGATTGCAAAGAGCGATTGCCTCTTCTACGCGGTCAAGGCGACTGGTGAGCCCATTTTCTGACAAGAAACAAAAGGCAAGCGCCCCTTTCGTCCCTCCAATCAGGGGTTGGACACTACTTCAACGCTGTCGGCGTGGCATGCGAGTTTAGCCCTGTCGAAGCTGCGTGTCGGGTTGGTGACGTATCGAACCCCGGACACCCTCACAGTCGCGCCTTTGGAGATACCTCGCATCTGGAGTGCCTTGCCATTGATCTGAGCTGAGGAGCGGCAATAACGTTTCCAGTCATCTCGTCCTTTGGCGTCAACCAAAGCCCCACGGAAAATGCCGACTACATCTGGCATTGGCGCATACTCGGGCTCCCAGACCGGCTCGGGGGTGGGTTTGGTCGATTCAAAACTCGCATAGGCTGCCCGACATGCCTCAATGTCGGATTCTGGAACCGTCTTGCCGTGCCTGAGCTCCCTCGAAGGGCGCAGGCATGCTTGAGTACATTCTACACTCCTTGCTGACCGACACTCCCCGGCCATCTTCGCCAACTGCTGGTAAAGATTCTGCTCAGCCGAGGCGGCGCTTGTAAGAAACGCGAGCAAAACGGCGAAAATGGAAAATATGCGAACGACAGCTGAGTTCATCGGGCATCCTCTCTTAGTGGTTGTTCACCATCATGGGGCCGTATCTCCGCCTCAGACGGTCAAGGGTTATAAGTAGCCGTTCGTCCAACTGTTTCTCCCACAAAATAACGTTCAGGCAGCCAATGGTTTTATGGCTTGAATGTCAGAACTTGCGGAACAATATTTGCCCTTCCCCCACCTCCCTGAAGAGTAAAGGCGGACGCCATCCAATAGGTTTTACGGCGTGGGTCTGGCTGGATATCGAGGTAGTCTCCCCATGCTCGAGCGTGGGGCTGGTGGCTAGAGGCATCCCCCAGAGCCATCTGCCAGTTTGGCAAAGCATTTGAATCGCTGTCATCCAGCCATCCAACCCCCAGCGTTGGATGGCGGCCCCCGGCACCGCACACCGCTACTATGCCCACATCGCCCCGCTGGTTCGGGCAAACGGACGGATAAGCCCAGGCCCGGTCCGAATTCCACAGATCGGGCTCATCAATCAGCTCATTCGAACTCTTCCGGATTCTCACCACGCGTACGAAGGGAAAAGGGTGCTGAACATCCGCCGAGGCCACCCAGACGAAACCAAGAACACCGCCTGACTCCCACGCTCCGAGAACGCGATCATCCATGCGATTCATCCATTGACTTGTCGCATCATCAGGTTTTGCGTAGGGGCCGTCGCGCCAATGCCTCACAGCGACGGAAACTTGCGAGACATCCTCTTCGTCGTCAGGCCATCGGAACACCTCGATAGATGGCTGAAAGTAGCTCAAGCTGGAAAAGATCGCCGTACTTCCCATGCCCCGACAAAAACGGAGAGATCCGAATTCTTCGGTTGACCAGGCTTCCCGGGAGATCGCTTCACGCGCCTTCAATTGATCCAGGGACAGTCGTAACACCACCGCTCTTTGCCAGCGGTCCGTGGTTGTGCTGAACACGTTGAACGACAGTAAGAGGTGGTTATCTGATTCGGCCAGATCGGGGTAATCCAGCCAGGTCCCCGACCACTGTTCGTCGATGTCCGTCGGAGTTGTATCCCACCAGGTCCATGTACCAGGCGCGCCGGATGAACTGACAGCGACACGAATCAGGTTTCCTTGGGTGGTCTTGGAAAACTGCAGAAGCCAGATCCAGAGCCGTCTGGAAGAGCAGTAGTGAATGAGCTGATCGCAACAGAATCCAGCACCTGCGGGAGGCAATTCCGTATAGGGGTCTACAAACACCCAGTTGTCGCCACCATCGGTGGATCGGGAACAGAACCAGTTGCCCGTGACGATAATGCGTTTACCGGAGCATGCCAGAGCGGGTTCCAGGATTGTACCTGCCTGTCCCCCGGTGTCGCCGCTGTTCAACCGCTTCGTATCGACGATAGCTGTCATGGCTTCTTGCCTTTCCGGCCTTTTGAACCCTCATCGATGACGGCCTCAGGCGGTGCCGATGTTTGCTCATCCGGTTCTCCCTCGGCTTCCGGCTCCGGTTGGCTTTCCGATGACGGACGAGAGATTTTTCCGGGCCCCGGCGCCTTTCGACGCGGCGAAATGTTTTGATCTTTCTGATCGAAATCAGGTTTTTCAGCCGGTTGTCCGGAGGCCACCTTTTCGGCTGCGTCTCTTGCAGGTTGCTTTTCAGGCGCCTGGTCAGTCAAAGAATGGTGTTTTCCCACTCCCTTCTTCTCTTTTGGGTCCGCCATTTACGTCACCAGTCGCAAGATATAGCCGCCCATTACGGTCCAGAACAGAACGCTATACCAGCGTTCTCCCAGTTTCCTGTTGATGGTTCTTCCCAGCAAGGTACAACCCGCCATTACCGGTACCAGAATACCTGCCAGAACCAAATGCTCGGTTTGCAGCAAGCCGGACTGACTGAACACCACGGCCTTGGTCGTGTCGCCGACGAGAGACACCAGAGAGGCGGCGCCCACAAAGTAAAAACGCTCAAGCTGCAGGCTGCGAAGTGCAACGCCCTTGAGCGGCCCCGAAGTACCTGAAATACCTGAGGTAGCGCCAGAACAGAACGCTAGCCCAACCCCCCAGGCTTTTTTCGCGCGATGATAGGGCGAAAACTCCCACACGAGGGTGACAACAATCACCAGCGCAACGGCATACCGAATCCATAGCTCTGGCAGTTTAAGCATCAGAGTCGCGCCCAGTGCGGTGCCTAGCATCACTGCAATGATGACGGTGCCGGAGGCCCTCCAGGGCAGCGTTTTCCGGTAAACCGCCACCTTCGCAACGTTGTTGCAGGCCAACAACAAAGCAGCCACGGCGATCCCCTCTTTGGTACCGATGGCCATCATCATGGCGGGCACCAGAATCAGGGAACCGCCGAGGCCCGCTGCAGCGGAGACAATAAACGACGCCGGGATGGCCAGCGCCAGAAGGATCAGAGATATCGCATCAAGTTCCATCGGTGCGTCCTTGCTTAAGGGAAAAGTTGATTGCCGGGTCGAGGCCAGACGCTGACAACCCGGGCCGCAGCATGGGGCCAGTTGCGCACCAGATTCTCCACGGAGGTAACCGGACCCGTTGGTACTGCCGAAAAGACATCGTTTGTTGAGCCGACAACAGCCAGGAGCAGTATCCGATGACCGGTCGAAACGCCGGAAAAGTCCACGTTGATCGACACGGCTCGTGGCATTCGAGCAGACAGGTCAACCGACAAACGGTTCAATGGCGTGCCGTCAGCCGCCAGCGCCACGTTCCATCCCGGAGGTGTTGGCTGCGGCGCTCCGCCGGTCAGGCTGCGGACAAAGGGCACGACGTTTGTGCAATCCGTTCCCAGCAACGTGTTTTGAGAGGCTGCGGAACGCCATAACAGCACCACAAACGCTCCGTTTGCAGCCACTGGCCGGGTGTCTCGATGGTGCAGCGAGACATCAACGGTGCTTCGCTCGCGGTATACCTGCCAGACTGAGTTCCTGATTCGGCGGGGTACCACTGTTTCCATCAGGTCAATCTCCGAACCGGGTAACGCCGGTACGGCTGCATTTTGCCAGGGTGCCCTGTAGACACCCGGCGAGCCGTTCTCGTCAAGTGCGTTGGCCATGACGTCAGCCCACAAGGCAGCATCTATTCGTCTTGCGCCCGGGTTTGCAATGCCTCTCAAGCGGCGGTGGCGCTCAACAAGATCACCCATTTGGTCACTCCACTCTCCATTTGGGATAACGCTGGGGTAAATCCACCGGAAGGCGGTCTGGAACGTCCAGAGTTGGTAGCGCAGATTGCCGTTCCAGATGTTGGTTCCCCGGAACGATGGCGTTGTCCCTACCGGTGCCTCTGGCCGTACAACGATATCCGGGCTCGCGAAAAAGGGCTCCGCCGTGGCCCCGGGACGACGACGCGGATTTTGCATGGGGGTCGGGAACATGCGGCGGTCATCCCTCGGGTGCACCCGCACATAGGTTCGGGCGGGCTCAGCTGCAGCGAGGTTGACCTCCCAAACGCCTCGGGACTGCAAGGTGGCCCTCATCAACCTCGGCGACGTGCCCGCGCCGGACGGATCTTGCCAGATGTGAAGGTCCTGCACGACCGCTTCCGGCAGACCGTTCACGAACAGCTGCCACGGTCCGTGGGCGTTACCCGCAATTCTGGTTGCCGTCCACACCGCAGTCGAAGTTCCAACGTACACGGTATTGGGATTCGCCGGGTCAACCGTAACCGAATACGCCGGGTCGATCGGACTGGTTGCGAGAGGGGGCATGGGTGGCAGGGCCTGACCCAGGCCTGTCAGCCGACAACCGCCAGCAGCGTCATCGTAATAAAAACAGGAGTCTGCAGCAGCGGTTGGCGAAACGGCCGCCACCGCTGCGGATGTTGGCGTAGCTGGAACCGCCGGTGTCCAGGTATTGGTCTGGCCGGTTGTCACGAGATAGAAATCGCTGGTTCCCGGAACTGGAGCAATATCTGTGAAAAACGTAGCCTGCGGTGTTACCAGTGGCGCAGCCGGCGCCGCAACGCCCGGGCCGATCAACGCGGTTGACGTCCAACGCCCCGCATTACCGGGATCCTCGCTGTAACGGATAACCCCCTGATTAAATAAGGCCAACAGGGTGCGCTCATCGACCCATTTCACCGTGACCACCGGCCCAAAACCTGCTGGCGGTACCCCAAAGGCCATGTTGGCTGCAGTGCTCGGGGTTCGGTTGCCCGGACGGCCATCCCGCCACTGCACAAAGGTGCCAGCGGCGGTTATGGGTAATACTCTCCACGTGTTCGGGTTGCTGGTACCCAGATTGTCGGTCACCCAAACCCTGTTGGTCCCCAGCGCTACCCTTCCCAGGTTCCCTGCCGCACGTCGAACAGTATCGATACCCGAATAGAAGTTACTGGCATTGGACTCCGGATCGTTGTTGATCAGATTACACGGCGCTCGGTATCGGCCCGCCGGGTCACAGGCCCAATCCGCATTGGCGAATTGCCCCATCACGTAGTGGGACTGAACCGGGTGAAACGTTACCCCACCACCGTCGCCCTGCATCGACGTCTTCATCTCCCAGACGGTGCTTCCCACCCGGACCTGTCGGCCATTGTCCTGACAACCGAGCATCGAAAAATGGCTGGAGGTGGGATGACTGGCACTGAAGATAGATTCGATGGACGCAAGGCCCACGTTTCGGCTGCTGAAGGTATTGGTTTGGCCATCGCGCAGGGAAACGAACACGCCGCCATCGCAACCCACCCAGATTTGCCGGGATCCATCTGCATTGGTGGCTTTCCTGAGAGAATGAACGTCCGGGTGAACTGCATCGCCGATCAGACCAGGCTGTGTGGCTCCTGAGTTCGTGCCGACTGGCTGGTCGGAAACGCCCGGAGACGGTACGAGGTTGTTGCCATTCACGTCGAAAGCCCAAATGGACGCGTTCCAGTTATTGACCTGAATGAGCGACCCGCCGATATAGACCCGGTCTGTCCGTACCGGCGGTGGAACCAGAGCCGTATTCCGGGTCGTAACGACGATGGCCTGATCATAGTCACGCTGCCCGGGCCAGAGATTGGCGGCGGATGGAATGTTATTCAATGGGTTGGCAATGGGCGCAGCATCACCCGGATTTGCTATTTGCCAGATATGGGGCACAGGATTCCCTCCGGCGGGATTAGTGGTCACCTCACCGAGAATATACAAAGCGGTGTTGTCATCATTCACCGCCATGCTCATTCTTCCATCCAACCTTCCCGTGGCCGGGACAGTCGGTGCCGGAAGAAAGTTCTGCGTAATCCAGTTGAAGGTGTTGCCGTGATCGTCTGAGAACGCAATGCCTGAGCTTCGAAAACACACAAACAGACGATTTCCGACATAACACAAATCGGTCGGCGCACGATTGACCGGGGCCATGGCGGCCCCGTTTGCGGGCGGCGATGGCGCGGGGGCAGGCAACGGCAGGGCTGACCAGGTAAACGAGAGGTTACCGCCAACCATGGATCGAGTGCCCAGATAAAGTCCGCCGCCCTGGATGTTCCAGCCAAGATCCCGACCACCTGAAGTGGCTGCGATCACACGATCTCCGGCAGCTCCGGGTGCGGAGCCGGGAACGCGTACCATGCGTGTTATCGACACGCCCTCCAGAGCGGCAATGCCCGTCGCAGTTTCCCAGGGGTCCGAACTGACCGCACCGGCGGCGGGTCCTGATGCGGCGAGAATGCCAACCCCGCGAATTGCATCAGCGCCATCAACACCCTGCATCGCGTCGAATTCACCGGTACCCACCATCACAAAATCAGCACCGGCGTTGGCACCGAAGTTCACCAGTAAACACCCACAGGCGAATGCGCTGGTGTTGCCACCGAACCGCCTGGGCTCGTTGGCCCAGCCCCCCAGGGGTTCCCAGGTAGCGCCACCGTCGCCGGTATACCAGACGCCACCTTTGGCCGTGCCTGCGTAGGCGCGTTGGCCATCAGGGCTTACGGCCAGATCACGAACCCGGCCAGACACTCGCGGCCTACCCTCAGCCTGCCCCTGACGAACCACCGAGGGCCCGATCGGCACCCACCGATTGGTATTGTTGGCGGGAAACGCCATGGGGGCGGGCCCCAGGCCAGCCGAAGAACGGGCAGACGTTCGGGCCGGAGGTTCGCCGAATGGACCAATACCCTCGCGCTCCATTAACGCCTTCATGGAGGCCGCCAACGCCTGTTTGTCGGGTGAACCCGAAATTGATGTTAAGAAGCTATCCCTCGCGACCGCGTTTTTTCGCTTCTCGGCTTTCCTCTTGCGGCGCCGTGCAAGCGCTCGTTCCTGAGCGAGAGTAGGATCAACCGGTACATCACTCATGACTGATCCTCCTCAATGATCCGAATCCAGCCCTCCTGGAATTCGTGAGGCGTTCTTGGCAGAAGTGCTGACTGCGTCGCGGCAACGATGGGGTCGTCTCGCCAGGTCAAGGGGCCGGTCCGACGGGTGAACTGTTGCTTCTCGCCCAGAAGATTGACCTTGGGTAACCGAATCTCCTCAGGATCAACAAGCACCGGACCTACCCGAACAGAAGGGATAACCCGCTTTAGGCCATCATTGATCCAGGCGTCATTGAGAGCCAGTGACTTTCTCGGCAGAACGCCGGAGGTAAGGTGAACCTTGCCAGCAGGCAGCATCAACAGCGTCAGCGTATGGCAGGTACCGGGCCGGACGTAGAAAAGATCCTCGTCAACCAGATAAGGATGGTCCAGTGGCTGGACATCCGGAACATGAACCTTGCCCAGCAAACCCAACTGCCCTCGGCGACGACCGCTCTCCCTAGCCAGCGCACCGATGGACTTGTCGACGAGATGGAACCGGTCGTAGTTGTCATCAATAAAATAACCGAGCAGTGAATCGTCGCTGCGCTGGAGATCGCCCAGCCGTACCGGAAACGCCTGATCCCGGAGCGCCTCGAACGCGGCCTTGCGGGTATTCGCCGTTTCAATTGAATCCACTCGCACATCGTCAAGATCGTCGGGTACATCCAACCTCAGTGTCGCCTTGACCACAGCGATGGGACGCCCCACCAGGCCGGCAATCGATGATGACCCCAAGGTACTGAAGGTATCCACTGTCCAGAGTGTGGTGTCGATTGCCCTCAGCAAACCTGTCAGCGAGCTTTCGGTAGTCGGTAGCTCCCCCTTCCGATGCTGCACATCCGTTCTGATCACCCCGGAAACAAGATTGCCCACGGGCGTTGCATCGGGCGGCAGATCGGCCATAGGCCCAGCGCCCGGGGGCAAGGGCCTCCCCGGAGCTGGCTCCCAGCGGACCGCTCCGGTCAGCTCATGATGACTGATCTGGCCCAATGGATTACCCCTCTTATCGAAAGCTTCGAGAGATTCATCAATGTGGTCAGGTAACAGAAAGCCGGCAACAGGGTTAACCGCCAGGGTTGGCTCCAATTGATTCACAAAGGCTTCAGGAGCCAGTGCCGGGTCGCCCTGGTAGGCCGGATCGACCAACCGAAAAAGCCAGCGCCCGCCCCCCTGGATGCGCAGTGGCATCTTCATGGCAGAGGTATCATCCGGTATTTCCAGGGGTGTGGTGGTTTGAATGTCCGTGGTAGGCACGTCAAGGACACGGCCAAATGCATCCACCAAACGAAGCGCCTTAAAGGAGATGGTTCCCCCGAACAAGGTCAAAGGATCGGCAATAACCTCTGGCCGGTCATCGGCGCCAGGCGTGGAGAAGAATCCGCCCAGATAGTTCAGGCCCAGGAGTTGTTCCCTGACCCCATCCAGAGAGGCCGACGCCAGATCCTGGGGTTTGATGAAATCCGCCAGGGTATTCAATGTGTTTTCCTGGGATGCCGTCAGCGTATCGCCTGTGGCCTCCCTCTCCTGCTCCGCCGCAATCCAGCGGCTGATACCTGCCTGAAGAGCCGTCCCCAGGCCCCGATGCAGCGGGCTACGGCCAACAATCTCAATCATCTGGACATCATTGGCGTCGGTTTTTCGAACCATGTCCAGTTCATCGAGCTGCCAATCAGTCAAAGAAGTCGAGCCCTCCAATTCAATCCGCCATTCCAGCCAAAGCGGCACCCAGGGCTGTCGCCAGGCGGTAACCCCCAGTGGGCTCGGGCTCAGCCCCTCAAGGTAAGAGGCAACAGCCAGCTCAGCCGTGATTTGCTTTTTCAGGGACGTCTCCCGGAAAGAGAATTGCTGCCAGGTTTCCTTTCCCGGCGCTTGCGGATCCGCAAGGCTGCCAGACAAGGTGTACGCCCCGCTGCCGTCGTAGCGACCATCTGCGGAGTAGAGCCGGAGCATCTCTCCTTCAATGCGGCTCTGATACTTCGGGCGAACCTCGTCCTTGTCGGTGGCAGCGTTGGCCAGCCAGCGGCTGCAGTAGGGATTCAGAACCAGAGCTTCACGTACGATGGTCAACACTTCGGGCGGGATTGCGCCCGATCCCAGCGTGGGCACCAGGTCTTTCGCCTTGACCACGCCTTTGATGCCTTTCACCGCCTCATTGGGGTAACGGCACCGTAAACGGCCATTATCATCGTGGAGCCCGTCATAATGATGGCGCAGGCTTGGCTTGGCACCTTTTATGGCCAGCGACGGGGGCTGGGGCATGAAAAGACGGGGTGCGGGTCGTTCAACGGTGCGCCGGTCTTTGAGCGCACCCCGAATCGCATCGGATTTGAGCTCGATTGGTGGAGCTTTGGGCGCTTGCATTTCCTCGCTGAAGACAACTTTGTCACGCCAACGAGGCAGCGGCGACACCCGTTCGGCGGTGCTCTCCTTGCTCATCCTGGCTCGCCCTTTTCGCCCGACCGAAGTTGCGTTAACCGACGCGGAGTCCTCAACGCGCAGATGATCGAGTTTGGCTGCAGGCAAGGGTTTGCCCGGACGAGAGCTGAACATGTCGTCGTGCTCTCGCTCGGCAATATCCCGCAGGCCGTCCTGAGTGCCCATACGGTCCATCAAATCGCTGGTGAAGGCAGCGGCCAGCATTTCAGCGGCACGCCTCTGGGAAACGCTATCGCCAATGGCATCTGCGCCGAGCGCGGTAACCAGATCATCCGTATCAAACCCGGCCGCGACCGACAGCGCCTCTGAGGATGGTCGCTCGTCAATGACAGGCATGTTCTCTCCGATGGGGACGCCTGAAATCATGCCGTGAAAAAGCGACATGAAGGTGGGAGATTTCTGGGCAATAAACAACTTGGAGGCTTTATCAACCGGCAGGCCCATTTCCGGAGTCATGTCGGCGTATGTGAAAGATTCAACGCGACCTTTTGCCACAAAACTGGTTGGAGTTGCCTCAGCTGGCTGCTTCATCTCCCCTTTCGATAACAGACGTTCCAACACGGCCAGATCCGGTTCGTTGCTGGGCGGCTCGGCTTCCGGATCCAGATACCATCCAAGGTCGGCCATCACATCCAGCAAGTCTTTTTTGCTAACCACCGCCAGCGGATCTTTGTCCATGTCCGTATACCAGCCCGCAACGGTGTAGGTACCGGCATCTTTCTCAAAACCGTCTTTCGCGGTCTTTCGAAGTTCTGGCAGATCTTCCAGGGCATCATGGAAAGCGAAACGATTGGCACTGGCATGATAAGACGCGGTCCAGAGGGGCGATCCGCCTACGGTCCCGTCCAGAGGTTCATAGGTAGGCTGTTCCGAGGTACCGAAATTCGATCCGTTAAAGGAGCCCAGAGGCCGAATGCTCGCGGTTTTTGCATCGATCACCCAGCCTCTTATCATGGGCCGTTTAATCCCGACGGGGAAAAGCGCTCGCACCACAACCCAGTGGTTGGGAAGCTCTGTCATTTCCAGCTCGCCGCCTGCAGCTGATTCGCCCCCCCTCAGGAGCGCATCGGGAAGTGCCCAGTGCAGGTGAACACCATTTTCCGGCACCTGCCCTTCAGCAAAAGGCGCAGGGTCGCCAGGCCCACCGGTCACGGACACCAACGGCTCCGGGTTGGATTCTTTTGCAACATAGGCCTGAACATCGATGGGAACCAGGATGCGTTTGTTCCGCCGCAAATCCGGGTCCCAGGTATTGACGGCGGCCAGGTCAGTATCCGCTCGAACCAGCCAGGCCCATCGTTCGTCATAGACCGCTTTCGTGAGGGTCTTTTTCTTCAACAGGTGTTTGAACATAGCGCCCCCTCACAGCTTGAATGTGGCGTTAACCATGGGCTCATAAGCCACGGTCGCCCGGAACATGGCAGATATCGGTGGAACCTGAACCTCCCCAAACACCTGCCGCCATGGGAATCGAATTAACTGCAAGGCGTACTCCGCGCTATCCAGACCATCGCCCGCGCCGGTTTCATCATGCTCAGCCAGAGCCGCGGATAGCCGCCGAATATCAACAACACCGGATGACCCCACGCGAAACGGCACATCTATGTCCTCCACGTCGAGGTAGCTGAAGTCGCTCTTCCTGCGGGGAGTCAGCGTTGCTGAGCGTTGGTTACCGTTATCCTCGTGTTTGAAGCCAAACTGGACGCCCTGGCGCGGTTCCTCCAGGTGAACAACTTTGGGAACACCATCAAACAGGCAGAGCAAAACGGCGGGGGCCAACCTTTCCAGACGCAGCAGCCGGATTCGTCGGGGATCGTCCTCTTCGAACCGGGCTTCGTCGCCCTCCTCCGGGTCTACATCAAAAGCCCGAACATGCATCCCCGGCCACCCGGATACGGCGGCGGAGCGAAGCAGAAATCCGGTAATGGGACCCGTTTGCCCAGTCAGACGTGGGGCGAGCGTGCGACGACGTACGTTGCGCTCTTCGGTATCCAGTTCGGCGCGGATGGCGTTGTATTGGGCATCCAGTTGGATGCGGTCGTCACTATTCACCGTGCCAACGCTGAGCGCGCCCTGGACCAACGCATCCGTCCAACGCCGATCCATGTAAAACCAGCGAATCGATTCTTGCGGGAGTAGTTCGGAGTCCGCCACCAGATTGGCAAATGGAACCCCGTTGAGCAGCCGCAAGCTGACTAACCAGTTCCTCAGCTCCGCGGGCATCGCGGTGTTTTGGTCAATCCTGAATTCGCTGAGCGGAGCCCGTGCGGTTTTTTCCAGCTCCTGGCCGAGGTTTTCGAGGATGTCCTGGTTTTTGTTGATCATGACTCGTCCTCATCCGTGAAATCTCTGGGGCGGTCCCGCAGGATCACATCCAGATTGTCATTCAAGCCCTCTCTGATCAGGCGATCTGTGACCGGAAATGCAGGGCCGGTCAGGTGTTCGTTGATCAGTTCATTCGACAGCGTGCTGGACACCAGATCGACACGCTGCCGGTCCAGATCCGCCTCCAGGGTGTCCCGCAAATCGACTTTGCCCAGTTCACGTGTAAGCAGGTCTTCTTTGGGCACTTGGACACCCCGCAAACCCTCGAAAACTTTGTTCAGGTCGCCGACGAATAAGGCCGGCGGCAGCCCCAACCCCCGAGCAAGCACGGTGGTGGGCTGACCATTGAATTCCAGAGGCCGTCCCGGTCCGACTTGGGGCATTGGATTTCCCAGAAACTTTTCAGGGGTTCTCACAACAGCATCGGCAAAGAAACGCCCTGAAAGCCGGCCCAGATGGCGGATGTCGATTTGATCAATGCTTGCCCCGAGCACCTCCTCCCAGAGAGTTCTGTTTTTTATGAGCAGGGACTTCAGTCGGGCAGCGTGATAGTCGTTTTGTCGCCACCGCATCAACGAAGCGATGATGGACGGTTGAGACAGTGTGAGAAGACGGCCCGTTTCAAAGGCAGTGGCCAGTGACAGATCTTCCCGGCCATCCGGTATAACCACTCGTAGCTGGTCTGAACTGTGTGCCAGCTTCAGTCGATCAGCACTGGAATTTCGGGTGGGATGCGGCACCAGCGGTCCTCTGTACCAGGACCGTACCTTGTCACCCTCACGGGTTTGGTGGCCCAGACCGACATGCCCACTTTCGGCAACCTCCAGAGGCAGGCGGCCACTCACGGATTTCTGACCTGGCCCAACATCGCCAAGCAGACGGGAGTCCAGGTTTTCCATCAATGATCGGAAGGTGGTGTCGCCGGTCGTGGTGAAACTCCAGTGCAGTAAAACCGGGAACCGATATTCGGGGTCCAAAGGCAGGACCTCGAAGGTTTGAATCACCCGAAAGGGCTCGGCCATATTGAGAGCAATGTCTGCCGAAGTGGAGCCTTTGGACTTTTTGATGGCCCAGGTACCGGAGCCGGAATATGGGACCGCGCCGGCAGTTGCCGCAGCACCGGACTTGAATTGTGTCGATCGGGAGCCTTTGACGCCCGGCGCCAGAGGCACCGGCTGAGTCAGATTCTGAAGGTCACCGGCATTGATTCCCGCGGCCCGTGGAGCCAGAGCCGTGCCCATCACCTGATGGTCGTCGTAACTGGCCATACTCTGGTGAACGGTACTCTTGACCATGAAAGGTGTAACGAACGACGGCACCGGATCCGGGGACCGGTCCAACAGCACATCGTATTGGCCCTCAAGATTCACCAGGCAGGCCAGATACTTCACCGGGGCATCATTGCCGTCTTCGTCCTTACCCGGCACAGGCAGTCGGTTGCTGATGACAACGGCAAGAAACCCGTCATCATCACCCATCATCAGTTCGGTATCGTGGATGTCTACTTCCCGGGCATGAGCCAGCAGGTCCACGTCGTTTTTGGTGGGAAAAACCTTATCGATGATTGATTTTCTGATGGCCAGACAGTTGCCCTTGGCGACTTCTTTTAATCCGTCGAGTTCAACGCCCTCGGTTACGCAATTCGCGACATCAACGCCGGTTTCCAGCCTGGCTTCCCCTTCGGCGATGAGCACAAGTGCCAACCAGGGTGTATTGGCGGGTGCACCGTCAAGGCGGCGCTCCCATGGCAGAGTCCGCCTTTTGATGACCACCTGTGGCAGGCGGCTGCCATAGCTACCAAAAGAATTGGCCGGTGGATAGGTCGACAGAATCTGATCAGGCGGCAGAATGTAGCGCGGCGACCGAATCCTGAGGTGGATATTCTCCTCGTCCACCTTCAGCGCACCGGCATCCAGACTTGCCTCCGGCGTTTGCGCTGAGAATTTCTGGTTGGCCCTTATTCGCCACAGTCCGGCCTCCAGAGGCGGATTCAGCTTGGCATAGAGCTTGAATTTTCCTTCACCAACAGGCATCGCTTGCTTCCTTCTTGCTATCCTCTTTCGCCGGTCCCTGCGTGGATCTGCACGGCGTTACTCGTCCTGTGCCGGCACCCATTCGATCTCACAGTTGCTGCCGCCAACGGCACGCAGCCTTGAAACCGTTGCGGGCAATCCCTTTTCCGCAATCAATTCGGCCATCGCCTCAGCCGACGCGACCGCCCCAACCATTCCCGCAATTTCACGGGCGCCGCCCTGCAGGGCCCGAACGGAAACACCGGAATGACCGGCAAGGGCATTGATTTCAAAGAGCAGCACCGAGCGCGCCCCTGCCTGAACAACCACCGGCTGAACCGGCTGGCTGAGGTGCCGTGCACCGTGCAGCTCTATTTCCACATCACTGGCAGACCGACCCTCACCGGCTTTCAGAATCACACCAACACAGGTAACTGTGTTTGCGAACCGCGTGGACACGGCAGCCGCACCACGCACCACATCCTGGGCCAGATGCCATCCCACGGAGGCTTTTCCGGCTGTGCCGTTCAGCGACAGAACGCATCCGGCCCCGAGCGCTGATCGACCGGTCAGGCGAACCAGTCTGGACTGGTCATGCCAGCCCACAATTCTCAGACCGGTGGGGCGACCATCGCCTCCACCACTGGCCTGCACGGCAATTGTCGCAGTGTGTTTCGGGACGGCGATCTGGCGATCCTGAACCTGCTCATCGGCAGCCACGGCACCGTTGCCCAATAACATGACCACTCGTGCCGCGCCGGTGATCTTGAGTTCAGGCCGGGTATCCTCCCCATCAATTGCGGCATCCGGAGATCGCATGGTGACGATATCGCCGGGGCGCAGTTTGCTACCTGGCGCCTGTGGAACCGGTCCAGCGTCTTTCCCGAGGCCCTTCACATAGGCGGCCCCCGCACCCGAGCCAACCCGGCCGCCGAGATATGTCTGGCTGGCGCTGGTAACGCTGGTGCGAGGTACAGAGCCGCGAACAACGACCGTCAGATCGTTGAAGCTGGACGGAGCATGGGTTGTGTTCAGTTTGATCGGCAGACTGCGGCCCAGTCGGCCGCGAACAGATTCCGTGGACGGTGCCGGGCGGCGCTTGATGCGTTTGTCCGCAACGGTTGTGGTCGCATCCCGCAGGGCCACGCCTGCCCCGCTGCTCATGAATCCGGTCACGAACGGCTTCGTTGGTTTGATGACCCGGGGGCTCTCATCCAGAGACATGAAGGCGGTCGAACCGTTGCTGGCATTCGAGGCCTCCAGGCCATCCATCAGTGTTCCAAACATGGGTGGCGCGGTGCGGGAGTTCTCGTAGATAGCCTGCGCTTTGGCGCTGCGCTGCCCTGTGGCCAGAAGCCCCTCGGGTAACGCGCCGGTGCCGTCCGAAAACAGATACTTCCGGGCTTCAATAAAGGCTTCCTCAATGCTCGCGCTCTCGGCAACAACTCCCAAAGCGGTGGCCCGGTTCAGGTTGTCGGCCCGCAACGTACCGGCGGCAGACAACGGCAGTGGGCGCCGACCTGCTTCAACCCGGTAGTAATCGATCTCCGGGCCGGTTTGCGAACTCATGTCCGCCTCGGCAACCATCTTTAACCGGCTGCCGGCGAAAATAACGTCGCCTTTCGGAATGGGACTGGAAGGTTGCTCGGGATCTTCTGGCGGCCCCCAAACACCGATCGGGAAGGCTTCCAGGCCATAGGTAGGGCCTTCCTCGGCAGTCTTTTCGTCCTTCATGCCCTCCACCAGGGGGCGCAGGTCCGAGGTGCGGTCCGTCCAGGTGTTTCCAACCCTGCGCTCAAGGCGAATTTCCAACTCACCCTTCAACCCGGCGGCGTTCATGGGGCTCAACCCCATCGCTACCGCGGCGCCACTCGGCAATTTGGGCGTAATGTCCTTGTCGATGGCCGGGTTGTTGAAGTCAAACCGGGTGACCGGGCCGGTTGCGACAACCGATACTTCGAACTCCGCGAAGACTTCGAAGGGCCGCTCATAACTACCGTCACTGGAGGGTGCCGAGGTTTCACCCTCCGTGGAAGCGGGCAAAGCCCCCTTACCCGCTGCCCCCGAGAGCGTCCGCGCCCGGCCGGGCCCGGTTTCTTCCAGATACTTGGGTACGAACTCATCCCAACCCACGAATATGCCGCGAATCTCGCGGGAACTGCCGAACTTCACCTTGATGTCGCAAGGACCTACTTCGATGGTCGCTTTACCCCGGAAATCAGGCCCCTCGACCTCAATACGTGCACCAAGGCTGATGCTGATTCGAATGGTGCCCAGGAACGTTTTTATCTTCACACCGGCGGAAATGCGGGCGTAGGCGTCCGCCATGAAGTAAAACGGATCGAAATAGACAATGGCATTCGCACCAAAGGCAATGCGGGCCCAGGCGAAGCCAAAGTCGGCACTGACCTCTACTTCAACCCCTGCCATCAAGGCTTCCGATGTGAGGGCAAAGTAAGAACCACCCTTGATCACAATGGCGTTGGACACCCGCCATTGCAGGCCTAACCTGGCGACAATCGGATACCCGTCACGCTGAAAGCTGGGATGATAGCCGCCCAATGTCAGAACGAACTGGCCGGCATTGGGGCCGAGCCACCAGGTAGCAAAAGCGAAGCCCCCTGTAAGGCGGACCTCGGGGTACAGCAGCCAGCTATTGTCGGTAAGCTGCGCCTGAATCAGGAACAGCCCCTCCGAGGACGAGAACCGGGCAAGCAGCCCCAACTCAATGGATACCAGTGCGGCCTGGGGCCTGGGCAAAGCCATTCGAGCCAGGCCAAATAGATTGAGTTCCAACCCGTTGCCGACGGAAACCGACAACACGGCGACACCATCCACCAGAGAAAAGCTGGTAAAACTGATGCCGGCGGCAAACCAGAAGTTACCCGGCTCCGGAGGGAAGTACTCGGCAAGCTTTCGCAACTCCTCCAATGGATCGGAGGAGACGCTTGCCGCGGGATCCAGAGCCTTGATGAAGGGGTATTCGCCAAACTTTGACAGATCATCCGGAACGCGTAGCCCCCGCTTGATGCCGAGACCGCCCCCAATGCCGGTCAGGAAGAAAGCGGGAGGGCCACCAATGGGGCCTTGAATGGCACCGAAGACAAAGAACGAGGGCAGCCCTTTGTCGTCGCTGTATCCGCCGAACAGGGAGAGTCCATACACCCCGAAACGACCCATCAGCATTCCGACGTAGCCGATCTGTCCGTCCAGGTCTGTTTTCAGAAGACCACCGGCGATAGACAGACCACTGAAGTCCCCGGAAACACCCAGGCCCTTCAGATCGACCGCCCAGTTGGTCAACTCGAAGACGTCCCCGCCGAGCCAGTGCAGGCCAAGCTCCTCAACCGATGCCGTTAGCCCGAACAGTGAGACGCGCGCATCGAACAGCAGCGAAATCCCGGTAACGGAACCATCAACTTCGGTGACATCAAAACCAAATTGCTCCAGGTAAAGCGGGCCCAATTGTCTCTGGATCGCCAGCCACCAGGGGCCCGGTGGATCCCCTGCCCTTAATGAAATGCCGAGATCGCCCCCCGGGTTCTTCTGAATCGCCAACGCCGGGCTGAAGGCAGGACGGGCCGAGGGCGACGCATCATTTCCGGCGTCGCTCATGATGTTGTTGGCAACCGCATTGTCGCCGCCGGCCGCCGAGGGCACGATGGCCAGCCCATCAAGCTGAACCTGAACGCCGCCGCCTAACCCTGCCGGCACCGCCTCGCCGTATAAATGAACGCCGATGGCGTCGATACTCATAATACCCAGGTTCAGCAAAGGCCCTGCGTTTTTGCCAACGCGAACGCCCAGACCAGCGATGGAGAACCCCGCATTCAGTTGAAAATCGCTTCCGACCTTTTCAACGAGCAAGATCGACAAACCCGGTGCGATTCCGGGCGACGTCACCCAGTTGGCAACCACTTCGAGATCCACCGTCGGGTCGCTACCACCGAGCGAAATACGCTCGCCCGGGGGCAAAGACACGAAGATGCCTGCAAGATCGCCGTTGCGGGTGAAGCCGACATCCACTTTGCCATCAATGGTAATTTTCAGGTTGTGGTCGGCCAGGTTGAAGCCGAGCTGGAACAGGCGCTTCAACAACGCTTCCGGGTCGACGATGTCGTCAAACAGGGTGGGATCCAGGGTTGGTGTGCCACCGGTGAACAGAACATCCTGCAGTGCATCAACCGCATCCGTTCCCAATGTACCAAGTGCTTCCAACGTGACACCTGCGGCCATGGAAACAGCCTGGGACAGGAGCGCCAGGGCCACAGCTGCGGGCTCGTTGTCTTCTGTTTCACCGGACGGTGACTCTTCAACAACAACCACCCGCGGCGGCGTCTGATTCAACGCCCACCGGAACTGAACGGACTGGTCGCCCGTGCCATCAGTGACGAGACCAAGGGCGGCCATTCGGGAGAAACCGGTGCCGGACACGCCGGCTTCAATTTTCGCTACAGGGCGAAGAATCAAACCATTGCCAACGTCGAATCCGCTTGCCACATAGGAAACAGCAACAGCTACGCCGCTCGCACTGAGTCGCACCCGGTCGAATCCGACCGTTCCGACATCCGCGATTGAAAGAGCCGCGGCCAGTTCAATGGCAGGGCCCGCGGGGCTGGCATCCAGAGTGATCTCCACGGGATCCGTGCTGCCCAGTGACAGTCGACAGATTCCCGTTGAAGGCGTCGATGTCGAAACGACAGTACCCGCAGGGTCGAGAGCATTGGCCAACTGTGAAATTGCGGTAACAACCAGATTGGGCAGGCGGGATAAAAGTACCCCGGCGGGGTCTGCGGCAAAGGTCTGAATTCTGGCGTCGGCAAACTGATTGGATTCCAGAAGATCCAATGCGCTGCCCAACTCAAACACTGTCATAGCCACATTTTTTTGCAGCGACGGCGTCGGGTTGGCCCTTTCGGCAATCAATGCGTTAAGCGCGACCGGGATGGCCATACCCGCGCCAGTCGCCAGAAGTGATCCCAGGCCCGGTCCCGAAGGGTAAATCTGCATGGGCGCTGCAGGGGCAGCCCGCAGGAGGTCGATGCGAACGTCTGGCGAGAGGGAGATAGCAACGCCCTTCCCGTCAAAGGTCGCCGAACTGGAAACGAGGGTGCCAATCGAGCCGTTGGTGGCAATGGACAGGCCGCCGCCCAGGCTGATGATGACCGGAGTCGCGCCCAATGAATGGCTGGTTTCGATGGCGACGGCTACATTCAGTCGGTCTGAGGCCACCCCGTAGGTTAGGGACACCTCATTACTGAAATCGAATCCGCCTTCGGTGAAGCCTGGTATCAACAACTGGCCAAGCGCATCAAACACCTGAATCGCCTGGCCAAACGGGTCGGCCTTCCAGGGTGCAGCGCCTGCCTTCAGCCAACCAACGGGGTCCATAAACAACGCCCAGGGCAGCAACACCCTGCGTGAGGGCAATTCAGAAGGCGGCGCCAGCAAATCCAGGCCATCCATGATCACCTCAATGGCGACCCTCGCATCGTCTGAAGCGGTTTCGCGGAGGTGATCAACCAATCCCGCCAGAAGCGTTGACGGAATGAACGACGCGCCCAGTTTCACAAGCGCGGCCTGCTCGGAAGTGCTTAGCGATGACAGAAGATTGATTGACGTCGCGGACAACGAACCGGGAGTTTGCCAGGCAATAGTCAGGGCGGGTGAAACTCCGCCCGTAGCAGCACTGGCTTCAAGCTCAAGACCGCCCACATCCGGCTCGATTGCGCCGATGGAGCCGGAGATGGACGCCGAGGATGCGGAAGCAAATAGCGTCAGGCCCAGTGGAACAAGGTCTGCCGCCACATGGCTTACGTCCAGTGCAAGGGCGCGGGAGTTCAGATCGACGGCAATGGTTGCCGCATCGAGTGCCCAGGATATCTCGGCGCCTGCGCCACCAAATCCTCCAAGCGCCCTGAGTGCGCCGGCAAGGCTGGCCGGAGATGCATCGACGGCCGCGTTGATTGCCGCACTGGCATCCAGGATAAGCTGATCAAAACCTTCCGGATCATAACCACCTCCGGCAACCAGCCCGATGTCGGCAAGCAGTTGGCTGAGATCCGGAGATGCCGCAGCCAGGCGCCCCACAACTTCGGCCAGAATCAAATGAACCTCAGACGTGGGCAAGCTTGGCGAGGCTACGCCAGCCCCGTTTTCAATCACCCACTGGTCCCTCCGCACCCCGAAGCAGTTGGCCTCGTGCAGAACTATCCGGGCGCCAGATACCCGCGTGCTACCGGCCAAGGGCAGGTACAACCGGGCAGATACCCAGCGCACCTCAATGTCGTTCTGGCCGGCGCCTGGGCCACCAACAAGCCAACCATCCTGAACACCGAAATGCAGATCCAGGATGACCTGCCTGTCTGTTTGCACCTCAAAACCATCGCCACCGGGGCCGCGATCGCAGGTCGCCAGTTCAAGAATGGCCCCTGCCCCGAGGAAGACGCCGCCGAGATTGGCATCGATAACCGGCAGATCCACGCCCGCGTGCAGTTTGGTTGGTGGCGTTGCCGGAGGTTCATAGGTTTCGTGGCGGTAGGCAATGGCACCGGCGACCGTTGCAGCAAGCCCCGTCTCCAGGGCTTCGGCTTCAAGGGCACCGAAAACCGCGTCTACCGGAAGGCCGGCCCGGATTGGTTGCTGGTCCGCCCGCAAAAGCTCATCAAAGCTGTCGGGTGTTAAACCAGCTGCCAGGGACGCCCGCTCAAGAACATAGCCAAACTGCAGGAGGGCGTTGGATTCTCCGGCAATCTCCTCTTCGTTAATCGTCTCGGGCTCTGGTCGCTGGAGCTGCAAGAGCAGCCGCAAAGCATCGCCGCTCAACCCCGATAACAAGCCATTCAGGGAAACCGGCGCCCAGGGCGCGCCTACCGTTACCACCCGATCAATCGCTGCGATCGTACTCGCCGCCTTGATGACGGCCGCCCCGGCGGAGCCGAAGGCAACAATCGTTATGGGCGTCGCCCTATCCTGCAACACCTCGATCAGGCGCTGGCATTGCTCGTCTATGGCACCGCGATCCGGTCTTGCTGCCGCGGCTGTTGCTGGATTCGGCAGGCAAATGGACCAGTGTCCGTTGGCGGACCCCGGAACGCCAGGCCCGCTGACCTCTCCCCGAACATCCAGGCTGTCGCTTCCGAAGCAAGTACTCCAGAGGTCCTCACAGCCCACGTAAACCACCGCATCCGGTGCGCTTCCGAAAGCTTCCTGCGGCAACAAGTTGATGGCACCGAATGCCACAAGCTCGCGATAGCTCAATCCTTCAATGTCGATGCCATTCACACCGGTTGGCAGCGACGCTGGGCGGCCGATCAGGCCGTCGGTGCCGGTGAAGCGATCGATTAACGCCTGAAAGCCCTCGTCCAGCCGGTTCCGGCCCGTCATCAGATCGGCGAGGTCCGGAAGCTCGGTACCAGCCGCCCGAATCGCTTCTGCAATGGAGGCCAACTCCGTCGGCTCACTGGAATCGAAATTGCCGGCTGGAGGTTGATACCGCCCGCGGTGGATGTCGCAGCCAGGGTCCAGCCACACCGCAACGCCCGGCGCTCTGGGGGCAGCGGCTATGGCGGCTCGATAGGGCGTGCGTTCATTGCCATTGCCCAGCGGTGCCCACTGGCGGAAACCACTGAACAGATATGAGAGCGGGCTCATCGCCACCCGAACATTGCTGCAATTCAGTACCAGATCACCCATCCAGGATTTCAGAGCGGCTTCCGGGTCGCTCAAAAGCTGCTCAATGGACAGGCGGGCCCCCTCGCCGTTCCAGCCAATCAGGTCAGTAAGCGCGGTGATAATCGGCGAGCCCAGGCGCCGAAGCAACGCGGCAACGGCGTTTTCGATGGCCCCCCAATCCGGGCTGAAGCGGACCGTGCCATCGCTACTGAACTCCGGCAGCGGCAACGGAACTTCGATGGTTGAACTGTCGGATGCATCGACCGCCTCAACTTCGACTGACAGGTCTGGCGCATCCACACGCACGGCAAAGCCCGTTGAAGCCCCCCAAACTACCGAGGCACCAATCGACCGGGCCGAGACATCAACCTGGCCCATATCCAGCCTGAGGTCAGAGCCATCGGCTTCCCGAAGCCGGGTACCCGCGTTTATTCGGCTCAGGAACTCCGCGTTCGGCGCCGCAAAATTCAGCCGCAACAGCCTTGCACTGACGAAAACGTCTGATCGCTTGTCGTTAAGAGCAGTGTTTTCGAGGCGAGCTTCCAAATCAAAGTTGACCCAGTCACCGTCGATCGAAACCTCAAGCGCTACAGGGTCCAGATCAATGCTCCAGGGATCCCCTGCCGTGCCAGTGCCGGAAACACTGGTTGAGTTACCGGTGATGAGTTCCTGGGTTGAGGTTAAAACAACCGCCATGGCTGCCGGCGAGGCAGCGAGTGAATTCCAGTAGGCGGCCGTTTTACCCAGTGGGTCGGTCAGGAGTTCGATCGCCGAAGGGCCGGAGATGCCGGTAGGCGGATCAAGCCCCAGCAGTTGAGAACAGATTTCGCCGGGGCGACCGAGAGTGGCCAAGGCCGAAACCAGCGCGCCGTCCACCAGGCTCTCGGCGGCGTCCAGCGCAGCATCGGGAGACGACAGATCCAATAGCTCATGATTGGTGCCGCCGAGCGTGACGTTATGAGCCGTCAATGCAAAAGCCGGTTTGCCGGCGGCCAGAGTAATACCGGTTTTGATTGACCCAATTGCCGGGTCGCCCGCAAGCAGTGGTGAACCCATGCCCGCTGCCTGCCCGAACACGGCAAGAAGCGACAAATTCGGCACGGCTTTGATACTGCCATCCAGGGTTGCCAGGGTCAGCAGGTCCACCTGCGCTTTCACTTCCGCTCCGGCCTGAGGTCTGAGCGAACCCTCCAGCCAGGGCGTGATGATCAATCCCCCAGCCGCTGACGACGCCACACGCAAACCAACGGCTCCGGCCAATGATCCATCACTGAACTCAATGGCGCTTCGGCCAGAATTGACGGTTCCGCCCAACAGCGCGGCCCACTGGCCGAGCCAGGCATTGCGAGCGGGCGCGGAAGAAAGGATGGATTCAATCCAGCCGGTCAGCGCAGACACGCCATTTGTAATCAGGGACTCCAGCGGAAATGGCGGAATATTCGGAACAGACCGTAAACCCGCCAAACCGGTGAGCGCCGCAAACGGTGCAGTTGCCGGATTGGTGGTGTCGAGCGCCTCGGCCTGGGCCTGAATCAGGCCCGTCATGAATTCCAGAAAGTCGGAGCCCAGCTCGTTAATGTTATCCACGGTGAGCTCAAAATCCCTGGGTGCATTGGTGCCAGGAAGCTGAAGCCGCTCAAACCCGAGACTGAATTCCAGATCATCAGAGGGGCTGGTTGGAACGTCCACGCCTACGGCCACGGCGCCAATATAGAGGTCCCCCGGCGCAGGAGCATCGTTGGAAATGATGACTCTGATCGCCAGTTCGATGTGCGCGTCGTCCCGGCCCAACACCAGCCAATCGGGTTGCGCCCCGGAAATATCCAGCGCTCCCGCGCCCTCACGTTCGAACTGGAACACCGGAACATGGGCGCTCACAGAGATTGCGGGCAACGAGCTACCGCTGTCGTATTCAATGCCAAACCCGACTCTTGCGCCGTTGTCGGCCTCATCAACCACTACGAAAACGGTTGCACCGGAGTCCCTGAAAAGCGGGACCCAGACAGCTCTCCCTTGCTCTTCCCTGTCTGGCTCTCCCAGCACGTCGTCGACAAACGCAATCAGTGCCTCTCGCTGCTCATCCAGGTACATCATCGAGCTGAGACCGCGCTTGCTGCCGTTGGGATTGCCCAGTGGGTCCTGGAACCAATCACCCTGTAGTTCGCCATCGCGGGTCAGGCCAACGGCTTCCGCCAGCGTGCCAAATACGTCGAGATTCTGATCAGCACCCATGTCAGACTCCCGGCATCAGTGAAAACCGGGCAACGGGCTGCACCAGCATTTTATTCGGCGCTGCGGCAATAGCGCCGGGTACAAGCGGCAATCCACGCTTATCGTTACCGACCTCTGCGCAGAGCACAGAAGCCACCTCAAGCACGGATTCCCAGGCGAATGCCTGAATTGCATCCCGCCAAGCCAATATCAGCTCTTCCGGGCCCTCCAGATCTTCGAACGTGGACATTACAAGACCGCTAGGCGACTGTTTGGTGCCAACGCCAATCGGTACCGGAATGCGAAGCTTTCCATGCTCCTCGCACTCCGCCGTCACCGTTACGGTGATAACGCCGCTGGAGAATTGAATACGGGTTTGATCGCTGTGGATGAGCAGCTCGCTGTCGCCTTTGGTCCAGACAACCAGGGGCGTGCTGTTTCTTGGCAGGTCCAGAACAAGGCGAACCACTTCCGAAAGCAAACGCTGAACGTCTTTGCCGGGAACAGTCAGCAGGTCTGGAGACAGGTCGCCGACATCAAGCAGGACGTCAGCGTCTATGCGGTTAAGCCAATCGAATTGGGAAAAATCGACGGTAGTAAATCGGGCGGAAGTTGCCATAGCGATCCCTCGCAGCGATTGTCTTGCGCAGGTTTCGAGACCGGCCGGAAAAACATCCATATTCTCCGTGGTAGCCGGACTGCAGCATCAAAACCCTGTTGCGTAAATTTGAGCCGAAAGGCCCATGGAAACAGCAAACAGCGTCATGAATTCAAGCTATGACTTAGAGGAGTATAGGCAGGGACAAGGAGGGTGCAAAAAATTGGAGAAAATTAATTCATATATGCACATAAATCATACACAGTGGCGCCGATTGTTAAATCCTTTGGCGTACGGTATGCTGAACATGCTCAACATCCTGTACAGGAGAAACCTCATGGATGCCATTAGCTACACAGCCGCTAGAACCAATCTAGCAAAAACCATGGAGCAGGTCTGCGAAGACCACTCCCCTGTAATCATCACCCGGAGCAAGTCGCAGTCAGTGGTAATGATCTCCCTGGAGGACTACGAGGCACTGCAAGAAACTGCATACCTTCTGCGCGCACCGAAAAACGCACGGCGTTTGCTGGAGTCCGTTGCCGAGCTGGAGCAAGGCGGTGGTCAAGAAAAGGAACTTCTTGAATGAAACTCATCTTCTCCGAGAACGCCTGGGAGGACTATCTGTACTGGCAGAAAACCGACAAAAAGATTCTTAACCGAATCAACAAGCTGATCAAAGAGACTAAAAGAGAGCCTTTCGAAGGTGTTGGTAAACCAGAACCTCTCAAACACAGCCTCGGCGGGTACTGGTCTCGCCGAATCAATGAAGAACACCGAATAGTTTACAAAGCCACGGATGACGCTTTACTTATCGCCCAACTCCGGTATCACTACTGATTTAACGGCCCGAAGCTTGAACGCCAGGGTGTAGCGGTCGTAGCTTCTTTCGTGAGTCTGCCCCCATGATGGGCCCCTATTAGTGTTCGGTAAAAGACCGTCCACTAAAGAGGTGCAAGATCAGCGCCTGACAAGGGCGTCCGGTGGAGGCCGCAGGCCGGAACAAACTACAACAACTTGTTAGGGCTTGGGGTCGATACCAAATCTCTTGGCAAATTCTGGGTCTACCCAAACCGACTTAACCTGACCAGGCTCCAACTCCATTTCTGACGGGGCTACACACCCAGCGATGAATTCATTAATAGACCGCGCGAGAACCGTAGATTCGCGAGTTTCGTGATCCCAAAAATGAACTTCTAGATTCGCTTGGACGAAATAATTCCCGCACTCATCTTCGGCGATCACATCTGATTCGGAAAGCTCCTCAGGAAGCGGCTCCGTAGTCTTCCGAATAATCCCGTACTCACTGCCACTACTGGCTCTGAAGACTTTGCCGTAAATTTGCTTCATAAAGAAACGCCCTAACGCTTGCAGCATGCGCGCCCATAGAATGGAGCCGAAGGCGCAATGTAATGGGCGTCGCCGTGCCTGCACTGGTTAGGCAATGGCCGCACGCTGTTCAATAATCGCTAGGAATTTTTCAACGTCGCCAGAGTAGGTTGATAGATTGCAGACTGGTATCCCGTCGATGCCGATCAGGCGATTAAGTTTTCGTACTTTTCTGTTCGTGTACTTGCTATCACATTTCGTTTTTAACACTAGCCACAGGCATGCGCCACCCCGTGGTAAAAGTTGCCGCCTCGTGGAGACTCGCTCGATCACATCCCACGGAAACTCAACCGTCGAAAAATCCTCCACCAAAAGGCCGGAATCTGTGACTGCCAACCTATTTCCCAACGACCGTTGAATTAACAGAGCAAATAGTAAGAAAAGCACGGAGAACGGCAAAATATAGAGATGTAATTGAAACCCAGCCTCAGTGAAGCCGCCTTTCCATGCCGAATAACTATGAGCGTAGATCGGTAAAACAACACAGATAGTCATCAAGACTTTTAGCCCACCTTTTTCCTTGGTGAGGACCATACCGAGTTCCTTAGTAATGCCTAACAGCTAATTATACGAACGCGTTCGTATATCACCCGTTCGTAAAACTCCATTCAAATACGCTCAAGAAAAAACGACCTTCTTTTGTAAAAACAAGCTCTTGAGCACCATTTACCACGGCTACCGTCGGAGTTATACGCTCTCTTCTGAGCC
>ERZ1699646.2-NODE-2-length-66442-cov-100.882200_pt1 | contig 66442 bp, 57 predicted proteins | sample MGYA00581515_ERZ1699646 | MGnify/ENA primary metagenome ERZ1699646 (study PRJEB42348, sample SAMEA6618691) | metagenome | isolation source: Polyester-degrading enrichment culture growing on monomer 1,4-butanediol, B | collected 2019-04-14 ... | reverse complement strand
ATGGGCCGCTTTTTTTACGGGGAACCGAACTTACATGTTCGGATAGTTCGGGCCACCGCCCCCTTCCGGAGTCACCCAGTTGATGTTCTGGGCAGGATCCTTGATATCGCAGGTCTTGCAGTGAACACAGTTCTGGGCGTTGATCTGGAAACGCTTGCCGCTGCCGTCGTCTTTCTCGACCACTTCGTACACGCCGGCCGGGCAGTAACGCTGCGCAGGCTCGTCGTATTTCGGCAGGTTGTCACGAATCGGCAGCTCCGGATCCGTCAGCTTCAGGTGTACCGGCTGGTCTTCCTCGTGGTTGGTGTTGGAGATAAACACCGAGGACAGGCGGTCAAAGGTCAGCGTGTTATCCGGCTTGGGATAAGTCACCTTCTTGCACTCGGACGCCGGCTTCATGGTGGCGTAGTCCGGAGTGGTATCGTGGAAGGTGATCGGCAGGCTGCCACGCAGGATGTTCTGCTCGAAGAAGGCAATGGCGCCGCCCACCACGTTGCCGAACTTGTGCATGGCCGGGCCGAAGTTACGCTCGGCGTAGAGTTCCTTGTACAGCCAGCTATCCTCGAAGCGCTTCTGGAAGCTGGTGATTTCCTCACCGCTCTTGCCTTCCTTAAGGGCCTCGAAGACCGCTTCGGCGCCCAACAGGCCGGACTTCATGGCGGTGTGGGAGCCCTTGATCTTGGAGCTGTTCAGGGTGCCGGCGTCGCAACCTAGCAGCAGGCCGCCCGGGAAGCTCATTTTCGGCAGGGCATTGTAGCCGCCCTTGGCGATGGCGCGCGCACCGTAGGACACCCGCTTGCCACCTTCCAGGTGCTTCTTGATCTCCGGGTGCAGCTTCAGGCGCTGGAACTCTTCGAATGGGCTCAGATGCGGGTTGCTGTAGGACAGATCGGTAATCAGGCCCACGTAAACCTGGCCGTTCTCCAGGTGATACAGGAAAGAACCGCCGGTGGAGCCGGTCTCGTTGAGCGGCCAACCGGTGGTATGGACGACCAGGCCTGGCTCGTGTTTGGCCGGATCGATGTCCCACAGCTCCTTGATGCCGATACCGTAGTGCTGGGGATCCTTGCCTTCATCCAGCTTGAACTCGTTGATCAGGCGCTTGCCCAGGTGACCACGGCAGCCTTCGGTGAACAGGGTGTACTTGGCGCGCAGTTCCATGCCCGGCATGTAGCCGTCTTTCTCGGAACCGTCGCGGGCCACACCCATGTCGCCGGTGATAATACCTTTTACCTGGCCATCCTCAACGATGGTCTCGGCGGCCGCAAAGCCCGGATAGACCTCAACGCCAAGCTGCTCGGCCTGTTCGGCCAGCCAGCGGCACAGGTTGCCCAGGCTGATGATGTAGTTGCCATGGTTGTGCATGTTCTTGGGCACAAAGGCATTGGGGATCTTGGTGGCGCTATCCTGGTTCTTCAGCAGGAAAATGTCGTCACGGGTAACGGGCGTGTTCAGCGGAGCGCCTTTCTCTTTCCAGTCCGGGAAGAGTTCGTTGAGGGCAGTGGGCTCGAATACGGTACCGGCCAGAATGTGCGCGCCGATCTCAGAACCTTTCTCTACCACGCATACGGTGAGTTCCTCGCCGGATTCCTGTGCCAACTGCATGACACGGCACGCTGCAGACAGGCCCGCCGGGCCGCCGCCGACGATCAGAACATCAAATTCCATCGATTCGCGTTCCACGTTGGTCTCCTCAAACATCTTTAATGGAAATTATGTGCCCGCAGGCCAATTATTCTGGGCCGCCATCATACCGGTAAAACTGCGTATAGACGACCGCCCCAAGCCGTTTGTCCCGACTTGCATAGCCAAAAGGATACCGTATTTGAAGAATCAAACAAACGTTTGTTTGAAATTCACTCTGACCTTTGGCATTGTAAGAGCACACTGAAACATCGTGTGTTTTGAGTCGAAATCTAGTATCGTCTCATTGCCGTTCCCGGTCAATACCGGGGAATTGGCTGAAAGCTCAGTCCTGGCGCGTCGTTTGAGGCTATTGATTCTGCCGAGTGTTGCCTCCATCATTAATGCGCATTGAATGTCGGCAGGCTCTGCGCGAGGACTGCAAGTCATAAACCCATCGTAGAAGAACGAGGAATCTATGAAGGTTCTGGTCGCTGTAAAACGAGTAATCGACTACAACGTAAAGGTGCGCGTCAAGCCGGACAACACCGGTGTTGACCTCGCCAACGTCAAGATGGCAATGAACCCGTTCTGCGAAATCGCGGTAGAAGAAGCCGTTCGCCTGAAGGAGAAGGGTGTTGCCAGTGAAATCGTGGTGGTATCCATCGGTCCGAAAGCTTCCCAGGAGCAGATCCGTACTGCGCTGGCGCTGGGTGCAGACCGTGGCATCCACGTCGAAACCGACGAGGAGGTTCAGTCTCTCGAAGCGGCCAAGCTGCTGAAGGCTGTTGTTGAGAAAGAAGAGCCGAAGCTGGTCATTCTTGGCAAGCAGTCCATCGATTCCGATAACAACCAGACTGGCCAGATGCTGGCCGCGCTGACCGGCATGGGTCAGGGCACTTTCGCTTCTGAAGTGGTTGTTGAGGGTGACAAGGTTAACGTAACCCGTGAGGTAGACGGTGGTCTGATGACCGTTTCCCTGAATCTGCCTGCGGTTGTCACCACCGACCTGCGTCTGAACGAGCCGCGCTATGCTTCTCTGCCGAACATCATGAAGGCGAAGAAGAAGCCGCTGGACAACATGAGCCCGGCCGATCTGGGTGTCGACATCGCTCCGCGCCTTTCCACCCTGAAGGTTGAAGCGCCTGCTTCCCGTCAGGCGGGTGTGAAAGTGGCCGACGTTGCCGAGCTGGTCGATAAACTGAAGAACGAAGCGAAGGTGATCTAAATGAGCATCCTTGTAATTGCTGAACATGACAACAGCAGCCTGAAACAGGCTACCCTGAATGTTGTAGCGGCTGCCAAGGCCATCGGCGGAGACATCGACGTACTGGTTGCCGGTGAGAACTGTGGTGCCGTTGCTGAAGCAGCTGCCAAGGCCGAAGGCGTTAACAAGGTACTGGTTGCCGACAACGCTGCTTATGGTCACTTCCTGGGCGAGAACCTGGGTGAGCTGGTTGCCGAAGTTGGCAAGGGCTACAGCCACATCCTGGCCGCCGCTGGCACCGTGGGCAAAGACTTTATGCCGCGCGTTGCTGCACTGCTGGACGTTGCCCAGGTTTCCGACATCATGCGCGTGGAGTCCGAAGATACCTTCGTTCGCCCGATCTACGCTGGTAACGCCATTGCCACTGTAAAATCCAGTGACAGCATCAAAGTCGTTACTGTTCGTCCGACCGCGTTCGACCCGGTTGCTGCTGAAGGTGGCTCCGCTGCCGTTGAACAGCTGGACGTCGTAAAAGACGCTGGCCTGTCCCAGTTCGTTAGCGAAGAGCTGGCCAAGTCTGACCGTCCTGATCTGGCAAGCGCCGGTATCGTGGTTTCCGGTGGTCGCGGCATGCAAAACGGCGACAACTTCAAGATGCTTGAGCAGGTTGCCGATCTGATGGGTGCCGCTGTTGGCGCATCCCGTGCTGCTGTTGACGCCGGCTTCGTACCGAACGACATGCAGGTTGGCCAGACCGGTAAGATTGTTGCTCCGCAGCTCTATATCGCCGTGGGCATTTCCGGTGCCATTCAGCACCTGGCCGGTATGTCTGATTCCAAGGTGATCGTTGCGATCAACAAGGATGAAGAAGCGCCGATCTTCCAGGTTGCCGATTACGGCCTGGTAGCGGACCTGTTTGAAGCGGTTCCGCAGCTTGAAGAAGAGCTGAAGAAAGTTCTGTAACTTTCGGTTCTTCATTCAAAAAGGCACCTTCGGGTGCCTTTTTGCGTTGGGTAAAACTCCAATACCTGCCATGATACCCGGCCCGACTGTTGAACCGGATTCAAACACCATGACCACCACACCCTTTGATGCCTTAGCCTGCCCGTTGGACGGATGCCCGCTCATCGCCAGCGGAACGTCCTGGCGGTGCGAGAACGGGCACAGTTTTGATGTTGCCCGGCAGGGCTACGTGCACCTTTTGCCGGTCCAGAAGAAACGTACCCTGGACCCGGGCGACAGCAAGGCGATGGTGGCGGCCAGAAAACGGTTCCTGAATGCCGGCTTCTACGCAAGGATCGCCGAGTCGGCTAGCGATCGGGCGCTGCAGTCGCTGCCCGATGAGGGGAAGGGGTCGGTGCTGGACGCAGGTTCCGGAGAAGGCTATTACCTACGGCACCTGGCAGGCAAGGCTGGCGATAAAGACCTTGCGATGATTGGTGTCGATATTTCGAAATGGGCGGTCCTCGCAGCGGCAAAACAGGATAAGCAGACCCGATGGGTAGTGGGCAGCAATGCAAACCTGCCGGTTCTGCCGGAATCACTGGATCTGGTGCTTTGCCTGTTTGGTTTTCCGGTCTATGGCGAATTTGCCCGTGTGCTTAAGCCCGGTGGGCAGGTGATCCAGGTGGATGCCGGTGCCGATCATCTTCGGGAGCTGCGAGAAATCATCTATCCCGAGCTGAAATCGCCTGGAAAGACCGACAGCGCAGCACCGGAGGGCTTCCGACAACTGGACTCTACCGTCGTGCGTTTCTCCGTGACACTCCCGGATCAGGAAAGTATTGCCGATCTTCTGGCCATGACACCGCATCTGTACCGGGCCAGCGCCGAGGGACTTGAGAAGGCAGCGGCGCTTGACTCACTGGAGGTGACCGTCGACGTGGTGCTCAAATCCTGGGAAAAGAGCTAACCTCCCAAAAGCTATTGATCGTCGGAACCTTGGCCCTTGTCACGCTTGCGGGACGCCAGCCGCTTTTCGGCCTTGCCGATGATCAGGGTATCGGCAAGGATGTGCAGTGCCTTGTTGGTGGTGCGTACCGTTCGGTAGATCTGCTGACTGGTCTGGTCATGGGTGGCTCGCGCTTTTCGGGCCGTCTGCCGGAACTCTTCATCTTTCGAGAAAAGATCAATCAGCCCGAACGTGGTGTTGGAAATCGCCTTGTGAACTTTCTCCACTGCGCTGGCACCGCCTGAGACGGAATCTTCCAGCAGGCGGGCACGGTTCCGTACTTCCAGAAGATCCATTCTGCTTTTCTGTAGGGCGCTGTGTGCCGCCACCCGATGAGAATTGAGAATCCGGGCTTCACGGCGGCACAGCAGGAGCTGCCAATAGGCGATGCCGAAGCCCATGAAGGCCAGTAGCAGGAGAAAAGATACGATCGCGGTGGTGATCATGTTAATGCGCTTCCATCAACCAGAGTGACTACCCGAATCATCGATACTCAAGCTGCATGTCGACCTCGATTTCACGCTCTGCCATTTCGTTTTCGAGCTCTTTTAGCACTTCCTGGTACACCATTTTGCGGACCATCACGGGGAGTTTGTCCGCAAGCACGCGGGCAGAGCGTGATTCCCGTTTGGCCAGGGCAATCGGATCCAGTACCCGTAGCGTAATAACCATTTCCGGCTGCTGCTCGGAATCTGCGATGTCGTCATTCTCCATCATCTGTGCGATCACTTTGCGCTGTTCAAGAACCTGCCAGCAGACGAAAGCGCTGAACAGCACAAGCAAGATGCTCAGTACCATCAAAAAGGTGATCAATTCGAACCTCCGGAAATCGTGTCGTGCACTGTGTTGCAGTGTGCCCCATGAAGTATGACAAACGATTGGCCGTGACGACGGATCCAATAGCGCGGCGGGGAAAGTAGAACGAGCGCTCAAAACTGCTAATATCGGTTGCAGTTGTAGGATGAGCTACGCAGAATCAACGAGTTAAGGCCAACTATTCACACCAACAGAGGATTGTTCATGGTTTGGTTCAAGGCGTTTGCAAGTGGTTTTCTCGCGACCTTGGTATTCCATCAGGGCCTGTTCGCACTGTTCTGGCTGGGCGGTGTTGTGCCCGCAGCACCGTTCAACATGTCACCGGTGCCACCGCTGGGCGTTCCGCAGGTTGTATCACTGGCGTTCTTTGGTGGCCTCTGGGGTATGTTGCTGTGGCTGATTCTCGGTCGCCTTGCGGGGATGAAGTTCTGGCTGGGGCATGTCATTGTAGGGGCGGTTGGTCCCACAGCCGTTGCCATGCTGGTGGTGTTTCCTCTTAAAGGGCTCGATGTCTCTGCCCAGACCTGGGTTGGCGGGCTTATCCTCAACGGGTTCTGGGGCCTGGGTGTGGCCGTATTCATGCGCCTGATGGGCACCAAGGCAACCGCAGCCGTTCGTTGAACCCTGAACCAGTGCTCTATTAATTCTCTCTCAACTTTCAAGCTAATTTTGATTAAGGAAGAGCAATGACCAAATCCTCAGAAACGGCCTATGACCTGGTGGTGTTCGGTGCCACCAGTTTCGTTGGCCAGATTCTCACCCGTTACTTGCTCGAAACCTACGGAGTGGGTCAATCGGTGAAATGGGCAATTGCGGGTCGCTCCGAGAGCAAGCTCAACACCCTGAAGGGTGAACTTGGCTCCAAAGCCAAAGACCTGCCAGTGATCCTGGCGGATGCGTCTGATGAGTCCGCGCTGAAGGCCATGTGCGAGCAAACCCGAGTCATTATTTCCACCGTTGGCCCCTACGCGCTTTACGGTGAGCCTCTGGTGCAGGCGTGCGTGCGCAGTGGCACGGATTATTGCGACCTGACCGGTGAAGTACAGTGGATCCGCAAGATGGTGGAGCGCTACGAGGAAGAAGCCAAGTCCTCCGGTGCCCGCATCGTGCATTGCTGCGGCTTCGATTCGATTCCCTCCGACATGGGCGTGTGGTTCCTTCAGAACCAGGCAGAGCAGACCTTCGGTGCGCCATGCCGGGATGTTCGCATGCGGGTGAAAACCGCCAAAGGCGAGTTCTCGGGCGGCACTGTGGCCTCCATGATGAACGTGGCCAAGGAGGCGGCAGCCGATCCCAAGCTTCGAAAAGAGCTGGCCAATCCGTTCTCCATCTGTCCGCCGGAGCATCGCTCCAAAACCCGTCAGCCCAGTCTCAAGGGTGCAGAGTACGACAAAACCTTCAACGCCTGGCTGGCGCCGTTCGTAATGGGGGCTATCAATACGCGGGTGGTGCACCGTTCCAACGCCCTGCAGAACGCCCGTTACGGGAAGGAATTCACCTACGACGAAGCCATGATGACCGGTCGCGGCGCAAAGGGCCGACTGGCCGCCTACACCATTACCGGCGGCCTTGCGGCTTTCTTCACCGCCTCGGCCATCAAGCCGACGCGCTGGCTAGTGGAGAAATTCGTGCCCAAGCCGGGCGAAGGACCCAGCCCGGAAGCCCAGAAGGCCGGGTTCTATGACCTTCGTTTTGTTGGCCGCACAGAGGATGGCAAAACCATTATCACCAAGGTGACCGGCGATCAGGACCCGGGCTACGGTTCCACCGGCAAGATGTTGGGTGAAGCAGGGATGTGTCTGGCGTTCGATATTCCGGCGGATCAGCCCGGCGGGTTCTGGACGCCGTCTTCGCTGCTCGACGGCAAGCTGATGGACCGTCTCACCAGCAAGGCGGGCCTGACTTTCGAGGTACTCGAGACCCGTTAACCGCTGAGGTAAATCACACGGTCGGTGTCCGGGAGGGCATCCGACCCGTGTGCCAGGCTAACCACGGTTTTTCCTTCCAGAAGCGTTTCCATCCGTTTTGAAATGCGTGCCCGGGTATCGGCATCCAGGCCGGTAAACGGCTCATCCAGTATCACCAGCGGGGCGGGGTTCAATAGCACACGCGCCAGGGCCACACGCCGCGCTTCACCGCCGGAGAGTCGGCTGCCGGCGCTGCCGAGCCAGGTATCGAGGCGATCCGGTTCGGTGGCGAAGCGCTCAGCCAGCTCCATTTGCTCCAGCATGCTCCAGAGTTCGGTGTCAGAGGCTTCGGGCGAGCCCAATAGCAGATTGGCCCGGAGGGTATCCTCAAACAACACGGTTTTCTGGGTGAGGTAAACGCACTCCCGCCTCGCCAGATTGCCCTGGGCGGTGGGCAGCAGGCCGGCGAGCACATCCGCCAGAGAGGATTTGCCGCTGCCCGAATGCCCGAGAATGCCGATGTGCTCTCCATCCTCAATCCCAAGGTTGAAGTGTGTGAATAAAGGCGCGTAACCCTCATGTTTTACGGCAATATCTTCCGCCAGAAGGGCTTTCTGCGGCGGCAGTTCTGAGGCGCTGGCCGCGGCGTTCTGGTCATCCTCCCGGCAATCCCGGTTCAACCGCGCCGCAGACGCAACGGTAGCACCGAGCTTGCCAAAGGCATCCGGCAGCATGGCGTAGACCTCGGCCAGGCCGAGCAGGGCAACGGGCAGTAACACCAACACCGGACCGGACACCGAACCTGACTGGAACAGGGCAAAGCCTGCCCAAAGGGCCAGAACGGCAGAAAGATTGACGAACAAATGGGAGCCAGCCAGATGCCAGCCTACCCGGGTATCGGCCCTGGCTTGCTCGGCAGTTACCTGATGGGCCTGGCGCATGAGCCAGGCCGCATGTTTGCCGGTGCGCCCGGCCGCGGTCAGCTCGGGGAAACCCTCTATGTGCTCGATCACGGCCGTTCGAAGGTCTTCCTGCCGGTCGCTTTGCCGGGCCGCCAGGCGCCAGGTTCTCAGATAAACCCCTGCGGTGGCGATTACCAGGGCAACGACCAGCAACAGTCCCACCAGCAATGCCGTGCCGATATCAAAGAGCACGGCAGCCAGAACCATCACCAGCAGAGTAACCAGGCCCGCAAGGGCGGTGGGGGCGATCAGGCGCAGGTAGAGGGTGTCCAGGGCATCCACATCGGTGGTGAGCCTGGATAGCCACTGGGCGCCGCTCAGCTCGCCACGGCGAACGCGACTGGCGCGGGACAAACGTTTGAACAAAGCGACACGGATGTCCGTGAGCAACCTCAGAACGGTATCGTGGTTGTAGACCCGCTCCAGATACCGGAATACCGTGCGGGAAACTGCGAAAAACCGGATCGCACCGCCGGGCACGTAAAGGTTTATGGTCGCTGCCACGCCTGCCGCCAACAGCAGGCCGACCAGCGCAGTTTCGGTAATAAACCAGCCCGAAACCGCCAACAGGCCAATGCCCGAGAGCAGGGTAGCGAGAATCAGGAATCCGCCCACAACCAGGCGCCCCGGGCGTTTGAAGATCAGGTCCAGCCAGGGCTTCAGGTCACGCATCGCGCCCCTCCTCTTCGGAAACCAGCAGCACGCGGTTTGCCAGAGTGAGTAAGGCCTGGTGATGGGTTGAGAAAATCAGGGTTTTGCCGGCCATCGCCAGTTTATGCAGGGCCTCCAGCACAAACACTTCACTGTCGCTGTCCAGGCCGGCAGTGGGTTCATCGAGCAGAATCAGGTCGTAATCCGCCAGAAAAATACGCGCCAGACTCAGTCTTCTTGCCTGGCCGCCGGAAAGCCCCTGGCCCTCCTCGGATACCGGGCTGTAAATACCCTGCTGGCGACTGTCGAGCAGGGACCCGAGGCCCACATTGCGCAGGGCGGTCTCGATGGCGATATCAGAGGCATCCGGAGTGGTCAGTCTGAGATTGTCAGCCCAGGTGCCCTGAACCAGAAAACCTTTCTGGCCCAGCCAGCCAAACCGGAAGCTGCCCGGTGCCTGGCCGAACAGGTGGATATCACCGGTATCCGGTGCCAGAAATCCTGCCAAGAGATGGAGCAGGGTGGACTTCCCGCCGCCGGAGGGGCCTGTCAGGGCAACCACTTCGCCTTTGCGGATGGTCAGCGTGAGATCACTCAACACCTTCTGACCCGACCGAAAGCTCTTGCTGACGGAACGCAGCTCGATCCAGTCTTCCGCGCCCTCCACAGACACGGTTTCACTCGCGCTCTGAAGGTTCACCGGGGATGCCAGCCGCTCAAGAATTTCGGTACCAGCACCCATCGCTGCGGCACGATCATGATAATGCTGGGAAAGGGTGCGCAGCGGCTGGAAAAACTCCGGGGCCAGTAAAAGAATCAGCAGCCCGGAAAACAGGGTCAGATCTTCGGAAGGCCCGTAGGTGATGTAGCCCAGCAGACCAAACCCGATGTAGATGGCGATAACGGCGATGGCCACCGAGGCAAAGAACTCCAGAATCGCCGACGACAGAAACGCCACCCGGAGCGTTTTCATGGTGATGCGTCGGTAATGATCCGAGCGCTTGCGGATTAACTCGGCTGCCCCCTCGGTCTGCCCGAAGAGCTGCAGGGTTGTCAGGCCGCGCACCTTGTCCAGGAACTGGCCGGATAGTCGGCTGATGGTTTCAAAATGCTGCTGGTTCAGTTTCTCCGCACCCATACCCACCAGCGCCATGAACAGGGGAATCAGCGGCGCGGACAACAACAGGAAGGTGCCGGCCAGCCAGTCCAGCCAGAACACCAGGGCGAGGATCAGCAGTGGCACAATCATCGACAGGGTCATCTGCGGTAGAAAACGGGCGAAGTAGCCATGCAGAGCTTCCACGTGATCTATCCATTCGCGGGCAAGCGCGCCAGCCGAAGACTGGCCCAGTTCAACAGGGCCGGTGGCCTGCCAGTGCTTGTGGAGTTGCCGGCGGGCGTCACGGCGAACCTGTTCGCTGCATCGAGCGGCGAAGCGGGTCTGGTAGCCCTGGCCAAGTGCGCGCACAACGAGGGCGATAATCAGACCCAGAAAAAGAGGAGTGAGGTCCGCAACCGGAACCTCGTCAATGATTCCCAGGTGGATAATCCGGGCAAGCAAAACCATCTGAATAATGGTGGCAATGCCGGCAACGGTGCCGGCAGCTACGGTACTTCGGATCCACAGGCGACTGCCGCGGGCCAGATTCGTAAGCCATCCTTTGACGGCTTTCTGATCGGCGGCGGAGGTATTCTCTCCGCCCCCATTGGCCGATGGCTCCGCCACTTAGTGATATCCCTCGCCGGCGCGTACCTTGCCGCGGAAGACCCAATAGGTCCAGGCGGTGTAGACCAGCACAATCGGAATCACGAACAGCAGGCCCAACAGCAGGAACAGCTGGGATTCATAGGCGGAGGCTGCCTCCCAGAGCGTGTATTCCGGCGGGACCACATAGGGCCAGCGGCTGACCACCAGGCCCAGATAGGTGGTGATGAACAGGCCCATGGTAGCCACGAACGGCATGCCGTCTTTGCGATCACGAACCGAACGGTAAATCTGGATAGCGCAAAGCAGTGTCAGAACCGGCAGGACCCAGATAATGCTCAGGTTGGAGAACCAACGCTCACGCACCATTTCATCCACGAAGGGCGTCCAGACGCCGATGATGCCAAAGACCACCAACACCGCGAGGAGCAAGGGCAGGGTGATCTTGTAGGCCCACTGCTGCAGATTCCCCTCGGTTTTCATGATCAGCCAGGTGGAACCCAGCAGGGCATAGCCGGCCAGCATACCCAGACCCGTGAGCACCGTAAACGGGGTGAGCCAGTCCAGTGCGCCGCCAACATAGACGCCATTGGCGGTTTCAAAGCCCTGGATATAGGCCCCGACCACGGCGCCCTGGGCAAAGGATGCAACGGTGGAGCCGCCAGCAAACGCCCAGTTCCAGAGATAACGTGACGTTCGGGCCTTGAACCGGAACTCAAAGGCCACGCCCCGGAAAATCAGCCCGGCCAATAGCAGGAATACACCGATATAGAGTGCCGGCAAGAAGATGGAATACACCATGGGGAAGGCGGCCAGAAGACCGGCGCCACCGAGCACCAGCCAGGTTTCGTTGCCGTCCCACACCGGGGCCACCGAATTCATCATGGTGTCGCGGGCTTCCTCGTTCGGTGCAAAGGGGAAGAGAATACCCACGCCCAGGTCGAACCCGTCCATCAACACATACATGATAATGCCGAAGCCGATAATGAATGCCCAGATAAGTGGCAGATCAAACAGTTCCATAATCAGTGACCTCCCTGGTTGACGGGCTTGGCAGTACCAACAGTATCGTCGGAATTGTGGTCAATTTCGAAAGGCACGTGTGCAGCGGAGAACGGACGCTTGGGTCGATCTGCCTCGCGTTCGTCCTCATCACGGTCTTCAAGACCGACATACAACACACGCATGAGGTAGTAGACACCGGCAGAAAACACCAGAGCGTACACAACGATATAGCCGATGAGCGTGAACAACGCCATGCCGCCGGTCAGCGACGGAGTCAGGGCCTCAGCCTGGGTCATCTGGCCATACACGAGCCAGGGCGCGCGGCCCACTTCGGTCACGAACCAGCCGGTAAGTACCGCAAAGAAGGGCGCAATACTCATGAAACGCATACCCTGGAGGAACCAGTTGGTACGCCAGTAGCGACCGCCGGCACGCAGAACCAGGCCGGTTACCGCGAAGGCGATCATCAGCAGGCCAATACCGACCATGATCCGGAAGGACCAGAACACAATCGCCACCGGAGGCTGTTCTTCAACCGGCACTGCGCTCACACCCGGCACCTCTCCGTCCCATTCATGGGTCAGAATGAAGCTGGCCAGGCTGGGAATACCGATCTCGTGCAGGTTCCGCTGGTTTTCCTGATCGGGAATGGCAAACAGCAGCAACGGCACATTGCGGGAGGTTTCCCAGTTACCTTCCATGGCCGCAACCTTGGTGGGCTGGTGCTCCAGAGTGTTCAGGCCGTGGAAATCACCCAGCACCGCCTGAGCAGGCGCAATGAACAGCAACAGCCACAGGCACATGGACAGCGCTTTCTTATTGGCCTCCACCTCGCGACCCCGCAGGAGATACCAGGCGCTCACGCCGGCCACCACGAAGCCGCCGGTGAGGAAGGACGCCAGCGCCATATGGGCAAAGCGGTAAGGGAAGGAGGGGTTAAAGATCGCCTCGCTCCAGGAAGTCACATAGAACACGCCGTCGCGCAGCTCGGTGCCGGCCGGGGTCTGCATCCAGCTGTTGGCCGAGAGAATCCAGAAGGAGGAAATAAAGGTACCCGTCGCAACCATGATGGCGGCAAACAGGTGAACGCCCGCCGGCACCTTATCCCGACCGAAGAGCAGCACCCCGAGGAACGCCGCCTCCAGGAAGAACGCCGTAACCACCTCATAACTCAAGATAGGGCCAAGGAAGTTGGCTGAGGCCTGCGCGAAATTGCTCCAGTTGGTTCCGAACTGGAACGACATCACGATGCCCGACACCACCCCCATACCGAACACCACGGCAAACACCTTGGTCCAGAAGGCAGAGAGCTTCACCCACACAGGATTCTCGGTTTTGAATGCGAGGCCTTCGAGTACCGCAATGTAGGAGGCAAGGCCGATGGTAAACACCGGAAAGATGGCGTGAAATGACACCACGAACGCGAACTGGATTCGCGATAGAATGAGAGGATCAAGTTCCATGGGAACCCTCCGGTAACGGTCACATCATAACAAACGGGCCCAGCGAACCCGTTCAGCCGCTGCCTTAGCTCTGTTTGTTATATTGTTATTACCGGCAGATACTTACTATGCTACTAAACATGGTAGCAAATTCGATAGGGCGTTTTGCCGCACCCTTGATTTAAAACAATTATGGTGTTGCCGATGAGCTTTTACGAAGACAGGATTCTCCCCCACATCATAGACCGCGCATGCTCCATGGGCCAGGTGATGAAGCTTCGTAGCCAGGTAGTACCCCATGCAAAAGGCGTGGTGCTGGAAGTGGGTATGGGCTCGGCCATCAATATGGAATTCTACAATGCCAAACACGTGGACATGGTGTACGGCCTTGAGCCCTCAGAGGGTATGCGCCGTAAGGCCCAGCCGAACATCGCAAGATCCCCCATCAAGGTAGAGTGGCTGGATCTGCCGGGCGAGAAAATCCCCCTGGAAGACCACTCTGTCGATACCGTTCTTCTGACCTTCACCCTTTGCACGATCCCGGACTGGCATGCAGCCCTCCAGCAAATGTGGCGGGTGCTCAAACCGGGCGGCGAACTCCTGTTCCTGGAACACGGCGAATCCCCCGACGACGGGACCCGAAAGTGGCAACACCGCATCACCCCCGGTTGGAAAAAGCTGGCCGGCGGCTGCCATTTGAACCGCCACATCGCCGACCTGATCCGACACGCCGGCTTCGACATCCAGGAACTGGAAAACCTCTACATCCCCAAGGCACCTAAAATTGCCGGATACATCTACAAGGGCAGGGCAACCAAGCCCGCAGAGGCCAGCCCGGCCTCCTGAAAGCGAGGCCAGAATCCGAATTGCGTTACCCCACGCAGACTTATACAATTCTGCCCGTCAAAACCTCCCCCCGAATGCTCCGGTGGTGAAATTGGTAGACACAAGAGACTTAAAATCTCTCGACCGTTAGGTCGTGCCGGTTCGATTCCGGCCCGGAGCACCACTATTTCTTCGACATCGCCTCCAGCATTTTATTCACCGCTTCCAGGTGCTCTGGCTCGTTGTGGCACATGCCCTGGAAGTTGGCACACACATCCAGAAAATCCTTCAGTTCCATCCTCGGCGCCATTTTCATCAGGCGTTTGGTCAGGCGTGTAGCTTTAGGTGGCTGGCTGGCCATGCGGCTTGCCATGGTGTTTGCGGCATTCATCAATTCGTCCGCTGGCACCACCTCCAGAACAATGCCCAGGTCTTTCGCTTCGGCGGCGTCGATCACGCGGCCGGTGAGGGTGAGCTCGAAGGCGCGCTGATAGCCAATCAGGCGCTGCATGAACCAGGCGCCGCCGTCGCCGGGGATGATGCCGAGGTTGAGGAAGGTTTCGCCGAACTTGGCACTTTCCGAGGCAATGCGGATATCCGCCATGTTGGCCAGATCGAAGCCGGCACCAATGGCGGGACCGTTCACGGCGGCAATGATGGGCACTTCAACGTTCTGCAGGGCCAGGGGAATGCTCTGGATGCCTTTGCGGTAGCGGTCGGCGCATTCGGCCACGTCGCCGGCAAAATCACCGCTGCGGTTGGCCATATCCCGGATGTTGCCACCAGCGCTGAAGGCAGAGCCCGCCCCGGTGATGACCAGTACCGACACATCGTCGCACTGGTTCACCCATTCTGCCGTGGTCACGATATCGTCGATCAGGTGTGAGCCTGTCAGCGCATTGCGCAGGTCGTGACGGTTCAGGGTGAGGGTGGCTACCCGGTTTTCCAGGGTGAGCAGTGCATCGGTGAGCTTGGGTACGTTGGTCATGAATGCGGTTCCTTGTTTTTGATCAGCGCGTATCTTCGCGCGCGGGAACCGGATTAATCAACTAATAGCCGCGCCTTTCGGTAGCGGCTGACTTCCGTCCAGCCGTGCACCGCCAGGGCGGAGAACACGATGACACCGCCCACCAGGCTGAGGTTTGGCGGTACCTCGCCCAGGAACAGCCACACCAGGAAGGACCCGAACACGGTTTCCAGAAGCAGCATCAGGCTGACCTCTGCCGCGGGAATGTAGCGCGGGCCAATCTGGATCAGGATGCAGGCCGTCGGAAGGAATACAAGGCAGAGCAGGGCAATGAAAAAGAAGTCCCGGCCTGAGGGCATCTGGGCCCCGCCAAACAGAGCGGCCACAGCGGCCAACACCAGAGCCCCGAACATGAGCATCACGCTCATGTCACTGTCGGGTTTGGAGCGGGCCACATTGAGGTTGGAGGCCAGGGCCGTGGCGGCAACCACCGCCATCAGCAGGCCCAGCGGGTCGCCCTTGCCGAATTCGCCCACGGCCATGAAGGTGGCGCCGGTAACACACACCAGGATGACGACCCAGGTTCGCAGTGGCAGGGTTTCTTTCCACACCGCCCAGGCAATGACGGCGGCGATCACCGGTGCGGTATTTAAAATCACGAGCACGTTGCCGGCAGCCGTGTTTTTCATGCCCACCACAAATCCGAGCGTGCTAATGGCGAAGGCACCGGCGCAGAACAGCCCTTTGCGGCCGCATTTGCGGATTTCAGGCACCAGCCGGGAACGGTAACGGGCCCAGCTGATCACAAAGAAACTGAGGGCCAGCAATAAACCCCGCCAGAACAGGAACACCACCGGGTCCACGGAGGTGATTTTCACAAGCAGCGCATCCGGAACGATAAACAGCACGCCGAGGGCGGCGATGGTCAATCCTTTGAGTCGGGTTGTCTGCAATGTGGGTTCGCCTGTTCTGGTGAGGTGTGTTGTTCAGTTCAGGGGTTATCCTGCTCTGGCAGCGGCTGGATGCTGTTGATATCGCCGGTTGGTGTTGCCGGTTCGTCCTCGATGATAATGAAGATGGCACCGCCAATAACCGCGATGGCAAAGATGGCTTTGAGGATTATCGATTTCGACATGCGTTCTTCCTCTCTGCGTTCTGGCTCATACAAATAGCCTATGGGCGGGAGAGGGCTATAACAACCGCAAAGCCCCGAAAACTGAGCATCCTACAAAAGTCGCTTCGACAGTATAGACACAGTCAGCAATACTCAGGGTAAGTTTGCAGGTTGCCTGGTGCAGCACCGTTAAAAATGGAGTGTCCTCATGACTGAACAAACCGCAGAACTGGTTCACAAGTACAGCGAAAATGGCATTACCACGCTCACGCTGAACCAGCCGGAGAAGAAGAACAGCCTGTCTATGGCCATGCTGGAGGCGCTGTCTGAAGAGCTGGAGATTATTGCCTCCGATACGGAAACCCGGGTTGTGGTGCTCGCGGCCCATGGCAGTGTGTTCTGTGCCGGCCACGACCTCCGGGAAGTGCGGGAGCAGTTTGATAGCCATGAATTCCAGCTGGCGCTGTTCAACCAGTGCAGCAAGGTAATGCAGCAGATCGTCAATCTGCCCCGGCCGGTGATTGCCCGGGTAGCGGGTGTTGCCACGGCCGCGGGCTGCCAGCTGGTGGCCAGCTGTGATCTGGCGGTAGCGGCGGATACGGCGCGGTTCGCAACGCCGGGCGTGAACATCGGGCTGTTCTGTTCCACGCCAATGGTAGCTCTGTCCCGGAACGTGTCCCGCAAGCACGCCATGGAAATGCTGCTGACCGGTGAAATGATCGGCGCCGTGAAAGCGGAACGCATCGGGCTGGTCAATCAGATTGTTGACGAACAGCATCTGGACGAGATGGTCTACAAGCTGGCCCGCACCATTGCCGACAAATCCGGCCACACCCTGAAAATTGGCAAGGAAGCCTTCTATCGGCAGCTGGAAATGCCGCTGGAAGATGCCTACGAGTACACATCGAAAGTAATGGCCGACAACATGATGGCCAACGATGCCCAGGAAGGTATCTGTGCGTTCCTGGAGAAGCGTAAGCCGGAGTGGCAGGACAGCTAGAATCGCTTCGGGAATCAGCCCGGCCTACTGCGTCGGGCAATTGCCGTTTCCAACGAATAACCGGTCGCCGGTCCGGATTCCATGTTCCTGGAAAAAGCCGGCGTTCATCTCAACGGCCTGGATAAACGACACGCCGGCGGGGTAGGTGGGGCAGCCGGCACCACTGGCCGAGGCGCAGGGCACCATCTGCCGGATACTGCCGATCACGCCATCCTCGTTGAGGTAGGCAATGTCCAGGGGAATCAGGGTTTTGTACATCCAGAAGCCGTGGCTCGCTTCCCTGGGCTCGCTGTACTCGAACAGCATACCGGCGTCGGGCGCCAGAGAAGTACGGCCCATCAAACCTTTCCGGCGCTGTTCAGAGCTACTGGCCACTTCCAGTTTTACCGGCACTGTGCCTGCTGCGGACACAAAGCAGGCGTCGACAACCGGCAGGCCTTCCTGTGGCGCTGCGATGCCTGAAGAGCACCCGTAGATCAGCGAGCTGACCGCCAGTACGACCCAGACTTTCAGGCCTCGAAGGCGTTGCGGTGTTGCTGTCACGAGCGTAACCGGTACCCGGTTTTGAAGATCCACCAGATGCCCACCATGCACGCGGTGAGAAACACCAGGGTCATGCCCACGCTGATGCCGACATGAACGTCGGACACGCCGTAGAATGCCCAGCGGAAGCCGCTGATCAGGTAAACCACCGGATTGAACAGGCTAACCGTTTGCCAGACCTCCGGCAGCATATCGATGGAATAGAAGGTGCCGCCGAGGAACACCAGCGGGGTGATGATCATCATCGGGACAATCTGGAGTTTTTCGAAGCCATCCGCCCAGATCCCGATGATGAACCCGAACAGGCTGAAGGTGATGGAGGTCAGCACCAGGAACGAGAACATCCAGAACGGGTGCAGTACGTCGTAATCCACAAAGAACTTCGCCGTAGCAAGTATGATCAGCCCGAGGATCACGGATTTGGTGGCAGCGGCGCCAACGTATCCCAGGACCACTTCCACGTAGGACACCGGTGCTGAGAGCACTTCGTAGATGGTGCCGGAGAACTTGGGCATGTAGATGCCAAACGAGGCGTTGGAGATGCTCTGCATCAGCAGGGACAGCATCACCAGCCCTGGAATGATGTAGGCCCCATAGGCGATGTTGTCGATATCACCCATGCGCGAGCCGATCGCGGAGCCAAAGACCACGAAATACAGGCAGGTGGAAATCACCGGCGAGAGCACGCTCTGCATAACCGTTCGGCGCATGCGGGCCATTTCGAATTTGTAGATTGCGCGGATACCGTAAAGGTTCATGCCTTTCTCCGTTGGGCCGGCGGGCTTACTCGTGCACCAGGCCGACAAAAATCTCTTCAAGGGAGCTTTCCCGGGTTTGCAGATCCCGGTATTCAATGCCCAGATCCCCGAGTGTCCGAAGCAGCCGGGCAACGCCGGCCTGTTCCTGCTGGGAGTCAAAGGTGTAGATCAGCTGGTAGCCGTCCTCGGACAGCTCCACCGGTTCCAGGGTCAGTTCGCCCGGTACCTTGTCGAGCTTGTGCGCCAGGTGCAGGCGCAGCTCCTTTTTGCCCAGCTTGGTCATCAGCTGGGTCTTGTCCTCAACCAGAATGATTTCACCCTGCCGGATCACGCCGATCCGGTCGGCCATCTCCTCGGCCTCTTCGATGTAATGGGTGGTGAGGATAATGGTCACACCACTTTCCCGGAGTTTGCGGACCATATCCCACATGTCCCTCCGCAGCTCCACATCCACACCGGCCGTCGGCTCATCAAGGAACAGGATCTGCGGTTCATGGGAGAGTGCCTTGGCAATCATCACCCGTCGTTTCATGCCGCCGGACAACGACATGATGCGGTTGTTGCGTTTGTCCCAGAGCGAGAGGTCTTTCAGCACCTTCTCGATGTGCGACGGCTTCGGCGCCTTGCCAAACAGGCCGCGGCTGAAGGAAACGGCATCCCACACGGTTTCGAACGAATCGGTGTTCAGTTCCTGGGGCACAAGGCCGATGGTCTCGCGGGCCTTGCGGTAGTCTTTGACAATGTCGTAGCCGGCGGCTTTCACCTCGCCTGAGGAGAGGTTAACAATGCCGCAGATGATGCTGATCAGCGTGGTCTTGCCGGCGCCATTGGGGCCGAGCAGGGCGAAGATTTCGCCACGGCGGATGTCCAGGTTGATGTTCTTCAGGGCCTGGAAACCGTCACCATATACCTTGCTCAGGTGCTTAACGGAAATATCCGGCTGCACGGGCGTGTCCTGTGGTCAAAATGGGTCGAATTGAAGGCGCGGTATTTTCTCATGACTGGCGCCAGTTTAGAAACCTTTGCCTTGGCGGGAGAAATCCCCATAATGCCCGGCAGGTTTGTTCGGGGTGCCGTTATGTTACGCGTAATAGCAGTGGCAGGATTGATTCTGGGGCTTGTTGCCGTGGCAATGTTTGGTCCTGGCTTGCTTAAGGATGCCAATGGGGATCTGGAAAGTGCTACTGCCAAAGGGAGTGCCGCGCCCCTTGCCCGTTGTGATTTGCTTCAGGAGGGCCCTTGCAGTTGGTCAGACGGTTCGGGCGAGTGGCAAATCAGCCTGAGCGAACTGGGTGAGGGCACCCAGGGCATGGAGTACCAACTCACGGTAGTCACACCAGAGCGGCCGGAGCGTTTTCTCGCCGTTCTTCGGGGAGAGTCCATGTACATGGGCGAGTATCCCGTACCACTGGGCAACCGGGACAGAAACGAATACTCCGCGCGTTTTACGGCGCCATTCTGTACCGTAGACGCTACCATGACCTGGCGGATTGATCTGCAGCAGGGGCAACAGCCTATCGAGGGCATTCCGGCAAAGCTGGTATTTCAGGCCGAGCCACACTGAGACACGGGCAACCGGACGTCAGTCGGCTGACAACGGGCCCGGATTGTGTAAAATCACCATACCGCCACTACCAGGGACAACGTGATGGATTACGGAGATAGCGTTCAGAAGGTACTGCTGAGAAAAATCCGCAAAGCGGAGCAGGATCTGATTCAGCTCAAACTGGATTACTGCCGGTTTGTCTTCGGATTAACTCACCGGGCGAAAGTGTTGTCCGATGGCGTGGCCTATGTGGTTCGTTCTGTCGACGTGGACAGCATGGCCTATACGGACGATGGTGGATTCAGCCGGCCCGAGATCACCGGCACCCGTGCTGACGAACAGGATCACGCAGAACCTGTGGCACTGGGCACCGATTGGGTACTTGAGACTGCCTCCGGGCAGGCTGCTAAATAAACGCGTTAGCGGTAATGGCCTCGTAAAGGCTCGAAGTCGGCGGTACATAGTGGTTGAACCGCCAGAATTCCGCTCCTTCCAACCCCGCCCTGAAACACGCCAGGTAAATCGTACTGGCCGTCAAGGTATCGATCGCCTCAACAATCTCTGACTGACGAATTCCGGTTTTTCGACTGGCAATCTGGGCAACGGTGGTTGCCAGAGCGCAAGAGTGCCGATTGGTTTTATCGCTGAGGGCACAACCGGCGCCATAGAGCCAGACCGCCGCGTACGTTTTAACCGCATTCGGCGCCGTTGATAGATCCACGCCGTTCACTCGACAATCCCTTTCCTGAAGGCCCGCCAGAATAAGCAGCTGGGTAATCAGCTCGGCGCGGTCCGGGGCAGCGTCGACAACCGGTTTGCGCACTGCGACCGGCCACTCTGAATGCCGTGAGGCTGGTTCAGACTGATGGGTTCCCGGATGCTTGGCTGCCCAGTCTTCCTGATGACCGGCAGCCAGAGGCTCGGCGCGCATCAGCGAGATCATCTTCACAGCCAGAAGAACAAGCAGTGCAAGCAGCCCAAGCTGAACCAAGAGAATCAATCCGTTTGCCATCATCACCAGAACTCTGAATGTTGCAAGAGGTTATCGGAGTGTAACGGAATGTATCCCGTCAATACCGCCAACCCGTCCCCATTACCCGGCCGAGGATTGACTGAAATGACGGAACTGTGACGGGGATCGCAGCGGCTGCGGCTAGCAGGTAGGCATGGTTTGCAGGGCCAGCTTGCGGCGAATGAATCGGCCAAGGATGTCTACGCCAATGTTCAGCATGGCGGTGATTAGTATGAGCACCATTGCCTGATCAAAACGGATGCTTTGAATGGCACTATCGACGTAGAAACCCAGGGTATAGATTCCAAGAATGCCCAGGATGGCGGTCTCACGCATGATGATTTCCCAGCGGTAGAACAGGAAGGCCAGGAATGCGCGGTAGATTCGAGGCACCAGCTCCCAGCCATAACGATTGAAGCCGTGGGGAGCGTCGGATCTCAACCGGATTGTGTTGGTTTGCCGGCCAATGAGATGGCCGATGATTCCGCCATTGTGCAGCGCCAATGCAACTACGGCCGGCAGCATGGAGGGCCCCCATAGCTGCAGGAGAATGTAGGCCAGGATGTATTCCGGTGTTGAGCGCGCAATCACCAGGAAAACATGCCCGGAGGTCCGGCGTATTGGGCCGCCAAAATGGTTCGATATCAGCGGGAACGCAAGTAATGCGAGGATGCCGGTGGCCACGAGCGCGATCTGCGTGAGAATCACGGTATTCCAGATACCGGGCAGGGCCTGTTCAATCATCAATTCATTGAGCCACGGCATCAGGCCAACAAGGCCCTCACCATCCCTCAATGGGCTGGGCACAATGTCCTGGGTGAAGAACCGCTCAACGTTGCCCCAGACAATGGGCAAGCCATCGCCGAGGAAGAACGGAGCGCCCAGGATATACACGGGCAACAACTTGGGTTTCACCCAGAGGGGAATGGTGGCAATAAGCACATAGAACAGGATCAGCATCGCGCCGGCATCGGAGTACATGCCTTGCGAGAATGAGGTTTCCAGATAAAACCCCAGTGTTGGCAGGCCAACGAAACCGAGGATAGCGCTTGAGCGAAGACCACACTCAAGACGGTAGGCCGTGTAGGTCCGTAGCTGAACCCAGCAATCCGGGATCTTGGTGTACAGGAAGGCTGCAATGGTGCCGGTGCCCGGAGGCAATAACCTGCCCGGTTCCGGATCTGCCTCTTCAAGAATCTCGGAGTAAACCTTGGCAAAAATGCCGGAATAGGGAATTGCGATCGCCAGTACGCCCGTCAGCGGGTGGAAGCCGAAAAACTGGAGAAAAATCAGAGCCCAGAACAGCTCGTGAATGGCCCTGATAAAGGCACAGAATATACGCACCGGGAGAAAGCGATACACCAGTGCCAACAGAAAGCCGCAAATGGCGCCAACCGTCACCCCCACGAACGCAAAGGCCACGGTTCGTAACAGGGCGGTAAGCAGCCCTTCGCTACTGAAGAAATTGGGGGTCAGTACGCCCAGGAAAAAATTGCCGAGGTCGCGCCAGGGATTGTTGGCGGTTATCGCTATGTCGGCAAACAGCAACCCCACGAGCGCAATCGCAAGAAAAATCAGGCTGGTGCGTACCGTCGGGTAGGAGAGCATCGTAGGACAGATCCTAGTACAGCGACATGATGTCTGCAGCCGTCAATCGTTCTGTAGGCTCATCCAGGGCGACCTGGCCATCCTGGATGCCAACAATGCGGTTACAGTACTTCATGGCCATGTCCACGTCGTGCAGCGCAATAACGCTCGTTTTGAAGCGGTCTTTCAGCAGTTTCATGACGTGATGCGCCATTGGCCCATCCAGTGCGGAGATCGGTTCGTCTGCCAGTAACACGGGAGCGTTGCGATAAAGGGCTCTGGCAATGGCCACCCGTTGGCGCTGTCCGCCGGAAAGGGACGCCGTCGGGATCCAGAGTTTCTCTGACATTCTCAGCGCGTCCAGCAGTTCTGCAATCTGCATTCTATCCTGCTTGAAGGGCCGGATCAGGGTAACGGTGTTGTACCAGGTGGCGTGCTTGTCCAGCTGCCCCATGAAAACGTTGTGGAATACCGGTAGGGCGTTAACCAGGCCAAGCTCTTGTGGCACAAGAGACGATTCCCGATCCACCCTCTGGTGAATGAGCCGGATCAGAGTGGATTTTCCGGCACCACTCTTCCCAACCAGGGCGACCTGATCTCCCTCCTTAACAGTAAGGGTGAGCGGGCCGATAACCCGCTCACCCCCAAAAGAGGCCGTGAGGCCCGAGAGATCAAAGCCTGCCATCAATCAATGATTCCGATTTCTTTTGCAACCTTGCGAATCGGCTCGTAATCATCGTTTGAAGCGGGAACAAACGCAGAGCGCGGGAAGCTTTCAAGCAACTCAGGGTCATCCAGGGAGAGCAAGGCCTCGCGGACGCGATCGGTAAAGCCTTCGCCGTAGTTTTCATCCACGTCGCCACGGATGCTCCACTGATAGTTGGGGAAACTTGGCGTTTTCCAAATCACCTTCACCGCGTCGGTATTGATGTTGCCGTTTTCCAGTTCTTTTTCCCAGACCGCGAAGTTCATGGCGCCCACTTCATAAGTGCCGGACTCCACCAGGCGGAGGGTGCGGGTGTGGTTGCCGCTGTAGCCCACGCGGGAGAATACGTCTTCAGGAGCTTCTCCAAAGGTTTCGCGGATGTGGTACTCGGGAATCAATCGCCCGGAAGTCGAGCCTTTCGATCCAAAGGTAAATGTCTTGCCACGCACATCTTCCGGCAAACGGTCTGCGCGATCCAGGCCGGTGCTCTCATGAGCAATAAAATAAACGTAGAAGGCCTGGTCTTCGGTGCCCTGCGCGATCGCCTGCGAACCGGGTACCAGGGATCTGGCCTGAACGCCGGACAGGCCGCCGAACCATGCCAGTTGCACCTGATTGTTCCGGAATGCAGATACGGCGGCTGCATAGGACTTGACGGGGATGTACTTTACATCCGCATCCAGTTCCTCGGACAGGTAGTCCGCAATGCCGCGGAAACGCTCGACGAGCTTGGTTTCGTCTTCATCGGGGATGGCCGTGAAAATAAACGTCTGGGCCGATGCGGCTGCAGAGAACAGAGAACAGAGACCAATAATCAGCAATTTCCGTATAAGATTGTGGGTCATGGTTTTTCCTTGTTGAAACGGATATTTAGAGTGGGGAGTCTGAACGAGCGGCTCCTGTTACAGAAGGATACCTGTATTCACGTTAACTCTGAACAGCTATACGGCATACGTTTTTAAATGGCTCAAGACGGCCGACTAATTCAGGCGATTAGAATGCGTTTAATCTTGGTTACACCGGCGAAGCCGGGATCGAAAGCAGGGAACCGGGCAACAGCTGAGCGCTGGAAAACCCTGCTGGCAAATGCCGGTCATTCCGTACGTGTGGTTACTGAATACGACGGTGAGCCTTGTGATGTCCTGATAGCGTTGCATGCCTGGCGCAGCGCTGGTGCCATCCGGCGGTTCCGTGAAACCTGGCCCGAAAAGCCACTCATAGTGGCGCTGACTGGTACGGATATCTATCACCACCAGCACGAGTATCCTGAACAAACCCTCTATTCCATGAACGTGGCGGATGCGCTCATCGGACTGCACGGTCTGGTAGCCGACGACATACCGGCCGGTCTGGCGGAGAAACTGGTAACGCTGTATCAGTCGGCCGAGGGGCCAGAGTCCTTTCCAGCGCCGGAAATGGACTCCGGGAGCGAGCGGTTCGGTGTGTGTGTGATCGGCCATTTGCGGGACGAAAAGGACTCTCTCCGGGCGGCCTATGCTGCGCGGCTGCTGCCAGGGGACTCGCGGATCGAGGTTGTCTGCGCCGGCAAGGCTCACAACGACGAGTGGCAACGCAAAGCGGAACGGGAAATGGCCGAGAACCTTCGCTTCCGTTGGCTCGGAGAGTTGGATCAGGCCGATACCCGGCAGTTGATGGCAAACAGCCAGGTGATGGTGATCAGCTCCATCATGGAAGGCGGAGCAAACGTGGTATCCGAGGCCTGTCGGGCTGGCTTACCGGTTTTGGCATCCGATATTCCGGGCAACGTCGGTTTGTTGGGGCCGGACTATGGTGGATATTTCCCAGTTGGCAACGAGGAGGCACTGGCCGAGCTGCTGAATCGCGCCGAGACCGATCCCGGGTTTCTGGCTACTTTGGCGCAACAGGTTGGAAAGCTGGCAGAGCGTTTTCTTCCAGAAAAGGAGCAGGCATCCCTGGAGCAGGCGCTACAACTGGCGATGCAGCGCTACTCAGAGAGACGTTAATCCCGCAGGGAAATGGGCTCGATGGGCCCCGATTCGTCCTGGGCGGTGATGCGGCCGATGATTGCAGTATGTGGGTAGCCCAGTGCTTTCAGCTCCCGTACGCATTCCTCGGCCTTGTCTGCAGCAACACTTGCCAGCAGCCCTCCCGCGGTTTGCGGATCAAAGATCAGCGGATACCTTGCGTGGTTAACCCACTTTTCCTGATCCCGGATCCCCCGGCGCAAACGGATATTGGCCGGTTGCAGGGAGCTGAGGATCCCGGCGGCTGCAGTCTCCTCGGCGCCCGGAAGGATGGGTATGGCAGACAGGTCCAGCTCGGCATCGACGCCCGAAGGTTTGGTCATTTCAACCAGATGCCCAAGCAGGCCGAACCCGGTCACATCGGTGCAAGCTTTGGAACCAAACTTCCGGAGACAGTCTGCCGCGGCCTTGTTGGACTGCACCATGGAGGCGAGGGCAGAGTCGATCCACCGGCCTTTCGCAGCCAGCTTTGCGTGCGCAGCGAAAAGGGTACCCGTGCCGATGGGCTTGGTGAGGATAAGAGCGTCTCCGGCTTTCAATCCGCCCTTGCTCATAACCTCTTCCGGGTCGATCAGGCCGTTTACCGCAAAGCCCAGGGCCAGTTCCTTGCCTTCACCGGTATGCCCGCCAACAAGGGCACAACCAGCTTCGTTCAACACTTCCACGGCACCGGACATCATCTGGTAGACCACATCCTCCACCTTGGATTCAATGCCGTAGGGGACGGTGGCTACAGCCGTGGCACTTTGCGCCTCGGCGCCCATGGCAAACACGTCACCCAGGCTATGGTTTGCAGCGACCTTCCCGAAGATGTAGGGATCCTCGATAAATGCGCGGAAGAAATCCACGGTGTGAACCACGGCCTTGCCCGGCGGTACCTTCAGGACGGCTGCATCGTCGGGGGCGTGAAGGCCGATGAGGATATCGTCTCTCTCGATAGGCTTGAGTTCCCCCAGGGCCCGCGAAAGCACTGTGCTGCCCACCTTGGCACCACAACCCCCGCAGCGCATGGCAACGGCTGAGATTGCCTGGGAAGCCTCCTCGGCATTCTGGGCCGCCGCGGTATCCGGCAATTTGGATACTTCCTCCATGGGAGGGAGATCGTTGAACTTTTTCATGAACCGGCGATCGATCCAATCCTTCCATCGCCACACCCAGGCGCCGTCGAACTGGGTATCCCCACGGGAAGCAACCGCGTATTTATCGCCGGTGCTGATCAGCGCCAGCCATTTTTTCTGGGGGTAGAAATCCTTTGGATCCTTGCCAGTCGCCAGGCGCTTGAGGTTGTCAGCCAGCGGTGGGCCTTGCCTTACCGCGAACACACCCGCTTTCTCCCGGGGATGGTTCAGTACATTGGCGATGTCGCCGGCAGCGAAAATGCTGTCGTCGTTTTCCACCTGCAAGGTATCCCGCACACGGAGGAACAGTCCGTCATCCAGGGCGAGGCCGGTATCCTTCAACCACTCCGGTCCGCCAGCCCGCGTTACCCAGAGCACTTCGTCGGTTTGCAGGGTTTCACCGGATTCGGTGATCAATAACCCTTCCTGAACCTTGCTTACCGGGGACCCCAGGTGCACCTTTACACCGCGTTCCGCCAGCGTCCTGCGGAAAACCTCGCGAACCTTCGGATTGTGCGTGGGCAGGATTTCGTTTGCTGCGTCAAACAGGTGGAAATGGAGCTGCCCAGGGTCTTTGCCACGCTGTTTCAATTCGTTCTTGAGCCGGAACTGCATTGCCAGGGTGAGTTCGACGCCACCGGCACCCGCTCCGACAACCGCCACCGTCAGGGGGCCTTCGTGGTTCTCGATCCGGGAGAGCAGTGCAAGCCAGCGGTTGTTGAAACCGGTAATCGGCTTCACCGGCACGGCATGGTCGGAGGCGCCTTCCACTTCGTTAACCCGCGGCGAGGAACCAATGTTGATGGAAAGAATGTCGTAGGGTACGTCCGGGCGCCCCCGACAGATAACCCGCTTGCGTTCCCGGTCGATGCCCATGGCTTCGGCACGATAAAAGCGCGCACCGGCGTATTCTGCCAGGCGGCTCAGATCTATATGGACATCATCGTAGCTGTAGTGGCCGGCCACATAGCCAGGCAACATGCCGGAATAGGGGGTATGGGTGTCGCGGCAGATGAGGGTCAGGCGCACGCCGGGGACCGGGTTCATGGCGAACCGTTTGAGTACCCCGACGTGGCTGTGCCCGCCGCCAATCAGGACAATGTCCCGTAATACAGGCTGGTCAGGCGTTCGCATTAGCTGATTTTCTTGGCTTCAGCTGTAAATTGGCTGTATCCCTTGACGTTGGAGAAAGCCTTCAGCTTTTCCTGGTCTGCTGCAGAAGGATTGGCAATCTGGTCGATGGAAGTGATTCCAGCGTCCTTCATCTTCTTGGCAGTGGCAGGACCAATGCCTTTGACCAGTGTCAGGTCGCTCTTGTCCACCGGCTTGGCCGCTTTGGCCGCAGGCGCTTTCCTGGCGGCAGGTTTCTTGGCAGCCGGCTTTTTGGCAGCAGGTTTGCTGGTAGCGGCTTTTGCTTTGGCGGCCGGTTTGGCGGCTTTCTTCGGGGCTGCTTTTTTAGCGGCGGAGCCGGCTTCCTTGCTCACTTCGTCGGTGAGTTTCTTCACTTCCTTGCCCGCCTCCTTGGAGGCAACACCCAGACGTTCAAGAATACTGCTCTGAAGTTCGTGGAATTCGTCAAGGCGGCGTTCAAACTCTTCGTGGAAACGCTTCATCTCACGGTCGCGAAGTTCGTCAATTTCCTTGAGCAGTTTGCGCACCGGCTCCTGAACCTGATTCTGCAGACTGTCGAACTGCTTCAGTGCATCGTTCACCAGACCTTCGATCTGGGCGGAGGTCTTTTCGAACTCCTTGTTGACCTTCTTCACGATCTTATCAACGTTCTGTTTGGCTTTCTTCGCCATGAATTGTCTCCTTACGGACAGGTTTCAACGAAAAATCAGAATCAGGCCATTTGCCGGAAACCGGAAATAGAGCCTGGGGAACGACGTGACTTGAGTGACTGCTTTTTGGATACCACTTCCCGAATTCTGCGAAGCTTCTCCGCCAGGGACGAGCCACCGTTGGAGTCGAGTTCCACAAAATCGATGGAATAGAAGAAATTGCTGCAGTGTTTTCTGCGTTCGGTGACCAGCCCGGACAGGCCTTCCGCACGGATCTTGTCAAAGGGCATGTCCATCACGAGATCCAGCACCACGGTATCACCTGGGTTGAACACCTTATCGGTTTTCATCACGCATCCATAGCCGTCCAGTTCGTAGAGGGCTGCCTCGACAAGTTCCTTTCGAAAAAGGCCCTGTCTGATTCGAAATCGGGCGACAAGATCCGGCAATGCTTCGTTCATGAATCAGCTTCTCTGGTGATGTCCGTATCCACAGCAACCTGTCTCATGGGGAGACAGGCTGGATATTGATTAAACAATAGACACTGGACTTTGGTTTTGCAACGCCATCAGTGCCATACGCTCCACCGCTAAGGCAGTTTTTTAACAATCTTTTACGGCATATCAGGCCAGTTTACTTTGTTTTCAGCTCGTACATATCAACGCGGCGATCTTTCAGGTTAGTGACAGACCCCTCGTTGCGAACCAGCTTCAACTTTTCCAGGTCCATATCGGAGAACATGATCATCTCCGTATTGGGCGTGGTTTCGGCCATCACCGCATCGTGGGGGAAGGCGAAATCCGATGGCGAGAATACGGAGGACTGCGCGTACTGGACGTCCAGGTTCTCGACTTTCGGCAAGTTGCCCACGCTGCCGGTGATTACGACATAACACTCGTTTTCGATCGCCCGCGCCTGTGCACACTGGCGAACCCGCAAGTAGCCATTCTTGGTATCGGTCCAGAAGGGCACCATGATGATATCGACTTCCTGGCTGGCAGCAATTCGCCCCAGCTCCGGGAATTCTATGTCGTAGCAGATCATGATAGCGACCCGGCCGGCGTCGGTTTCAAAGACCTCGAACTGGTTACCACCTTCAATAACCCAGTCGCGCCGTTCATGGGGCGTAATGTGAACCTTGCGCTGCTCGTCCACTCGGCCATCCCGGTGGCAGAGATAGGAAACGTTGTACACCCGGTCATTTTCGATCAACGGCATGGAGCCCGTGATGATGTTGATGTTGTAGCTCACCGCCATTTCAGACATTTCTTCCTTGAACTGCTGGGTAAACCCGGCGAGGAAGCGAATGGCGCGGGTCTGGTCCATCTGGTCCGTAAGCCCCATCAGCGGCGCGTTGAAGAATTCCGGGAAGATAGCGAAGTCACTCTTGTAATCAGACAGCGCATCCACGAAGTATTCCACCTGCTTTAGAACTTCTTCAACGGAGGTGAATTCCCGCATCTGCCACTGCACGGCACCAAGCCTCACCTGCGTCTTCTTGACGCTGAGGACCGGAGAAGGCGGGGTGTAAAGGATGTTGCGCCACTCCAACAGGGTGGCGTAGCCCATCGATTTCTCATCCTCCGGCAGGTATTTATGCATCAGCCGGGTGACCTGGAAATCATTGGAAAGCTGGAAGCTCAGGATCGGATCGTAGATTTCCTTGCGATCCACGCGCTGGATGTACTCCTCGGGGGAATACTGCTCGGCATACTTGAAGTAGTTGGGTATGCGGCCGCCAGCCAGGATACCCCTGAGGTTCATGGAGCGGCAGAGTTCTTTCCGGGCCTCATAGAGACGACGCCCGAGCCGGTAACCCCGGTAATCCGGGTGAATAAAAACATCCAGACCGTAAAGCGAATCGCCATTGGCGTTGTGCCAGATCTTCTCGTTGCGAAGGATCAGGTCATCGTAGGTATGGGGGTTGCTGAATCGGTCGTATTTTACGGAAACCGTCAGCGCAACTGCTACCAGCTGGCCACTTTCCTCAATGCAGATCTGGCCGTCTGGAAACTGTTCCACCAGAGCTTTGATCGTGTCCTTGGGCCAGGCGCCTCCGATGTCGTCGTAAACGCGGTCCATAAGCTTTTGAAGCTGTTCGTAATCTTCAAGCTTCAGGTTCCGGAGGTTGAGGTGCAGTTCTTCATGGGCCATTCAGTTCGGCTCCCGTTCGTTATGGAGTAGGACAAGCTCGGCATTTGCGTCAATACTTAGAAAGTTTAACAGAAGCCGCTAAAGACTTCGCACCGCAGGCCGAAAGACAAATTAACGAATATCAATTTTCATTGCTGAGGATTTGACCGTGCAGCTGACATTCGGGCAAAAGCTCCTGACTGCTTTCGGTATTCTGTTGCTGTTGGTTATGGGGGCTTTCACCCTCTCTGGCGATTTACGGCTGCAGAACACCACGAAAACCTATGTAGACGCGCTGATTGACGACACAGTGCAGCAAAGCACCTCAAGCATTGCCGAATGGCTCAACACCCGGCTGGTGATGACCGAAGCCACTGCCAAAGCGTTGGAAAGCGCCAAGAATGATGAAGAGGCGCGTGTTGTGCTCCAGGCCATTACGACCGGTGGAGGGTTTCGCGATGTGTATGTGGGCCGCACCGACGGCTACATGCTGATGAAATCGCCGGAAGCCAATGCAACCCTGCCGTCTGATTACGACCCCCGCGAACGTCCCTGGTACAAGAAGGCCATGAGCCTTGGAAGCGCTTCATTTACCGAACCGTACCAGGACGCCAGCACCAGCGACATGATTATCTCCACGCTTGCGCCTGTGAAGCGCGGTGAGTACGAAGGCGTGGCCGGCGCAGATATCGGTCTGGGCGCAATCGCGGAAACCCTCTCGACTGTAACCCTGGCGGATACCGGCTACGCCGCCTTGATCAACGAACGCGGAACCGTTCTGTTCCACCCTCAGCAGGCGCTTGTGGGCAAGAACATCAGTGCTCTGATTGGCGGCAGCCCGGACCTCGGCGGGGCCGCCCACGAATACTCCAATGAGGAGGGGAACTGGGAGGCCAGCTTCCATCCAATCAGCGATGCCCGCGGCGTGGAATGGTACCTGGGCACTTTTGTGAATGCAGACAAGATCAACGCGCCGGTTCAGAGTGCCCGCATGACCGGTCTGATCATGGCGGTCATTGGCCTGATCGTTTCACTGGTCATTCTGCATCTGGGCATCAAGGTCCTTATGGCGCCTGTTCGTCGTCTGAACAAGGCCATGGGCGACATCGGTAGCGGCGATGCGGACCTTACACAGCGCCTGGACGACAGTGCGAAAGATGAATTTGGTGAGCTGGCCAGAAGCTTCAACCGGTTTGTCGAGAATATTCAGAACGTAGTCCGGGACGTACAGCAGGGCAGTGCGGAGCTGGGCCAGAATGTCAGTTCCCTGAGAGACACAGCCAGCACCAGCCGTTCAAGCGTGGAGAGCCAACAGGTCGAGATCGACATGGTCGCCACCGCCATCAACGAAATGTCGGCGGCCGCGGGCGAAATCGCACAGAATGCCCAACAGACAGCCGACGCCGCCAATACTGCCGACGGCGACAGCCGGGCATCCCTTGAGACAGTTGCCGCCTCCCGGGATGCGGTGCAGAAGCTCTCGAGGGAGGTCAACGCGGCGGCTGAAGTCATCGACACACTGGGTAAGGATGTCGCTTCAATCACGACGGTCCTGGAAGTGATTCAGGGCATTGCCGAACAAACCAACCTGCTTGCGCTGAATGCTGCTATTGAAGCCGCACGGGCCGGCGAGGCAGGGCGGGGCTTTGCGGTGGTAGCCGACGAGGTGCGCAACCTTGCCCAACGCACCCAATCCAGCACCGAGGAAATCAACAATATGATCGAGCGTCTGCAGAAAGGCGCTAACGATGCGGTTGATGTAATGAAAGCGTCAACTGCGGTTTCCAGTGTCAGCATGGAAAAAGCCCAGGATGCCATGGAGGCCCTGAACCGGATTGCCGAGGCTATCACTTCCATCAGCCAGATGACGTCGCAGATTGCCACGGCCTCCGAAGAACAGACATCGGTGACTGAAGAGCTGAACTCGTCGATTACGAGAATCGCGGATCAGGGGCAGGAAGCGGCCGCCGCAGCCACGGAAAATGACGTTTACAGCGGGCAGATAGAGAGCATTGGTAAGGCCCTGAACCAGAATGTCTCCAGGTTCCGGGTATAGCAGGAAAACCTAGCGGCTGAGGACCTCGAGACGCCGGCGCAGATTCTCAAGGGTGCTGCGCCCTATGTATCGGGATTCCTCACTCAGGAACGGGTTATCCAGGGCAATTACCCGGCGTTGGCTCAGGTTGAGCTCCTTGACAGCACGGGAGTAGTAGCGCTTCAGGAACTCGCTGAAACTCCCATCATGGATGGCGCGCTCAATGCCAAGCTGCAGGCGATGAGCGGTCTCCTGGTCGTCTGGGCCAACGAACAGATAGGACGGCATGGGGTAGGCGATCAGGAGATTGGGCTCGATCACCAGGTTGGGATCCTGCTCCATTTCCAGGTCGTACAGGACTTCACTGACACCGCGTGCGAAACAATCAAAGCGTTCGTTACGGAGCATCCCGAACAGTATTTCGTATCGGGAGTGCGTCACCACCGGAATGCCATTTGCCTCCAGTACCGGTGTGTCTGGCCAGTGCGAGCCCTGACCGATCCAGATCTGGCTGGCTCGGAAATCATCCAGACTCTTTATGTCGGCGAACTTGGGCAGAGATTGCGGCAACACCACGCAGACGCGAAAGCCGAGAAGGCCACCATCAACCGGGAAGGGGATCGCAGTCAGAAACTCTTCCCGCTCGGCCGAGGTGGCTACATTGGCGATATCAACCAGGCGAGACTGGCCATCTGCCAGTTCGCGGAGCACGCGCCCCTGACTCAGTTCTTCACTGCGAATAACCCGGGAGTCGCCATATTCCGGCGTTTTCTCTAATGCAAGCTCGACAAGCGCACGAATAGCCGGGCTGTCATAATTCCTGTACCAGAGAACATAGTCACGACTGGCTGCCCCCGTAATGCCGGACGTTGAGGTTGAGGCTGCGATGGGGGCCACTTCAAGGCACAGACCGAGCAGACCGAGGAAGATGGCCAGTTTGGGCAACCGGAACAAGCTCCTGAAGGCGGGCAGAGAACATTCCAAATCAGAAATCCTTTCTTAATACTGGAAAAACCGGCAAAAAAGCAGCCGTAATTCAGGCAGCCACCCTCACTTTAGAACATAAATTCAAAAATAAATCGGACGATGTCCAAAAAAATTGTAAAAGATTCTTGCGGCTGCCAGAGACCATTGTAATCATCGGCTTCGACCAAGAATTCGGAGCGAGTGAATGGCAATTATCGACAACCTTATCGGCGCCACTGGCCAGTGGGTCGCCAGCACAGACCCAAAGGCCACCTTGGCCAGCCCACTGGCCTGGTTAAAGAAAACCGGCGGTTATGCGGCGGTAAACAAGATCATAGGCCTGTCCATACCCTTTGCGCCGCGGAACAACTTCAGTGTGGAAGAAGTGCGGCCGGGCTATGTGCGGGCGAGAATCCGGCTCAAAGGCAACAAGAACCACTTTGGAAGCCTGTATGCCGGCGCCTATTTTCTGGTGGCGGAAATCCCGGGTGGCGTCCTGACGCTGTTTGACCTGGGCCCTGCGTACACCCCGATCCTCAAGGAAATGACCCTGCAATTCCTGCAACCGGCAAATAGCGATGTCACAGTGGAGTTCACGCTGCCGCCGGAAACCGTGGCAGGCATCCTTGCAGACGCCGACGAAACCGGCCGGGCCAAGTTCACCCTGGAGGGGACACTGAAAGACGAGGAGGGCAACCATGTGGCTACCTCCATTGCTCATTACCGGGTACGTAAGAAAGGCTTTAAAGCAGAGGCCTGAAGATCAGGCCGGATCAAGGCCGGCAATGGCTTCCAGGAAGATCTCGCCATATTTTTCAAGCTTGGCAGCCCCCACGCCGCTGACTTCGGCCAGCTCCTCAAGGGTGCGGGGCTTGCGCTCAAGCATTCCGAACAGGGTCGTGTCATGGAAAATGACGTAAGGAGGCACGCCCTGTTTGTCAGCCAATTCCTTGCGGCAGGCCCGCAGGGCGTCCCAGCCGGCCTGATCCGTTATCTGGTCTTTAACCGGAGCGCTTGAGCGGCCACCGGAGGCCCGGCCTGCTGCCTTCTTGACCACCGGATCCTTGCGCAGCTCAATGTTTTGCCGACCTTTCAGCAGCGGGCGGCATTCTTCCGTAAGCTGAAGTGCGCCGTAACCCTCCGGATCTGCCCGCAAATAGCCGTTGGCGACCAGTTGGCGGAAGACAGATTTCCATTCGTTGGCGCTGAGCTCTGTGCCAATGCCATAAGTGGAAACCTGATGATGGCCGGCCTGCAGAATACGCTCGTTCTCTGAGCCACGAAGCACGTCGATCAGGTAGGTCACACCGAAGCGTTGCCCGGTGCGGAACACACAGGACAGCGCTTTCTGGACGGCCACTGTTCCATCCCAGGTTTCCGGAGGATTCAGGCAGGTGTCGCAATTGCCGCAGGGCCGCTCCAGTTCGTCCCCGAAATACCGCAGTAAAACCTGACGACGGCAACTGGTGACCTCGCAGAGACCCAGCATGGCGTCGAGCTTCTGGCGCTCCACCCGTTTGAAATGGTCGTTGCCCAGGGAACTTTCCAACATTTGCCGCAGTTTGATCACATCCTGCAGGCCATACACCATCCAGGCCGTCGAAGGCTTGCCGTCCCGTCCGGCGCGGCCGGTTTCCTGGTAGTAGGCTTCAAGGCTCTTTGGGAGATCCAGATGAGCGACGAAGCGCACGTCGGGTTTATCGATTCCCATGCCGAACGCAATAGTGGCAACAATGATCACGCCATCTTCGCGCAGGAAGCGCTCCTGGTGATGGGCGCGTTGTTCCGAGGACAGGCCGGCATGGTAGGGCAGAGCGGTGTAGCCTTTCTGGGCGAGGGTTTTCGCGGTAGCGTCCACCTTGTTGCGGGACAGGCAGTACACAATGCCGCAGTCGCCCTCATGCTCGGCTTTAATAAAATCCAATAATTGTTTGTTTGCGTTTGTTTTTGGCGCGATACGGTATTGAATGTTCGGGCGATCGAAGCCACTGACGAAGTGTCTTGCCCCGGTCAGCGACAGACGTTCCGCGATCTCCTTCCGGGTCCGCTCATCGGCTGTTGCGGTCAGCGCAATGCGGGGTACGCCGGGAAACTGCTCGGCAAGCATGCTGAGCTGCAGGTAATCTGACCGGAAGTCGTGGCCCCATTGGGACACACAGTGGGCTTCATCTATGGCGAACAACGAGATCGAGGCATCATGAAGCAGTTCAATCGTGCGAGGTTGAATCAGCCTCTCCGGCGCGCAGTACAGCAGGTCCAGCTCACCGGTCATCAGCGCGTACTCGGTGGCTCGGGCCTGCTCGAAATCCATGGTTGAGTTGAGGAACGCAGCTCTTACCCCGAGCTCCTTGAGCGCTGCCACCTGATCCTGCATCAGGGCGATTAGCGGGGATATCACAATCGCCGTGCCAGAGCGAACCAGTGCCGGCACCTGGTAACACAGGGATTTACCCCCGCCCGTTGGCATAAGCACCAGGGCGTCGCGGCCTTCCGACACTTCCCGGATGATGTCACCCTGCAGCGGCCGGAACGATTCGTAGCCGAAGACTTCGTGCAGCACCTGTTCCGGATCCCTTCCCGAGGTGGTGGGCCGCTCGGTGGAAAGCTGTTCGAAGTCCTGATCAAGATACATAGGGTAACCGGTTCGTCGACGTGGAGCCGCTTTATTGAGACGGGTGGAAAGCCGGGGTCGGCACGGTGGGCAATGATACCAGATTAACCCTGAGGGTTGGCCAGCAAACCCATGTGCCAGATGGAGGCAAAGCAGTGTAAGAAACGCTACAATACCGCGTTTTTGAACCACCGTTTCACGCCATACTGTGACAGACACTGATAATAACAGGGCTTCCATGCAGGAATTTGATGCCATCCGTCCGTATTCGGACGAAGAAACCGGCGCTGCTATTAACCGCCTGGTCAACGACCGGGAATTTCTGGATATGGTCGGTCGCTTCAAGTCTCCGACACTGGCACGCTGGGCACCGGCCATGTTGCGTGTGTTTACCCGCCGATGGCTCGCCAGCCATTTTGGTCGCTATACGCGTGTTGATGATCTCCAGGCTGGGCTTTCCGGCTACGTCGGTGAACTGGTCGACAGCACCACCACACGAGTGACAACCAGCGGCCTGGATAAACTCGATAAACACGGCGCCTATCTGTTCATTTCAAACCACCGGGACATCGTGTTTGACCCCATGGTGGTGAACTACCTGCTGTTCCAGAACGGCTTCCATACCACCCGAATTGCCATAGGCGACAATCTGCTGGCAAACCGGGTGTTCGCCGAAATGATGCGGCTGAACAAGAGCTTTGTGGTACGTCGTAGCATGACCAGCCCGCGGGAGATGCGCGATGCCTACATAACGCTCTCCGGCTTCATCAACCACAGCATTGATACCAATCACAGTATCTGGATTGCCCAACGGGAAGGCAGGGCGAAGGACGGCCTTGATTTCACCGATCCGGCCATCATCAAGATGTTCTACATGAGCCGTAAGAAGAGCGGGTTGGATTTTGGCGAGGCCATGAGCCGGCTGCACATCGTGCCGGTTTCCATCGCCTATGAGTACGACCCATGCGATGCCGACAAGGCTCAGGAACTGGAAACCCGCGCCAGAACCGGCAAATACATCAAGCGTGAGGGCGAGGACACCGAGCAGATCATGAAAGGTTTGACCGGATTCAAGGGGCACGTGCATGTGCACTTCGGCGCGCCCATTCATGATTCACCGGATAACCCCAAGGATCTGGCCCAGCGTATAGACCGCGAGATGCATGCGAACTACCACCTGCATGCCTCGAACCTGGTGGCCTACCAGCAACGCGGCCTTCATCCCCAGGCTCACGACACGCCTGATACCGTCAGCGATGCGGTGGTCACCGCCGAAACCTGGTCACCGGCGGAGATGGAAGCGGCCGAGGCGGAGATGGAGCGGCGCCTGGAAGCCTGCGATCCGGCCATCCGGCCCTATCTACTGGATATGTATGCCAATCCGGTAGTTACCGCGCTTGAGGCCAATGCCGAAAAATCCGGCCATTCCGAGTAATTCGGCACCCAATTTTCAGAAAAGAGGTATACCGTGCAGGATCTTCAGTACATCGAGATTGAAACCGGAGAAAACCCGACCGCGGCCGTGATCTGGCTTCATGGCCTGGGTGCCAGTGGCCACGACTTCGAGCCGGTCGTGCCTGAACTGGGCCTTCCGGAAGATGCCGCGGTGCGGTTCATCTTTCCCCATGCGCCGAACCTGCCTGTGACGATTAACGGTGGGATGTCCATGCCGGCCTGGTACGACATCAAGGCAATGGACATTGACCGGGTAGTAGATACCGAACAACTGAGGGCCTCTGCCGATGCCGTCGCCAGACTGGTGGAGCGCGAAAAGGAGAAAGGTGTTCCGGCAGACCGGATCATCATTGCCGGCTTCTCCCAGGGTGGGGCGGTTGCCTACGAACTGGGGCTCAGCTACCCGGAACGTCTGGGCGGCATTTTGGCGCTCTCCACCTACTTCGCCACCGCCAAGACGGTTAAGTGTTCAGAGGCAAATGCCGATGTGCCGATCAGTGTGTATCACGGAACATTCGATCCGATGGTGCAGGAGTCTCTGGGCGTTCGCAGTGTCGAAACACTGAAAGAAATGGGCTACGCCCCGTCGTACCAGACCTTTCCCATGGAACACAGCGTGTGCCTGGAGGAAATACAGGATATTGGCCGGTTCATTCGCCGACACCTGCTATAAGGCTCAGCCATGCTCCGGGTCAGACCCAGAGCATGGCGCCCATTTCCAGCGGGTGGGTCAGCGACTCATGGTATGGATACATCCTCAGCCTCAGGGTCTGCAAGCCAGGGTAGGGTGGCTGCACATGGGTGGCAAATAGGGTTCGGCCGTCCTCTTCACCCTCTTTTTCCAGAAGGAAGCTGTTTGGCCCGGGGCTGCCATCGGTGCCGGTGCACTCGGGGCTGACCAGGCACTCCACCCGGACATCCTCCGCGGTCAGGCCGTTAAGCGCCGCCTCAACCCGCAGTTCCACGGCGCCATCGTGGGGGCATGAGGATTTCACGCAGCCCACTACCCGCAGTTCAACCCCGTTCCAAGCCTGTCGCACCCTTGCTTTCCAGTTTGCGAGTTCAATCGCTACGCGGCCGCCGTCGGCCATCAGGAGCGCGCCCTGACTGGAGGCGGGGTGGTAATAGTTATTGACGTAGTCCATCACCATCCTCTGGGCATTGAACCTGGGGGTTATGGATTTCATCGACGCTTTGGAGCGCTTGACCCAGCCCTTCGAAAAGCCCTGGGATGCCCGATCGTAATACAGGGGCACCACCTCCAACTCGATCAGATCGATCAGGTCTCTGGCTTCCTCCTCGTTCCGGAACTCCGGGTCCAGTTCGGTATCTCGTGGCGGAATACCCCACCCATTCTTGCCGTTGTAGCCTTCCCCCCACCAGCCATCGAGCACGCTGAGGTTGAGGGCGCCGTTCAGGGCGGCTTTTTCACCGGATGTGCCACTCGCTTCCTTCGGGTATTCCGGGGTGTTCAGCCAGACATCCACACCACTAAGAAGCCGGCGAGCCATGGCCTGATCATAATCTTCCAGCAGAATAAGGTGCCCCATCAGGGAGGGATGCATGGACAGATCGTGGATAACCTTGATCAGTTGCTGGCCAGGCTTGTCTTTCGGGTGAGCCTTGCCAGCAAAGACCAGCACCACCGGCCTGTCCGGATTGGTGAGAATCCGCTCAAGCCGTTCCAGATCTGAAAAAATCAGCGTCGCGCGTTTGTAAGTGGCGAAGCGTCTGGCAAAACCGATAACCAGCGTGTCCTTTTCCGAGGACATAATCTGCCGGGTCATCCGGTCTGTCACGGAGTGGCCGGTGCCATTGCGCTTATGCTGACGCTTCAGGCGCTGGACAATATACTCGCCCATTTGCTGTTTAAGCGCTTTATGCACGCTCCAGTAGTGATAATCCGGAATCTGGTCGATAAATTCCCAGAAATCCGGATTCCTTAGCTCGCTTTTCCAGGTAGGCGCCTGTATATCGAACAAGCTGGACCATTCCGGCGCAAGGAAGGTGGGTACATGCACGCCATTGGTGATGTAACCGATAGGGTTTTCGGCTGGTGGTACCTGGGGCCAGACATCGCCCTCCATCAGCGACGCGACGCCTCCGTGAATGCGGCTGACGCCGTTGTGGTAACGGGAGCCACGGAGCCCCAGGCTGGTCATGTTGAAGCTGTCGCCGCCATCTTTTGAACCCAGGGCGAACACCTGCTCGAAATCCAGCCCGGACTCCTCCAGGTAGCGGCCAAGGGCATGATGCACCAGAGCCCTGGGGAAAATATCGTGGCCGGCGGGTACAGGCGTATGGGTGGTGAAGAGGGTGGCACCGGCAACCGCTTCCAGGGCCGCTTCAAAACCGAGTTGCGAACTCAACATGGTGCTTCGGCAGCGTTCGAGGATCTGGAACGCGGCATGCCCTTCGTTGATGTGCCAGACCGTCGGCTTCAGATGCAATGCCTCCAGAACCCGGGTTCCACCGATGCCAAGGAGCATTTCCTGGCTGATGCGGGTGGACTCGTCACCACCATACAACTGTAGTGTGAGGTCCTGATCCTCTTGGTTATTTTCCTCGGTGTTGCTGTCCAGCAGGTACAGCCGGATATGACCAACCCGAGCCTCCCAGACCCTTGCGACCACGTCACGGCCAGGGAAGGGAACCGATACCTTCAGCACCTGGCCATCCATTTCCACGGGTGTTATCGGCAGCTCATCGCTTGAATGGGACTGGTAACGTGCGATCTGTTGGCCGTGGGCGTCGATACTCTGGATGAAGTACCCCTGCTGGTACAGAAGGCCCACAGCCACGAACGGCAGGGCGAGATCACTGGCGGCCTTGCAGTGGTCCCCGGCCAGGATGCCAAGGCCGCCGGAATAGATCGGAAAACTCTCATGGAAACCGAACTCGGCGCAGAAGTAGGCCACCAGAGCCTGCTCCGGATCCAGTTTTTCGGTGACTTCCGGGCCGGGGCCGGCTTCGAGGTAGGCATCGTAACTGCTCAGAACCCGGCGATACTCAGCCAGAAACGCTCGGTCTTCCGATGCTTCGTCCAGTCGGTCCTGGGCGACCCGACGCAGGAACAGCTTGGGATTGTGCTCCACTTTCTGCCAGAGCCTCAGGTCAATCCTGGCGAACAGGCTACGGACGCCATGGTCCCAGCTGTAGAACAGATCGTTGGCAAGCTCCTCCAGTCGCTCAAGGGGTTCTGGAATCAAGGGATGGGCTTCGAGTCGAAATTCCGTTGCTTTATGCATGTTGGTTGCCTCCCGGCGGGCAAACGCTCGCACTAATCCAGCTGTTGTTGATCACGTTCTTTGAGAATGCCCTGATACAGGTCACCATAGGTGCGAGCGCGCTGCTTCCACGAATAATCGATGGCCATGCCGTTTTCCTGCAATCGCCGCCATTGCTTGCGCTTTTCAAACACCTGCAGTGCCCGGTGTACCGCAGCCAGCAGCGACGCAGCACTGGCACCGTCAAACACGAATCCGTTGGCCTTGTCGATTCCCACCTGCTGCGGATCCTGCACCGTATCGGCCAGCCCTCCGACACCGTGCACCACCGGAATTGTCCCGTACCGAAGGCTGTACATCTGGTTTAACCCACAGGGTTCGAACCTGGACGGCATCAGGAAGAGATCACAGCCCGCCGTGATGCGATGGGACAGACCTTCGTTGTAGCCCAGGGTGAGGGAGAACTGCCCGGGCCATTGACGGGCCAGCTGTTTCAGCGGCTCCTCGTAACGGTCCTCTCCCGAACCGAGAATCACAAACTGGCAGCCCTGTTCCAGCAAATCCGGCATCACGGACACTATCCAGTCCACCCCTTTTTGCTCCACCAGTCGGCCAATGAAACCAAGAAGCGGCGCGCCGTTCACTTCCAGCCCAAGCTCGTGTTGCAGCGCGGCCCGACACTGAGTTTTGTTCTTCAGATGGTCGCGTCCGTAGTGGAAGGCCAGCTCTTGATCTTCCTCCGGGTCCCAGACCCGGGTGTCGATGCCGTTAAGAATTCCGGTCAAGGCGTGCTGCCTGTGCCGGAGCAGACCATCGAGGCCATTGCCGAATTCCGGAGTCTGAATCTCGCGTGCATAGGTGGGGCTGACGGTAGTGATCCGATCACTGAATACCAGGCCGCCCTTGATAAACGAAAGCTGGCTATAGAACTCCAGTTGTTCAAACCTCCAGAGGGTGTCGGGCAGGCCGAGGGCGCGGAACGTCTCGTGGGAGAAGAGCCCCTGGTAGGCAAGGTTGTGAATGGTAAACACGGTGCCCGGCCGCTCCTGATAAGCTTCCAGGAATACCGGTATCAGCCCGGTTTGCCAGTCATTGCAGTGCACCAGATCGGGCCTCCAGTTCAGACCGGCTTCGCCCATGGCGATCATGGCCCCCACTTTGCCAAACAGCTCAAACCGGTGGGCGTTGTCCCACCAGTCTCTCCCTTCCTCGTTTTTGTAGGGGTTGCCGGGGCGATCGAAAAGGGGCGGGCAGTCAACCAACCAGAGAGTAACCGCGGTGCCTGGCAGCCGAGTCTGCCACAGGCTCACATTGTATTGGCCAAGCTGGAATCGGGCCTTTCTGCGGGAACCGGCTTTTCTGGCGGCCTTTATCGCGTCCGGGTAACCAGGCAGGAGAATCTGAACATCGTATTCAAGACGACAGAGCGCTTCGGGCAAGCTGGCAGAAACATCGGCAAGACCGCCGGTCTTCACCAGTGGATAGACTTCACTGGTGGCAAAAAGAACCCGGATCATAACGCTGGCCTCAGGATTATCGCGCCCATCGGTGGCAGCGTGAGTTCCAGTGACCAGTCACGGTTCATCCACGGCTGTTGATCCGCTGGCATGGTGTAAGGGTTACCGAGATTGCTGCCGCCGTAGTATTCCGAATCGGAATTGAAGATTTCCCGCCAGTTGCCACCCTGGGGCAACCCGATCCGGTAATGGTGCCGGGGCACAGGGGTGAAATTGACCACAATCACCGAGGTTTCGCCTGCAGCCGTGCGCAGGAAACTGATAACGGATTGTGGGGAGTCATGGCAATCGATCCACTCGAATCCATCCGGCATGAAGCAGGCGCCGTTTAGCGAAACTTCCCGCCGGTAAACGCCGTTGAGGTCCTGGACCAGCTTCTTGATTCCCTGATGCTCCGGGTGCGCCAGCAGAGACCAGTCCAGCTCCCGGGATTCGCTCCACTCACGGCGCTGACCAAACTCCCCGCCCATAAAGAGAAGCTTTGCGCCGGGATAGCAGAACATATAGGTGAAGAGCAGTCTCAAGGTTGCCCGCTGCTGCCAGTCGTCACCGGACATCTTGTTGATCAGGCTGCCTTTGCCATGAACAACCTCATCGTGGGACAGCGGCAAGAGAAAGTTCTCCGAGAACGCATACAACAGCCCAAAGGTCAGTTTGTCGTGGTGGTACTGTCGGTATACCGGGTCTTGGGCCAGATAATCGAGGGTGTCGTGCATCCAGCCCATATTCCATTTCAGGTTGAACCCCAGACCACCGATTTCGGGCGGCCGTGTAACACGGGGCCAGGACGTGGACTCCTCTGCACAGATCAATGTTCCCGGAAAGCGGCTCTGGCAAACGCGGTTCAACTCGCGGAGAAACTCGATGGCTTCAAGGTTTTCGTGTCCGCCGTGGACATTGGGCAGCCATTCGCCTTCCTTGCGGGAATAATTGAGATAGAGCATCGACGCCACTGCATCTACCCGCAAACCATCAATATGGAAAGCGTCCAGCCAAAAGAGGGCGCTCCCGATCAGGAAGTTCCGAACCTCGTGGCGCCCGTAATTGTAGATAAGGGTACCCCAGTCCTGATGACGCCCCTTGCGGGGATCTTCATGTTCGTAGAGCGCGCTGCCATCAAACCGGGCCAGGGCGTGTTCATCGGTGGGAAAATGACCCGGCACCCAGTCCAGGATCACGCCGATGTTGTGCCGATGGCACTGGTCTACCAGGTAGCGGAAATCGTCCGGGCTGCCGAAACGACTGGTCGGGGCGTAATAACCGGTGGTCTGGTAACCCCAGGATTCATCCAGCGGGTGTTCCGTCACCGGCAAAAGCTCAATGTGGGTAAAGCCCAGTTCCAGGACATAGGGAACAAGCTGGTCGGCCAGCTCTCTATATGTCAGCCAGCGACCGGACCCGTGATGTCTCCAGGAGGCAGCATGCACCTCGTAAATGGAAATGGGGGACTGTTGCCAGTTCCAGCGGCCACGGCGGGCAAGCCAGTCGCCGTCGCCCCAGCCGAAACGGCCGCGTTCGGTCACAACAGCGGCGGTGGAGGGCCTCAATTCGAAGGCCTGCCCGTAGGGATCGGTTTTTAGAAGCTGGTCGCCTCTTTCTGTCGTGATGGAGTACTTGTAGAGAGCGCCGGTACCTATGCCGGGAACAAAGCAGGACCAGACACCGGTGTCCCCGTTGGAGGCCATGGGGTTGGCGCCGGTGGCCCAGTGATTGAAATCCCCGACAACGCTGACGGCCTTGGCGTGGGGTGCCCAGACCGCAAATCGAACGCCTTCCACTCCCTTGCTCCGGCAAACGTGGGCCCCAAGGACATTGTAAATGTGCCAGTGACGGCCTTCGCCGAAGAGGTGGAGGTCAAATTCGCTGAGCGTTGGACTGTCCATAGACCGTGCTGTTCCTGACCGGGTAAAGCGCATTGGGCGTCCGTTCATTGGACGCGAAAGGGCCTGTTTAAAAAATGACCCAAAACAAGTTTACGTCATAATTCCGTGCTAGTGTTCTAATATAGTTTAAGGCGTCAAAAACGTGGCAAACCCTAGCGATTGAACGATCGGTCCGAGGGAAGGTTTTCTTCAGGGAAGCAGCTATGCAAACGGCCAAGCGTTTCGTCAGTCGTCTCACTCGTCAGACTCTTGCACTGGTACTTGCCGGAGGGCGGGGCTCCCGCCTCCATGACCTCACCAAATGGCGGGCCAAACCGGCGGTTCCGTTTGGCGGTAAGTTCCGGATCATTGATTTTCCCCTCTCGAACTGCATCAACTCGGGCATTGGCCAGGTTGGTGTGATTACCCAGTACAAATCTCATTCCCTGATTCGCCACATCCAGCGGGGCTGGGGATTTCTCCGCGGGGAACTGGATGAATTCGTCGAACTCCTGCCGGCACAACAACGGATCGAAACCTCCTGGTATGAGGGAACAGCGGATGCTGTGCTCCAGAACCTCGACATCATCCGTAGCCATCAGCCGGAGTACGTGCTGATCCTGGCAGGTGACCATGTCTATAAGATGGACTACGGCACCATGCTGGCCCACCACGTGGAAAACGATGCTGATATCACCGTGGGCTGTATCGAGGTGCCACTCGATGAAGCCTCGGCATTCGGCGTTATGTCGGTGGACGATGAACTCAGAGTCACCGAATTCGTCGAGAAGCCGAAGCAGCCAAAGCCGATGCCCGGCCAACACGGCAAGGCGCTTGCCTCCATGGGCATCTATGTGTTCAGCACCCAGGTGTTGTTTGATGAGCTGATGCGTGATCATCAGATGGATGGCGATTCCTCCCACGATTTCGGCAAGGATATTATTCCATCGGTGATCAAACGTTTGCGGGTGGTGGCATTTCCATTTCGGAACCCGGTCGAGAACAAACCTGCCTACTGGCGCGACGTGGGTACCGTTGATGCCCTATGGCAGGCGAACCTTGAGCTCATCAGTATAAGCCCGGAACTGAACCTCTACGATTCTCACTGGCCGATATGGACCTATCAGGAGCAACTGCCACCGGCCAAGTTCGTGTTCGACGACGACAACCGGCGCGGAATGGCAGTGGATTCCATGGTGGCGGGCGGGTGCATTGTCTCCGGCTCACTGGTGAAGCATTCCCTGCTTTTTTCGCAGGTTATGGTGCATTCCTTTAGTGAAATATCAGATTCAGTGATCTATCCGGATGTGCAGATAGGCCGCCATTGCCGCCTTCGAAACTGCCTCATTGATCGTGGCTGCCGGATTCCGGAGGGCACCCGGATTGGCTTTGATGCCGAGGAAGACCGGAAGCGGTTCCATGTTTCTCCAAAAGGTATTGTGCTGATCACGCCCGAGATGCTCGGGCAGGATTATCCCCATGGCCTCTGACACAAAAACGCCGGTAGTACTTTGCTGGCACATGCACCAGCCGTCCTATCAGGACATGCGAACCAATCAATTCCTGTTTCCCTGGGTATACCTGCATACCATCAAGGATTACAGCGACATGGCTGCCCATCTGGAAGGTAATCCAGAGGCCAGGGCAGTGGTCAATTTCGCGCCCGTTCTGCTTGAGCAGATCGAGACCTATCTGATCCAGATCGAGCGTTGGCGGCATGGAGCAGGTGAGATCGGTGATCCTCTGCTGGCTGCCCTTGTCGCCGAGGAGTTGCCCGAAACCGGTACCCCGGCTTTTCTTGGCCTGATGGAAAAGTCCCTTCGGGCGAACCGCGAGCGGATAATCAATCGCTACCCCGCGTTCGCGCGTCTTGCTGAACTGGCTGACGTCTATCGCCGAAAACCGGAGCTTCAGAGGTATATTTCCCGTAGATTTCTCTCGGATCTGCTGGTCTGGTATCACCTCGGCTGGATGGGGGAGACGATTCGCAGGAAAAGCCATTGCATCCAGAGCCTTCAGGAAAAAGGCCATAATTTCTCGATGGACGACCGGCGAGCTTTGCTGGACGTGATCTTTGATGTGTTATCCGGCATCGGCCCGAGATACCGCCATCTCGCCCAGAAGGGCCAGGTTGAACTCTCCGTGAGCCCCTACACCCATGCCATGCTGCCTCTGCTCATCGACCTGGCTTCCGCCCGGGAGGCCATGCCACACATCACTTTGCCGGTGCACAGTGACTACCCGGGTGGTGAGGCGCGGGCCGGCTGGCAGCTCCAAGAGGCGAAAACCGTCTTCCAGCGATTCTTCGGCCTTGAACCATCCGGCTGCTGGGCCTCAGAGGGTGGCCTCAGCGCCGCCACACTGGCCTTGCTGGAAGACCATCAATTCCGTTGGACGGCCAGTGGGGATTCGGTGGTGCACAACAGCCTGAACCGAGCCCGGGAAACCAACCCGGAACTGCCCGATTACGGCATTCATCGGCCGTATACCTTTTGTGAATCGGGAACGTTCGTGTTCTTTCGGGACGACGGCCTGTCTGATCTTATCGGGTTTACCTACGCGGACTGGCATGCCAGGGATGCCGTCGGCGACCTGGTTCATCACATGGAAAACATCGCCGGCCAGGGCAAAGGCAAAACACGGCCGGTGATTTCGGTGATCATGGATGGTGAAAACGCCTGGGAGTATTACCCGGAAAACGGCTTTCATTTTCTGGATGAGCTTTATCGGGTTCTGGCAAACCACCCCAAGCTGCAATTGACCACCTATAGCGATTTGGTAGCCAACCCCGTCACCGAGCCCATCAATCTGCCACATCTGGTTGCCGGGAGCTGGATTTACGGCACCTTCTCTACCTGGATAGGTGATCCGGACAAGAACCGCGCCTGGGATCTGCTCTGCGAGGCAAAAGTCCACTTTGACCGTGTGATGGATAACGGCAGCCTCAATTCAGAACAAAAAGAGGCTGCCATGCAACAATTGGCGATCTGTGAAGGCTCCGACTGGTTCTGGTGGTTTGGCGACTACAACCCGGCTCAGATCGTCAGCGACTTTGAACATCTCTACCGCCGCCACCTGGTCAACCTCTATGAAATGATCGGGTACCCGGCGCCGCCCTCGGTATTCCAGCAGCTAAGCCAGGGCAGCGGAGAACCAGCCCGGGGCGGAACCATGCGTCCGGGCCATGACGCGGAAAAGCAGGCATGACGCAAACGAACACCAACGACCTGTTCAGTGTAAGGAGAGCGGGGGTGCTGTTGCATCCTACGTGTCTGCCGGGCAGCCTCGGCGTCCTGGGAGCAGGTGCGCGCCGTTTCGTGGATTTCCTGGCCGCCAGCAATATCACGGTCTGGCAGACTCTACCAATCGGCCCAACACATTCCGATCTTTCCCCCTATCAGTCCCTCAGCGCCCACGCGGGCAATCCGAATTTCATCGACTTGGCGGAGCTGCTGCAGGTCGGCCTGCTGGTGGATTCGGAAATTGCACAGCCGATTGGCGAGTCCCGGCAACAGCTTCTGGGCATTGCCGCCCAGCGTTTTTTCGATGGCAAGGCGCAAGGCCGGAACGGTCTTGATCAACCCGGGTTCGAGCATTTCCGGGCCAGGAACGATTACTGGCTGGATGATTTCTGCCTGTTCTGCTCAATCCGTGAGGTTCAGGAGTCGCCGGGCTGGTTGCAGTGGCCGGTGCCCCTGAGAGACCGGGACCCTAGCGCACTAAAGAGCTTTATTGACCAGAATCAGGCTCGGCTGGCCCGCATACAATTCGAGCAATACCTGTTTAATCATCAATGGCAAGCCCTGCGGGACTATGCGCGCGACAGGGGCATTTTGTTATTCGGTGATATTCCCATTTTCGTCGCACATGACAGCGCGGACGTCTGGGCCAATCGACACCTGTTCAAACTTGACGCCAGGGGTGAACCCACCGTTGTTGCTGGCGTCCCGCCGGATTACTTTTCCGCCGATGGACAGCACTGGGGAAACCCTCTCTACGATTGGCAGATTATGGCGGAAGACGGTTATCGGTGGTGGTTGGAACGGCTGGAAAGTCAGCGTCAGCTTTTCGATCTGATCCGGATTGATCACTTTCGGGGTCTTCAGGCGTACTGGGAGATTCCTGCCGAGTCGCCAGCGCCGAGAAACGGATATTGGGTGCCAGGTCCGGCCGATCATTTTCTGCAAGCCTGCTTCAACCGGTTTCCGGACTTGCCGCTGGTGGCCGAGAACCTCGGCATCATCAGCGACGACGTGGAAGAGCTCAGGCAGCGGTTCAGGTTGCCGGGGATGACGGTGATGCAGTTCGGTTTCGATGGCAGTCCTAGCAATCCCCACCTGTTGCATAACCACCATCATCGGGATCTGGTTTACACAGGTACCCACGATAACGATACGACACTCGGTTGGTATCAGAGTCTCGACGAGCACACCAGACGCAACGTGAACGATTATCTGGGAACCACCGGCGAGGGCATGCCATGGCCGGTGATTGAGGCGGCTCTCAGATCCGTATGCTCTATCGCGGTGGTACCAATGCAGGACTTTCTGGGGCTGGGAACCGAGGCGCGATTCAATACGCCGGGAACGATTACCAATAATTGGGTTTGGCAACTGGACTGGAATTTTCCGGAGGAAGACCTGTCAATAAGCATTGCTGAAGCTGTAAAGCGACATGGGCGCTTACCCGCTGGCTGAGCATTTTTTGACCAGAGTCAAAGAGGCGTCTCCCAACCTTCGCTATAAAGCACGAACAGTATCAACAATTGCCGTTCTTGATGAGTCACCGGGGGGAAACATGGAACACAGACTCAGTAAACGCGTTCAGGGAAAGCTTGGCCTGTTGGTATACAAACGAGGGATGCCGGTGGCCACCGGACAGATTCGGGATGCGTCCAAACGAGGGCTCTTCATTGCGACCGATTACACGGACGTGCAGTTAAACCAGACGGTAGAGCTGGAGTTTCGTTTCCCAGACCAGCAGGAAAAGCGGTTTCGTCGCCTCAAGGCACACGTAGTCCGAAAATCCGACCGGGGCCTGGGTGTCGACTTCGAAGGCGTTGAGAACGACAGCTTCACCATCTCCTCTCTGCTGCAATGGCTAAAAAAGCACCATATGCCCGTCAATTATTTTCCGGTTCGTCGTCAGCAAGCCTTCTGAATTGATGGGGGAGATCTCTCATGAAGCTCCCTCTAATTTACCGGCCAACCTGAGCGGAGTCCTACTTTGACGCTGGCAGCCTATACCACGCGATCCTTGCCGGACTCCCTGGCCGGTCTGTTTCAGCTGGCCCTGGATCTACGATGGACCTGGCACCATGGCACCGATGAGCTTTGGCGCGCCCTCGATGAGGAAATCTGGGATACCACCCGGAACGCCTGGCTGGTACTGAACAGTGTCTCCGGCGACCGTCTTGAAGAATTGGCCGCTGATCCTGACTTCCAGAAACGCTACCGTGACCAGATATCAGCACATAGTGAGTTTATTCAGGCTGATACCTGGTATACGTCGGAATGCTCCGGGGATCTTGGTGAGGGCATCGCCTATTTCTGCATGGAATATGGGCTGAGCGAATCTCTGCCGTTGTACAGTGGCGGACTGGGTGTCCTGGCGGGGGATTTTCTGAAGGCCTCGAGCGATCTGGGAGTGCCCGTAATGGCTGTCGGGTTGCTGTTCCAGCAGGGCTATTTCCGCCAGGCCATCAGCACCGATGGAGAGCAACTGGAATTCTATCCCTACAACGACCCGACGATGCTGCCGGTTTCCCCCTTAAGGGATGACGAAGGCCAGTGGGTGAGGGTGGTTGTGCCTTTCCCGGGGAGAAACGTTCGCCTACGCGCCTGGAAGGCCCAGGTTGGACGCTGCGAGTTGCTATTGCTAGACAGCAACGACCCGCGCAATGAACCCGGCGACCGGGGGATTACCAGTGAGCTATACACCGGCGACCCGGAAAAACGCCTGCAACAGGAAATGGTGCTTGGCATTGGTGGGTGGCGCCTGATTAAACAGCTGGGCCGAAAGCCTAGACTGTGCCATCTGAACGAGGGACATTGCGCGTTGGCACTGATTGAACGGGCCTTCAGCTGGCAGGATCAATGCAACGCCGATTTTCAGCTCGCCCGTACCGCGACCAGGGCAACCAATCTGTTCACCACGCACACCTCGGTGGCCTCTGGCTTTGATCATTTTTCCCGATCGCTGCTCCGGTTGTACCTGGCTCCCTGGCTGGAGGGGCGCGACCTCAATATCGACCAGTTGATGGATTTGGGCAGCGAAAACCGGGATTCGCAAGATCAGTCTTGCAGCCAGAAGCTCAACATGGCCCTGCTGGCGTTGAACATGAGCGGACGGTTTAATGGCGTCAGCCGCATACACCAGAAAGTCACCCAGACCATTTTTCAGCCGTTTTTCCCCCGCTGGCCTGCAGAAGATATTCCCGCAGACTATGTAACCAATGGCATTCACACGCCCAGTTGGGATTCACCGGAATCCGATGCCATCTGGACACAGGCCTGCGGCAAGGACAGATGGCGCCGACCTCTCCAGAAATCCTGTCCAATGACCGACATCACCGATGAGGCGTTGTGGGAGATGAGGCGTCTGCAGCGGACCCGGTTAGTCGGTTACCTGCGGCGACGGCTTTCAAGCCAGCACTGCGAGCAGAATCCTGGCTTCGACCATGCTGCTGCCTGCGGGCTGTTGTTGGACCATGAAACCCTGACCCTGGGCTCTGCCCGGCGTTTTACCGAATACAAACGACCGGACCTCCTGCTCAAGGATCAGGACCGACTGCTAAAGCTATTGGCGAGCCGGGACCGCCCACTCCAGATCGTTCTTGCCGGCAAAGCTCATCCCTATGACCTTGTCGGGAAGGACATCATCCGCCGGTGGAAAGCATTTTCCAGGCGCCCGGATGTAGAAGGCAAGGTCGTGTTCATTGAAGACTACGACCTGGGTGTGGCCAATCAGTTGGTTCAGGGAGTCGATGTCTGGCTCAACTGCCCGAGACACCCCTGGGAAGCCTGCGGCACCAGTGGCATGAAAGTACTGGTGAACGGTGGCCTGAACCTGTCCCAGTACGACGGCTGGTGGGCGGAGGCCTGGAACCGGGATGTGGGCTGGGCCATTCGACCCGGCGCTACGTTCAGGGAGCTCAGTGGCTCCAACAATCACGACCACGACCTTTCGGACGCGAGTGAGCTGTTTGATCTGCTCGAAAAAGAGGTCGTTCCCGACTTCTACAATGAGGACGAAGAGGGCATTCCCCGGCAATGGCTGAAGCGAATGCGTGCCAGCATGGACCAGCTGACAGCCGCGTATTCGGCCAATCGCATGGTGCGAGAGTACGTGGAGCAGTTCTACCTGCCCATGGCCGAAAAAGGCAGAAACCGGACGAGGGAAACCTCGAAGGACCTGTTGGCGGAATGCAACGCAATCGCGCAGCACTGGCCTCGATTGAGGTTCAACAGTTTCAATGCCATTGAAACCCCAGACGGCCTGTTCTTCAAAGTGGAAGTCTACCTGGATGGAATCGACGAGCGGCGAATTGCCGTGGAACTGGTGGCCGAAGAATCAGAGCATGGGCCCAGAACGGTGGTGCCGATGGAAATGAAGCATTCCCTGGGCGGTTCTGCACACACCTATCTTTACGAGTGCATAGTGCCTTCAAGGCCGCAAGGACATTACACACCGAGGCTTCGAGTGCGAGATGAGCGCCTGAACCTGCCGCTGGAAAATCCGGCGATACTCTGGCTCAAGTAAACCTCAGCTTCGCCAGAACGCCGGCGAAAGGACGATTACAACACTCAGGATTTCCAGACGTCCCATCAACATTCCCACAGACAGGACCCATTTCGCCGCGTCGGGCAATGGTCCAAAGTTCCCGGCCGGACCAATGATGTCACCAAGACCGGGGCCAACGTTGGTCAGCGAGGTGAGGGCGCCTGACAGTGCGGTTACGAAGTCCAGTTGCATTGCGGCGAGGGCAATCGTAATCAACAGCAGACAGAGCAGGAATATAAACGTGTAGGCAATCATGGACGAGATGATCTCATCGCTCACTGCCCGCCCATTGTAGTTCCGGGTAAGCACCGCTCGAGGGTGCAGGAGCCGCATCAGCTGTTCACGAAGAATAATAAGGGACAGCTGGAACCGGAAAATCTTCATACCGCCAGCGGTGGATCCTGAACAGCCGCCCACGAACATCAGGAAGAAAAACAACACGAATGCCAGCGGGCCCCAGGCTGAATAATCCTCGGACGCGTAGCCCGTGGTTGTTACGACCGAAGTAACATTGAAGAGAGTCGACGCATAATTGTGGATGGGATCAAAAGGTACCGGAGACACCATCCAGCGGTAGAGGGTCAACAACAGCGGTACGAAGAACAGGATCGCCAGGAAGAGCCGAACCTGCTGATCTCTGAAAAGCACGCCATGTTGACCATGCATTTCGCGCACAAAAAGGAAGAAGGGCAGGCTGCCGATAATCATGAACAGCGTCGCTTCCATGAGAATCAGATCATTGAACTTACCCATGGACATATCCGACGTGGAGAATCCGCCGGTGGCAATACTGGTCAGGCCATGGTTAAAGGCATCGAACAGCGTCATGCCTGAGAAGTAGTAGGTGACCACTGCGATGATCGAGAAAACAAGGTAAACCACCAGCAGACCGCGGCTAAGAGTTTTCATTCTCGGCAATGCCTTGTCGGTCCACTCCGAGGACTCCGTGGCAAACAGCCGCATGCCACCGACGCGAAGAAACGGAAGCACCGCAACGAACATGCCGATAATCCCGATGCCGCCGATCCATTGCAGAATGGAACGCCAGATCAGCAGATCCCGATCCATGTTGTCCAGGCCACTGAGAACCGTTGCCCCGGTGGTGGTAATCCCGGAGGTGCCCTCGAAGAAAGCGTCCGCCGCGGAAATTCCAAGGTCGCTCAGGTAGAAAGGAAGGGATGAAAACAGTGCGATGATGAACCAGGACGAAACCGTGAGCACAAACATGTAGCGGGGTTTGAGATCCCGAGGCTTGCTGTAGGTGGCAGCCATCCCGAGGATGCCCAGGCCGCAGACAATAGCGGCCGATTCCGCAAACGCCATGGCATTCGGCGTCTCGGAGCCCGCAAGTAAAATGACAGGCAAAGTCATGAAAATGCTCAAAAGCACAAACATGACGCTGACAATAAAAATGACGGGGTAGAGATTTCTCAATGGATGCTCGAGCCAGCTGATACCGGGAGACGGCGTCAGAATACCTGTGGGTTCCGGCTTCCGCAAGGTAACACCGCGCGGATACTGAAATTACCGGCGAATTAAATCGGTGTAAATAACGCGTAAATGCGGATCTTTCTGATGGAAAAATCCGTGAGGCTGGTGCAACTTCAGCGATGTACACCGAATGATTCGGTTAAGGAGATACCAGTATGAAACACGTACGTTCAATTGCCGTTATTTTTGCGACCGCTCTGGCGGCTGCCGGCACGGCTTCGGCCCAGGATATGTACAAGTCTGGCGTTGGCGGACTGTATACAGGCCTTAACTACACCTTCGTGAATCTGGAAAGCGGTAACGCCGATGCCGATGTCGGCACTCTTTCTGCGAAGGTGGGCGTAATGGCGACGCCTTACCTGGGGATCGAAGCCCGCGGCGGTTTCGGAGTAGATGATGAGCGCGTCGGTGGCGTCGACTATTCACTGGACAATTTCTTCGGCGGCTACGCCACGTTCAATCTGGCCAACGAATCGCCGATTACGCCCTACGCCATACTCGGCTTCACCCGGGTTGAACTCGAGGCCTCTTCGTTCCTTGGCACGGCCACCGAGGATGAAACGGATGTCTCTTACGGCATCGGTATGAATATGGAATTTGCGCCGAACCTGTCCGGCAACCTCGAGTACATGCGTTACTATGAAGACAGTGATGCTGAAATCGATGGTCTGGGTGTCGGCATTCAATTCAACTTCTGAGACCAGACCACCGGGGAGACTGTTTGAACCATCTGGCTCATGTATTTCTGGCGCCGGACTCGCCTGAAGCAAGGGTGGGGAGCATCCTCGGTGACTTTACCCGGGGTGTCGATCTCTCGGCACTCCCGGACTCGGTAAAACACGGCGTTCGCCATCACCGGGCGGTGGATAGTTTTACCGATCAGCATCCGGATGTACTTGCGAGCAAGCAGGTGTTCTCACGTCAGAGACGCCGATTTGCCGGAGTTGCACTCGATATTCTCTACGACCATTTTCTTCTCAAGCACTGGGACCAATTCAGTGACATTGAGCGAGAGGCGTTTATTTGCCGTATATACAACGAGTTGCAGCAAAAAGAGCATCTGATGCCGGACAAGATGGCCCGGGTTACCCGAAGCATGGTCTGGAATGACTGGTTTGGAGCCTACGAGGACCTTGAGAACATCGGGCACGCTCTGGACCGGGTTGCGGGACGCATACGCTTCAGAAACGAATTCGCCGGCATTATTACGGAGGTCCGCGAAAACCACGACGAACTGGAATTCAGGTTTCTATCTTTTTTCCCGGATTTACAGGAATTTGCAGGAGGTATTGAATGAGGTTTATTAGCAGCGCCTCGATGGTAGGAGCATTGATTTTATCATCGTCGATGGTGCTTGCGGCGGAGGCCGATGCCAACAGTGAACAGCAAAGACCGCCGGAAACCCTGGGCTATGTTGAGTGGGTGGTTATGAAAGATACCAACCTGAGACTTAAAGCACGCCTGGATACAGGCGCCAAGACGTCCTCCCTGCACGCGGTAAACATCGAGGGCTTTGAGCGCGCTGGAGAGGAATGGGTAAGCTTCCAAATCCCACTAGGTGACCACGAGGACCAGCCGACCGAGGGTGAATTGGACCATGACGACGTCATTCTGGAGTTTGAACGCCCTGTTGAGAGGACAGTGCTGATCAAGAGGAAAGGTGCGCCGTCGCAGAAACGGTACGTAGTGATGATGGATTTCTGCATCGCAGGCACAACCCACACCACCCAATTCTCACTTACTGACCGGGGTAAGTTTTCCTATCCTGCGCTGCTGGGCCGGCGCTTCATGCGTGACGACAACATTCTGATTGATTCCGCAGACCCATTTCTTGCACAAAACGAATGCGAATATGTGACTCTGGAAGAATTGGCAGAGGCGCATAAAGACAAGTTGCTAAAACAGTAAATTCTTCGCTGATCCACTGAAGCCGTTGGCTGGACACCGCTTTGACACCCGACTCTGTTGGATACATGGATGCAGGTAACAGTTGACGGCAGCCCTTTGAATGCTAACCTTCCGTTGGTGTTGGGCTTCCTTGTTAGCGTTTCCCCTGAACCAAATTTCTGCATCCTGGATGACAAGTGAGGGATCACCTGAAATTTTTACTTATTGCTTTGTTGCAATGCTGCTTGAGCTTGGCACCCGCTCATGGATCCGTCCGCTCCGAATATGAAGTGAAAGCGGCATTTCTCTTCAACTTTACCCGTTTTGTTACTTGGTCCCATGCTGAAAACAGTGCAGAGCCATTGGAAATCTGCATAGTAGGTACCGACCCCTTCAAGGAACTGCTCGACCCGATTCGCGGCCGTTTGTCTCAGGGGAGGGAGCTCCAGCTCAGGTACCCCGAGATCGCCTCAGACCTATCCGGCTGTGATGTTCTTTATATTAGCGAATCGCAGTCAAGAAACCTGAACCTACTTTTTGATGCTGCCCGACAGCAAGGCATTTTAACGGTCAGTGATCTACCAGAATTTGTGCGTAAGGGCGGCATGGTGGGTTACGTCAAACAGGGCAATGTCATCCGTTTTGAGGTTAACCTGAAAGCTGCAACTGACGCGGGCCTTACGATCAATTCACGACTCCTCGAACTGGCTGTGAGGGTGTTGCGATGATCGGACGATGGCGTTATTGGCGGCTTAAAACGAAACTGCTTTTTCTTACACTCTTCACCAGCGCGCTGGGGATTTCACTGGTTTGTATCAGCCTTATCCTGGTTGAAAACCAGAACTATCGTAAACAGCTTGAGTCAGAACTGCATGTAATTGCCGGCATACTCGCCGAGCAATCTGCGGCAGCGCTGTTATTTACCGATCGGGAACAACTCGGAAGCATTATCTCTAGTTTGAAAAGAATTGGTACTATCCGGCAAGCCTGCATTTACACTCCTGGCGGCGGGGTGTTATCCGCTTTGGAAAGCCAGGATACGCGGCCTTGCCCCGATATAACGCAACCACTTGAAGCCGGCTTCGTGGGTGATGCCTACCAGCTTCTAATACCTGTCACCCTGGACAACGAAACGGTTGGGCATTTGTATCTGACCTCACACCTCGATGTGATGCGCAACCATATAAGAACCTTTGTATTGGTAACTATTGCAGTGGGAGCGCTCATTCTCCTCGCCCTCGTCTTTCTGGCGCTGAGGCTCCAACGCATCGTGTCTGGGCCGATCCTCACGCTATCGGAAACTGCAGAGCGCATTGCCAGAGATGCGGACTACACCATTCGAGCGCCTGTATCGGGAACTGATGAACTTGGCCGGCTTGGCAACACTTTCAATGAAATGATCGGAACCATCGAACAGCAGAACCGTCGCATTCTCGAAAGCCGGGATAGCCTTGAGCGAATAGTCGAGGCACGGACTTCAGAGCTGAGCATGGCAAATCGCGAGCTTGAGGCATTCAGCTACTCAGTATCCCACGACCTTCGCCAGCCTCTAAGGGCCATTGAGGGATTTGGACAGGCGCTTGAGGAGGACTGTGGTGAGCAGCTCAACGACGCCGGGAAAGATTATCTGCGACGAATTCGCGCCGCCAGTGTCCGAATGGCAAGTCTGATTGATGGTCTGCTTGTGCTGTCCAGAGTCAGCAGGCAGCCGATGGAAAACGAATCGATTGATCTGACGACCCTTCTGCAAGAGATTTCGGATGAATTGATGAACATTGATGACTCCGTACCAACCGAGGTCAACATCCAGAAGGGCATTCAGGTTGTTGGTGACAGCCGGATGCTCCGGGTGGCATTTCAGAATCTTCTTGAAAATGCCTGGAAGTACAGCGCCAGAGTCGAGAAGCGCCGGGTTGATGTGTCCGCAGTGGAAACCGTAAGTTCTATCACGATTGAAGTGCGGGATAACGGTGTGGGGTTCGACATGCGCTATATCGATAAACTGTTCGTCGCGTTCAACCGCCTCCACACCCCCTCGGAATTCGGTGGTACCGGGATTGGTCTGGCGACGGTATACCGTGTTGTTCGGCGCCATCACGGTGAAATTTCCGCCTCATCCGAAGTTGGGAAAGGTGCCCGTTTTGACGTCACGTTGCCTGTTTCACGGCGTTAGCGCTACACTTGCTAACAGACCGAAATTATAACGCAACTGATTGAAGGGCAAACAGAAATATGGACGGACGCTCAATCCTTGTGATTGAAGACAATCCTGACGACCAGATTCTCACAGTTCGTGCCCTGAAAAGTGCCAGTGTTGATAGCCCGGTGATTGTTCTTGAAGACGGGGAAGAAGCCTTGAAATTTCTGTTCGGGGACGGCGACCAACCTTCAAGGAATGTGGAGTCCGTGGGCGTGGTGTTACTGGATGTGAAGCTTCCCAAAGTCGGGGGGCTGGAGGTACTCAGGCATCTGCGTTCATCCCCCTCCACCCAGTGGTTACCTGTCATCATGGTCACATCTTCTGATGAACCAGCTGATCTTCTTGAGGCCTATCGGCTGGGCGCCAACAGTTTCATTACCAAACCCATTGACTATCGTGAATTTGTGGAACAGATGACCTTATTAGCCCGTTATTGGTTGCAGGTAAACAGAGTACCGAATGCCAGCGCCGTTCGCTCATTGTGACAAGGTGAAGGCAATGACAGAGACCGCCAGCCGACTCAGAATGTTGATCGTCGAAGATTCTGAAGACGACGCACTTCTCCTACTGCGCGAACTGCGTAAAGGCGGCATTGATCCCTACAGCGAGCTGGTAGACAGTGAAGAGCGCCTGTGCCTCGCTCTACGCGAGAACAAATGGGACATACTTATCACCGATCACAACATGCCCGGGTTCTCGTCATTCCGGGTTCTGGAGCTTGTTCGGGAATATTCCGCAGACCTGCCCGTAATCATTGTTTCAGGCACCATAGGGGAAGGCGTTGCCGTTACCGCCATGAAATCGGGTGCACAAGATTACATTATGAAGGACAACCTTTCCCGTTTGATTCCAGCTATTAATCGGGAAGTGCGGGAAGGTTCGATTCGACGGGCTAAACGCGTGGCGGAAACCACGCTGGAATATATGGCCTACCACGACAGTTTGACCGACCTGGTAAACCGTCGGGAATTTGAACGCCGTCTGATGAGAGCTCTTGAAGATACCCACAATGGCGACGGGGATCATGTGCTGCTGTATCTCGATTTGGACCAGTTCAAGATCATTAATGATACATGTGGCCACATCGCGGGTGATCATCTGCTCAAGCAGATCGCCGCGTTGCTATCCGAACAGATTCGATCTGATGACACCCTGGCGCGACTTGGAGGCGACGAGTTCGGAATACTGTTGCACGGCTGTGATGGATATTATGCGCGTAGAGTTGCGGAAAAGTTGTGCCAGGAAGCCAGCGAATTTCGCTTTGTGTGGCAAAACAAACCTTTTTCCGTATCCCTGAGCATAGGAATGGTGCTGATCGAAAAGCACTACGACAATGCCAGCGAGCTTCTTTCCCATGCAGATCTGGCGTGCTACGCCGCCAAAGATCGAGGCCGCAACAATGTCCAGCTGTACCAGTCGAACGATGCAGACATGCAGCAACGTCAAAATGACATGCACTGGACCAGCCGGATTCAGCAGGCCCTGCAATCGGACAGCTTTTGTCTCTGGAAGCAGGATATGGTCGCATTGCAGCCAAACGATACGGATGGCTACCGAACCGAGTTCCTTGTACGCCTCAAGGAAGGGGATGACGTCATACTGCCCGGTGCCTTTATTCCGGCGGCCGAGCGCTTTAGCCTGATGACCAAAATTGATCGTAAAGTCATTGAATTGGCCTTTCGATACCTTGATCAGACTGGCCTGGGCCGAGAGGAAACCGGCACTTTTTTTATCAACCTGTCGGGCAGTTCCTTCAATGAGCCAGAGCTTTTTCTGTACATCTGCGAGCTTGCCGATACGCACCGTCTCAAGCCCGAGCGAGTGTGCTTTGAAATTACTGAGACCTCGGCTATCGCTAACCTGAATGTGACTCAACAGTTCATCAATACAGCCAAGAAAAGAGGCTTCAAATTTGCTCTGGACGATTTCGGAGCGGGTATGAGTTCTTTTTCCTACCTCAAGGCTCTACCAGTGGATTACCTGAAAGTCGACGGCGGATTCGTTCGTAACCTTCTGACCGATCCAATTGATCTGGGAATTGTAGACGCCTGCAACCGAATCGGGCATGCCGCCGGCCTCAAGACGGTTGCTGAATTCGTTGAAAACGACGAAGTCAAAAAACGGCTTGTAGAGCTTGGTCTCGACTGCGCTCAAGGATATGGCATATCAAAGCCGTGCCCTCTGGATTAATGAAGCTGTCGGGCTGTCTGCCATTCGTTGGTCATATCTTCTAAGGACTCTCCATGCTCGGAAACGGTGACCTGATACTGCGCTATCTGGAGCACCTCGGTGTTGAATATGTTTTTGGTGTTCCGGGGGGCAGTATAGAGCCCTTCTATGACGCTTTGGCCAGAAGCGAGCGCCGCGGCGGAATCCGGGCCATCACGGCACGGCACGAAACCGGCGCCGCTTTCATGGCGGAGGGCTACGCACGGGAAACTGGCAAAATAGGCGTTTGTTGCTCAACGGCGGGTCCCGGTGCCACGAATCTGCTTACGGGTGTGGCCTCGGCCTATGCAGATGGCATTCCAATGCTCGTTATCACAGCGCAAACCGCACTTGACCGATTTGGTCAGGGTTCCTTCCAGGATACTTCATGCACCGGTATCCATACCGTTGAGATGTTTGCCAAGTGCACACGGTATAACACGCTAATCTCCCATCCCGCGCAGCTTGAAACCAAATTGCTTCAAGCGGTGAGCCACGCGATGGGCAACCAGCCGGGCCCCGCTCATCTGGGAATACCCCTGGATGTGATGCGCCACAGGATCCCAGACAATGAAATCGACGCGACGCTCAACGCCTTCACTAATCATGAAGTTGCACCGAGCGAACATTCTACCAAGTCCGCATTAAATGAACTGGAGTCTGCCCGAAAAGTTACTCTCGTTCTGGGTGAGGGCGCATCTGAAGCCAGCGAACTGCTGGTGCGCTTAGCTGAGGCACGAGACTGGCTGATGGTGACAACGCCACGCGGAAAAGGGCTGATCGACAGCTTTCACCCGCTTTACCGGGGAGTGTTCGGCTTTGCCGGTCACGAAAGCGCATCTGATGCCCTGCGAGAAGATAGCGCCGACCTCGTGGTCGCTATTGGTACCGCACTGGATGAAGTTTCTACCAGCGGATGGGACCCCACTACAATACTTTCCGAGCGGCTTATTCACGTCTCTAACAACCCCGAACACCTGAGCCGTTCTACCATGGCGCGACTGGTGGTACTGGGATCGCCAAAGCTCCTGTTCGAATCGATATCCAGAGCTCTTGGTATGGATTCAGTGTCTCAGAAAAACCGATCTGTTCTCTATAACGACCGCTTACCAGTCAACACCAGATTTGATGACCCGGAAAAATGCTTTGATAGATCCGGGCCCATAAAGGCTCAAACTCTTTTTACCTACATGAGCCGGATTTGCCCCCAGAACACGCGGGTTTTGATGGACGCCGGTAATAGCTTCCTATGGGGCATTCATTATTGGAATATACGCCGCCCCATGAATATGCACCCCGGTGCTAATCACTTTCATATAGGTCTCGGATTCGCCTCGATGGGCTGGGCTATTGGCACCTCTGTGGGCATGGCCAGCGCCCATCCAGACCATCCTGTGGTCTGTTTCACCGGTGACGGGAGCTACCTCATGGCCGGGCAGGAGTTGACCACAGCGCTCCAGGAAAACCTGAACATTCTCATGGTGGTGCTGAACGATTCTTCACTAGGTATGGTTAGCCACGGACAGAAACTGAGTGGTGGGGAGCAGTTAGCCACCCGACTGCCAAGGGTGGATTTCTCAATGATCGCCCGGGCATTGGGTGTCGAGTCCTACCGCATTGAGACTATGGAACAATTTGCAGACCTTGATATTAAGGGGATTCTGTCCCGACCTGGCCCATGCTTGTTAGACGTAATCGTTGACGGCGACCAGGTGCCACCATTGGGCTCCCGAATAAAAGTATTAACCAGCTCAATAGAAACTCACGAATAGAGTAGGGGACCGGCGTGCCATCAGACTATGTTTATCACTCCAATTTCTGGCTTGAAGAGCCGGAAGAGTCCAATCCTTTCGCAGCCAAGGCATGTTACTGCCACGGCTATGACGTTTATGGGCAGATCATTGCCCGGGCAGGCTGGTTCGAGTATCTGCTTTTAATGTTCAAGGGAGATCGACCCGAGCCTGCCCATGTGGTGCTGCTTGAAAAGCTTGCGCTGGTTCTTGCCAATGCCGGCCCCAAAGAGGCCAGTATTCGTGCGGCCATGAATGGTGGGGTCGCCGGAACCAACCATAGCTCCGCCCTCATGGCGGCACTCGCTGTCGGTTCTGGACTCTATGGTGGTTCCCAGGAGCTCGAGATCTGTATGCGTTTATGGCAGGAATGCGGGCAGGATGTTGAGAAATGGAAAACCCGTCTGCAATCTCCCGAGGAAGACGAAAGGGCTGATATATGGCCTGCTATGGAGCATCCACCTGGCTTTGATCCCAACGGGGACCAGATACCGACGACGCTTCTTCAATCCTTGGAGTTATTGGTCCAGTTCTCTCCCGAGAGCGGCGCGTTAGCCTGGCTGTCGAGAAATCGCAGTGATCTGGAAGAATTCTTTGGCTGTCCCATATCCATCAGTGCAGTCGCGGCGGCAACTTTGGTAGATCTTGGTTTGGATAAGGACCAGGGCAGTATGCTCTACCTCATGCTCAGGCTCCCGGGTGCGGCGGTTCATGCCTTGGAACAACGAAAGATGGGCTGGAAAAAGTTTCCTTTCTACAGTCCCGCCATTGAACTGGAAGACGATCCTGGCCCCTACAAAAAAGCTGGTGAGGAGGAGTAGCCAATGAATCATGAACGGCTGTATGAGACTGAAAGCCAGCTGGTAACCCGGATTGGAAAGGCTTTTCTTACTGAGCGTGTAGTTATGCATGGTAAGGATCTTCATCATGAGCTGGACCACCTGGAATGGCTGCATCTTTACCTGTTCGCCATTCTTGGAAGGGATCCCGGTAAGAATGTTGCCAACATGCTGAATTGTTATTGGGTGGGCAGCAGCTACCCTGATCCATCTATTTGGCCCAACCACGTAGCTGCTTTGGCCGGTTCCGTACGTACCACCCCTTCGCTAGGCATGATGGCTGGTTTGAGTATTTCCGAGGCATCGATTTATGGTCGCCGTCCGGAAGTTCGAGCACTCGATTTCTTTTACAGGGCAGGGAAATGGTGCGAGGAGGGCGGTAAGGTCGAGGAATTTGTCGATAATGAAAAGGCCCTCGGACGTATTCTTTTCGGCTACGGACGCCCTCTCGCCAAAACGGACGAGCGTATTGCTTTTACTCTGGACAAGGCAAAAGAGTACGGCTTTTCAGATGGGCGACATTTAAAAATAGCGTTTGAGGTCTTTGAGCATGTGAACAGTGTGTACGGATATTCAATGAATGTTGCCGCCATACATGCCGCTCTTGCGGCAGACATGGGCTTCAGTTGCGAAGAGTATCAACTGCTGCTGTCACCCGGTTTCGTGACTGGTATGGCCCCATGTTTCAAAGACGCGAAAGCACGACCAGAAGGCAGTTTTTTCCCGATTCGCTGTGAGAGTATTGTTTATCACGGTGTGGGCAAGCGAAATTGGGAAGATTGACGCTAAGGTTCTGATCAGAACTTGTACGACAGTTCTCCGACCAGACGGCGACCCGGCATCGGAAAGTCGTTTGGTATGGAAGCACTGGGCTGGGCAAAGGGGCTTGGGTCTCTCACATCGTCATTGAAGATGTTCTTCAAAGACACCGAAAGATCCAGCCCACGCCATAAGCCCGTTGTTCGAAGCGTCATGTCCACAGTCGTCGAATCCGGCACAGGTTCTCTCTGATCCGCCGCAGTCCTTTTTTGCTCGCCTACCCAGTTAACCTGAGAGCTCAGGAACCAACCAGACCGCAGAGACCAATCGGCGCGGGCATAAATCTGGTGGTTGGGCGCATCGCCCACAGACTCGCCGGTGAGTTCATCCTTGGCGGTCTGGTACGCATAATTTGCCGTCACCGAAAGTTCATCTGAGGCCTGGTAGGTGAGTTCAAACTCACCCCCGTGTCCGGTCCGCTGACCTACGTTCTGATATTGATTAGCGATAAGGCCTGCAACCGGCTCAGCAGTTATGAGATCGTCAATCTCGTAATAGAACAGGTTTAAGGAGTATAGAGTGCGGGCGGTTGCCTGATGAGATACACCAATCTCATAGGTGTCTATGGTCTCGGCATCAAGTTCTTCGTTACCGATAACCACCGGATTATTTGATGCATGCAGTTCATTCAAGGACGGAGCGCGAAAGGCTCGTCCGTAGAGCAATTTCGTCGTAACACTGTCTGTTGTCGCCCATATCAAGGCGGCACGAGGATTCACCGTATTCCCGAAATCGGAGTACTCATCAAAGCGAATGCCGCTAACCAACTGCCAGTTCTGAGCAAACTTCCACTCATCCTGAACGAACAGGTAATAGTTGGTACGGTCCTCCTCAGGCATCCAGACTTCATTCGGATCATCAGACACGTCAACCACGCCACCCTTGGGGCTGAAGTCGGGATTGAAATTCTTACTTTCTGTAACTTCATACAGATCGGCCCAGAACGCACCGCCACCCATATGGATCCGATGGTCCTTGAAGCCACGGTAAACCGCACTTAAATCGAGGCGAACCTGATTTTCCTTGTAGCCAGGGCTACCAATCAAACCATCCGGAAAGTCACCATCAAAAGCACCTGGTGGATAAAGAAGAATGTCGTTCTCCGGTTCTTGGGTAATATTGAAATAGAACACCCGAGCCTCAACATCGAGGCCAGGGGCGAGGTGTGACCAACGATAACTATAATCCAGGTTTACCCTGCGAGACGCATATTGTCCCTCTGGATCCAGCGCCTGAGCCAAGCCAGGGCCGGTACCGAGATTGCTGCGATCCTGCAGGCCTGCGCGCAGGGTCCACCGGTCGTCACCCATTTCAAAGCGGGCATCAAACTGGTCCGACCCCGTATTGACCGGACCTGGGGCAAGAGACGCTGAAGTTCCGAACAGCTCATCGAAGCTCGTCTGTGCGTCCTGCTCAATAACGTCGTCCCAGCCTTCTGTCGTCTGGTATTCCAGAACAAGGCTCATCGCCAGTCCACCACCAATATGGTGCGCTGACTCCAGCCAACCACCCCGAGTATCAAAGCTGCCGAGGCGCCCACCGACAGTCTGACCTCCAATCGAGTCCGGGCCCTTTGTAATAATGTTGATAACGCCAGAGTAGGCGTCTGCACCGTACAGTGCAGATCCAGGCCCCCTGATCACTTCGATCCGTTCGATTGCCTTTACCGGCATGCCTCCCCAGGCATTCCCCCGGTTGCCGTAAACCATTGTGGTAGCAGGAATTCCATTAATAAGAACGAGTGCCTGGGCGTTATTACTCGACGTTATGCCTCGGAAGACATATTTGGGAGAAAATCCCTGATCGGAATGATTCACGTGAAGGCCGGGCACAGTCTCAAGCACTTCGTCGAGGTCCGTCGCACCTATGGCCGCAATGTCATCAGCATTGATAACTGAGGTAACAGCAGCCGCCTTATCCAGAGGGGTTTCAGTGCCGGATGCAATCGATACGACGCGGATCTGCCCAAGCTCCTCCAGGGGGATGTCCCAGAGGGATTGATCAGCAGCAGCAACACCATTGGATATCGCAAGACAAACCACGCTCACTCGCAGCGGAGCGGGAAGAAGTAGAAGCGCAGTGCGGCCCAGGGCCAATAGGGGTTGCTGCATAAAAGATCTCAGCACTTTGACCTTGTTGCTGGATGAAACGATTCAATCATTGGCTGCATTCCGGGAAGTGCTTCAGCCTTAACTGGTCCTGTAGGCATGCCGAAGTTATACGGCTAACCCATTAATCGGTGGTAAAAAAGCAAGCCGAATAGGAGTTTAGCTTCATTGGCTGTATAAGCAAGTCTTTATCGGGGCACGTCAAAGGTTTGATGGGGGCGGGACTTGGCTTGCGCGAAGGGTAATCGATGTGGATATGGTGCACCGGATGTAGCTGCATGTTCTTTTTTAACATAATATACATTATGCGTAGTGCAGTATGATTTTCTCATGCTCTTTCAAGGGTGTTTGAGCATCAACCAAAAGTTCTAGGTTTCTGGCGTTACAGCATCCGCTAGTCTCTCACGAATAAACTCCGCAAAAGCCTTTGTATGCGGTGGCACACCCACCCGAGATGGCATCAGCAGACTGAGGCTCGCATGCTGGGATACCCAGTCTGGCAATACCCGAATGAGTTGGCCAGCTTCAACGGGCGCTCGGCAGACATAGTCAGGCAATGCGGTAACGCCCAGGCCATCGATTGCGGCTTGCCTGATAGTCGACATATCTTCTGAGCATAGTGCGATGTGAGTGTTCTGATGGGTTCGAAGACCCTCTTTGTGCTGTAACGGGATCGCCTCTTTCGCGCCGGCTCTCCCCACTTTTAAAATACGACAACCGGCTAAATCATAGGGTGTTTCCAATTGTTCTAATTGCTCGAGATAACCAGGCGAGCAATAAAACTGCCATTCCACGTTCGCGATAAAGCGCTGTATCAAGTTCGAATCAGGCAATTCGCCACTGTGCCCGCGAATAGCGATGTCTACTCCCTCACTAATCAAGTCGACCATGGAGTTGGTGACGCGTTGTTCGATAAGCACTTTCGGGTGTTGCCTGGCGAAATCAGTCACGATATCGAACAGAACAAACTGCGCCACACCCAGCGAACAGCTGATCACAACCTTTCCTGAAAGGTTTCCACTTCTATTGTCCATTGCTGCTTCAGCCAGTTCGAAGTGGTCAACGAGCTTGCGAGCGTGCTGGTAGAAGCTCTTCCCTTCTTCGGTAACCGCAACGTTGCGGGAACTTCTCTGAAGCAGCCTCACGCCAAGGCGTTCCTCGAGCTGAGCAACATGACGGCTCAATCGCGACTTCGGCATGTCCAGGGCCTTTGCCGCCGCGGTGTATCCCTTTTTTTCAACGACATGCACGAAATAGAAGTAGTCATTCAGGTCAACGCT